>Ga0101941_1000417_pt1 | contig 77004 bp, 66 predicted proteins | sample DewCreD2012metaG_3_FD_75242 | JGI IMG/M metagenome (GOLD analysis project Ga0101941, IMG submission 75242) | Hot spring sediment bacterial and archeal communities from British Columbia, Canada, to study Microbial Dark Matter (Phase II) - Dewar... ... | reverse complement strand
CCAGCGCCTGCATTCCACCCATCGAACCGCCGGTGACCAGCTTCAACCGCCGGACGCCCAGGTGGTCCAGCAGTACCCGTTGCACCCGCACCATGTCGCGGATGGTGACGATGGGGAACCGCAGGCCATAGGGCTTGCCGGTGCGTGGGTCGATGGACGCGGGGCCGGTACTGCCCCGACAGCTGCCCAGCACGTTAGGCGCGATGACGCAGTACTTCTCGGTGTCGAAAACCTTGCCCGGTCCGATCAGCCCGTCCCAGTAGCCGACGGTGCGGTTGTACGGCGCGTATTTGCCTGCCGCGTGCGAGCTGCCGGTTAGACCGTGCAGCACCAGAATGGCGTTGTCGCGCGTGGCGTTCAGCTCACCGTACACCTCATACGCTACATCCACGCGCGGCAGGGTTTGCCTGTTCTCCAGCACAAACGGCTCCTCCGGTGAGGCGAAGGTGAAGATATGCTTCACGATGTTCTCGCCCACCGAGGCGACCGCTTCGTCTTCCTCCACGGGCAACAAATACGCTGCGGACTCGGTGCTCATCCCACCACCCACTCCTCGGCGCCATTGACGCCGATGGTGCTGACGGTGATGCCTTGCTCTTTCAGGAACTCGATGGCGCGATGCAGCTGCGCGGACGAACCCGTGAGCTCCAGAAAGACAAAGCCACCGATATGTGGGTCGATGTTCGCCCGGCGGATGTTGGGTATCAGGTCGAAGTCCTTCACCAGCCGGTACACAATGGGTTCTTTCACGCGCTCCAGCGGGAAGTTGAGCTGGACGCGAATGGTCTCCACCGCCTCTTGTTGCTCCACAGGCATGGGTGTACCGCCCTCCTTCAGAATGTAAGACGCAACAACTGCCCCTGCAGTTGCCATCCACTGCGAGTTCGTCTCCTGAATCGAGTGTACCCCAATTCTGAGGGAGTTGCTACTGACGCCAAAACTTAACCGAACCTTCACATAAAACGCTTGTGTTTTGTGGCAGACGTGTTATAATGGAAGCGTAATCTGAGATTTCCGAAAGGAGGAGGGTTCCGTTCATGCGATTACGCGCTTTGCTGGCAACGGCGATGTTGCTGGGAATAGCCGTCGCCGCGACCGCCCAGATTACCGTCAGCACGGAGGCGTTCAACAACGCTACCGTTCAGCCCGCCGGACCTCGCACCGGCAGTGCTGGCAAGAACTTCTTCAACATCGAAGGCAACAACAACGGTCAGTTCGCCAGCTTTGGGGTGGCGGATTTCAACGCCGCCAACCTGGGCATTGGCCAACCGGTTGCCGATGTGGTAGGCATCCGGGTGAAGCTGACCGAGGACCGGGCTGCCTTCAGCGCGGCAGGAAGCATCCGCTTCTGGCTCACTGAGGACACCACCACCAGCATTGACCCGGGCACCCCACCGCCGATAGCGTGGGATGCTTCTGATTTGCCCAACGGGCTGGGCGGGCAGTTATCGCCTCGCTATGAGCTGGGCACGGGAACCTATACGCCCACTGCGGACGGTACGCTGTTTGAGTACACGCTGTCGCTTTCGCCCGCGGCAAAGAGCTATCTCATCACCCAGCTGAACAGCGCAGGTACCATCCGCCTGATCGTTTCCCCTGCCGACAATGCGGTGGCTGCCACCTATGCGGGCTATTCGCATAGCACCCTCGCCGGACCAACGCTGGAGCTGGACCTGGTGCCTGTGCCAGAACCCGCATCGCTCGTCGCCCTGTTCGTCGGTGTGACGGGTCTGGCAGGGATGGCTGTGCGCAGGAAGAAAGCGTAAGCGATAGGCAGGGAACCTGCCCCCCCCGACCCCCTTCCCTCGCAGGGAAGGGGGTGTTCGCTGCACGGCTCCCTTCGTCTTGCAGAGAGGGGCTGGGAGTGAGGAGAGATTGACCTATCCCCCTGTCTCCCTTCCCTGCAAAGGAAGGGGGCGTTCGATATGCGGCTCCCCTCTCCTCGCAGTAGAGGGACTGGGGATGAGGAGCAACACAAGGCTGTGAAGGAGGTGCAACACCCTACTTTGCCTGCTCTGAGGGCGTCGAATCGGATGCCTCCGTCGCCATCTTCTCCAGCGTCTTCGTGGGCGCAATTCCCCTCGCAGCAAAATACATCTGCACGCCCTTGTTCGCAATGAGGGAACCGGCGAGCGTCATGATAACCAGCAAGCCCAGCTTCTTCAAGATGTCTATCCCGATTTGCCCCAGTTTGGGCAGTGATTTCTCAGCAGAGGGCAGGGGAGCGGTGAACATCTGATGCGCCTCGCGGAACACAATCCACAGCACACCAACGCCCAGCAGAAAGACCGCAATGCCCAGTATCTGCCCTATCCAGTCACTGCGAACTCGCAACGTCCCATACCTCAGCGTAAATTTTTTCCTCGCGAGTGGCTCCTTCCTCTTGACAGACGAAAAGCTAGCCAGTATATATTTATGATAAGTAAAGTGACTACTTAAGAGGAGATGCTATGCGAAAGTCATTTCGGATAACATTTCTCTCTGGTAGATTACTTCCGTGCCTGCCCGTATTCCTCTTTCTGCTTTGTGCTAACACGGTAACATCGGTAGAGGGTCAAAAGGAGATTGTTGACCGCCTGCATGGGTTTGCCTTTACCTCCAAAGAGGGGTGGGTGGTTACTCTGGTGGGCAATGCTATCCTCTTCCATGATACCTATCGCTTTGTGCTGGTACACGCGGTGCGTCACGACGGCAATCTGCAGAAGGCGGCGAAGGCGTGGTTGGCTGAGCGCAAAGCGATGGATGACGAGTTCAGGGCGAGCCGATACGCCTTTAAGAAGGTGGGTAAAGGTGTGGTGCTGGTCGCAACGGGGCTGTCATACCCCTACGCGCTGTTACCGATGATGGCGGTGAACTTTGGCTTGGCGGGCAAACACCGCCCAGCAACTACCGCGAGGTCACCTCTATACTGCCCGGAGAAAAGTATGCTCTCGTGGTCAGCTTCCTCTTCCCCGAAGACACTCCGAAAGCGAAGATGGAGGAGATGACCGCCATCTTGCGTTCCCTGCGCTTCCTGCCTCCCCAGCAGATGGTGAAGTGGCGCACGGAGCGGGTGATGGACCCGGAGGCGGGAATGGAGGCTGCCACCCTGCACGTGCCTGAAGGCTTCGAGTTCCGAGGGATGGTTATTCGTCAGGGAACGAAGCGTGTGCCAGCAGACGCTGGTACCCATAGGGCAACTGCCCGGCGACTCCTTCCAGGCGATGGCGGTGCAGGGCAACTACGCCTTAACGACAGGGTACGGTGTCATTCTGGCTACCTACGACCTATCCAGTGCGTATCGTCTTGGCGTGTTGGTAGCCGACAACAGCAACATATTCGGCTATGATGTTGCGTTAGTGGGTAACTACGCCTGTGTGCTGACGGCGCTGGAGGGAGCACCCGGCGGGGCAGGCATTGTGGTGGTGGATGTTTCAGATAAGAACAACCCACGCCGCGTGGGAACCTGCGGTTCGGGTAACAGCTTCGACGGCTTCGTGGTCAACGGCAACGTGGCGCAGACGGAAGAGACGCGCGTTTCGCCGCCGCCGCCCTTCTCCCCGTAAGCGGTTGCTCGCTTCCGCATGATGTGCTATTATTTAGGCGAAGAGAGCGTTCGGAAACCGGGCAGCCACTACGCTTTACAGGGGAGAGGTGGGTTTGACCTATCCCCCCGTCCCCCTTCCCTGCAAAGGAAGGGGGCGTTCGGTATGCGGCTCCTCTTCCCTGCAAAGGAATGGGGTGTTCGATAGGCGGCTCCCCTCTCCTCGTAGGAGAGGGGATGGGAGAGAGGTTCAGAGGTCCGGGCACTTCGCCTTTCCGAACGCTCTCAGGCGATAGCATCTTCTATCAACGGAGCGAGCAGATGGAACCTTTGATACAGGAACTCTCCTCACCGGGCAGATGTGGGGTGAACCTGCCGACGTGTGATGTACCCGAGCGTCCGGCGGAGGAGTTGCTTGGTGCGGAAAATTTGCGGGATGACCTGCCCCTGCCCGAAGTGAGTGAAGTGGATGTTGTTCGGCATTTTGTACGCCTCTCTCAGCGTAATTATGGCATAGAGATTGGCTTCTATCCGCTGGGTTCGTGCACAATGAAGTATAACCCGCGCGTGCACGAGAAGATTGCCTCCTTGCCGAACTTCGCCCAACTGCATCCTCTGCAACCCGAATCCACCGTGCAGGGCGCGCTGCAGTTGCTGTGGGAGCTGCAGCAGTATCTGGGCGAAATCGCGGGAATGGATGCGGTCACCCTGCAGCCCGCAGCGGGCGCACATGGTGAAATCCTCAGCCTGATGATTTTCAAAGCGTACCACGCCAGCCGGGGCGAGGCGGCGCAACGCAAGGTGGTGCTCGTGCCAGATTCGGCGCACGGCACGAACCCTGCTTCGGCGGCATCCTGCGGATTCACGGTGCGTACTCTGCCCTCCGACGAGCGGGGTTGCATTGACCTGAAGGCGTTGCGCGAGGCGGTAGGACCGGATACCGTCGGGTTGATGCTGACCAACCCTAACACGCTGGGGCTGTTCGAGACGCAGGTGCGTGAGGTGTGCGATGCGGTGCACGAAGCAGGCGGGCTGGTGTACTGCGACGGCGCAAACATGAACGCCCTGCTGGGCATCGCACGCCCCGGCGATATGGGCTTCGACGCGGTGCACTTCAACCTGCACAAGACCTTTTCCACACCGCACGGGGGAGGCGGTCCCGGCGCGGGTGCGATAGCAGTCAAAGCCTTCCTGGAGCCTTTCCTGCCTGTACCGGTAGTCACGCGCCGTAGCGATGGCAGCTTCGCGCTGGAGTACGACCGTCCGCAGAGTATCGGGCGCATTCACTCCTTTTATGGCAACTTTCTGAACGCGGTACGCGCCTACGCCTACATCCGCACGCTTGGGCCCGAGGGGTTACGCGCCGTCGCCGAGCACGCGGTGCTCAACGCTAACTACCTGCGCGTCAGGCTGCAGGACATCTTCCCCCCTGCTTACGACCGGATGTGTATGCATGAGTGTGTGCTCACCGCCCAGCGCTACAAGACGGAGTACGGTGTGCGCGCGCTGGACATCGCCAAACGGCTGATAGACTACGGCTTCCATCCGCCTACCATGTACTTCCCGCTGATTGTGCCTGAGGCGCTGATGATTGAGCCGACGGAGACCGAGAGCGTGGAGACGCTGGACGCTTTCGTGGACGCCTTGCACCGAATTGTTGAAGAGGCGCGCGAGAATCCCGAACTGCTACACGACGCGCCGCACCACACCCCGGTACGCCGGCTGGACGAGGCGAAGGCGGCGAAGGAGCTGTGCGTGTGCTGGCATCCCTAGCAGGTGGCGATGGACACATGGCGGTTGATCCGGGATACCGCGGGCGACGCTGCATGGAACATGGCGGTGGATGAGGCGATTCTGGATGCGGTAATTGCGGGCGAACAGCCTCCCACCGTCCGCTTCTATCGCTGGGCAAAGCCTTCCGTGTCGCTTGGGCGATTTCAGCCGAGAGAGAAGGTGCTCGACCTCGCTCTGTGCCGCGAACGGGGTGTGCAGGCAGTGCAACGACTGACGGGCGGCAAGGCGGTATTGCACGGCCATGACCTCACCCTGTGCATCGTTGTGCCTCTGCGCTGTTTCGCTCCGGCGCATCGCGTGCTAGATGTGCATCTTCGGCTGGTTCACGCTCTCGCGAGAGGCTTTCGGCATTTGGGCATCGATACACGTCCTGTCTCTCGCACCGACGTCCGCGCCCTGCGCGGTTCGCACGCCGGCTGTTTCGAGCGCGCCCTGCCCGGCGACTTAACTACCACGGAAGGCATCAAGCTGGTTGGCGGTGCACAGTATCGGCGGGCGGAGGTGGTGATGGAGCAGATGAGTATACCTACCGACCCCCTGCCCGGCGTGCTAAGAGGCTGTTTGCAGCCGTGGAGCGAGCCTGCACCCTCGCCTTTGCTGGGCATTTCAGAGAGTGAGTTAATGGGTGCACTCGCGGAAGGCTTTGTGAGCGAATTCGGCGTGGAGTGGCGAGATGCCCCCCTGAGCGGCTCCGAGGTCGCCCGGGCGCAGCGTCTGGTGGAAAGGTATCGTTGATAGATGGAACCTGACCCCTCGTGCCCTTTACAAGGGAAAAGGGCGCGCTGCGAAGCACCCCTCTCCCGCGAGGAGAGGGGTTGGGGAAAAGAGCTTGCAAGACAATTCGCGCTCCTTACCGAACGGCTGCGAATTTGGGCTGTGACTTCGGCGAAGCGAGCACGACGGTCTGCTTCTTCACCGCAAACGGTCCCATCTCGATATCGGGGATCAGCGTTAGCGGATACGCGGCGTTCTTTGGCACTCTCACCGAGAGTGTGCAGGTAAAGCCTCAGCCGTAGTGGAATGTCTCCACCTTCACCGTTTTGCCGTTGCGGTCAACGATGCGCAGGGTAGGAGGCGGCGGCAGGTTGTCATTCTTCGCCAGCGAAGACACCTGCTGGGTCCGACTACCTGCGTACAGCGCCAGCGAGATGTTTAGCGTATCGCCCTGCCTCGTGCCAAAGCCCAGTGTTGCGGTCAACTGCTTCGGCAGGGAGAATCTGTTTTCCCCTGCGCTCACTTTCAGCGGAAGAGGGTCCATGGGCGTTATCTCCACCTGCCACTGATTACCCCTGCTATCGCGCGTGCCAAAGCGATAGGCAAGCACGGAGTACTCGTCGGTGGGTAGTTGCAGACGTCCGTCGGTGGTGCTGGCTTCCCAATAGCCAACCTCTTTGCCAACCGCCGTCAGGTGCACCTGCGGGTAGTCCGCGAGTACCGTGCCCGTGCTGATTTCCGATGGCTCGAACTCGCAAGCGGAGCCATCGGGAGCGAAAGTCAGTCGGTAGGTACGGTCGCCGAGTTTGTGGTAGCGTGGCAGAGGGCGTTGCTCCCTGTCCGGCAGGAAAACGCACTTATCTCCCTCCCAGCGGCTTTTGGCAGGGGTATCGAACGCGCCGTCCGCGTTAGCGTCCAGCAGGGCTATCTTGACCGCTTCGCCGTTCACCTCACCTTCAAACAGGCGGTAGTCCTCGCAACGCAGGTATACACTCGACGAGCCAGTCTCGTCGTGGATCAGACTGAAGTAGCGCGAAACCGGAACGCCGTTCAGGGGAACAGCGAGGCGGAAGGGCCCATAGCAGGTGCCGAAATACCAGGTGGGGTCGGCGGAGCCTCGCAGAACCTCGTCGTCTGTCAGGTCGCTGTTGCGGTTGGCGTCGATGACCGCGCGTGTGCTCGCCGGATCCATCACCAGATGCCATTCCTGAGGGGGCTTACCCAGCTTCAGCACGCCGTATCGGCAGGATGCGTTTGCCCATGCAGGCAGTTTGACCCCCTTCGGCGGCTGACTGCGCAATTGCACGGTGTGAGTGGGCGAGATGAAACGGATTGCCTCGTCGCCGGCTGACTGCAAGAAGCGTACCTGACCCGGAAGACGTATACTCTCCTCCTGTGCTGTCGCCAGCGCGAGAGCCGCTGTGCATATCGCGATAACCACAGGCACTGTGTGTCGCACTGCGATCAAACCTCCTTCCATGCTATGGTAGTGCCCCAACGAGTTTGGGCAACTCGTCTGCTGTGATGCCATGCCTCTGCGGTTTACCATCCTGCCCGATAAGCACCACGTAAGGCAGGCTGGGCACAATGTACGGCAGTACGGGCGCTATCGGTCTGGCTGCACCTCTTTTCCAGTACCCGGCTGGAACATCCAGTCCGATTTGCTGACAGTAGCGTTCTGCCTCCTGCCTGCTGGTCGTGTCGAGCACTACCGCCATCTGCCAGCCCTCGCGCAACTGCCGTCTGACGGTTTGCAACAGCAGCTCACTCTGCGGTAGGTAGGGAGTGGTGATAACCAGAAGGGTGTTTCTGCCCTGCCGCTGTACCGGCTGTAGCCATTCCACACTCCGGAGCAGTTTTTCTACATTCGGTGTAGCGGGTTCCCTGCCTCCCTCCCATGGCGGGCGAGCGGAGCTGATGGTCAATATCAGGTCGCGTGAAGGTTTGACGCTGAGTGGCCTCCACGGCAGGTTCTGCACGCGCGGTATCAGTAGCAACGAGGAGGGCATACCCTTCAGCGTGAACCTTCCCCCATCGTCTGTGGTAACACTGCCCAGAGGAATCTCCCGCATCGGCACGCGGTGTTGCTGATAGTTCCGTGAGGTGCGGCTGTCGGGAAACTGGTATTGCAGGGCAAGGCGCGCTTTCGCCACCGGTTCACCGTACTCGTCCACCAGCACGCCGGCGTACTCTCCGCTTGCACTCTTCAGGCGTATCGGGGCTATCTGCCCTTTGCTGACGATGGCAGCTGACGGCTCGTAGCCCTTCGCGGTGACGATAGCCCAGCACTTGCCTTCCGGCACTATCGGGAGCGCGAACCTGCCTGCCTTATCGGTGCTGGTGGATAGCGGGGGCAGAAACTCCATCCATGTTCTCTGGGTGCTTCCGTCGGGGATCTGGTATACCGATTCCCGTCCGAACATCAGGCTGACCTTCGCGCCAACAACCGGCTTGCCGGAGGCATCCAGCACCCGCCCGGTCGCTCTGGGCAAGGGGTGCAGGCGCACCAGTTTGGGCGGGTTCTGCGCGCTGAGGTTACGCAGCACGGCACCCTCCTGCGTACCTGCATCCAGAATGATGAGCCGGTCAACCCTCCCCCTGCCCAGCATACTCAACTCGATGGTCAGGGTGTCGCCCTCTATACGATAGGGGCGCCACCTGCTCTGACCGTCCTCGATGTCCTCAAACATCACGGCGCCGAACTGCGTCCAGATATTCTTCGGTATCTGGTTGTGCGAGGTGCGTACTCGCATCTTCACCCGTTGCGTTCGTACCCTGCGTGAGGTGGTCACGTTCAGCACCACCGGTTGAGAAACGGCGACTTTGCCCTTCTGTACGCTCAGCCTGTACTCGCTGCGCGAGCTGTAGTAGATGTCCTCCGAAGCGGGTCCTGAGGCGTTCAGCCGGTACTCGCCGTCCGGTAGGGGGAGGGTCAGCTGTCCTCTGGCATCGGTGAAATAGGGCATAAAGTATGGAGAGGTTTGGTCTGCAGAGGGCACAATCTCTACCCCGCAGAAAGGCACCGGCTTTCCTTTCTCGTCGCGTACTTCGACCGTGACAACCGGTTCGGTGTACACCTTGATAACGCCGAGGTCGGTGGTTGTGCCCGGCTGCAGGTCCTTGACCTTTACCCACGCGAAAAGGCCCGGTGGCACCAGCGTGGGCGAAGAAAGCGAGATGCCCGGCATCAATGTTGCCGAACCGGCTGCAACATCCAGCGTGATGTGTCCGTTCTCGTCTGTGGTGGTGTAGACAAAATAGCTTGGGAGCACAGTGACCGGATAATCGCGCACCGGCTCGCCGTTGTGGGCATATATCAGCAGGGCGGTGATGCGCGCTCCGGGCTTCAGGGTAAGTTTCACCCCCTCCTTCGAGATCTTGTCCCAGGTGGTGTTGGTGGTGTAGTACAGCGGTTCGTGGCCCGACGCTGTGCAGATGACCGCGACCCCCTGCATCTGTGGATGGGCTGGCAGCCGGAATGTGCCCTCCGCATCGGTGTGGCTCACAAACGGCGGCACAGGGGGTGCAATTATCGCATCCTGGTCACCGATGCCAACGTAGGCAAGGCGTACCCGCGCGTTGGCGACAGGGTTACCTCCTGCATCCACCACTTTGCCGCTGAACTCTTTGAGCGGCTGCAGGCGCAGGTCGCGAGGAGCCTTTGCCCACAGGCGAGTAGCACTGCATCCCAGCTGGGGATGAAAGGCGACGACAGCTGATAGAGGAGCGTGTGGACGGGTAACGTTAGTAATCCGATAGTAGCCCTTCTCGTCGGTCGTGGAATGCGGCAGACTATCGGGTGGAACGCCGAACCATGCCAGCATCAGGTTGGGGTAGTAGTACACCTGCGCACCGGAGACAGGGTTGCCTCTGGCATCCAGCACGCGCCCGCTGAGCACGTTTGTGTTTTGTGCAAACGCTACGCTCCACAGGCATAACACTCCCAGCATCGCGGCACATATCGCTCTCATGTCAACACCTCCTCAGGGTGGTGGTATCAACATTATCCATTGACCCTGCGTGCACGGAAGGGTTGCGCTGATTTATTGTTTTATTCTTTACCATCCCATACATTCCTGCAACATTCCGCATGAGCGGACTGCAAAAAAAGCGATTTTTCAGAAAAAATCTTTCCGCGCCCCGCAAAAATGCTTGACAGCCCTGCACGCGAGGTGTATACTAAAGGCAGAGTGGGAGCTTCGGCTCGCACAGGGAAGGTTTCGTATGCATCCATGATGATGAAAGGAGGAAGGGATATGTATCGAATGGCAGTACGGTTTGGGCTACTTGCTGCGTTACTTGCAGCGATAGCCCTGCCCTCCGGCGCTACAGTTTGGGTACTTACTGCGAACCTCACCGGCAGTCAGGAGGTTCCGCCTGTCAGTACGACAGCCAGTGGCCAAGCCATCATGAGCTATGATGACGTGTCGAAGCTGTTCAATCTGGCGGTGTACGAGGTCGGGATCTCGCAAAGCGACATCCTGGGCGCCCATATCCATGTCGGCGCGCCGGGCGTAAATGGTCCCGTCATTTACGATCTGGACGGCGGTGCCTCATGGAGCGGTAGCGGTGTGATTTTCTCGCGGTTCATTACAGGTGGCTTGTTCCCCGCCGCACACGAAGCACACCTGCTGGCGGGCAACACCTACATCAACATCCACACCCCAGCTCACCCCGGCGGCGAAATCCGAGGGCAGCTCATTCCCGTGCCCGAACCCATGTCGCTTATCGGCTTGTCCACAGGGCTGGGCTTGCTCCTGTTGCGCCGGCGCAAAGTGTAGAATGGAAGGAGGGCACATGCGCAGCAGTTCGGCATCGAAAGGAGGGACAATCTTTTGAGTAGATTCAGATTGCGTTTTGCTTTGCTGGTGGTGCTATTAGCGGCGGTGGCGTTGCCATCGAGAGCAGGTCTATGGTACCTGCAAGCAACGCTGACCGGTTCGCAAGAAGTGCCGCCAGTTTCCACCAGCGCCAGCGGAGTGCTTTTCGGTAGCTATGATGACGTCACCAAGACCATCAACCTGGCTATCACAGTAAGCGGCATTCTGCAAAGCGACCTTACTGCCTCACACATCCACCGCGCTCCTGCGGGAGCCAACGGGCCGGTTATCTTCCCGATAGGTGGTGGAAGCAGCTACGCGGTGCTCGGCAGCCAGCTTATCAAGATAATCAGTGGCGCGTCGTTCCCCGCAGCGGAAGAGGCGAACTTGCTGAGCGGTAACACGTACATCAATATCCACACCACCGCTTATCCGGGCGGTGAAATCCGTGGGCAGATTACCGCTTTGCCGGTGGTGCCAGAGCCTGCTACGATGGCCGGGTTGGGCATCGGCGTGGCGCTGCTGGCGCTCCGTCGGTGGCGGCGAATCTAGCCAGGATTTCGCAAAGCGAGTGGGCTGAGGAAACCCTCAGCCCACTTTTTTGTACACTTGGCCCGCTTACCCCTCTATTGCCATCTCCTGTCCCGCGCTCAGAGTAACGGGCACGATGAAGCGAAGCGAAACACCCTGCCCGTCGGGCGCGACCTCTGCGTCGACCGGTTGCCTGTTTACCGTGACAGAGATTTGTCTGTTGCCCTGCCAGCGCGGGCGCCTGAGAATGCAGAGGCGTAATTCGCCGTCCGCCACTGCTATGCTCACACGACGGTTTGTGAACCCAATACTCTCTGAGTAGATGCCCCATGCTGTGGGCGTGAAGAAGGGATATCGGCTCTCGGCGGCGCGGACAGGAGGGGCGAAAGCCATCTCGCCTCGCGGGGCGTCCCAGCTAAAACCGGTGAGCGCGTTCAACAGCGTCCACGCCGACATCGCGCGGTAGTAATGGTTCCCGCACTCGACGTGGTTCCAGAACCTTCCCGCCCGCAGATAACGATCGTGGATGTCACGCACAACCGCCATGCCTTCGGCGAGCCTGCTCCGCGTGATAAGCAGAGCGGCAACAGTGTACTCAATGCCCGTCCACAGTCCGTCTGCCTGCAGGTTGCCCGAGGCGGCAAGTCGGTGAGGTTTGCCGGGTGGATAGGAGGCGTTGCGCAAACCTTCGCCTGCACGGAAGTTATAGCGCATGATGGCATCCAGCGCGCGGTGGATATACTGTTCGGGGATGACCGGTTCCCAACCGCACACCGCAAAGAACCAGTCCGCGCTGATCTGGTCGCTCATGCAGCATTCGTCCACTGTGTCACCGTCGCGCCACAGCACAAAGTACTCGCCGTTCCACAGCTTCTCGATAAAGCTCTTGACGCCTTTTTCGTACTGGGTTTGCCATTGAGCGGCGCGTTCGGCATCGCCCATCTCTTCCGCCAGCCGCACTGCACTCTTCAGCGCGCCCAGCCACAGGCTACAGATGTAGGAGGGACTTCCCTGAAAATCCCACACGTCGTAGGTGTTGCGGCGGGTGTCGGTGTCCGGCAGGGCGTCGTTGTCGGTGTCCAGCAGCAGTGTGTTGTCCATCGCGCGCACAACGTGTGGGTACAGACGCTCGAGATAGCCCTTATCTCCGCTCCACAGGTAATCGCGCGCTACCAGCATCACAAACTGCGGGTTCATGTCCACGCGGTCAAAGCCGTTGTCCACCGCGCTGAAATCAGGGGTAAAGAAATGGTGTACGCGCCCGTCCGCTCGCTGAAACTTTGCTCCATGCTCCATCTGCACCTTCTGCAGGTCGGGGAAGAGGGCGATAATGGGGAAAGAGCCCTGATAGGTGATGTCGGTGGTGTGGAAACCACAGCACCCCAGCCCTTCCCATACGCCGAAATGTCCGGCTTTGGTCCACCAGGTGCACTTGGTCAGGGTGGAGAGTTGCCCGCTGATGGCGTCGGCGGCTTCCGCCGGCAGGTTGGAGTCGTAGATAGCCTCCACGAAATCCAGAGTGCGTTCGCGCAGGGAGGAGGCATGGCTGAGCAAATACTCCGCCACCTCCAGCGAGTTGTGGAACCAGTGCGCGTACTGATGCCCGATATTTACGCCTGTGGGACTGATGTGATTGGGGAAGAACCAGCTGAGCGTGAAGAGCACCTCGCCTTCGCACTCCGGCTCGATTTGCTGACGACTGCATAGCGCAGCAGTGCCCCATTCAGCTCGCCTCTCGCGCAGCTCCTGCAGGTTCATCGCGATTTCTTCCGGGAACTCCGCCGACTGCACGAGCTGCGGGTCCACGAGGCGCAGGCGATGGTACTTGTCATGCACGAACGGATGCTGAAGCATCTGCCGAACCCATGCCTCGCGCTCCTCCGGTGAGAGACGCGACACCTCCAGCCCTTCAGGGTGAGCGGGGGCGGTTTCGGGAGCGAGGTTGGGTAGAGCACCATCTTCGCGAAAACGGCGCACTACCGACACCGGCTTTAGCCCGAATCGGTGTCGCCAGAACATTAGCGAACGATACTCTTCTCGATAGCCTCCGGTAATGTAGCTGACCTCGCCTCCGCGTACGGCGAAGGTCATATCACCGGTGGAACAGTGCTCGGGCTGTAATCCCTCCGCTGTCAGGTGAACGGCGGCGCCTCCGTTGACCTCTTTGAGCAGGTTGCGGGGTTGCCTCTCCGCTTGTCCAATACCCGCCATGTTACGCAGCACACCCAGGATGGACACGTCAACGGGTACCTCCGCCGTGTTTTGCACCAGAAAACGGACATAGAAGCCGGGCGTGCCCGACGCGCGGCTATCCAGCGGGATGAAAGGCGAGAACACCTCCGCTGTCACCTGTACGGGCAGCGAGGCGTCCAGATAGTGCAGGCGTGCGAGAGGGAACGCGCCTTCGAACTGGATGGATTGCACCGCGCGCGCCCATCCGGCGGAGTACAGGTCGTGCAGGCTCTCATGCAGGGCAAGGTAACGCACCTGCACATCGCCGTCCTGTGTGGCCACTCGCAGCACGAAAACGAGGTCCTCAGGATGCCCCAGCTCCTCCGAGCGCAGCCCGCACGGAGAATGCGGCGACCACGCGCCCATATTGAATATCTGCCATTCGTGAAACAGTCCGTCGGGACGTATCTCCACCGAGCCGGTGCCAATCCCGCCCAGAGGAATGCCGGAAGTATGTTGAATGGTCGAGTGAATCAAAGGCATTGTCTGTTATCCTCCTGTTCCTGTGGATAACAACCTGCTGTAGAATACGTGTCGCATTGTGCTGTATCCTGTTCTCGCCTTGTCTGTGGCAGCGCGCCGCGGTTTTTATGCAGGAGAAAAGGGGTCTGCATCGGGAACAGTTCTTGATAAAGGATGCGCCAGCGGGTACAATCTTATTGAGAATGATTCTCAGAAAGGTATAAATATGTTGGAAAGCGGTTATCTGGTCGCGCTGGTTGTTGTGCTGCTACTGTTGTTCGCACCGCAGTGGGGTGTGGTTTCGCGTTGGCGGCAGAAGCAATGGTTGCGTTCGCGCGAGGCGATTGAGGATGCGCTGATGCACCTGCATCAGCGCGAGCACGACGGACGGCTGGCGTCTGTAGAGTCTCTGGCTGGAGCACTGGGTGTTCCCACACGCCTGGCTGCGGTACTGGCGCAACGCATGGAAACGCAAGGGCTGTTGCGCGCTACCGCGAGCGGCTTGAGTTTGACACCAGAAGGGCATCGCCTGGCAATTCAGGTGGTGCGGGCGCACCGCCTGTTCGAACGCTACCTCGCCTACGAGACCTCCGTCGCACCGGCTGAAGTACACGATTTTGCACACCGTATGGAGCACACCCTCACGCCCCAGCAGATAGAACAGCTGGACGCCTATATGGGGCACCCCACTTCCGACCCGCACGGCGACCCTATCCCTTCTGCCAGCGGTGAGATGCCGGAGATAGAGGGACAATCGCTGGTGGAGTTTCCGGTGGATAAGCCTGCCCAAATCGTACACGTAGAGGACGAACCTTCTCACGTGTATGCCCAGATTGTGGCAGAAGGGTTGCGCCCCGGCATGGTGGTGAGGGTTGTTGAACGCTCGCCCACGCGAATCGTGCTGGAGAGCGACACCGATGAGCATGTGCTCGCGCCGGTGGTGGCGGCGAACATCAGCGTGCGCGAAGCCCTGCCCGAATCGCGCGTCGCCCCGGGAGAACGGTTGGGTTCGCTGGAACCGGGCGAGCGGGCAACCGTGTTGCGTATCGATGATGCTTGCCAGGGGCTAACGCGCCGACGGTTTCTGGACCTGGGTATCACCCCCGGTGCGGAAATCGAGGTGGTCATGCGCTCGGCGTTTGGCGACCCCGTAGCATATCGCGTGCGCGACACGCTTATCGCCCTGAGACGCGAACAGGCAGACTGGATCTGGGTGAGGCGCGACGGACGCGATGCAACCCTGCACGAGGAGCGCAAGAGTGCGGAGCAAAGAACCGCATAGGTTGATGTCGATGAGGAAGATGGAGATATGAGAGAGGTAACCGGTCAAGGTTGTGAGTCATGCGCCCTGCGCGAACATCTGGTGCAGATGGGCGTGCGTGTGGACTCCTTCGACTATGTGCTGGCACTGGCTGGCAATCCGAACACCGGCAAGAGCACCGTGTTCAACGCGCTCACCGGCTTGCGCCAGCACACCGGCAACTGGCCCGGCAAGACGGTCACACGGATGGAGGGCGCGTTCGAGTTCAACGGCAAGCGATATAAAATCGTGGACCTGCCGGGTACCTACTCTTTGCTCTCCGCCTCGGTGGACGAAGAGGTGGCGCGGGATTTCGTGCTGTTTACCAAACCCGACGCGGTAGTTGTGGTGGTAGACGCTACCGCACTGGAGCGCAACCTGAACCTTGTGTTGCAGGTACTGGAGATTACCGACCGTGTGGTGGTTTGCCTGAACCTGATGGACGAGGCGGAGCGCAAAGGCATCGAGATAGACCATCGCGCGCTGGCGCGGGAGCTGGGCGTGCCCGTTGTGCCTACCGCAGCGCGGCAGGGCACAGGACTTGGCTTGCTGATGCAAACGGTAGCAGAGCTGGTGCAGGGCAGGCTCCGCACCACGCCGCGTCGGATAAAGGTGGACGAGAAGGTGGAGCAGGCTCTGGCGGAACTGGTGCCTGTGATACAACAAGCCTATCCTGACCTCCCCAACGTTCGCTGGGTAGCGATGCGCTTGCTGGACGGCGACTACAACGTGCGTCGGTCGCTGGAGGACGGCGAGCTGCTACGCCTTGCCAGGAGTAACGCCGGCGAGGAGGAGATGGCGATCGCACGTGCGCACGCCGCCCATATCCTTTCACATGTTGAGAGGTTGCAACGCCAGCTGGAGGGTTCCTTCCGCGACCGCATGGTGGAATCGCTGTATGCCGAGGCGGAAGCCATCGCCCGCAAAGTAGTGCGCCGAAAGGGTGAGCGTCGCTGGGACTGGGACCAGCGGCTGGACAGGATTCTTACCTCACGAGTCTGGGGATTGCCCATCATGGGTCTGCTGTTGATGGGCGTTTTCTGGGTTACCATTCAGGGTGCGAACGTGATTTCCGAGCTCATTGCCACCGGCTTGTTCTGGGTGGAGGCAAAGGGGAGCTCACTGTTCAACGCGCTGGGCGCGCCCTGGTGGCTCACCGGCTTTCTGTGGCATGGCGTCTATCGCGGACTGGCGTGGGTGGTCTCCGTCATGCTCCCACCGATGGCAATCTTCTTCCCGATATTTACCATTCTGGAGGATATGGGCTATCTGCCGCGTGTGGCGTTCAATATGGACCGATTTTTTAAGAAGGCGGGCGCACACGGCAAGCAAGCGTTGACCATGGCAATGGGGTTAGGCTGTAACGCGGCAGGCGTGGTGGCCACGCGCATCATCAACTCGCCGCGCGAGCGCTTGATTGCCATCCTGACTAACAACTTCATGCCCTGCAATGGGCGGTGGCCCCTGTTGATTACCATGAGTGCGCTGTTTGTGGCAGCAGCGTTTCCACCCGCCTTTGCAGCAGCGGTGGCGGCTGGCGCACTGGTTGCCGTGGTGCTGGTGGGTGTGTTAGCCACTTTCATTGTATCCGCGGTGCTATCGCGCACCGTGCTGAGGGGCGAAGCCAGCAGTTTCACCCTGGAGCTGCCCCCGTACCGTAAACCCAACGTGCTGGCAGTGCTGTACACTTCGTTGATTGACCGCACACTGCTGGTGTTGTGGCGGGCGGTGGTAATGGCTGCGCCGGCGGGTGGAGTTATCTGGTTGCTGGCTAACATTCACGCGGGCGGGCAGAGCCTGTCGCAGTGGATATCCGGCTGGCTGGACCCTGTGGGGCGTGCGATCGGGCTGGACGGCGTGGTATTGCTGGCGTATATCATCGCCATCCCCGCTAATGAGATAGTCGTGCCCACTATTATCATGACCTACATGGGCGCAGGCATGATGACTGAGCTGGAGAGCCTGAACGACCTGCGTCGCCTGCTGGTGGAGCAGCACGGCTGGACGACGATGACCGCCATCAGTCTGATGCTTTTCTCGCTGTTGCACAACCCGTGCTCCACCACCATCCTGACGATATGGCGCGAGACCAAGAGCGCGAAGTGGACGTGGATTGCGACGCTGTTACCTCTGGGCATCGCCTTCGGTGTGCTTCTGGCATTGAACGCCATCATGCGAGCGCTCTAATCGCAGGTCAGCACCCTGTGACTTAAATCACGGCACTTTTTCTCTCCTCTGAGATAGGATAAGAACAGTGCTACAGGCACTCCGATGAACTTCCCGAAGGAGGTTGAGAACTCGAGATGGCATACGTGATTACCGAACCCTGTATTGGTGTGAAAGACAAGGCTTGCGTGGCGGTTTGTCCGGTAGATTGCATCAAGGAGGGCGTCTTCACCGACAACGACGGTACCAGCTACGACATGCTGTTCATTAACCCGGACGAGTGCATCGACTGCGGGCTGTGCGAGCCAGAGTGCCCCGTCAGCGCGATTTTTGCGGAGACGGATGTGCCCAGCCAGTGGCAGCACTTTATCCGCATCAACCGTGAGGCGTTTACCAGCGGGCAAGTAGGTGGCTAGTCCTCACTACAGGCTAGCGCCTGCAGGGCTTCCGGGTCCGTCACGGTAATTTGCCCGTTTTGCACGGCAATCCAGCCCGCTTTGCGGAAGCGATTGAGAGTGCGCGTGACCACTTCGCGCACCGTGCCAAGCTGGGCTGCCAGCTCGGCATGAGTGTAGTCGAGGGTGAAGCACGCGCCTCTTTCCTTTGCCTGCGCGAGCAGATAGCGGGCTATGCGCTCGGGCACTTCGTGTAGAGAAAGCTCCTCCACCAGATGTAGCAACCGCCGCACCCGAATCGCCAGCGCGCGTAGAGCGGCTTGCATCAGCTCGGGGTGGGTATGGAGTATGTTGAGAAAGTGGTCGCGTGGGATGAAGAGCAGACGGGATGGCGCCATCGCTTCCGCCGAGCAAGGCTGGTTGCCGCCGTCAAAGAGCGGTAGCTCACCGATTACTGAGCCGCTGCGCTCCACACCGATGACCTGTTCCCTACCGCTAGAGCTGCTGTTGTAAAGACGGATGGCGCCTTGCAGGACGATGTACAACCCATGACACGGTTCGCCACGCAGGAACAGCACTTCGCCACGTCCCACGTTTATCGTGCGAGCTCGGGTGAGCAAATCATGCAGAATCTGCTCATCCGCATCGCGCAGAAACAGTACGCGCCTGAGAGCTTCCCGTGCTTCCATCGTTTCTCCCAAACCGAGATACCTGTTTCTCATTGTACCTGCTTTGGCAGAGAAGTCCGCTGTGTAGTGACTCAAATCACATCGGGTCTACGCCTGTGCCTTGCGCAGGTAGTATTCGAGCTGATATTCTATGAGCGAGAGGTGAAATCATGCTCGGCTGGTGGAATGCATTCAAGCTGGAAGAGCACCTGCAGCGCAGTGTAGACGCGGGACTGCAACTGTTCAAGATCGCGCTGCTCTACTTGATAGTGCGCTTTCTGATCGCGCGGGTGGGGCGTACAACGGTGAACCGCCTGGAGAGCATGGAGCGTATCGCCGCACAGAAGCCGCGCATTCGCACGCTGGGCAATCTCATACGCAGCATCGTGGAATACACCGTGTTGATCATCGCCGTGCTGATGGCGTTGCGCGCGATAGGCATCGATATCACCCCTCTGCTGGCTACGGCGGGAGTTGCCGGCCTGGCTGTGGGTTTTGGGGCGCAGCGGCTGGTGCGCGACATGATATCGGGCTTTTTCCTGCTGGCGGAAAACCAGTTTGCGGTAGGCGAAGTGGTGACGATTGGCGGCATCACCGGTGTTGTGGAAGAGGTGGGAATGCGCACCACCCATCTGCGCGACGAGCAGGGGAGAATGGTGGTTATCGCCAATGGAGACGTGAACCTGGTGATTAACCATTCGCGCAGGGGAGGAGTGCGCCTGACGGTGGAGGTGAAAGTCTCTTCCACCGCAGACGTGCAGGCAGTTACGGAGACAATGCAGAGTGCAGCGAGCGAGGCTGGTGTGGAAAACCCGCTGGTTGGAGTGAGCGCGTTTGACGCGGCTTCGGTCACTCTGCGTCTGACCGGCGACGTGCCTGCACAAGAGCGCGAGGTGCGCGAGCTGCAGCTGAAAGCGTTGCTCTATCAGAGATTGCGCGAAGCGGATGTGCCACTCATGTAGAAGGCGACATTCCCAACCGGAGCAAACGGGAGCGCAAAATGGAGAGAAGATTCCATCTGGAACTGTCGCAAATCCGTAAAAATGGGTCACGACAGGTGGTGCTTCCTGCCGTGACCCGGTCTTTCAGACTCCTGAACCGGTCTATCGCTTCAGGTCAAAGCGGTCAAGGTTCATAACCTTGTTCCACGCCGTTATGAAGTCGTGTACGAACTTCTCCTTACCGTCCTCGCAGGCGTACACTTCCGCAATGGCGCGCAATTGGGCGTTGTGACCGAATATCAAGTCGACACGTGTGGCTGTCCAGCGCAGCTCGCCCGTCCTGCGGTCGCGCCCTTCGAACAGGTTGGGGACGTTGGGGTCTGGATGCCACTCCGTGCTCATATCCAGCAGGTTCACGAAGAAGTCGTTCGTGAGCGTCTCGGGACGCCGGGTGAACACGCCGTGCGGCGACCGTTTGTAGTTGGCGTTGAGAACCCTCAGTCCACCAATCAGCACTGTCATCTCGGGAGCGGTAAGGGTCAGTAGTTGCGCCCTGTCCACGAGGAGCATTTCGGGGGAAACGCTATAATCCGCCTTGAGATAGTTGCGGAATCCATCGTAAATCGGTTCCAGCACGGCGAAGGATTCCACGTCGGTCTGCTCCTGCGAGGCATCCATCCTTCCCGGTGTGAAGGGGACATGCACATCGTAACCGGCGTTCCGCGCCGCCTGCTCTATTGCTGCGCATCCCCCTAGCACGATGAGGTCAGCCAGCGAGACTTTTTTGCCGTCGGTATGGGCATGAGCCTCATTGAACTCGTGCTGGATGCCTTCTAGGATTGCCAACACCCTGTTCAGCTGCTCGGGCATGTTTACCTCCCAATCTTTCTGGGGGGCGAGACGAATGCGTGCGCCGTTTGCGCCTCCGCGTTTGTCGGAGCCGCGGAAGGTGGCTGCGGACGACCAGGCGGTGTACACCAGCTCAGAGACCGATAAGCCAGAGGCAAGGATTTTTGCCTTGAGTTTGGCAATGTCCTGCTCCTCAATGAGGGGATGGTCTACCGCTGGAATGGGGTCTTGCCAGATGAACTCCTCCTTCGGCACGTCTGGTCCCAGATAGCGGGTGCGCGGTCCCATGTCGCGATGGGTGAGTTTGAACCAGGCGCGCGCGAAAGCGTCCGCGAATTCGTCGGGATTCTCCAGGAACCGGCGAGCAATCTTTTCATAGACGGGGTCGTAGCGCAGAGACAGGTCGGTAGTCAACATCGTGGGCCGATGTTTCTTATTCGGGTCGTGCGCATCGGGGATGATAGCCGGTGCGTCTTTCGCCACCCACTGCCATGCTCCCGCCGGGCTTTTGGTGAGTTCCCACTCATAATGGAACAAGTTCCAGAGGAAGTTGTTGCTCCACTGGGTGGGCGTGGTTGTCCAGGTTACCTCCAGCCCGCTGGTGATGGTGTCCCCTCCCTTGCCGGACCCAAAGGAGCTTTTCCAGCCGAGCCCTTGCTCTTGGATGGGCGCTGCTTCTGGTTCGGGGCCGACATGTGAGGCAGGTCCGGCGCCATGAGCCTTCCCGAAAGTATGTCCGCCCGCGATGAGCGCGACCGTCTCTTCGTCATTCATTCCCATGCGTCCGAAGGTCTCCCGGATGTCTTTAGCCGCCTTAATGGGGTCGGGATGACCGCCGGGCCCTTCGGGGTTCACGTAGATGAGCCCCATCTGCACCGCCGCCAGGGGGTTTTCCAGCGTACCATCTGGAGAGTGGCGCTTGTCTTCCAGCCACTGCCCCTCTGGACCCCAGTAGACGCTCTCATCCGGTTCCCACCAATCCTCGCGACCGCCAGCAAAGCCGATGGTCTTCACGCCCATCGACTCGAGCGCCACGTTGCCAGCCAGGATCATCAGGTCAGCCCATGAGATTTTCTTGCCGTACTTCTGCTTAATGGGCCAGAGTAGTCGCCGCGCCTTGTCCAGATTGGCGTTATCGGGCCAGCTGTTCAATGGAGCAAAGCGCTGCTGACCGCTGTTCGCCCCACCACGACCGTCGCCGATGCGGTAGGTTCCTGCGCTGTGCCACGCCATGCGGATAAAGAGCGGTCCGTAGTGCCCAAAGTCCGCCGGCCACCAATCCTGCGACTGCGTCATCAGGTCACGAAGGTCCTTTTTCACGGCTTCAAGGTCGAGGGTGCTGAACTCTTTCGCGTAATCGAAATCCTCGCCCATTGGATTGCACTGCGGTGAGTTCTGGTGAAGAACCTTCAGGTTCAGCTCATTCGGCCACCAATCGCGGTTCGTGCGTCCCGCTTTCATGCCGGGTTGCGCGACGCCAGGCGTTACGTTGGTCTTTTCCTTTTCGTGCATCTGTGTCCTCTCTCCGTGTGAAAGTCTATCGATAATGATACTCTTTATTAAATACTCTTGTCAAGTAGCAGGCACACGAATCCGGGCTTCGATATGCAGTCGGCGACACCGATTGCCCGTGCCTCCTGTTTGTGTGTTTAGTGGAGGCACAAGATGCAGGGGTTAGTTTGGGGTTTCAGGGGTCAGGAGTACAACATATTGTGGTAGTGGGTGCGGGGGAGGGATTTGAACCCTCGACCTCCGGGTTATGAGCCCGGCGAGCTGACCGCTGCTCCAAAACACAATATGTTGTACGCTGACGCCTACAAAACCACTACATCTTGTGTTCCACAGACTGACAATTTTCGGGAATCCGGCGTTCAGTGAAAGGCTTGACGCGGGTTGCAGAAGGTGCTACACTGTCACCGCGTTCAGCACCGCCACTGCTGGACGCCACGCCTGCGGGTGTCTGTGCACCGCGCAGGCACTTTCATCATAGCACTTCCGCGCGAAAAGGTCAAGGCGTCTATAGTGGACTGGGGAGAAAAGGAGGAATACGCCCTGCGCTGTGCACTCGCCCGAAGGAAGAATTACGTCGGCGTCTTGCTCCGCTATGGCTACGACTACGAAGACATCCTTCAGGAGATGCGCCTCGCGTGCTTGCAGGTTCTTGCCAAGCACAGGGGCAAGGGGTGGCAGAACAACACGCTGATTGACCGTGCCGTACACTACCGCCTGATGCACCTTGTGCGTGATGAAGGCAAACGGGCACGGATTTACGAGTAGCTACCAGTCCGCGATGACCTGCGGGTGGTCACTCTCCACTTCCACGCGCTCGGTGAAACCGAAGTCCTTGCCCCATGTCTTCAGCACGAAAATCGCAGCTTGCAGGTTCTTCTGCGCCAGCTTCTCTTGCAAGACGTTCTGCGCCTCACCTATGAGCGCAAGTCTGCCCTCTTCCAGCGCGTCCTGCAGTCTCTTACTTCGGTGGATGCGCTTATACAGAGCTTGCCTGCTGATGCCGAGATTGCGAGCAACCGCCGACACGTTGCCAGAATGTGCTTCCAGCAATTGCGCAACCTGCTCAATCGGATTGTTCATGTTCTCGCCTCCACTCAAAGGTTGACAAAGGTTGACACCCATAAGGGTTTTATTCCCACAGCAGGCTTACCGCTCGCGTCTTAACACGCGCTCAATCTCCTGCCAGCAATCGGGTGTCCACAGGTAGACCTCTGCCTGCGGGCACGCGCCTAACTGCCGAAGCCACTCCTGCTGTGCTGGCGTGGGGCGATTGCGCCCTACCTTCAACTCCGCAAACACCAGTCGGGGCGGTCGTACCAGCACAAGGTCAGGGAAGCCTGCAGGCGAATGCTGGCTGTTCCACGTGTGGTAAGTCAGCCAACCCTGCAACTGTGCCAGCTCTTTTACCGCCTGCAGGAAGTCCTTCTCGCGTATGGGCAACGTCGGTCTTGCCATGATTCAGAACAACCTGCCCTGCTTCGGGTCTTCCGTGTGCCACAGGTTTAACGGCAGGGCAATCTGCTCACCGTGTCCGCGTTGAATGCGAATGCCCTTCTGCCACAGTGTCGCCAGTGGCACGGTGTAGGTGATGCCTGTCTCCACGTCGTGCACCTCCACCAGCGACGCGCCTGCGGTGTGTGCCTGCTCCAGGATGTTGCGCTCAAAAGCCCATGCGGGCGGTCTTCGCAACTGGTGCACACTACCGCGCACACGGCGCACCAGACGGAAGCCGTCCAGCACACAACCGCTGTGCCTGCCGTCACAGGTGTAGAGGACTCGCCGTGTTGCTCGTGTAACTGTTGCCTGCATGAGAGTTTGCTCCTTTCATGTGTTTTGCTTGGGGGCAGGCAGTGCTGGCACACTACCTGCCCTGTGTTTGTTACTGATTGAACGGGTCTTCAGGGTCTTCGTCATCCGCCATCTCGTAGAAGCCCTGACTGGTAGCAGGAACCGCCACCATGCCATGCTTCACACGCGCCTGCGCCCTCTGCACCTGTTGCGCCTGATTCGCCTGCACACGCTTCAGGGGCAGGATGTCGGTCACACGGGCGAATTCGCGCCCGTCAGCGGTCTGCTTCGCCTGCACAACCGCGCGTGCCAGTTTGCCCGTCAGGGCGTCAAAGTCCACCACGTCACCCTGCCCGTAGGGTTTGCCGTTGAACGCCGCTGCCCACTTGATTGCCTTCGCATTCAGGGCGGTGCTGGCGTTCGTCCACGCCTTCAGTTCCGTGCCCGCGAAGTCGCCCTCAGCAACGCGCAACTGCCACACGAATTGCTCGCCGTAGGCTCCGTTCTGCTCCTGCACGTCCACCAGTTCCACCAGGTAAACGTCGTCAGGCAGGGTTTGTGCTTGTGCAGTTACCACCAGTTTCATTGTGTTGTTTACCTCCTGTGTGTGATTGTTTTGAGTGTGCATGTATGTCAACCGCCAGAGTGCGGGAACCGCCTGCGCCTGCCACAGTCCACGCATTCCCAGTCGCCTTCACGTGTGAGCACGTGGAGCATGGAACAACCACAGGTGTCACACCACGCTGCAACTCCATCACGCAAGGGAATGATTGCGGTTCGGTAGTCAGGTATGCCGTCGGGCACAGGTTCTGCAGTAACGGGTTTACCGTCAGCACGGGCTTCAACAGTATTCCCCTTACTGTTAGCCACAGTCTCCTCTTCTATTACACTACCCGTAAACAGTGTGGACAGTGTAGACAGTGTAGACGGTGTAGACAGTGTAGACAGTGCGGTGTTGTCTACGGTGTCTACGGTGTCTACGGGGGTATGTAGTTTGCGGGATGCGTCCTCGCTGTCTACGGTGTCTACAGTGTCTACGGGGGTATGTATATTGTGACAGGCGTCCTCGCTGTCTACAGTGTCTACGCTGTCTACGGTGTTTATGGTATAGTGCGTACCGTCATAGCGTAGTTCGCCTGAAGCCTTCATCTTCGCAAGCAGTGTGCGCGTGGTGGAGGCGTTCTTCTCCAGGTAGTCAGCAATCTGTTTCGGCGTTGCCTTTCCACCTAATGCCTCAATCGCCTGCAGGATTGCCTTTCGCTCCTCGCTCATGCGCACGGTCTTCGCGTCACCCTCCAAATACCATTTGCCTGCGGTGAACGAGATTGCGTACTCTCCCTCGCGCTCAATGTCTCTGCCTGTTACGAACAGCGTGCCTAGATGTTCACCACGAGGCTTGCTCAGCGTCAGTACCGCGTCCACCGCACCAGTCAGCCCTGTGGAACCCGACACACGCATAAGCGGGTCATCATTTGGTGCTTTGCTCTCGTGGTGCACTGCAATCAGCGTGATGCCTTCCGCTACGGCGATGTCTTTCAGCATGGCGAAGGCGTCATAGTCAGATTGGTAAACACCATCGTTGCGCCGTCGGCGTGGCAGGATGCGTGCCACCACGTCCACGAACACCACCTCTGCGCCTGTGTCGTGAATGAGCTCGCGCAGTTCGTCTGCACCGCCTCTGTCCAGTGGCGAGAGTTCCGTCACGATGTGGAATGCGTCAGGGTCATAGGGCGTGCCCAGCAGGGTGATGCGTCGCTGTAACCTGCGCAGTCCATCCTCAAGGGCGCAATACAGCACCACACGCTTCGGCAGAGGCGTGTCCAGTCCTAACGCGAAACCGCCTGCACTCAGCGCACAGGCAATCTGTAAGGCAAGCCAGCTCTTGCCCACCTTTGGGCGTCCTACCAGCAGGGACAGTCCGCCTTCGGGTAGCACGTCGGGCGCGAGGTAGGTCAGCGGTGCAAATTCCTTCGCCATGAGGTCACGTAGGCTGAGTGCCTTGCGTGGCGTCAGCAATGGTGGCGCAAGCCTGTCGGGGTTGGCGTACTGCCCGTTGCGCCCCCTAGCCCCCGCATGCGGGGGTTGGGGGCTGTGGTAGAAGTCGGTCTTGCCCTCTAGCGCGGCGCGTAACGTCATCTCGCGGTAGTCGGCACGCTCGCGCCACTTCTCGCGCTGTCCACGTGGTGAAAGAGAGAACAGACGCTCGGCACGCGCCACGTCACCGCCTGTCCAGAACAGGAGCATGGACGCCAGAGCACAGTCCGCTTCCGACGGCGACGGGTAGCCTGAATCATCCCCTTGCCAGAGTGCCTGAAACTTCGCGCCGTTCTCAGCGTTCATGGCACGCTCAATCAGTTCCGCGTCCGTCAGGTCTGCGGGTGCTGGCGGTCGTGCGGGTGGCGGTGTTTCCCCTACACCAAACACACGGCGGTAGACCTGTTCAATCTGCTCCTGTCGGTGCTCAAGACGCGCAGGCGTGCCCTGCAGGTGATTGCCTGTGACGGTCACGAAGCGGGCGGTGTCGTACATCTCCACGTTGCCCTTGCGCTTGCGTCCGTCAGGTAGTCGCCCGTAGCACAGCACGCGCAAGCCTTCGCCCGAAGGGGTTACTTCCGTATAGCTGTCCAGCAGGTGCACCAGTTCCAGCACGTCGGGGTCGCCTATGCCGTCCTCGTGCAGGCAGTGGTCAAAGTCAAAGGCGGTGATGCCTGCCTCAGGGGTGAGCACGAAGCCGATGCCGTCAAAGCGTGCCGAAGCCTGCAGGGCGGTGTCAAAGTCCGTCCACGTGCTGGAATCATTCACACTGGCGTTCGTGCCCGTGCGTGGGTTCTTCGGCACTTTGGTCAGTTTGCCGTCGCGTTCCTCATACCGCCAACAAACCCAGTTCGGCACACGGCGCAGGTCGGCAGGAATGGTGGAGGGGTTAACGAGCGTCTTCATCATCTTCGCCCTCCAGTGCGTCCAGCAACCTGCGGAACCGTGCAGATTCTGCGGGGTCGGCAGCTTCCCTGCGCAACCGCTCAAGGTGTTCAATCAGCGCAGTCAGTACCGCCGACACAAGGTCGGGGTGATTGGACGCAAACAGCGGTAGCCTTTCCGCCGTGCCGTAACGGGTGAAGTAAAAACCCAACATGCCATTTTCACCTCCATATAGGTAGGCAGGTGAAAACGGCAAAACCTTAACCGTTTCGAGGCGATTTTCAGGAAGTTTTCGAAAATTTCTTCCTGAGCTTGTGGAGAAGGACGTAGGCAGAGTTTGGGGTAATGCCCATAGCTTCCGCAGCTTCTTTCACCTTGTAGCCTTGTAGTATGAGCTCCAGCAATTGCCGTGTTTTGCCTGTCGCTGCGTTGAGGATTGTTTCCACCTCTTCCCGTTCGAGAGCGTGTTTCAGTGGGTCATGCTGTTTCGGCACAAGCCACTGCAGTTCGGGATGTTGTGGTTCAATCTCGCGTTCTAAGGGACTGCGGTCGTCTTCGCTGTGGATGTAATTCGCCTCTGCCCGTTCGTGCTCATACTCTGGGTTCTTGCCTGTGCCGGAAGGGTTGGCATTCAGACGCTTCTGCTTGCCAAGAACCCGCTCGAACTGTTCCCCAAACTTCGTAAGGGGCAGGTGCTCTACCTCTGTCAGCGCAATCGCGTAGTCTGTGTCGAGCGGGCTCAGTTCTTGCGCTTTCTCTTTCGCGTGCTGTTCGGCAGTGGCAAGTCCTACTGCGTCCAGCGCGACGCCTGCAACCTTCATTAACTCTTCGTGCATCCACCACACGGCGACGACTTGCATCGCCTGCTCTGCGCGGTCGTCCGTCTGCTGTTCGGCTACGTGCAACCTGCGCTGAATGAGGTCTGCCAGTACGCTCTTTACGTCCGGCTGCAGGTTCGCCTTCGTCACAGCATCCAGTTCCATCTGTGCGCCTCTTCGGGCAATGCCAAGCCAAATGGGGAACGCCTCGTCTGGCGTCTGTGCTGGCGGAAGACACAGGTCTAACAGATCGCGCACGTCATCGGGCATGTCGCTACGGTCTCCTGTCAGGGCGAAGAGAATGGCAGTGTCACGACAAATAGCACGCGCCATCGCGTTCATCTGTCGCAGGCGCAGTGCAAGTTCCCCTTCGGGGTCTCCGTGCTCTTGCAGGTATTGGATGCGGGCAAATAGGTCGTCTGCCGATGGAGTGAATTCGCTGATGTCATACGCCCCGTGCTTGGGGTGGTAACGGTCACAGCGAGCCAAGATTATGATTTCTGGGTTCATCTTCCACCTCCCTGTCAGGTGTTCTGTGTGCGTGTCGGCTGTCCACTGGACAGGGCAGTGGACACTTGCGAGGCGGTGCACACGCCTACCGACACACTCTGAGTATTAGACGCTTTTGTGCTGAGAATGTTTCACTTCCGCCTGAGCAACCGAAGCGGTGAGTGTGCTTCGTGTGCTGTCTTCAGGTCTTGCTCCACGAGGGCGATGTACTGCTGGAGCACTTTGTAATCGCTGTGTCCCATGAGAAGGCGCAGGTGCTCGAGGTCAATTCCACTTCGCAGGCTCCACGTGGCGAAGGTTCTGCGCAGCTGGTGTGCGCCTAACGTCAAGCCTGCACGCTTGCCTGCCTTGCGCACTGCCACCTTGCACCCCTCAAGGGTGAGTGCGCCTCTGTCGCCGTGCCAGAGTGGAGATTCCGCCTGCAGGTTCATGCCTTGCTGTGTCTGGTAAGCCTTGAGGTAGCGTTGAATCGTTAGCCTTACCTCTGGCGAAAGGTGCACGATGCGCCGTTTACCGCCTTTGCCCTTGATTACCACCACGTCCTGCGCCACGTCACATACGCGCAGGGAATGTGCTTCGTGGATGCGCAAGCCTGTGTCCAGCAGGAGCAGAATCAACGCCCTGTCGCGAAGTCTTAGCCAGTGCTTACCTTCACACGCCTGCAGGAGCTTCTCCACCTCTTCGGGCGTGAGGGCACGCTTGAGCACCTGCTCCTTCTTTGGCGGTTCTACCTTCGCGAAGGGGTTGTTTTCCGTCAATCCTTCGCGGATGCACCAGTTCCAGAAAGCACGCGGGTTGCGGTAGCAATTAAAGAGGGTGTGCGAGCTGATTCCCTGTTGCTGGCGGTGCAGGAGCCATCTGCGGATGTGCTGGGGTTGCACGTCCTCAAGGCTGTGGCAATGCTGTTGATTCAGAAACTCCACGAAGGGGGTAACGTATTCGCGGTAGCTCTGCAGGGTTCGGTGTGAAACCCTGCGTGCTTGCAGAGCCTCAAGCCACAGCTCCAGTGTTGCAAAAAGCGTGCTTGTGTCAGTGATGCGGAATCCGGCGTTCTGCATGTTTTTGCCTCCTGTTTGTGTGTTTAGTGGAGGCACAAGATGCAGGGTTTAGTTTGGGGTTTCAGGGGTCAGGAGTACAACATATTGTGGTAGTGGGTGCGGGGGAGGGATTTGAACCCTCGACCTCCGGGTTATGAGCCCGGCGAGCTGACCGCTGCTCCACCCCGCGTCACCGCAACATATTATATCATAAAATCACCGCACATGCAAATTGCAGATTTCCTATTCCCGCCCCTGACAGAGAACACAGCGGAATAATCCTCGCTGATTTATCTCATCCGTGCGTGTCAGTGTTTCTTTCTGGCAACCGTACCCCTCCAACAAACGTCTTCATTTAGTGGTTACAGCAGGTGGGATGTGATGACGCCTGCGGACGTGTGTGCTAAAGTGGCACGCACATAACTCAAACGTTTAACTAAGGAGGAGAAGATGCGTCAAAGCTGTGGAAAGGCGTTTACTCTGATTGAGTTGCTGGTTGTTATCGCGATAATCGCGATACTGGCAGCGATCCTGTTCCCCGTTTTCGCACAGGCACGAGAGAAAGCACGTGCAGCCAGCTGCCTTTCTAACCAGAAGCAGCTGGGCATTGCGTGCTCGATGTACGTGCAGGACTGGGATGGCATCCTGCCCGGCTTGGCATGGGGACGGTGGGTTGGTCCGGTGGATGACCCTGCCACAGGCCCCAACTACTGGGCGCAGATGAACCCCTACATCAAAAACAACGGTATCTGGGATTGCCCCAGTGCGCCCATCGGTGAGTGGTATATTCCGGGGCACGTGAACCTCGCCTACTATGCCAACTGGTGGGCTATCTGGATGAACCCGCAAGCAGAGGCGGCTCTGCGTGAGCCTGCTCGCTGCCCGTTGTTTGTAGACGCCGGAGAGAAATGGGGGTATACGTGGGAGTGCGATACCTGCGGATACGAGGAGTGGCCGCGTCCCCTGCATAGCAATGGCATCAATGCAGTGTTCGCTGACGGTCATGTGAAGTGGACGCCGCACGCTACCTACCGCCAGACCTGGTGGTGGGCGTGTTGGGGTGCATGGAACGCGGCAGACTACGGTATCGATTGTCCGCAGTAGGAGGGTTATTGCGGTGAACAAGCAGATTAGCCAGACGACGGCGGCTATCGTCATCGTGGTCGTGGTCGTACTCATCATGGCAATCGGCTGGTACATGATAAACCGCCCGAAGAAGCTCTCGTACCCACCCGGCTTTAATCCGGCGAACCCGCCTGCGGCAGCACCGGGAGGAGTGAGCAGGTAGGCGTAAACCCGTCCGACGGGCAAACACCCCGGTAAACCGGGCCGCAAGCCTGGCGACTCTACTCCAACAGCACCGGTGGGTTCCCGGTACTGTAGGGGCACGGACAGGAAAGGCGAGTGCACGCGCAGAACAGAGGGCAGGCAGTGATAGCCTGCCCTTCCGAATCACTTCCTGCAAGGAGCGATTTGATGAGAGTTGCTGGCGTCGTATCTGCGGTTGTGGTGATTGTGCTCTGCACATCTGGCATACTTGCCCTGCAATCCCCTGTAAAAGTAGGAGTGCAACAGGATAATTCCCATATCGTACCTACGTCTCAGCTCCTGCGCCCTGCCGGGGATAGCCTGCAGTTCGGCGGTAGACCGGTGGATATGGCTCTCTCACCTGACGGGCGCACCCTCTACGTCAAGGATAACCGCGGCATCGTGGTGGTGGATGTGGGGACGTGGAAGGTGCGCCAGGAGCTGCCTGTGGCACGAGGAGGCAGCTCGATGCAGGGGATTGCGGTGTCTCCTGATGGGAAACGGGTGTACCTCACCAGCGCTGCCAGTCAGCTGCTCGAGGCAGTAGCGCAAGCGGACGGTAGCCTGCAGTGGAGCAAGAGTATTGACATGCCGCGACCATCAGTGGGTGGGGAAAGCTATCCCTGTGGTGTCGCTTTGAGCGCAGATGGGAACACGGCATACGTCGCCCTCTCTCGTAACAACAGCCTGGCAGTAGTAGACTTGCGCGATGGTAAGGTTGTGGCGCAGATTGCAGTGGGCGTCGCGCCGTTTGCGGTAAAGGTCTCAGCCGACGGTCGTCGCGCCTATGTATCCAACTGGGGCGGTCGCCACCCCAGGCAAGGCGAGAAAACCGCCGAAACATCTGGCACACCTGCTCTGGTGGACTCACGCGGGGTTGCTGCCAGTGGAACGGTGTCGGTGGTAGACCTGCAGACGAAAAAGGTTGTCGCAGAGATAGAGGTTGGATTGCAACCGGGCGGGCTTGCCCTGGATGAGGCGCGTGGTCGGCTCTATGTTGCCAATGCCAATTCGGATACGGTGAGTGTGATCGATACCGGCTCCTTGCAAGTGGTGGAGACCATCTCGGTACGCCCTGACCCATCCTTGCCCTTCGGTAGTATGCCTGACGCGCTTGCACTGACGCCGGATGGCAACACGCTTTTCGTCGCCAACGGAGGCAATAACGCAGTGGCGGTCGTGCGTATCGACCGCCGGCGCAATCGTAGTAGGGTGGAGGGGTTCATCCCTACGGGCTGGTACCCGGGCGCGGTGCTTGCGGATGGCAAAAGGCTGTTTGTTGCCAATATCAAGGGGTTGGGTTCGCGCCGTCCCCAGCCGGAGCAGAAAGGCTGGAACGTGTACAGCTTTTTGGGCACCGTGAACCGAGTGCCTGTGCCTGACCGCAGGCGGCTCGCCCGCTATACCGCACAGGTGAAACGCGACGCGCGCGTGCCCCAGATATTGCGGGCATGGGAACGCTCCCAGACAGGCAAGAAACCTGTGCCCGTGCCGGAGAGGACGGGCGAACCGTCGGTCTTTGAGCACGTGGTGTACATTATCAAGGAGAACCGCACGTATGACCAGGTGTTCGGCGCGATCGGTAAAGGAGATAGCGAGCCGTCACTGTGCGTCTTTGGCAAGGAGGTGACGCCGAACCATCACGCTCTTGCCGAGCAGTTCGTGCTGCTGGATAACTATTACTGCAACGGGGTCAATTCGGCGGATGGGCACGCCTGGTCTACCGAGGGTAACGCTACCGCTTATCTGGAACGCTCCTTCGGCGGCTGGACGCGCAGCTACCCCTTTGGCGATGACCCGCTGTCGTACTCCTCCACCGGCTTCCTGTGGGACCATGTGCTGGCAGCAGGTCTCTCTTTCCGTAACTACGGCGAGATGGACTATGCCGAGCCGGTGCCTGCCGACGCTTCTTTCATAGACATTTACAGGGATTTCGTGGAGGGCAAGCGCAGCATCCGGTTTACGCAAAATATTGGGGTAGAGAACTTGCGCCGCTATAGCTGCCCCGGCTATCCGGGCTGGAATATGCGTATTCCCGATGTGCTCCGTGCCGATGTTTTCCTGAAGGAGCTGAGGGAATTTGAGCGGAAGGGATACTTCCCGAACCTGGTGATTATCTATCTGCCTCAGGACCACACCTCCGGCACGCAACCCGGTATGCCCACGCCGCGCGCGCATGTGGCGGATAACGACCTAGCACTGGGACGCATTGTAGAGGGCATCAGCAAAAGCAGATTCTGGCAGAAGACCTGCATCTTTGTCATCGAGGACGACCCGCAGGACGGCTTTGACCATGTAGATGGACATCGGTCCCTGTGTTTGGTCATCAGTCCGTACACGAGGCGTAGAGCGGTAGTGAGCGAGTTCTACAACCAGAGCTCGGTGCTGCACACCATCTGCCGTATTCTGGGCGTTCCACCTATGAACCAGATGGTGGCGATGTCGCCGGTGATGACCGCCTGCTTTACCGAAAAACCGGACTTTACCCCATACACCGCTTTACCTAACCGGATACCTCTGGACGAGCTGAACCCGCCTCTCAATACGCTGAACCGGCAACAACGTTACTGGGCGGAAGCCAGTTTGCGCCTGCCGCTGGACAAGCCCGACCGTGCGGAGGAAGACCTGCTTAATCGCATTCTGTGGCACGCGGTGAAGGGTGTGGATACCCCGTATCCTGTCGAATTCGCCGGAGCACATGGCAAAGGTCTATCAGCGCGTGGGCTGGTGCTGGAGGAGGGAGGTTAACAATCTTTCCCTCTATTCGCTGGGCTCTTATGGTACCAGTGCGGTAAGCAATTCAACTTCTTCTGGATCCCAAGCTTGTATGACAGAAGAGTAGCGTTTGAAATCGCTTTTGTTAAAGGTAAGCAGATGTTCTATGCCGGTCGTCTGCATCACAGCGACTATGCGAGCATCCCAAACCTGCTTCCCTAAAACATGATAACGGTTGACCAAAGCGCGCCACCGTTCAAAAAGCCCTTGAGGTTCCTCTATCAAATCATGCAATGTCAAAAAGTGCCGAATGTCAACTTCAGCTTCCTCCGGGGTAAGCCCTAAACCTCCACGCGCTTCTGCAGGACGTGTTGCCACCGACCAGTATTCGATGAGTGATTGAGTGGTCAAACACAATGTCCATTGCGTTTGCCAGAGACGACGAACACATGCGATAGTTGCGAGGTGCTTGGGATCGTTGGTATCACGTTCCCGTACGAGAATACTTGTATCCAGAAGCAATACCTTCACACCGTGCTAACCCTCGTAAATCACCTCACGGCGCAGCTCTTCGTCCGTCAGAGAACGACGAACAGGATGTGTCTGGAAGTAGTACAGGGCAGATTCTAGACTCTCTATCCTTTTTTCAGACGCTACATCCGTAATAGTCACCCGAACCTTCTGTCCCACGGACAAATTTAAGGGTTCGCGTGGGATCAGCACTTGTCCATCATATTCAGCGTCTACAGAAATCACAGGCATACGCTCCTCACCCTCTAAGAGTATACCACAACTCCACTACCGGGAGATGGACAAGCGAGAATTTTCGAAAAATCCGGAAAAGTCACACTCCAACCGCTTGACAACCACAGGCACTTTTGGTATATTTGGATGCAAGGAGATGGGCGATGAGCAAGAGTATGCGCCAATCATCATTAATCTCGCCATCCGTCATTGTGGTCGCCAACACGTTGCGCGAGCGGGTGCTGTCTGGCGAGTACAGAGACCAGGGCTGGCTCCCCACCGAGCGCGAGCTGGCGGATGAGTTCGGGGTGAGCCGCACCATTATCCGACGGGCGATTGAGGAGCTGGAAAGGCAAAATCTGGTGGTGCGCTCGCCACGCTGCCGTCCTGTGGTGAAGCGAAACTCTGTACCCCCATCTGCTACTGAGACGCGACGGCTAACCCTCGGGTTATGGCTGTGGCCCAGCGCGACGTTCCCGGGCGCTTCTGCCATCCTTCGGGGAATTTACAGAACCCTGGATGCCAACCGCTATCGCCTGGTGATAGAGAGCCCTGTAGATACCGACTGGCGTGCTGTGGTACACAGCGAGGCACAGTTTCTGGAGCGTATTACGCGCGATAGAGACGTAGCAGGAGCCATTCTGTGGTATCTCGGCGGCGAGGCGAATCTGCCAGCCTTGCAAAGCGTGCGGTCGGCGGGGATACCTCTGGTATTTTTGGACCGCCGTCCTCCGGAAGGCTTCCCGGCAGATTATGTGGGCGTGGACAACCGGTACGCCGCTATGCAGATAGTTCACCACTTGATCAGTAAGGGGCACCGGTATATCGCCCACATCACCAACGTGGACAACGCCTCCACGGTACACGAACGCCTGCAGGGTTATCGAGACGCGCTCACGGAAGCCGGAATCCCGTTCCGCCCCGAACTGGTATTGACGGAAACCGGCTCCCCCGAAGCGGGCTATCGGAATGTGCATGAAGCGCTGGCGGCACAGCTGATGGAACTACCCGGCCCCCCAACGGCGGTCTTTTGCGTCAACGACGTGCTCGCCCTGCAGCTAATCGATGCCTTGCGGGCGAGGGGGGTGCATGTACCGGAGGACATCGCCGTTGCCGGATTTGACGGGCTGGAGCGATGGTTACCGGGTTCGCCGTTCCTGACCACCGCCAATCAACCCTTCGAGCGCATCGGAGAGTGGGCAGCGCAACTTCTGCTGCAACGTGTTGAACAAGGCGATAAGGGAACCTACCAGCATGTTCTGCTGGAAGCACCCCTAAGCATTCATGCCTCCACGCGTTACACACGCCGAGAGGCAGAAACCTATCCATTCCATTCGAGGAGGGAAATACCATGAAACGACACGCCTTCACTCTGATCGAGCTGCTTGTGGTTATCGCGATTATCGCGATACTGGCAGCGATCCTGTTCCCGGTGTTTGCACAGGCGCGGGAGAAGGCGCGCCAGGCGAGCTGTACCAGCAACCTGAAGCAGATTGGCCTCGCCATGCGCATGTACATGGACGACTATGACCAGACGGTGGTGCCTGGTTACCGCTACCTGGACGACGCGCTGACCCAAATCCTGTGGTACATCGACCTGCTGGACCCCTACGTGAAGAACGCGGGTATCTGGAAGTGCCCCAGCCGCTCGAACTACACCGAGTGGAACCGCGCTCACCTGCCTCCCGGCGAAGGTCCGAACCGGCAGAGGCTGTACTGGTCGTACTCCTTCAACAACACATGGAACTGCTGTGGCATTCCGAGCGACCGTCCCGAGTCGCAGAACTTCACCGGCGACCCGCTGGGACGCTACATTCCGTATCCGCAGGAAGCCGCCTTTGCCGAGCCCGCTAAACTGCTGACGGTGATGGACGGATGCACCATGCAGATTTGGGCAGCAGCGTATCCATCGCCGTTCCTTGGCGCAGACACCTGGCATGGCTTCGACTATCTCGCCGGTGGAGAGCGTCAGAGCACCGCGTGGGGACGGTGCAAGGCTTCCGTGCGCCTCGCCCATAACGACATGTTCAACGTGCTGTTTATGGACGGGCACGTGAAGTCGCTCAAGGAGACGACTTTTGAAATGTGGAACGCTCGTCCGGGTAACACCTACACCTGGGTGATGCGCTAGTCACTGCTCCGGGCGCACCGGCAGGTGCGCCCGGCATTTCTCACACTGGAGGTGTATCGGCTGTGAAGAAGGAAGTGAGCCCGTTGCTCGTGATTGCGGTTGTGGTGGTTGTGCTGGCGATAGTAGCCTACTTCTACTACAGTAAAACCGCCACGCCGCCTCCGCAAGAAGCCAGCGTGTTTGGTGCGGATGCGCCAGGGGGAGGACCGGGAGGCGGGGCAGGACCCGGCATGACCCCTGATGTTATGCCGCGTGCGCCGCAGCAAGCACCAATGGCTCCCCGATAAACGGTTTTTCGTGGCTTCGCTTCTTCGCCAGGGTAAAGCCACGACGAGAACCCGGTGGACATCAGGCTCCTTTTCAATATCCACCGGGTTTTTTTATCGTTTATGCGGAGCAGGAGGCAGTAACTGCCTCAATCGGAAGATTTCGTCGCGTATCTCGGCAGCGCGCTCGAACTCCAGCGCCTTCGCCGCCGCTTTCATCTCCTTCTCCAGCTCGGCGATTACCGTGTGGATGTCTTCAGGAGTGGCGTTCTCGGGCAGGGAGGGGCGAACCGAGTACTCCGCCCGTCTCTCTGCCACTTTCTCTGCACGCACCACCTCGCGCACCGCTTTCACGATGCTCTGCGGGGTGATGCCGTGTTTCTCATTGTATTCCATCTGCACCTTACGGCGGCGGTTGGTCTCATCGATCGCCCGTTGCATGGAGCGGGTGATGTTGTCGGCGTAGAGGATAACCTGCCCGTTCACGTTTCGCGCGGCGCGCCCGATGGTCTGAATCAGCGAGGTTTCCGAACGCAGGAATCCCTCTTTATCGGCATCCAGTATCGCCACCAGCGATACCTCCGGCAGGTCCAGCCCCTCGCGCAGCAGGTTGATACCCACCACCACGTCAAACACGCCGAGACGCAAATCGCGCAGAATCTCCGCCCGCTCGATGGTTTGCACGTCGGAGTGCAGGTACTGCACGCGGATACCCAGCTCCTCCAGATAGGCGGTGAGGTCTTCCGCCATCTTCTTGGTGAGGGTGGTGACCAGTGTTCGCTCGCCGCGTTCCACACGCTGACGTATCTGCTCCACCAGGTCGTCAATCTGTCCCTTCGTGGGCTTGACGATAACTTCGGGGTCCACCAGTCCGGTGGGACGGATGAGCTGCTCTACAATCTGCTCGCTGTGTTCGCGCTCGTAAGGTCCCGGCGTCGCGGAGACGAAGATGACCTGCTTCCAGAGCCTCTCCAGCTCCTCGAACTTGAGCGGACGGTTGTCCAGCGCGGAGGGCAGGCGGAAGCCATACTCCACCAGCGTCTCCTTGCGCTGGCGGTCGCCGTTGTACATGCCGTGCAGTTGAGGAATGGTCTGGTGCGACTCGTCGATGAACACGATATAGTCTTCGGGGAAATAGTCCAGCAGGGTATGCGGTCGCTCACCGGGCTGGCGTCCGTCGAAGTAGCGCGAGTAGTTCTCGATACCGGAGCAGTAGCCCAGTTCGCGCATCATCTCGAGGTCAAATTCGGTGCGCTGGCGCAGGCGTTGTGCCTCTAACAGTTTGCCCGCCGCCTCGAATCGCGCACACTGCTCTTCCATCTCCTGCCGAATCTGTTCGATGATGCCGTCCAGTCGCTCCCATGGGGTGACGTAGTGCGTTGCGGGAAAGATGCTCACGCTGTTGCGCGACTGCAGCACCTCGCCCGTCAGCGGGTCTACCAGCGTAATCTTCTCCACCTCATCGCCGAAGAACTCCACGCGGGTCAGGATGTCCTCGTCGGCTGGCAGGATTTCCAGCACGTCCCCGCGCACGCGGAAACTGCCGCGCTCGGTGAGGAAATCGTTGAAGTTGAACTGCATTCGCACCAGCTGTCGGCGGATTTCCTCCAGGTCGTATGCCTTTCCTCGATGCAGCACCAGCACCTGCTGTTTATACTCTTCTGGCGAACCCAGCCCGTAGATACACGACACGCTGGCGACCACGATTACATCGCGTCGCTCCAGCACCGCTTGCGTGGCAGCATGGCGCAGGCGGTCTATCTCATCGTTGATAGAGGCGTCCTTCTCGATATAGGTATCGGTCTGCGGGATGTATGCTTCGGGCTGATAGTAGTCGTAGTAGGAGACAAAATATTCCACCGCGTTTTCGGGAAAGAACTCGCGGAACTCCTGCGTGAGCTGCGCGGCGAGGGTCTTATTGTGTGCGATAACCAGCGTGGGGCGGTTCAGGCGGGCAATCACCGATGCCATCGTGAAGGTTTTGCCGCTACCCGTCACGCCCAGCAGGGTCTGATAGCGGTAACCCTTTAATACGCCTTCCACCAGCTTTTCTATCGCCTGAGGCTGGTCGCCTTTGGGTGAGTAGTTCGGGTTCAGTTTGAAACGGTCCATCCTGCCTCGCCTCCTGATAGGCAGTATACCTGAGGGAAGGAACAGGGAGCAAGGAGGGGTATCAGTCGTTTTGTGAAACCTCACCTGGCGGAGGGCGAGGCTTCTGCCGAACCGTCGGATAGGCGTCCGTGTATCTGACGGCGGGTAGCGCCAATTTTCCCCACAAATTTGCAGCAATCCCTTGCTTTTTTTTCGAGGTATGGTAAAATGTAGCCAAGTTAAGTAGATTATTGTGGGAGCGTTCACAAAACCCGAAAGGAGAAGGTGATATGCATCCACAATCGCCATCCCAACCTACAGGGAGCGGCTGGGTACTCCCCACCTGTGAGGTATCATTCATGAAACGCAAGGCGTTCACCCTGATTGAGATTCTGGTGGTCATCGCCATTATCGTGGTGCTTGTGGGTATCATCTGGGCGGCGATGGCACCTGCGCGCGAGCGGGCACGACAAACCCGGTGTATGAGTAACCTGCATCAGATTGGGCGCGCCCTGCAGATGTATCGGCAAGACTGGGGCGGACAGGAAGCACAGGAAGGGGAACGGATGGAATACTGGCAGTTAGGCTTGCCCCCAACGCCAATCCCTGTTGACTCTTCCGGCCCGAGATACCTGTTGGGCACGCGGGACATCTGGTGGTGCCCGAGCGCTCCAGCCATGCGAGCGACAACTGATTACTCGCACATGCATTTTGTTTCGCCAGAGGATTCCGCAGATTTCTATACAGCTTTGCTTCATCGCGGTGAGGAGGCGGTGTATGTAATGTGTTACCGACATGCACCAGCGGAACAGTATGCCAGCAGTATAACTCGCCTGCTGATTTTGCGCTTGAACGGACAGGTGCAACTGCTCAAAATGACCGTAAGGGAATGGTTGGATAGCGGGTGGGACCTGTAAACGCAGCACGAGCAGAATGCGAAAACCGGCGTGGGCAGTGCCGGTAAACAAGCGCAGGAGGCCCAATGGTACGCTCACGGCTGCCCCACAAATCCGAACAGTCGCGTCTTTTCCTGTATATCGCTATCACCCTTGTTGTGGTAGTAGCGGGCTGGTGGTTTATCGCGCGGCTGCGCACCGGCGAAGCACACAAGGTTGCCCATACCTTCTTGAACGCCATTCGTCGGGGAGACGCCTCCGCTATCCTCCAGATATGCCATCCGGAGGAGGTGGAGGCGCTTTCTCTTCGCGAAGAGGAGATATTACCGACACTGCGCGCCCTCCGAATGTGGTTTTTCGGAAGCGGTACTCACACCTCCATCGCCAGGATTTCTCAGGGCAAGCGCGATTGGCTGGTGGTGCTGTTGCGGGAAGAGGCGAACAGTAAACAAACGCAGTATGATTTCATCATCTATAACACCCCTTATGGCTACAAGATTCTCTGGACGAACACAGTGCTTGGATTTGCAGTCAGGGCGGTCAGAGAGGAACTGCGCCCTAAGTATCCATCGCTTGCTTCTGCCCCGCTCACTCGGGGTACTCTATTGCGTCAGATGGTTGAAGAAAGAGTTATACAATGGGGTGTTCGTCGAGTGTGGAGGATGACCGGAGAGATTGACACCCTGCCCTCGCCTCCTTACTGAGCAAACGTGTTCGGCTCAGTTGCCCTCTTGCAAGTAGCTTTCCATCAGCGGATGAGCCGCATCCATAAACCGTTCCGCTTGTTCGATGGCTTCTAAGGTTCGAACACGCTGCCGGACGATAGACTCCACAACAGGTAGCCCTCCTCCTCTGCATCCCGCAACACCCGCTCACCACGACTGCGAGCCACCTCGTACTGCTCTCGCGTCCGTATCAACAGCGAAATGGCGCGAATGGTTTCCATCTCCACGTCCTGCACTGCCTGATACAACTGCTCTATCGTTTGGGCGTCCTTTTCGGACAGCACCACCAGCAGGTCGTAGTCCGAGTCCGGACGATGGTCACCACGCGCCCGAGAGCCGTACAGCACCACCATCTCCGGCGGGCGGGGCAACTGCCTCACCTTCTCGATGAACAGTCGCAGGGCGCGATCCCGTTGTAACCTGGACGGAAGCGGGCGGGCATTCATGACTTCATTGTACCATACGGTGTCTGCATCTGCCATCCGGTCGACTCTGGGTAGGAGTTGGTAGAGGCGACGGGCAACTCTATAGCCGGATGAATTTCTTGCCTGACAGACCGACGGGAGTATCGGCGTGAAAACCATTGAAGGAACCTTTTTGCAATTCTGGGCAAGTATGCGCGAGGTGAGCGCGGCGCAGTGGGCACTGGAGCTGGACGCTATGCGCGCTGCGAAGATGCGCATGATCATCCTGCAGTGGACGCAGGCGGACGGCAAAAACCTGTTCGAACCGCCCGACCCGTTCCCAACGATACTGGACCTGGCGCATCGGCGTGGCATGAAGGTCGTTTTCGGCTTGAGGCACGACGGCCGCTGGTGGCGCGAGTGGGGCAATGCCGAGTACCTGCGCGAAGAGGCGGAGGAGAGCACTGTTCTGGCGCGGGAAGTGCATCGTCGCTATGGGAAGCATCCTGCGTTCGCAGGTTTCTATATCCCCTATGAGCTGTGGGACGGTTCGTCCACCGAAACGCAAGTGGAGAAACTGCGCGAATTGCTCCACCGCGTCGGCAGTGCATGTCGGCAGGTTGCGCCGGGAAAGCCGGTGCTGCTTGCGCCCTTCTTTGCAGGGTTGCTCTCACCTGAACGGTTCGAGCAGCTGTGGCTGAGCCTGCTACAGGATAAACCGGTGGATGTGGTGGCTTTACAGGACGGGGTGGGGGCACGCGGCTGGGATGAGCAGATAGAACAGCGAGTGCCTCCATACTTCGCTGCGATGCAACGCGCTTGCAAGCAGCGCGGGGTTAAACTGTGGTGTGACCTCGAATGCTTTCGGTTGACCAATAGCAATCCTTCGCGTCCGGCGTTTGCCCCTGCATCGGCGGAGCGCATCCTTCAACAACTGAAAGCGGTTTCACCCTATGTGGAGCAGGTAGTTACCTTCGACTTCTATCACTACATGAGCCCTTATCGCGGTGAGGCGCAGAAGGCGTTGTACGAGGGGTATTTGAAGCTGATTGCTGGCAAGCAGGCAGGTTAGCATACGCCACTATCGGCTATCCAGAGCACTGGAGGGATGCGCTCCGTCGCATCCTGAGGCAGTGGTCACGACGGAGCGTGACCATCCACTTCAGAAGGAGACGCGAACGGTGGTCTTACCTGCCGTTGCCGAAAGCCTTACGCAGTCGTTTGTAAAATCGCTGTGGGGCTGTCCGTTTACCTCTGCCCGTCGGATGCGTTTGCCGTCGGGGTGAGGGAGGCGTAAGCACACTGTAACCGACTCCGGGGCGTCCGGGAGCGTGACCTCCGCTTCGATAACACCCTGCGCCGCCCGCGAGTGGATATGATAGCTCACCGCGCCGAACCGGGTAAGAAGGTTTTCCACACGGATAGCCTGACCGTCTTTGAGCCAGTAGCTGGGGACGAGAGGGGCAAGCCACAGCTCGTCGCCATGCTCCATCGCCAGCATGAAGCGCGTCGCCTGCAGGAAGTATCCCGTCTCATGCGTTTTGTTCCACGCGCCGGCGTTGTTGAAGTGCTCCCAGAGCCAGAGCGTCTCTTCATTGAGCAGTGACGCCAGCATGTTGAAGTAGGAGCGGATGAACGGTTTGGGGTCGTTGCGCAGGGCGTAGATTTCGGGGTTGCGCGTGTAGTAGGGCTGCACCTTCGAGAAGCCGCCCAGATTGAACCAGTCCTTGCGGTTCTGCTCGGCGGGGTAGTCAAACCAGCCGCTTTCGAGGAAGGCGACGTCCTCCAGGTAATCCGTTATCCATTCCACCTCGCGCGAATCGGGTGGAATGACGCCTTGCGGAACCAGCTGGTGTGCACCGAGCTCCACATCGTATGCCCAGCTGCGGTTGGCGTCCTCGCCCGGGAAGAGGTGCGCGGTGGGGGCGGGGCAGTGTACCTGCGACGGCGAGCCGGGCACCCATGTACCGTTTTGCAGAGGCAGTACGGGCATTTGCTCCTGCGTTCGCCGGTAAGCGCGTAGAATGTCCTTGCGAAACCGTTGTGCTTCTTGCAACAGCTCATCCGCACCTGCTGCACCGGTATCGGCAAGGGCGCGGGCGGCGTGGTGCAAGCCTGCGTAGTAGTATCCATTGAGCGCGAAGTAGTAGGCGTAGGCGTTCCAGTCCGCCATCACCCCCGGAGGCATCAGTCCATATTCGGGCACGGGTTCGCCGTTGGGAGCACGCTTCATCGTCTTCTGCCTCTGGCGCGCAATCCACCGACAAACGCTCTCCACCGCCGGCGCGACCTGTCGCATCCATGCGGTGTCCCGGGTGAGCGTGAAGTACTCTCCCAGCGTCCACAAGTGCCATCCCGTGCCCATCAGCGTATAGCCGGTGGTCAGGTAGCCTGCGGGGTTGTAGCGGTGCACAAAGTACTCCAGCGCGCGGCGGGCGAACTCGCGATGCCCCAGCAGAAGCATCCCGCGAATGACCGAATGCGCCTCGCTCTCCAGCGGACCGTATGCCATCGACGCAATCCACGCCGCCACACGCCTGCCGTCCTCCTCATTGCGCGCGGCGAGCAAACAGTGCACCTGCGAAGCGCGGATAACGTTCAGCAGGCTGGCGTCGGGAATCTCGATGTGGGTGGCTTCACTCATCACCGCCTGCCAGTAGCGCTCCGTTCTGGCAAGAGCATCCTGGGGCGAAGGAAGGGCAATATCTCTACCGGATGGCACTTCCCATGCAGGCAGCACCAGCAGAAGGCTCCGCACCCCACGGGGCGGCACGGACGCGCTGAAGCGCAGTTCGCTATCCGTTACCCCACCTGTCCAGCCGGCATCTGCGGGGTGAACGAGCGCCAAAACCGCCTGCCCATGCACTATCTGATAGCGGTCGGAAAGGGTACGGATTTGCGCGGAAGGCTTCACCGAGAAGCTTACCTGCGCGGTGCTGGGCTGAGGAGCGGTGTTTTCCGCCTCGATGAGAACAAAGCAGGCAGCGTGCTCATGCAACCAGCGGTTCGAACCTGCAATAGGTTGCTCGTCCAGCGGGGCAACAAAGCTGGTCTGACGATACACCACCGCGCCATCCTTCCACGTTATCACCGGCACAGGCAGCCATCCACCGTGCAGATGCCGTTCCGTCCATTGCGCCTTGCCGTTTGCATAGAGAGGTTGAATCTGCGTCTCGCCTTTGCGGAGTGTGCCGTCACGCTCCACGATGAACTTGCGGTTGTCGCACGCCAGCGAGAGCATCATCGGTCCGTTGTTCTGCACCTGGTGGTGCGTCTTCTCCATCGCCTGCGCGAAAGTCTGTTCAGGCATCTGGCGTACACGCTCCAGTACTGTCCGGCGTCGTGCAATCCTGCGCCGGTACTGCTCGATGGTCAGATTGGGGTCACGGGCGACCAGCAACCCGGCATGAGGCACATACACCGCGCCGTGTGTCAGCACGTCGTCCACCGCCACGCCGAACGCGCCGTCAGGGAGGCGGATGCGCAGAACCGTGCGGTCGGAAAGGAGCATGGAGGGACGGCTATACCGAACGCGCAGACGGAGAGGCGTTTGTCCGTCCCATGTGGTTTCGTGCACCGTGCCGGTGTTCTGCACAATCTCGCCGTTGTAGATGCGGATGCTCACCTTGTCTGGGGAGTGCAGGCGAAGCGTCAATTCTGTTTCATCCCAGCGCGAGACGGTGAAAGCGCGGATGGTTTCAATTTGAATTGGTTGGGTCATGGAACCGAATATCCAGCGCACCTTGCGCACGCCGTACGTGGCTCCCGAGATACCTTGCCAGTTTGGGCGAAACGTCCATTCGTTCTGATTGCGTTCCACAGAGGCGGGAAGGGGAACCCATTTGCCCTGCCAGTGCGACTCGCCCACCCATGCCTGCAGATGCACTGTTTCTGGCGGAGGCGGTGTAGGGGCGAACCGGATGCGCAGTTCTACCAACCGCCTTCTCTCCAGCCAGTGCAGACCGATACTGCCCTGTCCATCGGCGCGAGGCTGCACCGTCACCGTGCCGTCCGCATTGGGGAGCAAAGGCTCCTCCAGAAAAATGTCCTCCGCAAGGTACTCTTCGATGCGTCCGGCGCGGCAGCCTTCGGTTCGGCCGGGGTCGGAGGTGATGACCTGTGCAAAGGGGGCGATGTCCACGCGCAGGGTCTCCCGCCGTGCTCTGACAGGCTGTCGGGCACGTACCAGGCGAGCCTCCGCCCAGTTGGCGCAATCACAGGTGATGCCGTCTCCCGCATCGGTAGCCACCAGGCGCAGTTCGCTCGCCCCTTTGACGGAAACGCGCACCGATTTGGGGGCATCTGTTTCGCGCATCACACCGCTATCGAATCGCTTCCTGCCGTCCACGTACACCTGAAAGACCACACTGCCCACCTTGCCGCCCTGCCATTGCACACCCACCTCCGCTTCGAAGGTTTCATATTCACCGTTGAGGTCTACCACAATCTCACCGGGCGCGTGGTGTCCAAGCCCTCTGACGTACTCTTTGTCGCGGATGCGCAGGGGGAGCGGAGTCTGTCCGGGCGCGTGGGCGCAGGTGTTTACTCCCAGTTCGCCCCAGCCCTGTTGCAGATAGACGAAGCGATGTTGCAGGTCAGCAAGGTACTCTACGACGGGCTCGGTTGCGCTCGTCATCGCGAGGGCGCCTCCTATGGAAAGTATGACAGACCAAAGCATATTGTTACTTGACCTCTTGTCAATCTTTGGATGTGAGTATTCTGAGACAAAAGACGTTCCAGTCTGTTTTATCATGCTGAGCGTCAGCGAAGCATCTCATCCTTTTGTCATGCTGAACGCAGTGAAGCATCTCTGAGATTCTTCGCTTCGCTCAGAATGACAGCAAGCGGAACTGCTGCGCCGATGTTACAAGCCATCTTCTGCCACCTTGTCGTCTTCCCACCATTGAAATGGTGGGCTAAGGTGAGGATAAACCTGCCTTCGCAGGTTGTTCAATCCGCGCAGGCGGATTTTGCTCTGCTCATAGCCCATGATTTCAATCGTGGGGTTCAGCACGGTGGATGCATAAAACTGCCTTGCCTGCGCCCAAATAATCACGTGTGTTCAATTACCATCGTTTCCTGCATACTCTGCAGAATGTCTCTGAGGTAAAGCGACAATTTACGTGTCATAAAGGAACTGCCTCCGCAAGGATGGAATCACGCAGCTCTTTCCTCAGAGCGCGGTTGGGTACGATATCGACCTTTACTCCGTTAGCAGTTCCTCCGGATATATCTCCGCACCCACAAGCTCAAATAGACTGATAGGGCGCACGATATCTACCAGTACGTCCAAGTCGCTGTCAGGGCGCTGTTCCCCCGCACATAAGAACCGAACAGCCCAGACATCGTGACACCGTATCGTTCGCGTAGTTCCGATTGATGCTGGAGGATGATTGCACGTATCTCCTCAAGCGTCCTCATCGTTCTCACCGTGCCCGAATGTTCGCCATGCATACCGAAGCCCCCTGCCTTCATCTGCCATTCTGTTCCGCCCGGTTCCGTACCAGTATTTTCTTGCGCACCAGAGCCACTTCGCGCCCGTCTTTATCTGTCGCCCGCGCTTCCAGCACGTACTCGCCATCGGCAACCTGCGTACTGTCCCAGCGGAAGATGGTGGGGAGCACGTTCGAGGTGCCCACAGGATAGCCGTCCACCGTAAAGAAGACGAACCGTACCGTTTCGGCGTAACGAGCGGTGACCTCCAGATTCAGCGTGCCGCTGACGACGGGTAGTTTATCCTTCTGGGCACGCAACACACTGCGCCGGATGGCGTCTTGTGCCTCGTCAGGCAGGGCGGCGGTAACCGCGTCACGTATTGCCTGTGCCTGAGCGTCGTCCCCTGCCAGCACCTGCAGCACCCATACGTCTCCCGCCCGATAGCGGTATCCGGGTGGCAGGGAATATGCCAGTCGTCCTTCCTGGTACAACAGCCGCACGGAGACGCCCTCTCCGAAGTCGCGAAAGAACACCGACTCGGCGGGAATGTCGGACCGCAGCGCGGTAGGCGATTGGACGCCTGTTGCTGCTAGTCCGACGCTCTGGGTTTCGTTATGCTGTATCAGCCATAACCCCTTTCCCAGTATCGCCGCTGACCGCGCAGGCAGTTTGGAGGCGGAGAGACGCTGGGGCAAGGCGACGATGCGTCCAATGACCGTGAAGCGTGCACCGCCGTCCGTGCTCAGGCTCACCGTACCGCCCGGCAGTAGTACGATACGTGCTCGAAACGCCTCCACCTGTGCCACGGCGGGCAGAGCGAACGCGAGCAGCAGGAGGCAGATCGCTGCCAACATGGAGAAATTCTGCCCCTCTCCTTGCAGGAGAGGGGTCAGGGGAGAGGTTTTCCGCAATGGACTTCTCATCGGGCAGCTGCGGTTACCGTCGGCTCGGCGCGCTTAGCCGCTTCGGTGACCTCAATCATACGGTCCAGCGCCACACGCGCCCAGTGCGCGATGTTTTCAGGCACTTTCACCTGGTTGACCACGTTGCCCCGTGCCAGATTCTCCAGCGCCCAGCACAGGTAAGACGGATGGATGCGGTACATCGTGGAGCAGGGGCACACGATGGGGTCCAGGCACATCACGAACTTATCGGGATGCTCCGCGGCGAGGCGATGCACCAGGTTAATCTCTGTGCCCACCGCCCACTTACTGCCCGGAGGCGACTCGCGTATCACCTTCACGATGTACTCGGTGGAGCCGTCGCAATCTGCTGCCTCCACGACCTCACGCCGGCACTCGGGATGCACCACCACCTTAATGCCCGGATACATCTTGCGTGCGGCTTGAATCTGCGCTACGGTGAAGCGCATGTGCACCGAGCAGTGCCCTTTCCACAGGATGAGCTTTGCGCGGCGCAGAGCCTCTTCTGTATTGCCTCCCAGCGGCAGGTCGGGGTTCCACACCACCATCTCGGTGTCGGGGTCTATGCCCATCTTGATACCCGTGTTACGCCCCAGATGCTGGTCGGGGAAGAAGAGCACACGCTCGCCCTGCTCAAACGCCCACGTGAGGATGGCTTTGGCGTTGGAGGAGGTGCACACGATGCCGTCGCGCTCCCCGCAGAAGGCTTTGAGGTTCGCCGCGGAGTTCATGTAGGTCACAGGCACGATGCTCTCCGGCGGGAACAGGCTGGTCAGCTCGCGCCAGCAGGCACGCACCTGATAGATGTTCGCCATGTCCGCCATCGAGCAACCTGCAGACATGTTCGGCAGGATAACCTTCTGGGTATCAGGGGTGAGGATGTCGGCGGTTTCCGCCATGAAGTGCACGCCGCAGAAAACAATGAACTCCGCCTCGGGGTGGCGGGTGGCATCGCGGGCAAGTTTGTAACTGTCGCCGCGATAGTCGGCGTGCTGAATAATCTCGTCGCGCTGGTAATGGTGACCCAAAATCACGACGCGCTCGCCCAGCGATGCTTTCGCCCGGCGAATGCGCTCATGCGTTTCCTCGTCGGAAAGCTGGGAATACTCCGGTGGCAACGGAGCCTGAACCATTTTTCGCCGTCCTTTCTATGCTGTGCGCCAGTCCCGGTTGCACGGGACGGGGATGTTGGCACACAGCAAACGCTGTGGTGTTTTGTGTTCATAGTATACCGGATGTGAGAACAGGGATGCAACCGCTGTACATCGTGGGAACATTTTGAGACAGCGGTGTATCTAAGTATAATAGCAAGTCTGTAGGTACAACGACTTATCCTGTAGCAGCCATACATCTTACACCACATGGAAGGAAGGGAGAAGACATGTCGCGTGTTGCACCGCTAAGCACGCGGTACGGTAAGCCGGTGTGGGCAACTGTGTGGGTAGTCTTTATGTTGCTACTATCGATGCCGATAGCCGCTCAGGGGCTGCTGCAGCCACCTGACGACTTCCTGAGGAACCTGAAAGAACAGCTCTCGCCGGAAAATGTGCTCCACTACCGTGAGACGCATCCTCGCAAACCGCTTTCCAGACAGCCTCCCCCCGGTCAAAACAGCTGGAACGTGGAACTGGTGGGTATGACAGGCGGTGCGGTGTACGATGTGGCAGTGCAGGGAGGGTATGCGTACTGTGCCAACGGAGCAGGGCTCGTCGCACTGGACGTCTCTACACCTGCGTCGCCGCAGTGGGTAGCCGGGTTGATGTTGTTGGAAGGTGGATGGCGTGTTACTGCGGCACCACCGTACGTTTATCTCGGTAGCATCTCCGGTGGTTTTTACGTCATCGATGTTTCTACCCCCCAACAGCCGAAGGTAGCAGGCTACTGTGACACCGGCAACCCCGACAGAAGGATACAGAAAATTGCCGTTTCGGGCTCTTACGCCTATCTTGCCAGTCTGTCCCGTGCTCTGCAGGTACTGGATATTTCAGACAAGCGTAACCCCCGCCTGGTCGCTTCGCTGACTTTTCCCGACTATGTCTATGATGTCTTTATCTCCGGCTCCGTCGCTTACGTCGCAGCAGGAGGGGCAGGACTGCAGGTTGTCGATATTTCTAACCCCTTGAACCCGCAAAAAATGGGAGAGTATACTCCCGACATCACCGGCTTCAGCGCGAGGGCGGTGAGTGTCACCGGTACGGTAGCGTACCTTGCAGGAGTCAACGGGGTGGTGGTGCTCGATGTTTCCAATCCGCAGCAACCTCAGAAGATAGCTTCCGCCAGCGTGCCGGGCACCGGCAGACACGTGAGGATTAGCGGCGCGCGGGTTTATGTGGCGAACGGTGCCAAAGGGATACGCATCATCGATGCCTCTGACCCGAACAACATCAAGGAGGTTGCATCGTTTGCTGAGGAGCAAAACGATGCGTGGAGCACCTTCCCGCTGAACAACTACGCCTATGTGGCGAACGGCTATCTGGGCTTGCTGGTACTGGATGTTTCTTCACCTGCCTCTCCGCGTATCGCCGGACGGTACTATATGCCGGGTTCAGCCTGGGGAATTGCCGTCTCCGGTTCGCGTGTCTGTGTTGGTGGGCTGGTGGCAGGAATGCAGGTAGTGGACGCTACCGACCCGACGCACCCTCGTGAGGTCGGCAGGCGCAGGCTAGCAGACTGGGTACTGAATCTCGCCACCTCCGGACACTATGCATACGCAGCAAGCTGGGAGCACGGGTTACAAGTGCTGGACATCTCCAATCCGTTCAACCCGCGAGAGATAGGTTCCGCTGATACCCCCGGTTTCGCCGTTGGTGTCGCCGTGGTGGGCAGCCGCGCATACGTTGCGGACGGCTATGCGGGATTGCAGATTTTCGATATCAGCAATCCAGCCTTTCCTGTGAAGCTGGGTTCTATCGATACGCCGAACCAGGCTTTCGATGTATTTGTTTCCGGTTCGTTTGCCTATGTTGCTGATGTGCAAGGCGGCTTGCGCATTATCGATGTTTCCAACCCATCACGCCCCACAGAGACGGGATTTTACAATCACCACGCCAAAGGCATCTACGTGTCCGGCTCTTACGCCTACGTCGCCGGGGGAGAAGGTGGGCTGAGGATTGTAGATGTGTCCGACCCCGCTCACCCCAGAGAGGTTGGTTACTACTCGACAACCGGCGACGTGTGGAGCGTTGCGGTGGTGGGGACGCTTGCCTATATCACCGAGGAAACAGGTGGTCTATCGGTTATAGATGTCAGTGACCCATTTAATCCGGTGCTGGTCGGTTACCACGACACACCGAGCCTTGCATTGCGCGTGACGACAGACGGCAACTACGTGTATCTCGCGAACTACGATTCCGGTGTGTTTATCTTCCGCTACACGGGCAGTGTCTCCAACCATCCGCCGCGCGTGCCGACCTTGCTGGCACCGAATGAGGACGAGACCGTCTCTACCGCAACTCCTGCATTCAAGGTGAAAACCGACGACATAGACGGTGACCGCGTGAAGTTCGAGATACAGGTTGCCAAAGGGAACGATGTAAGGACCTTCGCCACCGATTTCGTTGCCAGTGGGGAGGAGGCGGTGTATACCGTCCCCGCGGAACAGGCGTTGATAGCGGGACAGTGGAGCTGGAAAGCGCGCGCCGTAGACGACAAGGGAGCTGTCAGCAACTGGAGCGCGGCGCGAACCCTCACCGTAAACGTTAACACACCTCCCACTGTGCCGACGCTTATTGCCCCTGCGAGCGGTGCGACCGTCTCCGCTACACCCAGCCTGACCCTCAGCGCAAGTGACCCCGATGGCGAGCGCGTGAAGCTGGAGATACAGGTCACCGGCGGCACCGAGACGCGCACCTTCACGATAGACTACGTGGACAGCGGCACGGAGGCGACGTACACCGTTCCCGCAGACCAGCCGCTATCGGATGGACAGTGGAGCTGGCGAGCGAAGGCGATAGATGAACGGGGCGCGGAGAGCGGCTGGAGCGAGGCGTGGAATTTCACTGTGGCGGTCAACCGCGCGCCGGCAACGCCAACTCTGATTGCACCCGCCCCGGGCGCGGTGGTCACCCCGACACCGACCTTCCGGCTCAAAACCGATGACCCGGGCGGCGACAGGGTGAAGTTTGTGATACGCCTGAACAAAGACGCAGAGGCGCGAACCGTCATCACGGGGTTCGTCAACAGCGGTGTAGATGCCACCTACACCGTGCCGTCTGCTCAGCCGTTGTCGCAGGGGCTGTGGAGCTGGCGTGCGAAGGCGATAGATGAACAGGGCGCGGAAAGCGGATGGAGCGCGCCACAGGAGTTCACCGTGCGCGTCGACAAGCCCGACCTGGTGCCCTCAGAGGTAACCGTCTCCTCGCCGAAGGCAATGACGGGCGGAGTAGTGACCGTTAGTGTTCGGGTGACCAACCGGGGCGACGCGCCTGCGTCCTCTTCCGGGACGCGAGTACAGCTCAGCCGCTCCGCAACCGCTCCGTCCACTTCCGACCGCGTGTTGACGGAGTTCCTCACCCCGACGCTGGGGGTCAATCAGTCCATCACCCACGAGAGCCAGGTCATCATCCCGACCGATGTGCAGCCGGGCGATTACACCGTCTGGGTCACCGTGGATGCTAACGGTGCGCTCGATCAGTCGGACAGGAGCAACGACCAGAGCAAGGTCACCCTCAGGGTGGTGCCCAGCGCACAGGTGTGGCTACCGGCTGGCGTGAACACGCTTGGCGTTAGCACCTCCTCCGAAGAACTCGCCCCCGGCAAGATTGGTTTGTCGGGGATGGCGATGAAGCGATGGGAACCCGATTCAGGGTACATGGACGTGGGCGAAGCGCAACCCCTGCAGGCGGGCAAAGCGTACTGGGTGAGAGTCCCCCGGAGTATGGCGATACGGGTTCCTGCAGAGACCTCTGCAGAGCCAGCGGTTATCCGCCTGCAGCGCGGGTGGAACCTGATAGCCTGTCCGTACCCCTCTTCCGTGCGGTGGAGTCTGGACCTGCTGCGGGTGCGCATGGGCGCTCTCACAGTCAATCTGGAGCAGGCGCAACAGTCTGGATGGATGGAAAGCTACGCATGGGGCTGGAAACAGAGTACTCAGAACCCGTATGCAGGTCACTATGTGCTCATCTACGATGCTGATGTGGTGCCCGGTGTGCAGGGTGCTCTGGAGCCATGGAAGGGCTACTGGGTGTACGCCCATCAGCAGTGCGATCTGCTTCTGCCATCCGATGTATCCGGCGAGACACGCTCTACCAGTCGTCTCTCCACGGCGGGCAGAGGCTGGGCATTGCCGGTGCTGGCGCGACGTGGTGACTCGGAAGCGGAGGCGATAATCGGCGTTTCGGCGAATGGGCGCGGTTTGAGTGTACCGCCGCCTCCGGCTCCGCCTGCTACCACAGAGAACCAGCCTGTGGAGGTGCTTATAGAGCGTGCGGGGGTACCGCTGGCGGTGGATGTGCGAGGTGGTGCTGGCGTCAGGCAGGAATGGAATCTGCTGGTGCGCTTTGGCACTGGGCATGGGGAGGTCAGCCTGTGCTGGAACGGCGCAAGCCGCCTGCCTCGTGATGTCAGCCTGACGCTGATTGACCAGACCACCGGCGCACGACGGCATCTGCGTACCACTCCAGACTATCGCTTCACGCCTGCGCAGGGAGAGACACAGCGCAGGTTTACGCTGATAGCGGAACGCAACACCGGTTTGCCTCTGCGCATCGTGGGTCTGCGGGCGTCGCAGACACGAGGTAAAACCACAGCTATCCAGTTCTCCTTGAGCCGTACCGCAGCGATACAGGCGGAGGTGCTGGATGCATCCGGGCGACGGGTCGCGGTGCTGGACGCCGGCGGTACCCGTCAAGCCGGACAGCATACGCTGGTATGGCGCGGTGTCGACTCGGAAGGGCGTGCCCTGCCCGCAGGAGCGTATTTTGTGCGCGTGCAGGCACAGGACGAGGAAGGGCGACGCACGCAGGCGATGGTTCCTCTGGTGCTGGCGCGGTAAAGGGGGCAGAGCGATGAAGCGTGTCCACTGGTTTCTGCTTGCGGTTGGGCTTGCGCTAACGGGTTGCGGCGGGGGTGGTGTCGGGCTTCCGCCCGATACCACTCCCCCTGTGATACAGAGCCTGCAGGTGTTGCCGGACGGGCTTATCGTGTCGGGTGCGGAGATACTGGTGCGGGTCACCGCGACCGATGACCGTGCTGTGCAGACTGCCGAGGTGGTGGCAACTTACCCCGACGGCACAGAGGGGCGGTATGCGATGCAGGCGGACGACAGTGGCTCCGGGTACAGGGTGGGGTTTATCGCGCAGTGGGACATGAGTCGGGCGACCGGCACGGCGTTGCGCATACAGGTGGTAGTTGCGGACGCTTCCGGCAATCAGGCAACTGCCGAAAAATCGTTGAGCACGCCGTTGCCGCCGCCTGGATCGCCGTTCTGATCTGGTGCGCCATACATCTCCTGCCTCTTCTGGGTGCGATCCCCCGGCAGCGATTGTGCCCACCAGGCATACCATAACCCAACTTCAACTACTCTACCTCTTACCTCTGCCGCCTGCTGGTGAGGGACGGTGAATCCAGCACTCGCGTCCATCTTTTTCTCTCCCTGGCGCTTGACAGTTTGGAAACGGATTTGATAACATGGTGATACCGTGGAGTTTGCTCAAACCCCATGGTTAATCTGTGTGACGGACGCAAAACACAGCTCGCTGGTGAGCTGCTCCAAAGGAGGAGAGAGCAATGAAGCGATTCGCCACAACGTTCTTCGTGCTGGTAGCAGCGCTCTATGCAATTAGCGCCAGTGCACAGGTGCCGTTGAATCCCCTGTCCATTCCCAAGTATGTAGAGCCTCTGCCGATTCCACCGGTCATGTCGCCTGTGCCCGGTGATCCCTACTACTATGAGATAGGGGCTTACCCTATCGAGCAGCAAGTGCTTCCGCCTCCGTTTCCCAAGACTCGGGTATGGGGCTACGGCACAAGTAAAGAGACCGCTTCCTGGCCCGCCGCCACTATCGAGGCGATTCGCGGTGAGCCCATTAGTGTGCTCTGGACGAACAACCTGGTGGATGAGAACGGGAAACCGATACCGCATCCGCTTCCTGTGGATACTACCCTGCACTGGGCGGACCCACTGGGCATGATGCACAACGGATACCCGTACATGGGACCTGTGCCTATCGTGACCCACGTGCATGGGGGTGAGCAAGAAGCTGCTAGCGATGGGCATCCCGACGCGTGGTTCACCCCGGGATTTAACATCAGGGGACCAGGCTGGTGGAAATACGTGTACGAGTACACTCTGCAACAACCTGCCACGACCCTGTTCTACCACGACCATGCGCTGGGCATCACTCGCCTCAACGTGTATATGGGGCTGGTAGGTTTCTTCATCATCCGCGACCCAGCAAACGAACCTGCTGGCTTGCCCGGTCCCGCGCCACGTTTGGGCGACTCTCCAGGTATGCGCTATTACGAGATACCGTTGGCGATTCAGGACAGGATGTTCGATACAAACGGGCAGCTGTTCTATCCATCCGTCGGGGTAAACCCGCAGATCCATCCCTTCTGGGTTCCCGAGTTCTTTGGGGACGTCATCTGTGTGAACGGAAAGCCATGGCCCTATCTGGAAGTAGAGCCGCGTAAGTATCGCTTCCGCATCGTCAACGGGTCTAACGCGCGATTCTACACCCTGTACCTGTCTAATAATCTGCCCATCATCCAGATAGGTACGGATGGGGGATATCTGCCCTCGCCGGTTGTTTTGCGCGAGTTAACCCTCGCTCCCGGTGAGCGGGCAGATGTGGTTATCGACTTCAGCAGGATGGCGGTTGGGGCACGGATACTGCTGATGAACGGTGCGAAAGCGCCTTACCCGAACGGTACGCCACCTGATCCCCGAACCACAGCACAGGTAATGCAGTTTCGCGTGGTTCCCCTGACCACACCTGATACCAGCGTCATCCCGGCGGTGCTTAACACCATCCCCACTCTTACGCCTGACTCGCCCAAGCGAACCCTTACCCTGGTCGAGCTGATGGGTCCCGGCGGACCGATTGCCATGTACCTGGACGGCAAGCGGTGGGATGCGGCGGCATCGGAGATGCCTCGTGTGGGGTCTACCGAGGTGTGGGAGATTGTCAACCTCACAGCGGACACCCACCCGATACATCTGCACCTGGTGCAGTTCCAGCTCCTGAACAGGCAGAGGTTTCAGGTGAACAAATACCTGAAGGCGTATATGATGCTGAATCCTGTGCTTCCGACAGGCGCGCCTGTGAATCCATCTATCGACCCCTATTTGCAGGGCAAGCCTATGCCGCCCGCACCGAACGAGAGAGGCTGGAAGGATACCATTCAAGCGCACCCGGGCGAGGTCACGCGCATTGTTGTGCGATTTGCACCGATAGACGCTTCTCAGAGCACGCCGGGTGTGAATCTCTATCCGTTTGACCCAACTGACGAACCGGGCTACGTGTGGCATTGCCACATTCTGGAGCATGAAGACAACGAGATGATGCGTCCGCTGAAGATTCAGCCACGGCCACAGCAGGGGAAGATTCAGCCATAGCCACAGTGGGGCGAGCCGGCAGCGGCTCGCCCCGCCCCCCAGTTGACTTCCTCCGCACAATCCCGCAAAATGTAAGCAATATCCTGTGGCAGAATGGAGGAGCAGTTACCCATGCGACGATGGTTTTTTGTGATAACGGGGGTCGTGCTGTGGTACGTTCTTGGTACAGCCTGGGCATCGGTCTCGAAGGTCAGCATTCTGGTACAACTGGAAGACCCCTCCCAAAACGTGTTGACAATGGAGTATACCTTGCAGGGCATCGACTCGGATACGTTGACCATCGCGATACCCACATGGACGCCCGGCTGGTACCAGACAATGCCTTATAGCGAGGGCATTCGTGATTTGCAAGCAGAGAACGAACGGGGAGAACCGCTGACGGTACAGTCTGTCAACCACTACAGCTGGCGGGTGGATACCGGCGGTGCGCAAACTGTGCGCTTGCGGTATCACGTGCTGGCGCGTGATGAGGGAATGGGCTTCTTTGGCGTGGCGATGGGACCCCATTACGCCTATATCAACGGTGCTGCCGCCTTCGTGTACGAGATGGATTCCAAGAGAGCACCCCACGAGGTGCGCTTCCGATTGCCTGTGGGGTGGCAGGTGGCGACCGCGATGGATTTTGCCGCGCAGACTGAGCAGAGACCGTTCGGGGACGTCCGGGATACTTTTGTGGCTCCTAACTACGATGAGCTGATAGACAACCCCATTCAGATGGGGCGGTTTGAGGTGCGAGAGTTTCGCGCACGGAACGTGCCGATGCGAGTGGTGTTCGCCTCGGAGACGGGAAACATCCTGTGTAACATGGAGCGAGTAACGACGGACTTCCAGCGTATCGCCAGCGCAGGCATTGACCTGTTTGGTAGTGCCCCGTTCAAGCGTTACCTGTTCATCATCCACCTGAGCGGCAGAGGGTTTGGCGGTGGACTGGAGCATTTGAACTCGACAGTGTTAAACGTGCCCGACAGACGCGATTTGAACATCAATGGACTGGCGGCACACGAGTATTTCCACGCATGGAACGTCAAGCGTATCCGCCCCAGGGTGCTGGGACCGTTTGATTACACCCAGTCGGTGCGCACCCGTGCGCTCTGGTGGTGCGAGGGAGTAACAGACTACTACGCCACCGTATTGCTGGTGCGTTCCGGGCTTATCGGCGACCGTGCCTTCTGGCAAGAGATGGAGCGAGAAATCCTCACACTGGAGAACAACCCTGCGCGGGAGAGGATAGCGCTGGAAGAGGCGAGCTGGAACGTGTGGGAAGGCAACGGCATGGGCTACGGTGGCTTGAGCTACTACAATAAAGGGAAGGTGGTAGGATTCTTACTGGATGTCACCATTCGGGGCCTCACCGGTAACCGCAAGAGTCTGGACGATGTAATGCGCTTCCTGATGGAGCGCTACGCTTACCCCAAGCCCGGTTTTGAAGAAGACGGTATTCTGCAGGCTATCAACCGGGTGGTGGCGCAGGATTTAAGCGCGTTGTACCGACGGATGGTCGCCAGCACCGAACCTCTGCCGTACGACGAGGTTCTGAAGTATATCGGTTTTCGTTTGGAACGTCAGAGCACCACCACAACGTATTTTGGCGTGACGAGCACGATAGATGCTGCGGGGCGCGTGATAGTACAGGCGGTGGATTCGCAAAGCCCGGCGTTCCTGATGGGGCTGCGAGCAGGCGACATCGTAGAGGAGATCGACGAACAACCTGCCGATGTGCGCATAGAGGACGTGGTCTCGCGCAAGAAGCTCGGCGACCCGATAAAGATAACCGTATGGCGTAGCGGGCGTGTAGTGGTAATGGAGGGCAAAATCGGTGGCGAGAGGCGTTACTCTATTCGATTGGTGCCCACAGACACTGCCGATGAATCGGTGCTACGGGTACGAGAAGGACTGTTGCGAGGCACAACGCGCGTTTCCGCTCAGGCACGATAAAGGGAGTAGGAACAGCTGATGCGCAAAACATTACGCTTCCTGTGGTATGTGGGACCGGTGATAGCGTGGATGACGGTTATTTTCGCCATGTCCACCGAATTGGGTTCAGCAGCCTATACGGCGGGGCTGCTCTACAAATTGCTGCAGCGATTGCTCCCTGACTGGTTGGCGCAGGCGACGCCGGAGGAGCTATTCGCTCTGCATTACTGGGTGCGGAAGGGGGCACATTTCACCGAGTACTTTATCCTGACACTGCTGGCATACCGTGCCTTCCGCTATGGCGAGGCGTGGCGACACTGGCGCGCGTTGGGTTTTTCGGGCAGCTTTAGCATTCTGTATGCCTTCACCGATGAGTTCCATCAGGTGTTTGTCGCCTCTCGGGGACCATCCTTGCGAGATGTGGGCATCGATGCGCTGGGGGCGATGACGGGCTTTGTGCTGCTGGCGGTTCTCTACGCGTGGCAGAGTGTACGCGAGGCGATGCACACCGGCTCGGCGCGAGCAGTTACTCGCGCGACCGACTGACTTCGTCGCGCACACGGCGCACAAAAGCGGAGTCGTATGCCCCCAGCCTGCCCGCTTTGCGGTAGTGCGCCGCAGCGTGTTTCACCATACCCATCCGCCGGTAGGTGTCTGCCAGCAGATAGTGGTAGCTCGGGTTGTCGGGGTTCAGGCGAATCGCCTGACGGAAGGCGGACGCGGCTTTGGGCAGGGAGCGGGTATGCAGATACATAATACCCAGACAGGCACTATAGTAATCGTCGTACGGGGCAAACACGGTGGCTAATCGCATTTCGTAAGCTGCCTCTTCGTAGCGCCTGAGCCGGGCGAACATGTCTCCCAGTGCATAGTGGTAAAACGCATCGGAGCTGGCTGTCTGCACGCAGAGCATCATCTGCTCGATGGCTTCGCGTATCTCGCCGTGCTCAAACAGCGTCTTGGCGAGTCGATAGCGATAAAACGGGTTTTGCGGGCTGAGGTACACCGCCTTTCGGTATTCCGCAATCGCGACCTTCAGCAATCCGTATCGGCGGTATACCTCGCCTAATCGGAAATGCGGCTCTGCTCTTCTGGGATGACTGCGCGCTGCTTTGCGGTAATGGCGCACCGCTTTGAAGGACATATCTGCCAGCAGGTAGGCGTCGGCGATGCGCAGATGGGCGTCCAGCGATTCGGGGTCTGCCTGTATCATGCGCCGATACGCGCTGATAGCCTCTTCCACCAGCCCCTGCGCCAGGTGTTCGTCGCCTTCTCTGGCGGCTTCCTCTGCCTCTTCGGGGGCGATGTCGCTTTCCATATCCATGCTCTGGATGTCGTTTTCAACCATCGCCTCCAGGCGCGCCGCCTCCTCTGGCGTGAGCGACTCGATCTCCAGCAGGTCTATCTCATCCAGCCACAGGTTTGGGTCCTTGTCCAGCTCGTATGGGTATTCCATCTCCATTTTCTACACCACCGTCGCGACCGTTCCGATAGTAATCATGGCATTTCTGTGCTTTGGCACGAGTACTCACACCATTGCATTAAACCAGAAGAGCCTCACTTGTGTCAAGCATACGTTAATGGATGAGAGGGGGAGAGGAAGCAGAAGTCCCGAATCCCCGTGATTTTACCTGTTTTAACCGAAAAAGTTGCAAAATTTTTGGTTCAAGAGGGGGTTTACCCTCAAGAATGGTACGATTCTTGCATTATGTATAAGTGGGGGGAGAAACGGGGCGGTAGACCCCGTGCTAGATAAAAGGGTAAACTGATTGGGGTTCGCTTGTCCATGATGCAATGAAGGAGTGAAGTGCATGGAAGTAGATATGGCAGGTCAACAGCAAGCGGCGTCTTCGGTAGATCGTCGACAGATGGTGCTGCTTTTTGCTTCGGCAGTTCTTTTCATTGGTTTCTTTGCGCCGAGCTTATCCTTTCTCGTCGACCGGTGGTCGCACAGTGACGAGTTCTCACATGGGTTTCTGGTGCCGCTGGTCAGCCTGTTCTTACTCTGGCGAAAGCGGGAGGTGATGCGCCAAACGCCCTTGCAGGTATGCTGGTGGGGTCTTCCGGTTCTGGCAATAGGCTTGCTGATGCAGGTCGCCAGCGAGTGGGCGTCGGTGACGTTTCTCAAGGCGCTGGCGGTTCCGGTGGCGCTGGGAGGAATGGCATGGTATTTGGTGGGCACGCGCATGATGCGTGTAGTGCTCTTTCCGTATCTCTTCCTCTACTTTGCGGTGCCCTGGCCCGACTTCGCCATCGAACTGCTCAGCGTGCCGTTACAGCACTTCAGCGCGGCGGCGTCCACGATGTTGCTCGGCCTGGCAGGCGTGCCCATCGAACGGGAAGGAGTGCATATGTGGACACCCCGCTTCGATGTGGAGGTCGCCGTGCCATGTAGTGGCATCCGCTCGATGGTGGCGATACTGGGTATTGCTGCTCTGGTTGGCTACCTGACGCAAGGCAAGCCGTGGGCGAAAGGGGTAGTGTTCCTCTCCGGCATACCGATTACGATGCTGGCGAATGTGCTGCGCATCGCCGCGATAGTGGCGATGGGACATTACGTGAGCCATGATTTCGCCATGACCTTTTTCCATGACTATTCATCACCGTTTCTCTTTTTTATCTCTGCATTAAGCCTTCTGGGCGTCAAAAAAATGGTGGAGAAGGTATAATGAGAAAAGACTATCGTCCGAACTACTGGGTCATCATCGCAATGTTTCTGCTGGCGTGGGGCATGGTGGTGTATGCCCGACAGGCGGAGAATCGCGTCGTGACATTTCCGATCGATACCGGTCAGGTGCCAGCGACCATCGCGGGCTTTCATCAGGTGGAACAACAGGATTTGGACGACCTGTCTAAACAGATGCTGACGCCCGACGCTTATATTGTGCGGAATTACGCGGATGCACAAGGGTATCCTGTCAACGTGCTGGTGATATACGGGCATCAGAAGAACACTTTTCACTCGCCGGGCTACTGCCTGCCCGGTGGGGGATGGGCGATACAGAAGAAAGAAGTGGAACGAGTGCCGGTGGTCGCGCCGGATGGCAGGCAGTATGAGGCGGAGATGAACCGCTTCCTGCTGCAGAAGAACGAGCAGAAGCAGGTGGTGCTGTATTGCTTCATAGAAGGAGGGCGCGTGACACCGAGCATCTTCCGGCATAACTGGTATCTTCTGCAGGACAGGCTGTTGCATCGCCCCGCGATGGGGGCGTTGCTACGAATTATCGTGCCCGTTGCCGATAATGAGGAACAGGCAGCAGAAATCGCGCGGTCGTTCGCGCGGGAGCTGCTACCCATTGTGCAGCACCAGCTGGTCGGGAAGCAAGCGAACCATACTAAGGAGTGAGTGAGGCGTATGAATTCGGTCATCATGAGCGAAGCGAACCAGAATCAGTGGGACTTCTGGCGGATATATCGCATCCTGCGCAAGCGGGTATGGCTGATACTGGCTGCGGTCATCATCACCGTCGGCACGGCGGTAATCGGCTTGCAGTTTTTCGGCAGGCAGTACATCGCCTACCGCTACGTGCAGCCTTCGGAGAGTATTTTGCGCCCTATCGGGGACAAGGGAGAAGACCGGGATGCGAGAGCGCGCCGGCTGGAGACGCTGGTGCAGATAGCAAGGTCGCCCAACGTAGCAGAACTGGCTCTGGCTCAAACCTATCGCGATAAGGCCCTGGCTGAAAATCCGGACAAACCTGAGCAGGCGTTGCAATCCATTCCGCCTGGCAAGGCAGACGTAGCCATTCTAAGCGATGCAGGTGTGACACGAGAAGACCTCTCTTCCCTGCGCCAGGCAGGAAAGGTGAACGTAGAGGTCGGGAAGACGGATCTGATTATGTTCACAGCGAGTATGCCGAACCCCGACAAAGCAGCAGCAGTGATAGATGCTTACACGGTTGCGTTCAAGAAGTACTATGAGGACTACAGCCGTCAGAGCTTTCGCAACAATGTGAGTTTTCTAGAGCGTGAGATGAAAAAGGCTCGCGCGGAACTGGAGGCGAAAGAGAAAGCCTTAAAGGCATTGCGTCAGCAAAAAGGCATTGTGGATTTGCAGTCTGCGGTGCAAGGAGATTACTCTATACTTACCCCGCTGCGTAAGCAGGTGGAAGATTATCAGACGCAGCTTGCTTCTGTACGCACGTTAATTGCTGAAAAGCGCCGACAGTTTGCTCAGACGCCTGAGACGCTTCCCGACCCTGTCGCTAAGACCGCTGCTGCACAGGCACTGGAAAAAGAACACGCAGACCTTATGGCGCAGTACTATAGCATGAGAGGTACCTACACCGAAGAGAACCCCATTATGCAACAGATTCAACGACGTATCCGCGAGGTAGAAGCAAAACTGAGAGAAGAGGAACAGAAGCGTCCGCGGGTGGCAAATGCAGCTTACCTCTCGTTGCGGGATGAGATACGTAGCCTGGAAGCAAGAGCAAAAGAGCTGGAAACCTCGCTAACAGAGGTGAGATCGCAGGTTGCGAAATATGAGCAACGCCTATCTAACTATCAGGGTCTTGACGTAGACCTTCAAGCAGCTACTGCAGACTATCAGCTGGCTCTGGACAGCTACAATCGCTTGTTCCAGCAGTACCAAACAGCCCTGCTGAATCTGAATGCCAACACGGAAAACTTTATCACTCTGATGGGGCCAACTGCCGTAGAGGGACCCGTCCACGCCGGACCCAACCCCATGCAGGTGATTATCGCGGCAATCCTGCTGAGCCTGTTCCTTGGCATCGGCATCGCGGTGGGGCTGGAGGTAGTAGACAACACCGTCAAGACCACGTACGATGCGCAGCAGCTGATTGGCTTGCCGGTAACGGGCATCATTCCACGTCTGGAGAGTGGGGACAGGAACCTGCTTCCCAAGATTACGCACGTAGACCCTGCCTCACCCCACGCGGAGTCGTATCGCTTCGTAGGCGAGGATATCCTGCTCACGCTGGAGGAAAATCCGGACATTCGCTCCATTATGGTGGCGACGGTGCGCCCAGGACAGGGGGGCACATCTACTGTTGCCAACCTAGCTATCACCTTAGCGCAGGGCGGCAAGCGCGTGATACTGGTGGACGGTGATATGCGTCGCCCATCCCTGCATAAAGTGTTCAACGTAAGCAACGATCTCGGGCTGAGTTCGGTGCTGGCGAACGGGTTGCAGATAGCGGAAGTGCTTCGCCCCACAGAGGTAGATAATCTGGTGCTGGTGCCTGCGGGTCCCGCGCCGAAGAACCCGTGGCAGTTGCTCCGTTCGCAGAAGATGCAGGAGGTGGTGGAAGCACTGGAACAGAGTTGCGACATCGTGCTGTTTGACACGCCCAGTGCGGCAGTGTTCGCCGATGCGTCGGTGATGGCGTCGCTGGTGGATGGCGTGGTGGTAGTGGTTCGCGCCAACCACATCCCGCGAGGTAGCGAGCTGCAGGTGAAGCATCTGCTGAACAAGGCGAAGGTGAAACTGCTGGGCGTAGTGCTCAACGACGCCGCGCCGGAGATGGTGGACAGCTACTATTACCACAGTCACTACTATCATCACACAAACGGCAAAGGTGAATTGCCTCCGCCCAGTACAGCCAAACCCTCCTCGGGTGTAAAGCCGGTTGCTGTACGTCAGGCGAAAGGCAAGGGCGCCAGCACTTCGAAGAGCACACAAGTGAAGGAGGCGGAGAAAACACACATCGTCCCTGTAGACCCCAACGCGCGGGTAGAGGTGCGGCGTGAGGATGTGTTGGGGAAAGACAACCCACCGGGTTAGTAGATAGCATGTCTGTACGAGCTGGCGACATATCCACTGTGTGGCGCACGCCTACAGCAGCCCTTGTACTCACGGGGGTGACGGGGCTTGCAGTGGGGATAAGTCTGCTGCTCTTTCCTGTGTTCATGGTAGTAGGAGTTATTCTGGCGCTGGTGGTTACAGTGTTATTCTTGACGTATCCGTTTGTGGGCGCCATGACGTTCATCGCCTTCTACTACCTGCGCCCGACGGATTTTATCCCCGAACTGGGCATGTTGCGCATGCCCTTGTTCATTGCATCCGTGACCTCGACAGGGTTGCTTGTACGATTGCTCTTGTCGAAGGAAAAGCTGGTGGAAGGGTGGTACGTCAAAGCATTCCTTGCCTTGTGGGGGGTGATGTGGTTCTCCGTACCGCTGGCAACGTGGAGAGGCAACTCCTACTCCCATGCGATGGACTTCGCCAAAACAGTGGCAATGATATGGATGATTTATATGTCCATCCGCTCAGAGAGGCAGCTCACGTTCGGTGTGAGGCTCTTGGGCTGGATGGCTTTGTGGCTAGCGGGGTCCACTGTATACAGCTACCGCAGCGGTAACGTGGAGATTAGCGGAGGACTGGAGCGCGCAGGCGCGGGTAACATGATGCTGGGCGACCCGAACGATACCGCAGCGGTCATCCTGATGATGTTCCCGCTGTGCTATTATCTTTTCTTCAATGACCCGAAGAAGTGGATGCGGGGAGTTTATGCCCTCGCGATGGTGCTCTCTCTGGTAGCTGTGGTGCAGACGGGTTCTCGCGGCGGCTTCTTGGGACTTGTGTTCTTGTTGTTCCTGCTGTGGCTGCGAAGTCGGCGTAAGATACTGGGCTTATTCGTAGCACTGGCGGTATTTGGGGTGCTGTGGACCACCGCGCCGGAGGGCTATCGCGAACGCATCCACAGCATCACGCACTACCAAGAGGATGAATCCGCCATGGCACGTGTGTATCTGCGGAAAGCAGCTATTGCTATGTTCGTCCATAATCCACTTGTGGGTATTGGAGTGGGCAATTTCAATGATTTTGCGCGCGACTATGGGGCGACGACCTATCACACGGCGCACAACATGTACCTACTGGTGCTAGGCGAAGTGGGTGCATTGGGAATTCTGGTCTTCATGTATCTCTGGTTGCGCGCGCTCAGGGAGTCGAGGTCTCTGGGCAGGGAGGATGACTGGCTTCGTCGCGCACTGGGCTGGGGGGCGTTTGTCGGCTTGCTGGATATGATGGTTACCGGTTACTTTCTCTCCATCAGCTATTATCCGTACCAGTACATCGTCATGGCGATGGTGGCGGTGGCAGCATCGCGGCGTGATGAATCCGTAGTGAGGTCGGAAATATGATGTGGGACGGGTTGCTTCTGCTCTCGCTGGCCTTTGTGGTATATACCTACTTTGGTTACCCTGCGCTGTTGCTGGCGCTGGGAAGGCTGAAGTCGTTGCGTTTACAAGAGAATGACCCATCCTCGCGCAACGGCTATCGCCCGCGGGTGTCGGTGGTGATTGCGGCATATAACGAGCGACGTAACATCGAAAAACGACTGCAAAACCTGCTCGCCTCGGACTACCCTCGTGACCTGATGGAAATCGTTGTGGTCTGTGACGGTTGCACGGACGAGACCGCTAAGCTCGCTGCACGGTTTGATGGGGTAAAGGTAATAGAACTGGCGAAACGTCGTGGTAAAGCGGCAGCCATCAATGTAGGAGTACAATTTGCGCAGGGTGAGATTATTGTGTTTGCAGACGCCCGCCCACACTTCGCAACTGACACTATCTCGCGACTGGTGCAGGTGCTGGGAGATCCTAACATTGGCGCAGTGTCTGGCGAGTTGATACTGATGGCAGAGGATGGCACCCCGCGCGCTCTTGGTCTCTACTGGCGGTATGAGAAGGTGCTTCGCTCGTTGGAGACGCGCGTGGACTCTATCGTGGTGTGCACCGGTGCGGTCTACGCTATTCGCAAGGATCTATTCACTCCCATCCCCGAAGGGCTGGCGGTAGACGACATGTGGGTGCCGTTGCACATTGCGCAGAAAGGTTACAGGGTGGTATTCGACAGGCAAGCGCAGGCATATGACTGCCTGGTGCATTCCTTTGGGGCGGAGTTCAAGCGCAAAGTGCGCACGCTGGCGGGCAACTATCAACTGATCTGGGCGGCGCCTTGGCTGTTGGTGCCGTGGAAGAACCGGCTATGGTGGCAGTTCGTGTCGCACAAGGTGTGTCGATTGCTGGTTCCCTACGCACTGCTGGGCATGTACGGGGCGTCATGGATGCTGCTGGGCACGTCATACGGCAAGGCGCTGGTGGTAGCGCAAACAGGCTATTATCTGCTAGGAACGATCTCCTGGGTATTCCCTGTGCTGGCACGGCGGTTCCGCATCGCGGGGCTGGCAGGTTCGTTCCTGAGCCTGAACGCGGCGGCGGCAGTGGCTCCGCTTGCCTTCATTCGAGGGAAAGGGCGTGTGCACTGGGAGCGTTCACCCATGATGTCACCGCAAACCACCAACGACGAAGGGCAGAAGGTGAGGACGTACTAGCGGTTATGCTAAGAACCTTGGTCAAGGACTCTGCTGTCTATGCAGTAGGCACTATCGCCAGCCGGCTGGTGGGTTTTATCATGATACCCGTGTACACACGCGTGTTAACGCCGGCAGACTATGGCATTATCGAGACCGTCGTCCGGTTAGTCGATATTATTAGCCTATTTCTGGCTTTGGGTTTGGCGGAGGCGTTGCTACGACACTACTATCTTGCCAAAGATGAAGAGGACCGCCGGCGGCTCGTTGGTACAGTGTTCAATCTTAATCTCACAGTGGTGATGGTTGGCAGTCTGCTCACTATTCCTTTCTCGCCGTATCTAACACGCCTCGCTTTCGGACATGACAGGTACACACACTACGTGACGGTTTCATTAGTAAGTATGCTGGTAGGTAATCTAATAGAGCTGCCCCTGACAGTGTGGCGGGCGGAGGGTAAAGCATGGCGGTTTACCGTGGCCTCCCTGCTGAAGCTAACCACCCAGTTGGCAACCAATATTATTCTGGTTGTCTGGTTAAGGTGGGGAGTTTGGGGTGTGGTGCTGAGTGGTCTTCTTAATGCCCTTGCCTGGTCCATAGCATTGGGCATTCCGGTTCGGCTACGCTACGGCATGCAATTTGACATGCGGTGGCTAAAGCCCGTGTTGCGCTACGGATTACCCTTGGTTCCCGCCGCTCTCTCGCAGTTTGTGCTGCACTTCAGTGATCGCTTCTTTCTCACCCGCTACGCGACGGAAGCGGAACTGGGCTTGTACTCACTGGCATACCGGTTTGGGATGCTGGTGAGCGCGTTTTATGGTATCGTGTCCTTAGCGTGGGGACCATGGGCATTCAAGGCGGCACATATGGATGGGAGTGAAACCCACTTGCGCCGGGCAACATCGCTCATCCTGGTTGGATTTTCACTGGTAGCCAATGGGGTTATCTTATTTGCACGTCCGGCAATTCATCTGATGTCTGCGCCGCGCTTTTGGGCAGCGGCAGATTATGTGCCGGTGCTGGCAGTAGCGTACTGGTTCTTCATTGTGCAGGGACCGCTAAGTGTTGGAGTCCGAATCGCCAATCGCACCATTTTTCTCGCGATAGCAAACATGGCAGTAGCTGGTGTGTGCCTGTTTCTCAACTTTGCGTGGATACCTGCCTATCATGTATGGGGAGCTATTTGGGCAACCCTGATTTCTTTTGTTGTTCTCGTTTTAGGGGTGGGCTGGGGGTCTTTGCGTTATCACCGTCTATTTGTTGACTGGAGAATGGCAGGCTGTTCGATGTTGGGGATGGGACTTGCTGTATGGTTAGATAGGATTGCTATAGGAGGTGAGCCACAAATGATTTTGTGGCGGGGCACAGCATGGGGCGTTATATCAGGCGCAGCTCTGTGGCTACTTAAACGTCGAATAGGCTCCTCCTTCGCCCTACTTGGGGGTAGAATTAATGCTTCGGTGATAGAGCTATCCTGATGAAGGCATTACTTGTAGGATATTACGGGGCACGTAACTTGGGAGACGATATGATGCTATTCTGTCTAAGCCGATGGCTTAGACGGCAAGATATTAATGTCACAGTTGTTTCAGAAAACCCACAAGATACTCAGCAGCGCTTCGGCTTACCAGCAGTACAAAATGCTCCTCTCCTGTTCGAATGGGGCTGGAAGTACTACTGGGGACAGGGCGTTGCTGCAAATCTTCTTCGGGCTATAAAGCGGCACGAAGCGTTGATAGTTGGAGGGGGTGATTTAATACGAGATGACAGGGGATGGCGTACATTTTTGTACACGGTTGAGAAAGTGGTGGTAGCCCTTTTGCTGCGCAAGCCTGTTTATATGGTGAATATCGGTATTCGTTGTCCTACGCACGGTTACAGTGCCAAAATACTACCGCGATTGCTTTCGCGTTGTCAGTACATTATTGCACGAGATGAGAGCACGTACAACTACGCAAAGGTGTGTGCGCCAGGTAAAGTAAACCTATTGCCAGACATTGCCACCTTGCTTCCATACTATTTAGGGACTGAGAAGATGAACAAACAGTGCATCCAACAGACGCTGCGTGTCTGTTTGAGACAAAACCCTGATGCTTTCGCATGTTATCCGTTCGGACAGCAGGCGGTTCAGTCTTTGGCACAGGCTTTGGATGAAATAATCGCCCACGAGTCGCTTCGAATAGTTTTTACACCTTTTCAATGCGGCGATGAGCAAGATAACGAGCTACATGCACAGGTGCGTGAATGCATGCGTTGTCAAGATGCTACGTTAATCGAAGATTGGGAAGGAGACTTACGCGTTGTGGCGGAGCGATTTGCCACAACTCGAGCTGTACTCGCGATGCGCTTGCACGCTGGTGTGTTGAGCGTCGCAACCGAGACGCCGTGCGCCATGATGCCGTACGACCGCAAGGTTCGGGAGTTTGCTCAGCAGGCAGGGATAGAAACTTTGATAGAAACGGTAGATCTGTTGCACCCCGAACGGGTTATCACAAAGGTACGAACACTGTTTAAAGACACCGTGTCTCGTTCGACAATACTGGACGAAGCACTACAGTGGGTACACACTTCCCTTCGAGCATGAGCAACCATCGGAGGCATGCTAATGCGTATACTCTACTTGGAAACCCCAACTGGTTACGGTGGTTCCATGCAAAGTTTGCTGGAGCTGATTGAATACCTGCCCCCTGAGGTGGAGGTGGTGGTGGCTGTGCCCTACGACCCGCGCCAGTATCGACGCGTACCGGAAAGGGTACATCTCGAATTCGTCCAGCCGCCTAAAGCGTGGGGGGGGCATGGTTATGTGCGCTTAATGACGCAGCAGATGGGGTGGTATAAGGCGATTCACCGTCTCCTACGAGGGCATCCTGTAGACCTTGTACACATCAATAGCGGTCCGTTTGTATGTCTTGGTGGTGCGTTAGCGGCGAAGCAGAGACGTCTCCATGTGCTTGAACATGCTCGGGGCTTCGTCAAGTCGTCACGATACGTAGGGAAGATCGCTACTCGCTTTACGGATTATTACGTTGCGATCTCGTGGGCAGTTGCGAAGAGCTTAGTCGCACATAATGTGCGACAGGAATTATGTCATGTTGTATATGACCCGGTCGTTGCTTCTTCTAAAGCGATATCCGTTCGGGAATGTATCGATAGTGCAGCGCGGTTGGGAATGCTTGGGATGCTTCAGCCATGGAAAGGGCAGCATGTTTTTCTTCGTGCCTTACACATGTTGCATCAACGCGGCGTACACTTTCGGGCTGTTGTAGCGGGAAAGGAACCCTATGGCTCTTTCGGGTACGAACAATACTTGCGCAATCTGGCCCAGCAGTATGGAATATCTTCGATGGTGGAATTCTGCGGCTTTGTGCCTGAACCTTATACCCTGTTAAGAAACTGGGACATTGCGGTGCACGCTTCGATAGAGCCGGAGCCATTGGGACGGGTGGTGATTGAAGCGATGTTGGCAGGCACGCCAGTGGTGGCAACAAATGGGGGTGGCGTACCTGAGTTTGTGGAGCACGAACGAACAGGATTGCTTGTGCCAATGGGCGATGCGGGGGCATTAGCAGATGCTATCGAGAGGCTGCTTCATGATACGTGCCTGCGTCGACGGTTAGCAGAATCAGGGTACCAACGCGCCCGTGAGATGTTTGACCCCCAGAAGTGCGCAAGAGAGGTAATGGAGGTGTACAAGAGGCTCTTGGAATGAAGGAGAATAGAAAACTATTCAGATCTGCGTTGCGTTTTGTGGAATAACCGTGAAGGAGGTGTAGGGATTGACCTCTCCGTTTTTCACCGTGTTTACACCAACCTATAATCGAGCGCATACACTGCGCCGGCCTTTCGAGTCGCTTTTGCGTCAGACTTTTCGCGACTTCGAATGGCTGGTAGTCGACGACGGCTCGACGGACGATACGCGTGAGCTGGTAGAAGCTTGGGCGGAGGAGGCATGGTTCCCTGTACGCTACTTCTACCAGGAACACAAACACAAAAAGACTGCGTTCAACCTTGCTTCCCGAGAAGCAAGGGGCTACATGCTAGCGGATTTAGATAGCGATGACGAGTTTTTCCCTGATACCCTAGAGACGTTCTACAAGGTATGGCACGAGATATCAGCAGAAGATCGAAAGAACTTTGTAGGAGTTACTGGCTTGTGTGTCTACAGGGATGGGCGAGTTGTGGGCGATCTTTTCCCACAAGGTTGCCTCGATGCATCGGTGCTTGATACCGCCTATTATCGCTGGCGCCTTAAAGGTGATAAATCGGGGTGTATGAGGGTGGACATTCTGAGGAAGTTCCCGTTCCCTGAGGATGTCGAGGGGTTGGTACCGGAGAGTGTAGTGTGGGATGCTATTGCGCGAGCGGGTTATCTCACCCGTTTCATCAACAAACCCGTGCTGCTGGTGCACGAAACTCCCAATTCGCTGATTCGAACGGACAACCAGAACATCAAGTATGCGGAAGGATTAGGACTATGGGCAGCACTAACGCTGGATGCTGACCTTAAAAGGTACTTCTGGCGCAACCCATTGTTTTTTATCAAACTGGGGGCGGGGATAACCCGCTATCATCTGCATATGCGTGATCAAGGCATTTGCCGACAGTGGCAAATCGTTTCGCCGTTAGGCAAATTGTTGGTTAAGGTGCTGCGTCCGATAGGAGTTCTGTTATACTTCCGTGACAAAAGGCGTTCCCGTCAACGTGTTTGTAAATAGCAAGATGGAGGTGCTAGTATACAATGAAGACAATCCGTTGGCTATGGTTTATAGGTTTCTTAGTTCTCACTATCCCGTCCGCTTTAGCTGACCCTCCACGGTTCCCTTATGGAAGGCGTTATCCATCAGCGCGGGTGGCTTTGGTTATTCCCGGCGGTTGGACAGCCCCCACGGATCAGGAGACGATAGACTTTCTCAACTCCTTGTATGGTCGGGCTGATGCGCAGGCGGTTAAATGGTGGGAGCGAGATCACTCGGATATGTCGGCTGGAGGGGGATTTCCAGCGACGGAGGACTATCTAAATCTTACTTATGTAGAACTGCAGGCTTTTGCTGGTTCCACTCTGGCTGCGGCATATCGTTATGCACAGAAGAACAACATCAACTGGGAAGACATGTTTCTGCATTTCAAGGAGGACTCTTTTCTCAACCACAAGACGGTCAACAACGTGCGTTGGTACCGCGGGTGGTTCGACATAATTGTTCGGGATGCCGGTGGTATAGCCAATTCGTATGTGGTGGGGGATCAAGTTCCCCTGAATATAGCCATTTCTTCCGGCGGATACGTTTACTTCGTTGTGGTCTCGTCCCCGTTTGATAGGGCGTTCATCGAGCTTTCTACGTCTGGAGAGGGCGGCGGCTCGGTTAGTATAGAGTATTGCAACCAGGTCAACACCGATGATGTTTGTACGGGATGGGCGCCTGTATCGATACAGGAGGACACCACGAACAACATGACACAGAATGGCACTATACGATGGAAGGTGCCTCAGGATTGGAAGTGGTGTAAGTATGGTATCCAGATCGGCGGTGCATTTGTCGTGCGGCTCAGAAGCCAAGGATACACCCGGAATCCAGTATTGTACAGGGTCAAAACCTTTTCTGGCTTTGAGATTGTGAGTGCTGCTACTCGCACAGTTCAGGTGGTATCCGCAACAGCTAATACGGTCCGGTTGCCTGATAAATGGATTGCGTTCATTGCGGACTTTTATAAGGACTTTACCATTCGTGTAGTGAGTGGCCCTGGTGCCGGTCAGGAAAGGGTGGTTACCGGGCATTCGTGGAGCTCCAGCGTGCTCAATATAAGTCCTGACTGGGAGACTATTCCGACCTCTGAGTCTGTGATAGAGCTTGTTGGCCCTGCGTTAAAGGTATACGGATGGGACCCTGCTAACGATACCAATGGAGATGGTTATGTGGACGACGCCGAATATGCTAATCGTGTTAATCCGAACGCTTCGGCGCGTGCTCCGTTCATGGCTCGTATTGTGGACACCCAGATGTCTCTTACTGTTATGTATCGTACGAATCTATGGAACGAGCACGTGCTAAATAGCTTTGCTCAGTGGCTGGCGCCGCCGGGAACAACTCCCGTGGTAGGTGGGTATTACAACGACAACTATACTCGGCTTATGGACTGGCGTTCACTTCCGGTCTTTTCCGGCGGGCTTGTTCTGGAGCGTCCTGGTCGGCGTGTTGCCGAAGAACCGCTTGTGACCGAGTATATGAATACGTTCGTCCTGGGGCATAGTGCAATTCGACGGCTGACAGGTTTACTATGGATCGGACACAACGTTTCCACCTATTATTTATACCCGACTGTTACTGGTAGAAGACTCATGGATTTAGGCGGCGTAAGCTGGGCGTTGTGTGAAGGTAGCGTTTATGGTGTTTTAGACCTTTATGGATTCGCTCAGCTAGCTCACTATCCCGCCCACGCAGCACGTGGTATTGTTTCGGTAATCATGGGCCACATCAAATGGGGTCTCGTTGAACAAATTGCCAACACCCGTGAGCATTGGGAGCGCGAACTTACCAACATGCTGGCAATATACTATCTCATTCAGACCCCTGAGATGACGGCGATGCAGTTCTGGAATACTACATCTACCTATGGTAGCGGGTTGACCACCGCCCACGCCGCTTCCTACTACAAGGCGGGGGTACCCAAAAATATGGCATATATCCCTGTTGGGCTGTTGAGGGTAGACATTGGCGTACCTGCAAATAGCATTCCTGAGGGTAAAGAAGCTTTGATGTACATGGAGAACCTCTACGTCAATGGGGCTTATCATCCCTTTTCTGCAGTTGGTCGGTCTACCGCTACCCAGGTCTATTTTGCAGATTGGGCCGGCAATGAAACAGGGTATGTACCTGCAGTGCCAACGCATATTTACTACCTATGGAGGTCTGCTGAATCTGCTGCCTCCTTCAACCTCAACGGCGACACTGGTACGTGGCCCAGAGACACTATCTTGGCTCGTAAGTATACTAAAGGCTTGGTGTTGTACAGGTGCCCGTATTTCAGACCTAGCGGAAGTTCTTTTGTTGCCTATGTGAATAATGAAGTTACGGTACCTCTGGATGGAGTCTACCGCAGGGTAAACTATGACGGTACATTGGGGCCACCTATTACAGAGATTACGTTGCGCGGCTATGAATCCGCGATACTGGTCAGCGCAGCAGAAACTACTGCGCCCAATGTACAGCTAACTGTGAGTGTAGACAAACCGAACCCGAAGTCGTTGGATGTGGTGACGGTGACGATAGAGGCAAGAAATGTAGGAAATACTGAAAGTGGAGAGGTAGAGATTCGGCTACCCATTTCCCGTGAAGTGAGTTATGAACAAGGTTCTCTATCGCCCTCGGACGTAACAATAGATACCAGCGATACATCCGTAATCAAGATCACCCTACCTTCGCTTTTACCGGCGCAGAGTAAAACGGTTCAACTGAGGTTGATTGTTCATTAGGAGGTGGCAACATGCGCATACTGCAGGTAGTAGCAGGGCTAGGAGTAGGGGGGGCGGAATACCTGGTGATGCACCTTAGCCGTTGGCTGCTGCGCAATGGGCACGAGGTAGAGGTGTTGAACATTCATTACGATACTGCTCTGCAGCCCAGAATGGAGCAAGCAGGTATTCCGGTGCACAATCTTCGAACGATGCCATTTGTATCGCGACGGTTTCCCGTGGAACTAGGGCTTGTCCTACGTAGATTCAAGCCTGATATCGTACACTGTCACAACGCTGCATGGCGTAAAACGGCTATGGCTTGTCGCTTAGTGCACATCCCCTGTATATGGACAATGCATGGTTATCATGAACTGTGGCTAAAATCACAGAAGAGTTGGATACGTCATGCGTTAGAGTACACACAATACTTAGTAGGGGTGGATACATCCGTCTGCGACCTAATTCGGCGAGAACTGGCATTCGCCCAAGAAAAAGTGGTTTACATCCCAAATGGTATCCCTGACATCTTTACCTCCACACCCCCGCCCGTGCAGTGGGGCTTTTCGTTCCCTGAGGAGGCAGTGCTGATTGGGATGGTGTCGCGCTTGCAGGAACCGAAAGACCCTTTTACCCTTGTCGACGCTGTTGTTCAAGTGAAGAAGAGTTGTCCGCAGATACGTCTATTGTTTGTTGGTTCGGGGGATATGGAGGACAGTTTAAGAAGTTATGTGCAGCAAAGGGGAGCTGTTGAGTATGTTTATCTGCTTGGGCAACGTGATGATGTATCCGCAATCCTACACCACTTACGTCTGTTTGCTTTAATATCACTTAGCGAGGGGCAATCGCTGGCTCTTTTGGAGGCTATGTCCGCCCAGCGTCCGATTGTGGCAACAAATGTAGGAGGTAATCCGATTCTGCTGGCAAACGGAGAGTGTGGTATCTTGGTCCCTCCGCGTAACCCGCAGGCGTTGGCGGAAGCGATTCTGGAACTATTGATAGATAGAGAAAAGGCGCTACGGCTAGCATGTAACGCTCGTCAAAGGTTCTTGAGCGAGTTCACTACTGATACAATGGGCAAGCGCTACATAGAACTGTACGAGAAAGCTTTGTCGGAACGAGGTGATAAAAAATGCTTATAATACCGCATCGGAGACTAGGATATAGGTTCCCTGCCTACTGGTTCGCGCAGCATGAATCTCAGATACCGAAAACGTTTTGTTTTTGGCTTAGAGGGTGCTACTTTTGTCCCTTTGATCTGTGTCAGCACGGCTACAAGATTGTACAAGCTCAGTGGTGGCGTACTCTGGTTACAGACCTTACCCAACCACTCCAGGCCATCTACGATACATTTGATAAGAAGTCCACTCAGTACTCGCTAAGGCGTGCCGAGCGTTTGTTGACGTCGAATAGTGATTGGTACATTGTGCTGCCTGCTGGGCACAGTGTTGAGGATGACCGACTGATTGCGGAGTTCTACAAGCGAAAGAATCTTGGTGGCAGTTCGTTCCATGAAGAGCTGAGCGGTTCGCCAACACGCCTGTACTGGCTTTCCAGCCGAGTGATGTTTGCAAGCGAGCCAGTCATAGTACATACCTATCTCTGTGACAAAGAGGCAGGTATAGTCCGATTATTGTATGCTGTATCACGAGATGTCCGAGATAACGCTCGCCAAGATGTTGGGAATATGAATCGCTGGCTATTTTGGCAGGACCTGCAGTACTTCAAGGAAGGGGGCTATCGAACTTACGACTGGGGTGGGATTAGCAAGCATGGTGAACTACTTGGTATAGACTCTTTTAAGAGGAGTTTTGGAGGCGAACCGGCTATTGTGTATAGCGCGCTAGTTTGTCGTAAGTTGTTTGCACCATTGCTGCGCATGCTATGGCGAGCACGGACAGGAGACTACCCAGAGATAGAAAGGTATGAGGAAAATGATGTTTCAATGCGCTAAGACGTTGCTTCAAAAAATTCCGCCTAAGCCATTAGTCATTTTGGGGTATCATCGAATACGAGAAGACGTTTGCCCAGGCATTGACACCATTACAACGCTAAAAGCACATTTGGAGCTGCTCTCCTGTTTAGGATATCAGTTTATCACGGTGCGCCATCTGGTAGAAGGCAGTACCAACGGGAGGAGGCGGATGGCTGTACTTACCTTTGATGATGGATATCAGGACTTCTACTACATCGTAGCGCCTCTTTTACGCGATTACGGGGTCAGGGCGACCGTTTTTGTCGTTTCCGGTTATGTGGACACGCAAAGGATCTTCAAATGGATAGAGCAGCCGGAATTGCCGTTGGACTGGGTAATGACCTCTGAACAAATTAGAGAATTGCATGACGAGGGCTTCGAAATTGGTTCTCATACTGTTACCCATCCTCAGCTAACCGCTATAAATGCTATAGATGTGATGAACGAGCTGGTAAAAAGCAAAAGCATGCTTGAAGAGATAATTGGAGACGAGGTAGTCAGCTTCTGCTACCCACAGGGGTTCTATAACAGGGAGACAATACGACTGGTTCAGGAAGCAGGTTATCGCGCTGCGGTGGTTTCTCGTTTCTCTATGGGAGTGACATATCCTTGGGTTCCTCGCAATACGGCTTATGATCTGGCGCGCATTTATCCCTATAGCGACTTAGCTGGCTTTCGAAGGCAACTCGGAGTTGGTTACGAGCTATTCCTGTATGCTTCCTATTTCTGGCGTAATGTCGTTCGAAAGAAGTAACGGTATGAAAAGCCCTAGGTATTTACTACGCAACAGCCTGCTACCGCGACGAACAAGGCAGATACTACACAAGCAACGGGTTGGAGCGCTATCTACAGGTGCTGGATGAAGAAACTTGTCTCAGTGTATTGGGTTGGTTTACTGCTCGGATTGGCAGGCATCAAGGAGTTGTTCTGCTAGTGCTCTGTTAAGTTATGGTTTTAGGATATGAGCGCCCCAACTTCTCACGGGCGTCCCGACTGGTGAAACGCCAATGCACCGTCGCCTCCTCCGCGTTGCGAGACCGAACCCACGCATCCACCTCCTGACGTAACGCTTCAAGCTCACCCACACGCCTGTCTAAGCACTGACGCGCCAACGCCGATATCTCTACCTCCACCATGTTCAACCAACTGCCATGCTTGGGCGTCGGGTGCACACAAAAACGCTGCGCACACCAACGTGCCTGCGCCGGAGGCAACACCAAGTATAATGCCCCTAAAGTGTGCGTGCTCAGGTTGTCGCATACCAAGTGTATCCGACGAGCATCCGCAAAGGCTTCCTCCACCATCCACCGCAACAACCGACCCCAATCCCCCTTCGTGCGATGCTCCGTCACCACTACCTCCCGCCAGCCACGCCCGGGAGCCAGCACCACAAACAGGTTGCATACACCCTTGCGCTCGTAAGTGTAATCCTGACGAGCCACCCGCCCACACGCCACCGGCTCCCCCGGTCGCACCTCGGACAGCAACTGATACGGACGCTCATCAGCACACACCACCACATCCCCCTCAGGCAGAGGCTGCTCATACAGATCTAAGATGTCCTCCATCCGAGCCACATACTCCTCATCCAACGCCGGAATGCACCACTGCTTGTGCAGCCAAGGCTTGACCTCGTTTTTTTAAAAACTGGTGCACGGTCACATGCGAGATGCTCTCTACTACCCCCAGTTGCACCAGCCGATCGGCTAACAACCGCATAGTCCATACCCGATAACCCTCTGGGGGCGCGCTGCAAGCCAGTGCCACCAAATACGCCTCTTGATGACCATCCAACTTGGGAGGACGACGCCGATGGGGCTGGTCATACAGCGCACGCTCCAGCCCCCCTTGCACATAGCGTCTGCGGATGTTGGCTACCGTTTGGGCGGTCAATCCCAACGTGGCGGCTATCTCCTTGTCCCATTTGCCTGCTTCGCTCATGAGCAACACCCGTGCTCGGTTGAGCACGCGGCTTTGATGTGTGCCCTTGCGCAGCATTTCGCTGAGGGTCTGACGCTGCTGTTCGCTCAGTTGCACTCGCCATTTCTTGGTTCGCATGGTCGTTCCTCCAGAGGAGAGTATTTGCAGACATGATACCATCAATCCATAACTTAACAGAGCACTAGTTGGAGGAGGTTACTGTCGCTTCTTGCTCTGTTGCAAAGATAGGAACAGAGGAACTACATCACCCTCGCCTGCCACACAAAACAGC
>Ga0101941_1000414_pt1 | contig 77729 bp, 78 predicted proteins | sample DewCreD2012metaG_3_FD_75242 | JGI IMG/M metagenome (GOLD analysis project Ga0101941, IMG submission 75242) | Hot spring sediment bacterial and archeal communities from British Columbia, Canada, to study Microbial Dark Matter (Phase II) - Dewar... ... | reverse complement strand
ATCACGCTCGCGACGGACGAACAGATCGGGGTCGCCGTCGAGACGGCGGCGGCTGACCTCGACCCGGAGTCCCCGCCGGGCGCGATCCTGGTCGACCAGGACCCGACGGCAACGTTGGACTACGACCCAGCAGCTCCTGCGAGCACTCAGTGCGGGAGCGCCACGACCTCCAACACCACGTCGATCACGGTCCTCGGGACCCCGAGCGGCGGCGAGACGTTCACGATCGACGAGAACTCGGGCGGGGTGTTCGGCTCCACGATCACCTGGGCGATCGACCTCGGGGGACCCACCGCCGCGCCTCCGGCCGGTGATACGTTCGAGATCCTCGGGAACGACGATGTGGACGACCAGATCGTCGTCACCGTGGGCGCGTTCACGTTGAACGGCGTCGGAGGCCCGGTCCTGGGAGCCGAGCTGGTGCGACTCATCGGTGGGGACGGCGACGACACGCTCGACGTGTCCGGCATGGCGCAGACGCCCGGGGTGCTCGACGGGGGCGACGGCGACGACGTGCTGATCCCGACGGTGGCGACGGCGGGCGACTCCATCACGGGGGGCAACGGCACCGACACGGTGAGCTACGCGGGTGCCACCGCCTCGCAGTGCATCGTGATCGACAACCCGGGCAGCCTTGGGACCGGTCTGGACGCGAACTGCGACGGGGATGTCGCCGACCCCGGCGACCAGGTCGACAGCCTGGTCGATCTCCTCGAGGTGCTCCAGAGCGGCGCGGGCAACGACACCCTGATCGGCGATCCCGCGGCCGACGAGACGTTCATCCCGGGTGACGGGGACGACGACATCACGGGCAACGCCGGCGATTTCGACGTCCTCGACTGGTCGAGCTCGTCGGCCTCGATGACGATCGACTCCCTGAACGCCACGGCGACCGGGCAGGGCACCGACACCTGGACCGACGTCTCCAACTTCATCGGGTCCGGCTTCGACGACACCCTGCTCGTGGGCGGCGGGGACACCCCCGGCGGGGCGGTGGCCGGCTTCTCCGGCGGCGACGGCACCGACACGGTCGACGCGAGCGGCGCCGCCGCGGGGGCGCACATCCACCTGGAGACGCTCGACGACCTGTTCAACGGGGGACCCGACGACGTGGAGAACGCCGTCGGGAGCGCGTTCAACGACAACCTGACCGGGAACGACCTCCGGAACGTGCTCTCCGCGGGCGACGGCGACGACTTCCTCTGGGGTGCCGCCGGGAACGACCGGCTCCTCGGCGGGCTCGGCAACGACACCTACGTCGGTGGCACCGGCGCGGACACGGTGAGCTTCGAGAACTCGCCGGCCGGGATCGACGCCGACCTGCTGGCCGGGTTCGCCTCCGGCGAGGGCGACGACTCCTTCACCGCGCTGGACGTCGAGATCATCGCCGGGTCCAGCCACGACGACACGATCACCGGCGGCGGCGGCGTGGTCGCCAAAAACTTCCGGTTCAACGGTCGGGGCGGCGACGACGTCCTGACCGGGTCGGGCTCTAACGACACCCTCCGCGGCGGCGGCGGCGGCGACGTGCTGCGCGGCGTGAACGGCGACGACACGCTCGCGGGCGGCAACGGCAACGACCGCCTGTTCGGCGGCTCGGGTGTCGACGTCGGCAAGGGCGGCAAGGGCAAGGACGTCTGCAAGGGCGTCGAGATCAAGTCGAGCTGCGGGACGAAGAGCCACCCCAAGGCTCCGGTGACCCGCCAGCGCCTGTAGCCGACCTAGCGGTACGGCAACGGGACCGGCCCCCGGCGACGGGGGCCGGTTCCTTTCCGCCCGGACCGGGGGCCGGAAGGGAGGCGGCCGCGGGATGTCGGAGGCAGGAGGTAGGGTTCCGTCGACCGTGGAACCGAGGAGGCGTCGATGGCAGGATCAGGTATCGAAGGACCGGGGGCGGGCGAGATGATCAGCGGGGGCGTCGCCTTCCCAGCGGCGTGGCTGCGGTGTCGGGTTTCGGCGAGCGCGCATCCTGATGAGGCTCTGGTCAGGATCCGCTTCTCCGGCGAACCTGGGATCTTGGCCTTCCTCGTGGATCGAGGCCTCGTCGAGGCGCCCGGCAGGCTCGGGGAGGAGGAGATCGAGGGACGGGTCAAGGTGCTTCTCCTGGAGAGACATGACGATTCTGCGGTGGTCGAGATCCTCGGAGAACCGTTGTCGTTCGGCCCGAAGATCGTCGTGCCTCGGGACGCGTTGAGCTCGATCGCCTGAGGGATGCTCCTCTCCGACGTAGAGCTCCGCACCGAGATCTCCGAGGGACGTCTCGTTCTCGACCCCCCTCCCTCGGAGATGGCGATCCAAAGCGCATCCATAGATCTGTCCTTTCACAACGTGTTCTGGAGGCCGCGTCACGGGCTGAAGGGCTACACGGTCGTTCCCTCGCAGGCGGACCCCTACAAGTTCATGGATCGGGAGCAGCGAGACGAGGTCGAGCTCGCTCCCGGCGACCTCATCTTGGGAGAGACGGCCGAGGCCATCAGCTTGCCCCCGCACCTCGCTGCATGGATCGAGGGGAAGAGCGGACTGGCCCGGCACGGCCTCCTCGTTCACCTCACCGCCCCACACATCGCGCCGGGATGGGGTACGCCGAACCCGAAGCGGATCACGCTCGAACTCGTGAACCTCAGCGGCGTGACGCACAGGTTGATGGCCGGGGAGGCGATCGCCCAGCTCCTCGTCACGCGACTGAGCTCGCCCAGCCGGAAGCTCTACAGCGGCAAGCACCTCGCGAGAGGCTCGTAGCGTGCTCGCACGCTGCGCACCCCTTCCTCGCGACGATCCGGTCGGAGGGCTCCCGTTCCTCGGCCAGGCCGGTGAGCCCATCCGTGTCGGTGGCCGTTGCTATGCTGCGCCACGACGGCCGTGGCGCTCCCCGAGGACCTGGTTGAGGCCCTGCTGCGCGCGCTGAGGGACGACCCTCGGCGCCTGGCCGCGCTGCGCGCCCTCCTCCTGGAGGGGAGCGGGCAGGAGCCCCCCTGGGATCGCCTCGCCAGGACCCAGGAGGAGATGGGGGCCGCGCTGAGGGACCTCGCGCGGGCCCAGGTCCGCACCGAGGCCAACGTCGCCGCCCTCGCGGAGCGCGTCGGGCAGCTCGCCGAGGCCCAGCGGCGGACCGAGGAGCGCCTGGAGGCCCTCACCGCGAGGGTGGACCAGCTCGCCGAGGCCCAGCGGCGGACCGAGGAGCGCCTGGAGGCCCTCACCGCGCGGGTGGACCAGCTCGCCGCGAGGGTGGACGACCTCACCGTGCGCCTCGAGGCCCTCACCGCGAGGGTGGACCAGCTCGCCGAGGCCCAGCGGCGGACCGAGGAGCGCCTGGAGGCCCTCACGGCCCGCGTCGACTCCCTGGCCGCCCGGGTGGAGGATCTCACGGTCCAGGTTGGGGCGCTCACGGCCCGGGTCGGCGGCCTCGTGGGGGAGTCCGTGGAGCGCCGGTACCGCGAACGGCCCTTCGCGTACCTGTGGCGGATCGCCCTCGGCCTCGAGGCCCTGCCCTCGAGGGAGCTGGACCTCCTGCTGCGCGAGGTCGGTGGTCCGCAGGGCCTGACGGAGGAGGAGGAGGCGGAGGTGCGGGAGCTCGACGCCGTCCTCAAGGGGAGCCGCCGCGACGACGGGCGGGAGGTGGTCGTGGCCGTGGAGGCCTCGGCCCGCCTGGACGCCGACGACGTGGCGAGGGTGCTCCGCCGCTCCGCGATCCTCGCCCGGGGGCCGTTCCCGGTGGTCCCGGTCGTCGCGGGGGAGCAGGCGCCCCCGGACGTGGTCGAGCTCGCCCGGCGCCAGGGCGTGTGGGTCGCGGTGGACGGGCGGACCCTCGAGCCGACCGGGGCCGGCGCGTAGGCCCCCGCTCCCCGGACGAGCGCGCCTCCTGGGACGAGCGGGCCGAGTCTCCCCCCGGAGCCGGCGAGCCCGCGCCGAGCGCCCGTGATCGGGGTCGGGCGGCACGGGCCCCTCACGCCGGGGCGTGCGCTCTCGCTCTACCTCTCCCTCGTGGGAGCGGTCCGGCCGCGGCCCGACCCCGGACCCTCGGCGCTCGCCTTGGCCATGCGTCGGGTCATCTCCCGGCGGCAGGTCGCGTCCGACTAGCGTGGGGATCGCCGAGGCGGCCGCGGAGGTCGCGGGCTTCCTGGAGGCTCGGGGCCAGAGCCGTCGCGCTCGCTCTCATGCCGTCGGACGCAACCCCGGTGGCTCCCCGTCGTTATCCCTGATGGAGGTGCCGCCCGGGAACGTCGGGGCGCCCGGCGCCGTCTGTCTCGTGGCGGCCGAGGGGAAGGGGGTGGCCATGGCGGGCGAGGGACGGACGGGTCCCCGGGTCCGGATTTGGATCGTCGGGGCGTGCGTGCTCCCGGTCGTCGCGCTCATGGCCGTGGTCCCGGCGGGGGCCGCGGTGAGCTGCACCTACGCCGGTGGCACGAACACCGCGTCCGTGACGCTCGACGCCGGCGGGGACTCGGCGACGATCTCGGTGGGGCCAGGGAACGCCATCCAGGTGAACGGGTCGAACTGCGAGGCGGCGACCACGGGGAACACCGACGTCGTCGAGGTGACCGGGGACGACGACGGGAACCAGTCCGTGACGATCAGCCAGACCGGCTCGGGCGGCGCGTTCCCCGATGCGATGGAGTTCCGCGTGGACCTCGCGGGGGGGAGCGGCGACGCGCTCACGATCGTGGGGACGGGCGGGAACGACACCATCGCCTTCGGGACGAACGGGATCACGATCGACGGCGACAACGCGGCCGACGTCATCGACCAGACGGGCGCTGCCGGCGTCCCCGCCGGGGTGGAGAGCTTCGCGGCGAAGGGCGGGGCGGGGAACGACACGCTCTCGGGGGACGGGCCGGGGGCGGCCTTCGGGCCCCGGCTCGCGCTCGACGGCGAGGCCGGGAACGACACGGTCGAGGGCGGGAACGGCGACGACGCGCTCGAGGGGGGCGACGGCGACGACACGCTCCGAGGGGGAGGTGGCGGCGACACCCTCACCGGCGGGGCGGGCAACGACGGGATCGACGGCGAGGCCGGCACGGACACCGTGAGCTACGAGGGGGCCGTCCCGCCGGGGGTGACGGTGGACCTCTCGGTGACGACCGCGCAGAACACGGGCGGCGGCGGTTCCGATGCGATCTCCAACGTCGAGAACGTCGTCGGCAGCTCCGGGAACGACACCCTCCGGGGCTCCTCGGGGCCGAACGTCCTCCTCGGGAGCTTGGGGAACGACGTCCTCGAGGGCCGCGACGGGAACGACCAGCTGATCGGCGAGGAGGGGAACGACGCCCTCGCCGGCGGGGGCGGGGACGACCGGCTGGACGGCGGCGACGGCGTGGACACCGCGAGCTTCGTCGCCTCCGGCTCGGGGGTGAGCGTGAACCTCGCCGCCGGGACCGCGAGCGGCGAGGGCTCCGACACCCTCGCCGCGATCGAGAACGTCCGGGGTTCCGACCACGGCGACACGCTGGTCGGGAACGACGGGGGGAACGTCCTCACCGGCCGCGGGGGCGACGACGGCGTCACCGGCGCCGGCGGCGAGGATGCGCTCCGGGGCGGGCCTGGCGCGGACCGGTTGCGCGCCGGGACCGGTGCCGACTCACTCCGCGGCGGGACCGGGAACGACGCGCTCCGGGCCGGCGAGGGGAACGACGTCGTCGGCGGCGGCGGGGGGGACGACCTCCTCGCCGGAGGGCCGGGCCGCGACACCTGCCGCGGCGGACCGGGCGCGGATACCGAGCGGAGCTGCGAACGGTGAGCGATCGTGCCTTCCCGAGGTTCCTCGGTTTACGCGACGGGTCGGCGAACCCGTAGGGGTTGCTCCGCTGTCGGCACGACCTATCGAGGGGGTGGGGGAGATGAGGTGGACAGGACCAGGGGTGCGGCGGCGCTGGCGGAGGGCTTCGGCGCTCCCGACGGCCCTCCTCCTGGGGGCGCTCTACGTGGCCGTGACGGCGGCCCCCGCTTGGGCGGCGGTGTCGTGCACCGTCACCGGTTCTTCGCCCAGCAAGACGCTGAAGATCGACCTCGACGCAAGGGACTCGGTGACGATCTCGCTTTCCGGTGGATCGGACCCGAGGACGATCGTGGTCAACCCGGACGGCGGCGATCCGGACTGTACGGGGAACCAGACCAGCGACGTCTCGACGATCGAGGTGAACGGCGCCGGAGGCAACGAGTCGGTCACGATCGACCAGAGCGGTTCCGCCGATTTCCCCCAGCAGGCGACCGACACGTTCACGCTCGCCATGGGGGCCGGTAGCGACACCCTCACGATCACCGGGTCGGGCGGTGCCGACACGATCGGGTTCGGCGGCAACGGCCTGAGCCTCGACGCCGGCGGGAGCCCGGACGTCACGGGCCTGGGGAGCGTCGAGAGCTTCGTCGTGAACGCGGGCGGGGGGAACGACACCGTGACCGGCGCCGGGGGCGGTGGGCTCGGCGGCGTCTTCTCGAGCGCCCTCACCCTGAACGGCGGATCCGGCACCGACTCCCTCACCGGCGGATCGGGCAACGACACGATCAACGGCGGGGCCGGGAACGACACGCTGAACGGCGGCACGGACACGGCGAACGACTCGATCACGGGAGTTGACGTGACCGACACGCTCACCTACCAGGGCGTCTCGGGCTCCCTCACGGTGAGCCTGGCCACCACCTCAGCCCAGAACACCGGGGCCGCCGGGACGGATACGATCAACACCGTCGAGAACCTCACGGGAGGTTCGGGGTCCGATTCCCTCACCGGCTCCTCGGGCCCCAACACGATCTCCGGTGGGGGCGGCAACGACGGTCTGAACGGCGGCGACGGGAACGACACCTCAACGGGGACGACGGGGACGACACGCTCCGCGGGGAGGGCGGCGACGACACCCTGAACGGCGCCGCAGGGTCCGATACCGCGAGCTACTCCACGACCGCCGCCCCCGTCACCGTGAGCCTCGCCGTGACCACGGCCCAGAACACGCTGGGCGCGGGCAACGACACGATCGCCTCGACCGTCGAGAACCTGGTCGGCGGCCCGGCGTCCGACACGCTCACTGGCAACGCCGGCAACAACGTGCTCCTGGGCGGGGCGGGGAACGACGCCCTCGACGGGGGCGACGGCGACGACAGCTTCAACGGCGAGGACGGCGACGACCGCCTCGTGGGCGGCAACGGGAACGACTCCCTGGTGGGCGGGAACGGCCGGGACGTCGCGAACTACGCCGGGGCGCCCAGCGGGGTGAGCGTGAACCTCTCCTCCGGGACGGCCACCGGGCAGGGGAGCGACACGCTCTCGACGATCGAGGAGGTGGCGGGCTCGGCGTTCGGCGACACCCTGACCGGGGATGCCGGCGGGAACACCCTCACCGGCGGTGGGGGCGACGACGGCCTGATCGGCGGGCCGGGCAACGACTCGCTCCGCGGAGGCGAGGGGGCCGACCGGGCGCTGGGCGGGGACGGCCGCGACACGCTCCGGACGGGCCCCGGCAACGACACCGCCCGCGGCGGCGCCGCGAACGACCTCCTCAGGACCGGCACCGGGAACGACGTCCTCCGGGGCGGCCCCGGGACCGACACCTGCAAGGACGGCCCCGGCAACGACGACGTGAAGGGCTGCGAGCGGTAGCGGGCCGCGGCCGAGAGGAGGCACCACCACGGACCGGCCCCCTCGGGGGGCCGGTTCCGTGTTCCGCGGTACCCCCATCCGCCTCGTGGCCAAAGCCCCGGCGAGCAGGTGGGCGGTGAGGGGGGAGCCCCTCGGATCGCCCTGGTCCCCGCCCAGGGGATCGGGCGTGGACCGGTGCCTGCTGCGGGCGAGGGCGTGTCGTCGCCGGCTGCTAGGCTCCGCAACGATGGCAACGGCGGAAGAGCAGGTCAAGGCTTTCGTGGAGCTGCTGGGCCGGGACGAGTTCGTCCGGGCCCGGCTGCGCGAGCTCCTCCGCGACGACGAGCTGCGGGCCCTCGACGTGCGGATCCAGGCCCTGGCCGAAGCCCAGGGGCGCACCGAGGGTGCCCTCTCGGCCTTCAGGGAGGCGGCAGAGGCCAGGTTCGCCCGCATCGAGGCCGCCCTCGAGGCCCTCGCCGAGGCCCAGCGGCGGACCGAGGAGCGGCTGGAGGCCCTCGCCGAGGCCCAGCGGCGGACCGAGGAGCGGCTGGAGGCCCTGGCCGAGGCCCAGCGGCGGACCGAGGAGCGGGTGGGCCGGGTCGAGGAGCAGCTCGCCCTGCTCGCCGAGGCCCAGCGGCGGACCGAGGAGCGGTTCGGGCGGCTCGTCGACGACGTGGGGGTGACCGCCGAGCTCGAGGCCACCGAGGTCCTCCTCGAGGTCCTCGAGGGGAGGGCCTACGCCGTCGTGGGCGAGCCCGGGCCCGTCGGCCTCGACGGGGAGGTGGACGTCGCCGTCCGGGTGCGGGACGCGGAGGGCCGGCCCCTCACGGTCCTCGTGGAGGCGAAGAACCGCCTCTACCCGAAGGACGTCGCCGCCTGGGCCGACCGCGCGGCCTCCGAGGGCTTCCGGGCCCGCCTGGCCGCGGCGGGGCTCCCCGGACCCTACCTCGTCTACGCCTTCGGGCGGCGGGTGTACCCGGGGGTCCGGGAGGCCGCCGAGGCGGCCGGCATCGGCGTGCTCGGCCCCCGGGGCGAGCAGGTGGCTCCCCGCCTCCCCGAGGGCTAAGGGATAGAGCTCGGGTCCCGTGCGAAGGGATCCACGACCACCACGCCCCCGAGGTCCTGCCCGTCCTGGAGGTCCTCGCTCAGGAGGGCCTCGCACCCGCCCGCCCTCGCCGCGGCCACGATGAGCGCGTCCCAGAAGGCGAGGCCGGCGCGGTCCTGGACCTCCCACGCGCCCTCGAGGACGTCCCGGTCGATCGCCACCGGGTCCCAGGCCAGCAGGTCGCGGACGTCCCGCCGGGCCTCGGCCGCCTCCATCGGGCGCGCCAGGTTCCGCGTGACGGTCACGTAGTACTCCTGGAGGACCTGGTAGCTGAGCCGACCCGTCCCTCGCTCGGCCAGGTGCTCCAGCCACTCCCGGGCGCGGACGTGCTTCTCCCCGGCCCCGGGGTCGGCCGCGTACACCAGCACGTTGGTGTCAACGAAGACCGCCACGGTCGTAGAGGTCCTCTCGCCGGGGGTAGGGTTCGCCCGGCCGTGTCAGCGGCCTCCGCGGGCGGGAGAGGAAGTCGCGCATCGCCGCCTCGTAGCGCTCCTCCCGACGCATCCGCTCCCTGAGGATCTCGCCCACGAACCTGGACAGGCTCATGTCGCGGCGCGCCGCCTCGATCCGGGCCCACCTGGCGGTCCCCTCGTCGAGCGTGATCGTGACGTTCTTCACGGATCCACTGTAGCACGAGGTTCGTGGAACCCTCCGGGGCGCAGCGACGCGCTGAGCTACGCCGGGGCGTCGGGGGCGGGGGGATGAGCCGAGCGCTGCGCCGAGGCGCCCGGTACCGAGCGGGCGTCGGTGGTATGGTCCGGCCGTGCCTGGACGCGGGAGGCCTTCGCTGGACGAACCCGCCGTGAGGGAGTGGCTCGCGGGGCAGCGGGCGGCCAGCGAGCGCGTCCGGTCCGAGCGGACGAGGCTCCTCGCCTCCCTCACCCCCGGGCGCTCGCTCTCGCTCTACGTCTCCCTCCTGGAGGCCGCCGCCCCTCGGTCCGATCCCTCACCGTCCCCGGTGCTCTGGGCCATGCGACGAGCCCTCGGCCGGCGGCGCGGCGCGCCGGCGTAGCGTGGGGTTCCCCGAGGCCGCCGCGGAGGTCGCGGGGTTCCTCGGGTCACGCGGCATCCCCTACGCGATCATCGGGGGCCTGGCGCTCCAGCGATGGGGAGAGCCGCGGCTCACCCGCGACGTGGACGTCGTCGTCCTCGTGGATGCCGAGGCCCTCCAGGCGTTCGTGGACGACGTGCTCGAGCGCTTCGCCCCTCGCATCCCCGACGCGCGAGCCTTCGCGCTGCGGCACCGGGTCCTGCTGGTCCGGACCGGGGAGGGCGTCCCGGTGGACATCTCGCTGGGGATCCCCGGGTACGAGGAGGAAGCTTTGGGGCGGGCGCAGCCGCTCGAGCTGCCCTCCGGGGCCGTCATCCGCATCCTCGGCCCGGAGGATCTCGTCATCCACAAGTGCGTGGCCGGGCGCCCCCGGGACGTTGAGGATGTGGAGGCGATTCTGATCCGCCAGCGCCTCCGGCTCGATCTCGACCTCATCCGCCGGTGGCTCCGGGCCTTCGGCCCCGTGGTGGAGACCCACGATCCCCTCACCCTCTTCGAGGAGGCGCTGGATCGGGCTCGCGCCGCGCTGGAAGCGCCCGGGTAGCGATCGGGCGAGCCATCGCCCCTCGGTCGGGTGGTCGAACCACTCCCGGACAACTGCGCGTATCGCGGAACCGGGTGGGGGCTCGCGAGCGTCTCGACGTCGGGCCCGTTTGCGCCCGCACGGTTGCGCCCCGTAGTATCCGGCCATCGTCGGGCCGGGGGGAGCGAAGGGGGAGCGATGGCGACCTGGCTGAGGGGGAAGGGACGGAGGGTCTGGTGGAGGGCGCTCGCCGCGGGGGCCGCGGGGTCGCTCGTGGTCCTCTTCACGGCCATCCCGGCGAGCGCGGCGGCGTCGTGCACATACACCGCCGCCACCGGCAGGTTGTACATCACGATGAGCGCGGCCGGGGACGACGTGACGCTCTCGGTGGGCGGGACGGGGAACGACAAGGTCCTCGTGAACGATTTGCCTACCACCTCGTGCGGCGCAGGGGTCGATGCCGAGATCAACGACTCCGACGGCAACGACACCGACGTGATCACCGTGACCGGCGACGGCGGCAACGACCAGGACGTCACGATCAGTCAGGCCGGGTCCGGCGGCGCCTTCCCCTCGGACATCGACTTCACCATCGACCTCGGAGGAGGCACGGGGGAAGACCTCTCCATCATCGGTTCCTCGGGGAACGACACGATCACGTTCGGGGCGAAAGGGATCACCATCGACTCCGACGCCGGCTCGGACATCACCCATTCCAACGTCGACACGTTCGCCGCGAGCGGGGGCGGCGGGAACGACGCGCTCTCGGGCGCCGGGGGCGGCGAGCTCGGCGCCGCCTTCGGCTCGCCGCTCACGCTGTCCGGCGGTGACGGGAACGACACGCTCGCCGGCGGGAGCGCGGCGGACACCCTGAACGGCGACGCCGGCGACGACACCTTCGACCAGGGGTCCTCGGCGAACGGCGGCGACACGATGAACGGAGGCACGGGGATCGACTCCGTCGACTACGGGGACCGTTCCGCGAACCTCACGATCGACGTCGACGGGACCGCCGACGACGGCGCGAGCGGCGAGGCGGACAACGTCCAGACCGACGTCGAGAACGTCTTCGGCGGATCGGGGCAGGACACCATCACCGGGAGCTCGGGGAACAACACGATCAGCGGCGGCTCCGGGGACACCAACGACACCCTGGACGGGGGCACGGGCGCCGACACCGTGAGCTACTTCGATTGCGACGGGCCGGGGAACACGGGGGTCGCGGTGAGCCTCCAGTCCCAGCCCTCCTCCCAGGACACCGGGCCGTGCGGGAACGACACGCTCAGGAACTTCGAGAACCTCGCCGGATCCCCGGACGACGACGCCCTCACCGGCGACAGCGGGAACAACGTGATCGCCGGGCTCGCCGGGAACGATGCGCTCTCCGGCGGGGTGGGCGGCGGGACGGACACCGCCGACTACTCCGCGGCCACCACGGCGGTGATCGTCAACCTGTCCACGGGGACCGCCTCGGGCGGGGCCGGGAGCGACACGCTCACCGGCTTCGAGAACGTGACCGGCGGTGCGGGCGGCGACACCCTCACCGGCGACGGCGGGGGGAACGTGCTCGACGGCGGCGCCGGGAACGACACGCTCGACGGGGGGCAGGGCAACGACACCCTCGCCTGCGGCGAGGGCACCGACACCGTGAGCTACGCCACCACGACGAGCGGGGTCACGGTGAACCTCTCCATCACGACCGCGCAGAACACGGTGGGGGCCGGGACCGACACCCTCTCGGGATGCGAGAACGCGACCGGGGGCTCGGGGCCCGACAGGCTCACCGGGACCGCCGGCGACAACGTCCTCACCGGAGGTGCGGGGGACGACACGCTCGCGGGCCTCGCGGGGAACGACGCGCTCTCGGGCGGCGACGGGACCGACACCGCCGACTACTCGGCCGCCACGGGCCCGGTGACCGTGAGCCTGGCCTCGGCCTCCGCCCAGAACACGGGCGGGGCCGGGACCGACACCCTCACCTCGATCGAGGACCTGGTGGGCGGGCTGGCCGGGGACTCCCTCACCGGGTCCTCGGGGCCGAACCGGATCGAAGGCGGCCCGGGCGACGACGCGATCTCCGCCGGCGACGGCGACGACCTCCTCGTAGGCGGGCCCGGGAACGACGCCCTCGACGGCGGGAGCGGGAACGACACGGTGAGCTACTCGGGCGCGCCGGGCGGGGTCACGGTGAGCCTCGCCGCGGGGACGGCGAACGGCGACGGGGCCGACACCATCACCGGGGTCGAGAACGTGACGGGCTCGGGGGGTTCCGACTCCCTCTCCGGGAACGCCGGGCCGAACGGGCTCCGCGGCGGCGGGGGGAGCGACGCCCTCTCCGGCGGGGACGGGGCCGACGTGCTCCGCGGGGGGACCGGGAACGACTCCGCCTCGGGCGGCGCGGGCGCCGACCTCGTCCGCGGCGGTCCCGGGAACGACGAGCTGCGCGGGGGCAACGGCCCCGACAACCTCCGGGGCGGGGGCGGCGACGACCTGCTCCAGGGCGGTCTCGGCAACGACGTCTGCGCCGGCGGCCCCGGCGACGACGTCGAGCGGAGCTGCTGAGCCGCCCGCGGCGAGGAGGGCCGGCCCCCGGGAGGTGGGGGCCGGCCCACGCCCGACGGGTCCGCAGCGGGATCGGAGCCCACGGGTGGCCGATGCCGGGCGGCGCTGGGCGGCCGACGACGTCACGGGCCGCTGCTAACGCTCGCTCCGGACCTCTACGAGGAGATCTCCCCGGGGCGAGCATCTCTACGCATAGGCGCCGGATGCTATGATGCTCACCATGCGGACCACCGTGACGCTCGACCCCGACGTCGACGCCGCGCTCCGACGCATGGCTCGGGAGCGTGGCGTCTCCTTCAAGGAGGTGCTGAACGAGACCCTCCGGGCGGGCCTCGGCGCCCGCGTGCAGGGGCGACGTCGGTACCGCCTCCGTCCCCGCCGGATGGGTCTCCGGCCCGGCATCGACCTGGACCGGGCCCTCCACCTCGCCGCGGCCCTCGAGGACGAGGAGATCGTCCGGAAGCTCGAGCTCCGCAAGTGAAGATCCCCGACGCGAACCTGTTGCTCTACGCCGTCGACGCCGCCTCTCCACCCCACTCCGCCGCGCGGCGATGGCTGGAAGATCGACTGTCGGGGACCGAGACCGTCGGGTTCGCGTGGGTGGTGCTGCTCGCGTTCCTCCGGCTCGGCACGAACCCCCGCGTCTTCCGGGAGCCCCTCGAGCCCAGGGAGGCCCTCGACCTGATCGACGAGTGGCTCGACCAGGCCTGCGCGGCGATCGTCGAGCCCACGGATCGGCACCCGGCGATCCTGCGGGAGCTGCTCGAGCCGCTCGGGACGGCGGGGAACCTCACGACGGACGCCCACCTCGCGGCGCTCGCCATCGAGCACGGGGCCGAGCTCTGCTCGTCGGACGCCGACTTCTCCCGGTTCCCCGGTCTGCGCTGGACGGATCCGCTGGCCTGAGCTGACCCGGGCGCGTCGGGACGGCGGCCGGGCAGGCCGGCTCGTCGCCGCCCCCCACCCGCATCCGGAGCTCGCCGGTCGTCGGGACCACCGGCACCTCCTGGAAGCCGCCGGTCCGGGACCTCCCGCCGTGTCGGAGGGTCCTGCTACTGTTCGACGGGATGGAGGCTGCGATCTGGACCGCGATCGCGATCCTGGCCGCCTCGAGCCTGGGGTCGCTCTTCTACCTAGGGGCGCGGATCGACGCCCTCGGGGCTCGCCTCGACGGCCTCGGGGCTCGCCTCGACGGCCGGATCGACGCCCAGGCCGCCGAGATCCGCCAGCTCCGCACCGACCTGAACGCCAGGCTCGACGCCCTCTCCGCCCGCCTCGACGAGCACGTCCGCCGTCACGCCGGCTGAGGCCCCTGCTGGGCGAGGGCCGGTACCGTGCTCCGGAGCGCTCCGGTCCCGAGGACCACGCGGCCGGTGGAGGCCGGAAAGTGGGACGCAGTCATGCGTGAGAATGCGACTGAGATATGCGCGAAGGTGGGGATCCGCGGTGCGGGGGCTGTTCCGGACCCCGTCCTCCGCGGGCTCGAGGAGCCGGTCCTCCTCGACGAGTGGCAGGCCGTTCCCGAGGTCCTGGGGGCGGTGAAGCGAGCGGTCGACGAAGATCCCCGCCCCGGCCGTTTCCTCCTCACCGGCTCGATCCGCGCCGGCCGAGGTGCCCGATCTGCGTGGCTACGTCGATCTCGCGCTCCGCAGCGGGTTCCCCCAGCCGGCCTTGCAGCTCTCCGACCGCGCCAGGCGCCGATGGCTCGAGTCGTACGTGGACCAGCTCATCACGAGGGACGTTCCCGCCCTCGGCGGACGGCGTGATCCCGCGCGCCTCCGGCGGTTCCTCGACGCCTACGCGTCGACCTCGGCCTCCGTGGTCCACGACGACACCCTCTACCGGGCCGCCGGCGTCGAGCACAAGACCGGGCGGGCGTACGAAGGGCTGCTCCAGGACCTCTTCGTGGTGGAAGCTCTCCCGGCCTGGAGCACCGCTCGCCTGAAGCGGCTCGTTCGCTCGCCGAAGCGTTCGGTGGTCGATCCCGGTGTCCTGGCCGCGGTGCTGGGCGTGGACGCGCGCGCGGTGCTCCGCGACGGCGATCTGCTCGAAAGGATCCTCGAGACCTTCGTCGTGGCCCAGATCAGGTCGCAGCTCGCGGCCTCGCCCGCCCGCCCGCGGCTGTTCCACCTGCGGGATCAGGACGGTCGTCGCGAGGTCGATCTGCTCGTCGAGCTGGACGGGCGCCGGGTGGTGGGGGTGGAGGTCAAGGCCACCGCGGCGCCGACGCGCGAGGACGCCCGTCACCTCGTCTGGCTCCGGGATCGGCTCGGGGAGGGGTTCGCGGCCGGCGTCGTGCTCCACACCGGCACCAGGCCGTACGTCCTCGACCAGCGCATCGTGGCCGCCCCCATGTGCTCGCTCTGGGCGTGCTGAGGGGAGACGGCGGGGCGCGCCGCGGGGGCGGGACCGGCGACGAGTTCCACGGCCCGGACGCCCCACACGCTCCAGTCCGGGAAGTCGCCGGCGGCGACGAACGCGATCGAGTTCTCCGCCGCGTCCCGGAGGACCTCGTCGGGGAGGGTCACGGAACGCGTCGCGCTCCAACGGTCCCTGCGGCCCGCGGTGAGGTCCGCCACCTTCCGCCAGTTCGCCCACACCGAGACCTCGCCGGCCTGGAGATCGAAGATCTGGAAGCGGAGCGTCCAGCTCCCCGCGAGCGGGCCGGCCCGGAAGAAGACCTCCTTGGGGTGCGTTCGGTCGCCGCGGGGGAGGTTCCCCATGGCCGCCGTCTCACCCACCGGGACCGGGAGCGGCGGCGACTGGCGGGGGTTGGCGGGGAAGCCCGCGAGCTCGGCCCAGTCCTCGGGCCCGCTCGTGTCGAAGTCGTAGAGGCTCGCGCCGAGGAGCCCGTGCTCCCGGGCCGCGCGGACGTAGCCCTCCACCTCCCCGGCGTCGAGGTCGTTCGCGATCCCGCCGATCGCGTGGATCGGGACGCCCGGGACCCCGGTCTGCTCCCGGATCAGCTCCACCGCCCGCCGGACGTACGCGTACGCGCGGGCCCGCCCCTCGACGTCGTAGCCGAAGTAGGTCATGGGCAGGAACACGTCGTAGATCCCGGCCAGCTCCCGCCAGGGGAACCCCGGCCAGCGGTCGGGGTAGACGACCAGCCGCACCGGGTTCGGGGTGATGGCGCCGAGGGGGTAGGCGGGCCCGACGAGCTCCCGGATCCTCCGGGAGAGCCGGAGCAGGCGCCGGGTCCGCTCGGCGGGGTCGTCCACCACCGTGGCCTCGATGTCGAGGGCGAAGGAGTCGAACCGCTGCCCGGAGGGGCTCTCGAACGCGATCGCGGCCCGGGTCCGGCGGAGGTCGCGGCGGAGGTTCTCGAACCCCGGGAGGTACCAGGCCACGATCCGCATCCCGGCGGCGTGGGCGGCCTCGATGAACCGCCCGGCCGCCTCCCGCCACACGATGACCTGCTCCCGCGAGTAGTTCGAGGTCTCGAGGTAGACCGTGCGGACCCCGTAGGCGGCCATCCGCTGGACCGTGCCCTCGGGGTCGGCCATCTCCGCCTCGTCGTAGATGTCCACCCAGGCCCCGAGGCCCCGGTAGGCGGCGAGGGGCGCGCCCCGGCCGGCCCGAGCGGGGAACGGGGCGCCCGCGGGCAGGGCGACGGCGAGCGAGAGCGCGAGCGCGGAGCGGAGGACCGCCCGGGCGGTCGCCGCCCGGCGGGCCGCGCGGGGCCTCCGGGCGCCGAGGTCGGGCCCGCGCTTCACCACGCGAACCTCGCCTCGCCGGGGTCGGGGCCGGGGAGCACGAGGAGGGCGTTGGTCACCGCCCGCTCGCTCCCGCCCGAGGGGCGGTTCACGACCTCGCCCTGGACCCAGACGGTGGTCGAACCCCCGCCGTCGAGGTTCACCGCCCACCGGGCGCCGAGGCGGAGCATGAACCGGGCCAGCTCCCCGAGGGACATCCCTACCGACCACCCCGGCTGCCTCCCGTCCACCGCGACCAGCAGGACCCGGCCGTCGGCGGTCACCCCCGCCGCGGTCCTGGGGTGGCGGCGGCAGAACGAGGTGGTGCAGGCCCCGAGGACGATCCGTCCGTCGGCCACGAGCATCGGGACCCCGCCGATCGCGTCGAGGGCCCGGGGCGACCCCACCGACCAGGACACCGTGAGGCTCTCGCCGGGGGTGAGGGAGCGGAGGAACAGGGCCTCCTCGGTCCCCGGCTGGGCCGAGAGCACGAGCCCCCCGGCCACCGCCATCCCGTCGCCGTCGCACTCCACCCGGTCCACGACGTGGACCAAGGACACCGCGGCGTCGTCGACCCGCGGGGTCCCGGCGGGCACCAGCCGGGCGTCGCAGGTGTAGGGGGGCGGTTCCTCGACGCCCCCGCCCTCCTCGGTGAAGGCCGCGAGCTCCCCGAGGGCGGGCGGCCCCTGGTTCCAGCGGGAGATCGCCCACCGCTCGCCGGTGTCGGCCTCGAGGACCTCCGCCGAGACCCGGGGCTGGACGATCCGGACGGTCTCGTCGTCGGCGATCGTGAGGAGCGTGCCGAGGACCCGGGAGGTCTGGACCAGCTCCCCGTCCTCGGCGTAGGGGTGGGCGGGGCGGCCGCTGAACGAGCCGAAGTCCCCGTTCACCGCGGCCAGGGCGCCGTGGCGGGCGGCCATCGAGGAGGTCCGCTCGATCGCGCCCAGCCGGTCCTGGGCCAGGGCGACGTCCAGGGTGAGGTCCTCCCGGGGGTCGACCGTGAGCACGTAGATCCGGCGCGGGACCCTGGGTTCGACGACCCGGGTGAGGGTGAGGCCGGGGGCGATCACCCGGACCCACTGCTTGGTGCGGCCGCCGGCCACGGCGGGCGCCTGGGGGTGGGTCGCGATCAGGACCGACGCCGCGACCAGCGCGACCCCGGCGCCGCCGAGCCTTCCCCGGAGCCGGTGCAACACCCGCCGCATCCTACCGGTTGACGGGCCGGGCATCAGCCCCCTAGGGTCATCCGGGTGTTCCGGCCGTCCGCCCGCACCAGAGCCTCCCGGGCCCCTGCCCGGTTCCCATCGAGGACCGCCGGGGCCGACCCCCTGGCCGTAGGGTTCCTCGCGGCCGCGCTCCTGGTCGCCGGGCTCGTGCTCGCGGCGCCCGCCGGCGCGGCCTTCCCGGGAGAGGCCGGGCGGATCGTGTTCCGCTCGGCGCGGGACGGGGACGCGGACCTCTACGCGGTGGCGGCGGGGGGCGGGGCCCCCGAGGTCCTCACCCGTTCCGACGTCGACGAGCTCGACCCCGCCGTCTCCCCCGACGGGCGGATGATCGCCTTCGTCCGCCGCCCGCGTCCCGGCGGGCGGACCGACCTGTTCGTGGGGACCGTGGGCGGGGGCGGGCGGGTCCGCCTCACCTCGACGCCGCTCTCGGAGCGGCAGCCCGCGTGGTCGCCGGACGGCACCCAGCTCGTGTTCGCGAGGCGGGAGTCGCCGGGGGGCCCGTTCCGGCTGTTCATCGTGAACGCCGATGGCTCGGGCCTCCACCAGCTCACGGTGGGGCCGAAGGGCGACGACCTCGCCCCGGCCTGGTCGCCGGACGGTTCGCTGATCGCGTTCCACAGCACGCGCGCCGGCGGGTTCCCCGAGCTGTACACGATCCGCCCGGACGGGGGCGGCCTGGCCCGGCTCACGCGGAACGGCGAGGTGGACGCGAACCCCTCGTGGTCGCCGGACGGCGCCCGCCTGGTCTTCGAGCGGTGCTGCGCGTCGGGGAGCTCGGACCTTTGGACGATCGGCCGGGACGGCTCGGACGAGGCGCCGCTCCTCGCCAGCGGGGACGAGGAGTTCGACCCGGCGTGGTCGCCGGACGGGACGCGGATCGCCTACGTCGCCTTCACGCCGGGGGTGGGGAACCGGGACGTGTGGGTGGCGAACGCCGACGGGAGCGGGGCGGCGCGGCTCACCGACGACCCGCGCTCGGACCTCTCCCCGGACTGGCAGCCGCTCCCGCCCTGCACCGTGACCGGGACCGCGGGGCCGGACTCGCTCTCCGGCACGCCGGGGCGGGACGTGATCTGCGGGATGGGGGGCGACGACGTGATCGACGCCGGGGAGGGGGACGACGTCGTGATCGCGGGACCCGGGAACGACGTCGTGGCGGGCGGCGGGGGGCGGGACGTCGTGTACGGGGAGGGGGGCGACGACGCGCTCGCGGGCGGGCCGGGGTTCGACGTGCTCGACGGCGGACCGGGCTCGGCGGACGCCTGCGCGGTGGAGGAGGACGGCGGGGCGGTCTTCCGCTGTCCCTGAGCCGCGGGACCCGGCCCGGGGATCCCCCGTCGACGCGTGGACGACGATCGAGCTGTCCGGATCGACGCCCTCGGCGCCCGCCTGGACGCGCGCATCGACGCGCTCTCGGCCAGGATCGACGCCCACCTCGAGCAGCGCCGGGCCGGCTAGGGCTCGCCACCGGGCCGCGCCGACGCGCGTCGACCCCTGCCCTTCGCCTCCCCGGTGCAGTCCTTCGGCCTCCCCCGCCCCAGGCATCCCGTCCCTCCAGCTCGCCAACCTCGTGACCCCTCGGGGGCCTTCGGGATGATGCCGCGGAGCGGTGCGCCCGGCCGCCGACGCCGCCGATACCCGAACCTGGGTAGCCCGGGAGGTCCATGGATGGTCGAACGGCTGCGGGTCTTGATCGCGGACGACGAACCCGACGTTCGGGAGGCGCTCGCCGAGCTGCTCGCCCACGCCCCGGGGCTCGAGATCGTGGGGCTCGCCGCCGACGCCGCGGAGGCCATCGACCTCGCGCGGGCGCACCGTCCCGACGTCGCCCTCCTCGACGTGCGGATGCCCAGGGGCGGGGGCCCGCGCGCGGCCCGCGAGATCCTCCGCCGCCTCCCGACGGTCCGGATCGTCGCCCTCTCGGCGTACGGGGATGCGGGGAGCGTCCTCGGGATGCTCCGCGCCGGCGCGGTCGGCTACCTCCCGAAGGGGAGCCCAGCCGAGCAGCTCCTCGCCGTCCTCCGGGAGGCGGACGGGACCCCCGGGCCCGCGGAGCTCGACGGCTGGGGCGCTCGCTTCCGCGACGAGGAGCGGCGGGCGATGGAGGACCGCCGCTGGGCGCGGAGGATCCGCGGGACGATCGCCCGGGGCGGACCCGCGATCGCCTACCAGCCCATCGTTGACCTCGCGACCGGGGGGCCCCTCGGCTTCGAGGCCCTGGCCCGGTTCCCGGGCACGCCCTCGGCCCCCGCCGCCTGGTTCGGCGCGGCCGCCCGGGTGGGCCTGCTCGTGGAGCTCGAACTGGCCGCCGTCCGCCGTGCCCTCTCCCGGCTCGACGACCTGCCCGACGATCTCTTCCTCGCCCTGAACGCCTCCCCCCAGACCGTCCGCGCGCCGACCTTCACGGACACGCTCCGGAACGCGTCCCACCCTGCCCGGGTGGTGGTCGAGCTGACCGAGCGCGCCGAGGGCCGGGACCTCGGGGCCGTCGCCGGGGCCCTCGAGGAGCTCCGCTCGGAAGGGGTCCGGGTCGCCATCGACGACCTCGCCTCCGATCGCGGGGCCTTCGACGCCCTGGCCCTGCTCCGGCCGGACCTCGTGAAGCTCGACATCAGCCTGGTCCGCGGGATCGACGCCGACCCCGTCCGCGGGACGCTCGTCTCCGCCCTCGCCTCGCTCGCCACCGCGATGGGCGCCGGGGTGATCGCCGAGGGGATCGAGACCGCCGCCGAGCTCCGCGCCCTCCGCGGGCTCGGGGTGCCCCTCGGCCAGGGGTTCCTCCTCGGGCGGCCCCGTCCGCTCAGGGCCTGGGTGAGCGGCCGGGCGCCCGCTCCGCCCGCGGCGCGGTCCCCGGGACCGGCCCCCGCTCAGTCCACGGGCGCGGCCGGGTCCCCGGGACCGGACCCCGCTCGGTCCACGGGCGCGGCCGGGTCCCCCGGACCGGCCCCCGCTCCGCCGGCGAGCGTGGCCCGCGCCGCCGGCACCGTCTCCTCGGGCTTCACGCGGTACCAGGCCCGTTCGATCCTCCCCTCCTCGTCGATCAGGAACGAGGAGCGGAGGACCCCCACGACCTTCTTCCCGTAGAGCGTGCGTTCGCCCCAGACGCCGTAGGCGTCGGCCACCGCGTGGTCGACGTCGGAGAGGAGCGGGAACCCGAGCGAGTACTTCCGGTCGAAGGCGGCCTGGTCCTCGGGCGGGTCCGGGCTGATCCCCACCACGTCCACGCCGAGCGCGGCGAGCTCGTCGCGCGCGTCGCGCACCGCGCAGGACTGGGCGGTGCAGCCCGGGGTGTCGGCCTTCGGGTAGAAGTAGACGAGGAGCTTGCGCCCCCGGAAGTCCTCGAGCCGCACCGTCCGCCCCGCCTGGTCCGGCAGCGCGAACGCCGGTGCCCGGTCGCCTGGTCCGAGCTTCGCCACGGCCCAAGGATAGCCGGCGGTCCCCGTCAGGATGCCGCCGGGACGTGGTCCGGGCAGTCGAGCCGGATCGACCGCTCCCCGAAGGGGGCGTCCACGAACGCGCAGTGGTGGGGCCGGTCGGGGTCGTCGGGGTGCGCGTTCGGCCGGAAGAACCGGCAGGTCGGGCACATCCGCGCGACCGGGATCCTGCCCTGCTCCTGGAGCGAGCGGACGAGCTTCACGACGGCCGAGAGGAGCGCCGCCTGCTCCTCTGGCGAGAGCGCGCCCAGGCCCGCGAGGAGGAAGTCGGGCCAGCCCGCGAGCCGCCCGGCCTCCGCCCGCCCCTCGTCGGTGAGCGCGAGCGCGACGGCCCGGCGGTCGTGGGGCGCCCGGTCCTTGCGCACCAGGCCCTTCGCCACGAGCGGGCCCAGGGCCTCGCTCACCGTCGGGAGCCCGACCCCGAGCTCCCGCGCGAGCGCCCCGGGGCTCCGCGGCCCGCCGGCCCGGCCCAGGAGCACCAGGATCTCGGCCTGGGTGGGGGAGAGGCCCCGCGCCCCCGCCTCCCGCCGGGCCCCGTGCTTGAGGGCGAGCCCGATCTTGGCGAGCCCCGTCACGAGGCGGGCCTCGAGCGGGCCGCTTCCCTCCTCGAACGCCCGGGCCCTCACCAGTCCTCGCCGGCGTAGGGCCGGCTCCACAGGGCCACCTGGAGCACGACGGCCTTGAGCCAGGCCTGGTGCATCCGCTCCACGTCCTCGACGCCGTGTCCCTTCTTCCCGAGGAAGTCGCGGATCGTGAGCGAGATGGGGGCGATGAACGCCACCAGGTAGCGGAGGGGGATGTGGGGCACCGAGGACACCCCGTCGGTCCGGTTCTTCTTCGCGCGGTGGTGGCGGAGTCCGATCTCCTCGGTGTAGTCGAGCCAGGCCCGGTCGTGCGGCCGCTCGCAGGTGTCGAGGATCCAGCGGCCGAACCGGCGGCGGACCGCCGCCAGGTAGCCCGCGTCGGGCTGCCCGTCGGGGCCCGAGAAGTAGTGGACGAGGAACGGGTGGGAGCCCACGAACCCGTACCAGAGGTCGAGGACGTCCTCGATCTGGTCGGCGAGCACCTCCCCGGCCATCCGCAGGTAGCGGGCGTCCTCCTCCGAGGAGAGCGTCGCGGCCTCGAGCTTCGCGAGATCCTCCTCGGTGACCGGGGAGCGGGCGACCTCGGGGCTGCCGTAGGTGTAGCCGGGGATCTCGACGGTGGGCGTGCTCATCGGACGACCTCCTCCCTGCCACGACGGAAGACGGAACTTCGGACCCCGAACTATATCCGCCGGAGACAGGCAGGTCAAGACCGCGGGCCGGAGACGGCGGCGCCGCACCGCTAGGAGACGGGCTGGACGTCGAACCCGAGGGCGCGGAAGTCCGAGTCGAACCCGAACACCTCCCGGACCTTCGCCCTCCGGGCCACCACGGCGCTGGTGGCGTCGGTCAAGCTCAGCGGGACGTTCCGGTACCGCTCGAGCAGCTCCCACGCCTCCCGTTCGAACCGAGGATCCATCCACCGCAGCCTGAGGAGCCCCACGGCGACGGCCCGCTCCACCGCGCGGTGGAAAGCGAGGGCGGCAGGTAGCCCGAGCGTGTATCGCAGGGTACGCGAGGACGGCCCGGTGCTTCGGATCCTCTCGGTTGATCAGCGCGATCCACCCGCCGCTGTCGCCGAAGATGGTCCTCAGAGGGTTCGTCTCCGCCGTAGAGGTACCGGTCGTGTTCCTCGGCGCCGTCGGGCGGGCCGGCGAAGGCTCCGGCGATCTCGAGGAACGGATCTCCGCTGGGCACCCGCTTGCGAGCCAGGTACGCGCGGACGGCGTCGCGGATCAGGGCGGCCGCGGAGCGCCCTTCGGCCCGGGCCGCTACCCGCAGGCGACGGTCGAGGTCTTCGTCGAGGTAGATCTGCGTCCGCTTCACGTTGCACGAACCGTACGTCACTCTTCGATCCTGCACATCACCGGCTCGGGCCCGTGAGCTGGGCGGCGAGGGCCGCGGGCTCGGTCACCGGCAGCTCGCACACGAACCGCCGACAGACGTACGCGGTCGCCCGCCCGTCCACCGGGGCCCGCCCTTCGAGGAGGGGGATCCTCCGCCGCGCGGCCTCGTCGTCGGGGGCGGCCAGCGCCACCACGGCGTTGGGGAGGAAGCGGCGGACGGTGACCTCCTCGACGAGCGCCCGGGTGTCGGGGGCGGCGGGGTCGCCCACGATCGCCACCTCGTGGGCCGGCCCGACCCAGAGGTCCAGGGCTTGGAGGGCGTGGCCGAAGGCGGCCGGGGCCCGGGCCATCCCCTCCCGCACCAGCCGGAGCGCGCCGAGGGCGGCCCGCTCGTACCGCTCCTCGCCGGTGAGGAGCGCAAGCCGGAGGAGCACGTCGGCCGCGGCCGAGTTCCCCGACGGCACCGCGTTGTCCAGGAGCTCCTTCGGCCGCACGACGAGCCGCTCCTGGTCGGCGCCGGTCTGGAAGAACCCGCCCGCCTCCTCGTCGTGGAACAGCCGGAGCAGCTCCTCGGCGAGCCGGCGCGCCTCCTCGAACCACCGCAGCTCGAAGGTCGTCCCGTAGAGCGCGAGGCAAGCCTCGGCGAGGAGCGCGTGGTCGTCGGCGAAGGCCGGCCCGCTCCGCCGCCCCTGCCGCCAGGCGCGGTGGAGCCTCCCCCCGGCCCCACGCAGCTCCTCCAGCACGAACCCCGCCGCCCGGACCGCGGCCTCGACGTACCGGGGCTCCCCGAAGGCCCGCCCCGCCTCGGCCAGGGCCGAGATCGCGAGGCCGTTCCAGCCCGCGAGCACCTTGTCGTCGGCCGCCGGGCGGACCCGCCCCTCGCGGCGGGCTGCGAGCCGCGCCAGGGCCCCCTCCACCGCGCGCTCGAGGTCCCCGGGGTCCCGCCCCAGCTCGGCGGCGACCGCCGCCGTGGGGACCGGCCGCCACAGCACGTTCGTCCCCTCCCAGTTCCCCCCGGGGCTGGCGCCCAGGCAGGCCGCCACGGCCTCCCCGAGCTCCCGGTCGCCCCCGCCCGCCACCTCGACGAGCTCCTCGTAGGGCCAGACGTAGAACCGTCCCTCCTCCCCTTCCGAGTCGGCGTCGAGCGAGCTCCAGAACCCGCCCTCGGGGCCGCGGAGCTCGCGGAGGAGGAAGTCGAGGGTCCGCTCGGCGACCCGCCGGTACCGGGCCTCCCCCGTCACCTGCCAGGCCCGGACGTACAGCCGGGCGAGCTGGGCGTTGTCGTAGAGCATCTTCTCGAAGTGGGGCACGTGCCAGGCGGCGTCCACGGAGTAGCGGTGGAACCCCCCGCCGACCTGGTCGAAGATCCCCCCGGCCGCCATCCGGTCGAGGGTGAGCGTGAGCATCTCGAGGGCGTCGGGCATCCCCCGGAGGTGGCAGCGGAGGAGGAACCCGAGGGTCATGGGCTGGGGGAACTTGGGCGCGCCGCCGAACCCGCCGGCGCGGCGGTCGAAGGTCTTCCGGAGCTGCTCGAACGCATCCCGCAGGACCTCCTCGCCGAGCGCAGCGTCGGACGACCCGACCCGCGCCGCCCGCTCGACCGCCTGGAGCACCCGCCCGCCCTGGGCGAGGACCTCCTCCCGCCGCTCCCGCCAGGCCTCGGCGATCGCGAGGAGCACCTTCCGGAACGCGGGCAGGCCGTGGCGGTCCTCCGGGGGGAAGTAGGTCCCGGCGTAGAACGGCACGCCGTCGGGGGTGCAGAAGGCGGTGAGCGGCCACCCCCCGCTCCCGGTCATCGCCTGGACCGCGTCCATGTAGATCGCGTCGAGGTCCGGCCGCTCCTCCCGGTCGACCTTCACGCAGACGAAGTGCTCGTTCATGATCCGGGCGGTCTCGGGGTCCTCGAACGACTCCCGCTCCATCACGTGGCACCAGTGGCAGGCGGCGTAGCCGATCGAGACCAGGAGCGGCTTGTCCTCCCGGCGGGCGCGCTCGAGCGCCTCCTCGCCCCAGGGGTACCAGTCCACGGGGTTGTACGCGTGCTGGAGGAGGTAGGGGCTGGTCTCGTGGATCAGGCGGTTGGGTCGTCGCTCGCCCATCGGTCCCATCATCCCCGGTCCCGCGGCCGATGACGAGCCCCCGCGTCGGTGCCCCCGGGTAGGGTCGATCCGGCGAGCCACCGTTCCGCCGCACGTGGGAGGAGAGCCGTATGTGGGAAAGAAGGTCGAAGTGGTACATTTCCCTCGACATGGGCGATCGCCCCGAGGAGCTCGAACCGCTCACCATCGACGACCGGGGGCGTCTCCTGCTCCCCGCGGAGGTCCGCCGCCGGCTCGGCCTGGCCCCCGGCGCCGCGGTCCTCCTCGAGGTCGAGGACGGGACCATCCGCCTGGTGCCGAGGGCCGCGGCGGCCCGCCGGGGCCACGGGATCTTCGCCGACCTGGCCCGGGGCCGTTCGCTCGTGGAGGAGCTGCGGAGGGAGCGCCGGGCCGAGGCGGTCCTGGACGAGGTCCGTGGGACCGGGGACCGGGCGCGGGCGAGGGTCGCGCGGCGGGCGCTCGCGCGGGCCGCCCGGGGGGCGCGGTGACCGTCGTCCTCGACGCCTCGGCCTTCCTCGCCTACCTCCTCGGCGAGCCGGGCGGGGAGGAGGTGCGGGACGCCCTCGCCGGGGGCGCGGTGATCTCCGCGGTGAACTGGGCAGAGGTCCTCTCGAAGCTCGCCGACGCGGGGATCGAGCCCGGGGAGGCCGCCGCCCGGCTCGCGCGGGAGCGGGTGCTCCCCGGCCTGGTCTCGGTGGCGCCGTTCGACGCCGAGCACGCCCTCGAGGCCGCGCGCCTCCGTCCGCTCACCCGGTCGGCGGGCCTCTCCCTCGGGGACCGTGCCTGCCTCGCCCTCGGCCGTCTCGCGGGCCTCGACGTCCTCACCTCGGAGGCGTCCTGGGCCCCCCTCGGGCTGGACGTCCCGAGGGTCGCGGTGATCCGCTGAAACCGGTCGCCCCCGGGCCGGGTACGCCGCTCCCGGCCGGGCTCTCCGAAGAGGCTCAGGTCCCGGGCCCGTCGCGCCGATGCATCAGGCGATGGCTGAACCGGTCCGGGTCCTCGTCGTCGACCACCACGAGATGTTCGCGGAGGGGCTCCGCCACGCCCTCGGCGACCAGCCGGGGATCGAGCTCGTGGGCGCCTTCCCCACGCTCGCCGAGGCCCGGGTCCACCGACGGCGGGCGGATGTCGTGCTGCTCGGCGCCGACGACCCCGACGGGGACCCGGCGGCGGATGTGGCGAGGATCCGGGAGGCGACCCCCGACGCCAAGGTGATCCTCCTCACCGACGGCGGCTCGCCGTGGGCCCTGGCGGGGGCCCTGGCCGCCGGCGCCGTCGGGTTCCTCCGGCGGAACCAGCCGGTGGAGGACCTCGCCGGGCTCGTCCGCCGCGCCGCCCGCGGCGAGGTGGTGATGGCGGCGAGCGACCTCCCGCGGCTGGTGGAGGCGCTCCAGGGCCCGACCCGCGTGGTCCCCGCCGAGGTCGCGCTGGCCCGGCTCACGCCCCGGGAGGCCGAGATCCTCCGGGCCCTGGCCGAGGGCGCCTCGGCCCGGGAGGTGGCCGAGGCCCTCGGGATCAGCCGCCTCACGGTCGAGAGCCACGTGAAGAGCATCCTCGCCAAGCTCGGCGTGCACTCGAAGATCGAGGCCGTCACGCTCGCTTGGCGCCACGGCCTCGTGCCGATGTCGAAGCCGGCCTGAGCCGGACGGCGGGGCCGGCCTGAGCCGGACGGCGGGGCCGGCCTGAGCCGGACGGCGGGGCCCTGAGCGTGCGCGGCCCGGGGCCCGCAGGGCGCGGGCCCCCCCGGCCCTTCAGGCGTCAGCCGTTCGAGGTCGCGGGTGGCATCGCGGAGGGCCCGGCGGATCGCCTCCGCCTTCGAGATCCCCTGCCGGGCAGGCGAGCCTCCCGACGGCGCGGTCGAGCTCGGGCTCGAGGTAGACGGTCGTCTTCTTCATGCCGTATGGGGTACCACCCATACCCTCAGGCCGGGGTCAGGACCCCCATCCCCAGGGCCGCGGCCGCCTCCGCCATCCGCGCGTCGTAGGTGCAGATCGCGCCCAGGTCGTCCCCGAGGGAACGCGCCGTCGCCAGGTGGATCGCGTCGAGGGTGCGCAGGGCGGGAGGATCGAGCGTGGCCGCGGCCTGCACGACGGGCTCGTCCAGCTCCACCAGGGCGATCCGACGGAGGACCTCCCGCACCCGCACCGGTGGCGGTCCGCCCATCCTACGCGCCACCCGGTGGACCTCGATCCGCGCCACCACGCTCGATACGCGTTCCGGCCACGCAGCGAGCGCCCGGCGCAAGGCGGGGCTCTCCGGCTCCGCGACGAGCTTCACGATCGCCGACGAGTCGAGGTAGAGCAGGTCACCGGCCATCGGCGTCCGCGACGCGCCGCGCCCTCGTCGGCCTCACAGCCGCTCCTCGCGGAGCTCCCGCAAGGCCTCGGTCCCCCTCCTCGACGGCCTCCCGCGCGGAGGAGGGACGTCCAGGAGGTCGCCCTCGGGCGCGCTGGCTCGACCCGCCGCGACCAGGCGAGCCGTGGCCGAGGACGGTTCGGCGAGCGGCTCCAGGCGGGCCACCGGTCGGCCGCGATCCGTGATCTCCAGGCGTTCGCCGGCGAGCACGCGCCGGAGGTACCGCGAGAGGTGCTGCCGCAGCTCGCGCACGCCGACCCTGGTGATCTCCGGAGGGGCCATCGTGTACACAACGGTAGCACATCGTGCCCCGTGGGCCCGCGACGTCGGGGTAGCCTTGGGGGGCCATGGCGGGGGGCGTCGGGGGTTCGGCGGGTGCGCGCTTCCGGGTCCTCATCGTCGACGACCACCCGATCCTCCGGAACGTGGTGCGGATGGCCTGCGAGGCGTCCTCGCTCCTCGAGGTGGTGGGGGAGGCGGCCGACGGGCACCGGGCCCTCGAGGCCCACGCCGAGCTCCTGCCCGACGTCGTGGTCCTCGACCTGATCCTCCCCGGCCTGGACGGGATCGAGGTGGCCCGGAGGATCAAGGCCGAGCGCGCCGAGACCCGGATCTTGGTCCTCACCGGGCGCACCGACGGGGAAGCCGTCCTGGCGGCGATGCGGGCGGGGGTGGAGGGGTTCCTGGTGAAGACGTCCGGGGTCCGAGACATCGCCGCCGCGATCGAACGGGTCGGCCGGGGGGAACGGGTCTTCGCCCCCGAGCAGGAACGCCGCGCGCTCCAGGAGCTCGGCCGGCTGGTCCGCGAGACCCGGCGGCGGACCGAGGCCGAGGCCCTGGTGACCGAGCGGGAGCGGGAGGTGCTCCAGCTCCTGGCCCGCGGTCTCACGATGCAGCAGGCCGCCAGGCGCCTGGGGATCTCGCCCCGGACGGTCGAGTCGCACGTCGCGAAGATCTACCGGAAGCTCGGCGCCGACTCCCGCGTCCAGGCCATCTCGAAGGCCGCCGGCCTCGGCCTGATCGACCTGGGGTGAGGCGGGTGTCCGGGACGGAGGAACCGCGGCCCGCGCGGCCATGAGGGCCGCCGTCAGGGAACGCGCGCGAACGGGTTCTCGATGTGCATCCCACCGAGTCGAAGCCCCGGCTGGAGGTCCTCGGACACAACGCGCTCGGCTCCCGCCGCCTCGGCGGCCGCCAGGATGAGCGCATCCCAGAAGGACAGCCGGTGGCGCTCGCCGAGCGCCGTCGCCCGCACGATGATGGGCAGGTCGAGGACGACGACCCTCCAATGCCCATAGCTCACGAGGAGCCGTCGGGCCACGGCTGCTGAGAGCGGTGGGCGGAACTTCCGCGTGACGACGACGTAGAACTCCTGCAGGACCTGGGTGCTCAGGACGCCGGCGCGGGTGTCCCACAACGAGGTGAGGAGCTCCGCGGCGACCCTTCGCTTGGACGGCTCGGACGCGTCGTGCGCGTACGCGAGCACGTTGGTATCGACGAAGGTCAGGGGAGCCCCCGCTTCACGGATCACCGGTCGTAGAGGTCTTCGCGCCGCCAGCGGCGACCGCCGCGTCGCGAGGCGTCCGAGAGGGCCTCGAGCGCGATGCGCCGCGCCTCCTCGTACCGCTCGTCCTCCTCGACGAGCTCCCGGAGCTGACGGGCGACGAGGCCGCTCACCGAGGTACCCCTCCTCGCCGCCAGCACCTTCGCCCGACGGATCAGCTCGTCGTCCAGCTGCAGGGTCAGGTTCCTCCGCGCCATGACCACAGCCTATCATGTGGACCACAGGATCGCACGCAGCCGCCGCGCCGGTCGCGACCCCCTCGGCCCGGGGGCCGCGGAGGCCGATACTTGACCCGTGGAACCGGGAGAGCTCCGCGCCGCGCTCCGCCGGCGCCTCCTCGAGGCGCGGGCGCCCGACGGCGGGTTCGGGGCGCGCCCCGGGCAAGCATCCGAGCCCGAACCGACGGCGCTCGCCGCGATCGCGCTCGGCGACCCCGCGGCGCGGGACTGGCTCCTCGGGAACCAGGCCCCGGACGGGGGCTTCGGCCTCGAGATCCCGGGGGACGTGAGCGACGCCGCCACCCCGCTCGCCGCGATCGCGATCTTCGAGGGCGAGGCGAGGGAACGGGCGCTCGACCACCTCCTCGCGAACCGGGCCCAGCGGGTCCCCGACACGCCGGAGCTCCCCCACCGCGCCGACGTCGCGGGCTGGGGGTGGACCCCCGACACGTTCGGGTGGGTGGAGCCCACGGCGCGGGCGGTGCTCGCCCTCCGGCTCCTCCGGCCGGGCGCGGAGGGGGCCATCGCCGACGGCGTGGCCCTCCTCGAGGACCGCGAGTGCGTGGGCGGGGGGTGGAACTACGGGAACCGGATCGTGTTGGGGGAGGAGCTGCCACCCTTCGCGCAGACCACGGCCGTGGCCCTCCTCGGGCTCCAGGGGCTCGAACTTCCGGCGGTGGGACGTGGCCTCGCCGTGCTCCGGCGGCTCTGGCGGGCCGAGCGTGGCGGGCTCACCCTCGCCCAGGCCCTGGCCGCGTTCCGCCTGGCGGGCGATCCCGAGGCCGCCGCGGTGGAGCGGGCGCTCGCGCGGCGGTTCGAGGAGACCGGGTTCCTCGCCGACGCGGTGGCCCTGGCCTGGGCGGCCATCGCGACCGGCGAGGGCCTGGAACGGATCAGGGTGGCGACGCCGTGACCGGGTGGCACCACCCAGTGCTGTCGACGATGTGGGCGGGGCCGACCATACTCCCTGACCATGGAACGCTGGAAGGTGATCGACATCCTGCGGCGGCTTCCTGCCCTCGCACGGGGACGACGGGTCGCACCATCGGAACAGCCCCCGGAGGCGCTCGGGGCGGAGTTCCGCGGGCGCCGGCCGAGGCCGAGGAGCCTCGGGATCGCGTCGTCCGGTCCGAACCGCGTGGCCTCCACCAGCGCGACCGTGCCGCAGCCGCCGGGTTCGCCGCGCTGAGCGCGGTCGAGCGGCTCGGGGAGCCGAAGCTCGTCACGCTCGACCGGCGCCATTTCGGGGCCATGCGAGCCCGCCACGTCGATGCCCTCGAGCTCCTCCCCTGACCGCGGGCGGCGGATCAGCCGGCGCGACTTCCTGGTCCGCTCGGCGAACGCGGGCCTCGCGGCGACCCTGGCGGGGCTCGTCGGGTACCGCTTCCTCCGGCGGGAGCCCGAGCCGTGGGACCACGCCACCTTCCCCCCGCCCGGGGAGGCGAGGGTGGCCGTCGTCCCGGCCTCCTCCTACGAGGCGGACCTGGAGGGGCTGGTCCTCGAGGGGCTCCGGGCGGTCGGAGCCCGGCTCCGCGGACGACGGGTGCTCCTCAAGCCGAACCTGGTGGAGTTCGTCCGGGGGACCACGATCAACACCGACCCACGGCTGGTGGCGGCGGCCGTCCTCGCCGCCCGGCGGCTGGGCGCGGCCGAGGTCGTGGTCGCCGAGGGGCCGGGCCATCGCCGGGACACCGAGCTCGTGGTGACGGAGTCGGGGCTCCTCGGGGCGCTCCGGGAGGTGGAGGCGCCGTTCGTGGACCTCAACGCCGCGGAGCTCGTCCGCCGCCCGCTCCGGAGCCGGTTCTCCTCCCTCCGGGCCCTCTGGCTCCCCCGGCCGGTGGTCGAGGCCGACGTCGTGGTCTCGATGCCGAAGATGAAGACCCACCACTGGGCGGGGGTGACGCTCTCGCTCAAGAACTGCTTCGGCTGCGTGCCGGGACGCGTCTACGGCTGGCCGAAGAACGTCCTCCACTGGGCGGGGATCTCCGAGGCGATCGTGGACGTGGCGGCCGCCGTCCGCCCGCGCCTCGCGATCGTCGACGGGATCGTGGGGATGGAGGGAAACGGGCCGATCCAGGGGACCCCGGTCCGGGCCGGGGTGCTGGTGTTCGGGGACGACCCCGTGGCCGCGGACGTCACCGCGGCCCGCCTGATGGGCGTGGACCCCGGGCGCGTCCCCTACCTGGCCCAGGCCGGGAGGTTCCTCGGCCAGGCCGACCCCGAGCAGATCCTCCAGGAGGGCGAGGAACCCGGGCGGCTCGCGCGCCGGTTCGAGCTGCTGCCTCGGTTCTCGTGGCTCCGGGAGGGAGCGCCCCTGCCGGAGCCGGCCGGGCCGGGCTTCGAGCCGCCGGGGTAGCCGCTTCGCCCGGCCGCCCGCTCACGCCGCGCCCGTCGGCGCTCGGGCCGCGCCGGCCGGTCACGCCGCGCCGGCCCCCACCGGGGTCCCCGGCGGGTACGCCCTCCCGTCGAGCACGCGCCAGACCTCGCGGTCGCGGGCGGCTCGTTCCCCGTCAACCGTGATGCGCGCGCCCGCGACCACCCCCAGCGCCGGGATGCCGGTCCGCCCGAGAAGGGCGGCGCGTCGGGCAGCGCGGTGGACCTCGGCCGCGTCGATGGTCAGCGCGGCCTCCACGACGAGGTAGACCGGCGCGCCTCCCGGGGAACGCCCGACGAGGTGCAGGTCGGCGGTCCACACCTCCTCGGCCTCCTCCTCGGAGAGGGATCCCTGAGCCACGGCGCGGTCCGGCGCGGGTTCCAGCTCCTCGAGGCGCAACGGTCGGAGGCGGCGGACGATCCCGCCGAAGTAGGCGTGGGGGGGCGAGCCTGAGGCTGCCCTCGAAGGACCACTCGCGGACCTCCTGGATGTGGGCACGCGCTTCCTCCCAGGGAGCCGGACGCTCGTCCCCGCTCGCCCCCTCCGTCGGATCGCGGCTGTCCGCCCCGTCACCCATGGACGCAACTATCGGGCGCCCTCCGTGGGTCGCCGGCTGGCTGCCGGCTCGCCCGGGGCGGTCGATACTAGGTTCGAGGCGCTCGGGCCGGGCTACGGACGGGGGTACGTCGAACGGCGTACGACGTTCGTGGGGCGGATCCTGGCTCTTCGGACGATGAACCGCCTAGGTGCCGTCCTGTAGCGTGCCCCCTTGAGGCGCGGGCCCGGCCCGCCGATACGAAGGCCAGGGATGGCAGCGAGGAACCCGAAGGCCCCCGAAGCGCCGGTCGCCCCCAGGCGGCGGCTGGGGGTCGTGATCGTCGAGCCGCTCGCCGTGGTGCGCGCCGGCCTCGGCCTGCTCGTCCAGGAGCGCCCGGACATGGAGGTCCTGGCCGAGGTGGGCTCGGTGCCCGAGGCGGTGGAGGCGGTCCGGCGGATCCGCCGCGCCCGGCTCGTCGTGGTGGTGGCCCTCGGGATGAACGGCGGCCACGACTCGTTCTGGCTCATCCGCACGCTCCGCGAGCGGTTCCCCCAGGCCGCCATCGTCGCCTGCGGCGCGAGCGCGGAGCAGATGGCGATCTCCCGGGCCCTGTTCGTGGGGGCCGACGGGTACGTGGACAAGCGGGTCGACCCGGTGGAGTTCCTCCAGGCCATCCGGGCCGCGGCCCAGGGCGAGATGGTGCTCGTGGGCCCGCCGCGCGAGTGGGTCGGGCAGATCGCCGAGGGCGTCGAGCAGCGCCGGGAGGTCGAGTCCAAGCTCACCGACCGCGAGCTCCAGGTCCTCGTGGCCGCCGCCGAGGGCCTCACGGCCCGCGAGATCGCCCGGCGCCTGGGGGTGGCGGAGCGGACCGTCACCACCCACCTCGGCCGGATCTACGGGAAGCTCGGCGTGAGCAGCCGGGTGGGCGCCATCCTCACCGCCGCCCGCTCCGGCCTGGTCACGGTCGGCGCGCCCGAGTAGGGAGGGCCCGGTGCGCACGGCCGCCCGGCCGATCGGTCCGGGGACGGAACCCCGGCGGTTCGCGGCCGTCGAGGTCTCGGTGGTGATGCCTTGCCTGAACGAGGCCGCGACCCTCGAGCGCTGCATCCGCGCGGCGCAGCAGGGGCTCCGCTCGGTCGGCGCCCGAGGGGAGATCGTCGTGGCGGACAACGGGAGCACCGACGGATCCGTAGAGATCGCGGAGCGCCTCGGGGCGCGCGTGGTGCACGTTCCCGCCAAGGGGTATGGGGCGGCGCTGCTCGCCGGCATCGAGGCGGCCCGCGGTGAGTTCGTGATCATGGGCGACGCCGACGCCACCTACGACTTCGCCACGATCGAACCGTTCGTGGAACGGCTCCGCGCGGGGGACGACCTCGTCGTGGGGAACCGCTTCGCGGGAGGGATCGAGCCCGGGGCCATGCCCTGGCTGAACCGGTACGTCGGCAACCCCATCCTGAGCCGCGCGGGCCGGCTGTTCTTCAGGAGCCCGGTCCGGGACTTCCACTGCGGCCTCCGGGCCTTCCGCCGGGAGGCCATCCTGGGTCTCGACCTGAGGACGACCGGCATGGAGTTCGCGAGCGAGATGATCGTGAAGGCGACCCTCGCCGGCCTCCGGGTCGGCGAGGCCCCGACGACGCTCTCCCGTCCGCCGGACGGCCGGCGGACCCACCTCCGCCGCTGGCGCGACGGGTGGCGCCACCTCCGGTTCCTCCTGCTCTACAGCCCCCGCTGGCTGTTCCTCTACCCGGGGCTCGCGCTCATGGCGGCGGGCGCAGCGGTCGTCGGATGGCTCCTGCCGGGGCCGAGGCGGGCCCTGGGGGTCACCTTCGACGTCCAGACGCTGCTGTACGGAGCGATGGCGATCGTCGTGGGCTTCCAGGCGGTGCTGTTCTCGTACCTGGCACGGGTCTACGCCGTGACCCACGGCCTGCTCCCGGAGGACCCCGCGCTCACGCGCCTGTTCCGGGTGGCCACCCTCGAGACGGGTCTGGCCGCCGGGGCCCTGCTCCTCCTGATCGGCGCCGCCGGGTCGGTGTGGGCGTTCGTCCAGTGGAGCGTGACCTCGTTCGGGCCGCTCGACGCGTCTCGGACGCTCCGCACCGTGATCCCCTCGCTGACGGCGCTCCTGCTCGGTGTCGAGGTGGTGCTGGCCAGCTTCTTCTTCAGCCTCCTCGGGCTGGAGAGGAGGTAGGCCTCGTCGTTCCAGGAACGCGAGCGACGCAGAAGACGGACTGGCCGAAGGGGGGCGTCCAGCGTCGCTCGATCCAGGCGGTGAGGGGTACGACCACCTGGTCGTACACGCGCACGAGAGGCTCTCGAGGGGCCGAGCAACCGAACAGACGCATACCCAGCCACCAGCCCAGACCACCCAGGAGGTTGACGGGCCGTAGCGTCTCGACGCGGAGGCCGGCGGCTTCCACGACCCCTTGGAGCGATCGGGGGGTGTAGCGGCGGACGTGACCGACGGCCCGGTCGTAGGCACCGTAGAGCGACGGGTAGCCGGGGACGAAGAGGATCACCGTCCCTCCGGGTCGGACGGAGGCGGCCAGGTTCCGGAGCGCTCGGCGATCCTCCACGACGTGCTCGAGCACGTTCACGGCGATCGCCGTGTCGACGGGTTCCTCGAGTCGGTCGGCGAGGACGTCGAACCTCCGCACCTCGACGCCTGGCCTTCCATCGAAGCGGTCGTGGAGGACGGAGAGGCAGTAGGGGTCGACATCGGTGACGATCAGGTGCTCGGCGTCATCGAGCCCCGACGCGAGGTCGCCGAGGCCCGAGCCCACCTCGAGGACGGTTCCGCGGCGATGCGGACGCATCATCCCCAGGATGAACCGCCGATACCGCGGCGCCCCGGTCATCGCTTCCAGGCCGAGGGAGTGGATGCTGCGACCGTCAGGGGCTGTCGGCTTCACGCTGGCATGGCTCCCGTCGTCGGCTGCACAGCGCTCCTAAGGGATCCCCCGCGCTGGAACACCGTGACGCGAACGGCCCCGTGCTCCCCGACCTGTCGGGACTCGAAACCCAGCGGCCCGAGCCTGGCCTGGAGCCACTCGGCGAACGGGGCGATGGGCTCCAGCGTGACCAGCACGAAGCCGTCGGAGGCCGTGACCTTCGGCACGACGACTTTCTCCAGATAGCGCTCGGACTCGCCGGTGAGGTTGTACGGGACCGGGACGACGGAACCCTCGACCGGGTAGCGGGACAGCTGGGCCAGCAGCTGGCTCCGGTGCTCAGGATCATCGAAGAACTCCACGTGGGCCCCCTCGATGAAGGCCGCGTGCATCAACACCGGGGTGCTGGGGTCATGCACGAGCGCGTTCACCTCTGCTGCCGCCCCTCGCCAGTCTTGATCCGAGTGCCAGCGGCCGCCGGTCGTGAGGAGGGCGAAGATGACGGTGACGAGGAGGACGATCCGGTAGGCCCTCGCCGGCCCGATCGCGGCGATGGCGCCTCCGAGGAGCAGCGCCGCCCCGACCGCGGACGAGCGCGTGTACGTCTCCCACAGCAGGTTGATGCCCGAGAACACCGAGAAGAGGAGGAGGCCCACCGAAGGGGCGAGCGAGAGCCCAGCGGCCAGGAGGAGCCCCTCTCGCTGCGCTCGGGCTCGGAGCTCGAGGGCCCCGGTCCACCACGCCACGAAGACGCCCAGGAGCGCGGCCGCGAGCACCGGGACGGGGATCAGCGTGTCGAGGAAGGTGGCGAACGACGGGCGCCCGAGCGGCAGATCGGGGATCCGAGCGTGCTCGACCAGGTATCGGACCTGGGGAGCGAGGGGGAGCAGCAGGACCGCCGCCGTGCCTCCCGCGAGCCACAGACCGCGTCTGGCCGAGGGGTCCATCCGCGGCCACCGGGATGCGAGGTACGGGAGGTGGCCGAGGAGCGCGAACGCGAACAGGTAGTGGAAGTGAACGGTCCCCGCGACGCTCGCGCCGTAGGCAGCCCCCCACCGAGGGTCGCCGCGCTCCGAGAGGTTCACCAGGCCCACCGTCGCCAGCGAAAGGGCGAGGTAGGCGAACGCGTACGGGCGAGCGTCGATGGCGCTGAACGCGACGATCGGCGTGACCGCGAACGCGACGGCTGAGGCCCATGCGCCTCGCGGACCGAACAGCCTCCGAGCGAGCCGGGCGAGCACGTAGGTGGCCAGGGCGGCGGCGGCCAGCGACGGGAGGCGCATGATCACCTCGCTCCCGTCTCCCACGATCCGCGCTGCCCACGCGACGAGGTAGTACAGGGGAGACTGCCCCTGGTAGCGGAGCGCGAGACGAACCATGTCCCCGAACCCATCCCGGACGACCCAGTAGGTCCCCAGCTCGTCGAGCCAGAAGCTGGAACCGATGGGCCGGAGCCACAGCGCGCCGATCGCGAGGAGGATCAGCACCCGCGTCAGGGCCTCGTCCGCAGGTCCGAAGCTCCACGTCCACCGGCCTCCGTCGGCCATGCGAAGGTCATCGTCGCGGCTCGTCTGGATGAGCGCGCCGCCCCGTGGGGTCCTTCCGCCCTCAGGCTCGAAGGAAGACAAGTCCCTCCTCCCCGTCGTACACGAGCCGCCAGCCAGGATCCCGACGGATCCGCGGGATGAGCTCAGCCTGCTGCTCACGGTCGGCGACGACGGCGGCGACATCCCAGCGGTCGAGGATGGCTTGCCAGCCCTCACGCCCGTTGGAGACGTCGTAGTACTGATCCCAGATCCGTCCCGGGAACAGCTCGATCCTCGAATCGACGAAGACCGGGTTCTCCGGCAGGGCGAACTCGAACCACGATCCCCAGATCTGCGCGTTGAAGACACGCATCCCCGGCCCGAGCGCGGCGAGTTCGCGCGTCACGGCCACCGGTGCGGCCCGAAGGAGGTCGTTCTCGGCCGCTCGCGGCCAGCGGGACCCGAGCACGAGCCCGAGGAGGAGCAAGGCCGCGATGATCGCTGCGTTGAGCGCAACCGCGCCGCCAGCGCCCTCCATGCGCGGCTCGGTGCGCCGTTGCCGCGCCTCTGCGACCAGCGCCGGGAGCGCGATCGCCCACCAGACGATCGCGCGGACGGCGAGCAGCGCCAGCCAGGTGAGGAACCCCAGCTTCAGCACCATGGTCCGAGGTGGACGCGACGGGCGGAGGACGAGCCAGCCCGTGACGGCCAGGAGCGAGAGGAAGAAGATCGCCCCCGGGAGCGTCCGGGCGTCGGGAGGGGCCCACTCGGTGACGATCCGCGAGATCACCGGGTCCGTGGCGATCCCGAGCGCGTACCCCCACACGCGGATCCCGAACGGGTTGATGAGGGTGGCGGCTGCGGCCGCGGCGCCGACGCCGAGCACGCGCCTCAGGTGGGCGGGGTCTCGCCGATCCTCGATGGCCGCCACGGCGAGGAGCGCGAGCGCGAGCGGGAAGCTCCCGTGGAGGTTCGCCCAGAGCGCCGCGAGGGGCGGGAGCAGCCAGAGGACGCCGGGGCGCGCGTGCCGGAGGTCCAGGAGCAGGATCGTGATCGCGAACAGGGCCGCGCCGAAGAGCTGGGGTCGCAGCCCCAGGTAGGGGGCCGCGACGAGGAAGCCCGCGACACAGAGCAGCGCCGCTTCCCGGGGGGGCGACCCGCGGGCCCGGCATGCTCGCTGGAGGGCGGTGTAGATGCCGGAGATCAGGCCGGCTCGGAGGAGGGCCAGACCGGTCCAGCTCGCCGCCTGGTGGACCCAGGACAGGATGACCTGGGCCCCCCACTGCTGGTTGAGCCATGGGGCGCCGGCCGCTGTGAACGTGAACAGGTCGCGGGCGAGGGGGCTGCCCTCCCGGAGGGTGATCGCGCCGGCGCGCAAGTGGTAGGCGAGGTCGATCGTGTTCATACCGACCCCGAGCGACGCGATCCCGGGAAGGAGCCAGGCGACGATGGTCCAGAGCCTCTGGATCGAGAGGCCGGCGCGGACCCTGGGGGTCGTGGGGGCTTCGGCGGTCACGCGCATCGTTGCCCGGGCATCGTAGCCCCCTGAGGGTGCCGTTGGGCCGAAGAGGCCACGCAGCGAACGTACGTAGCGTTGCGTACGCGGGCTCCGGGAAAGTCGGAATCCCCGGGGGAGCGCCGGGCCCGTATCCTCGTCGCAGCGCGCGGTACGGATCAGGACGCGCGCACGGGTAGGCATCGAAGGGAGGTGGCAGATGCTCGAGCGCCTCAAGGCGCGGGCGCTGGCCTGGTGGCTCGGCCTTCGCGAGGAGCGCGGCGCGACCGCCGTCGAGTACGCGCTCATGGTGGCGCTGATCGCTGCGGTCATCATCATCGCGGTCTCGCTGCTCGGTCAGAACGCGAGCCAGGTTTTCAGCAGCGTCGCTCAGACCATCGGGAGCTCCTAAGCGGGGATCCCGAAGGAACAGACGCGAGAGCGGCCGGTCGCCGGCCGCTCGTTCCCCCGGGGACGGGGCGGGGGAGCGAGGGGCCGGCGAAGCCCGAAGGGGGGACGGGTGCGGGGCGAGCACGCCCGGATCCGTCGGCCCCCCGACCCCGGAGGTTCGGGATGCCAAGGACCAGTGAGGAACCGCGTCCCCGCGGGCGCCACGAGCGAGGGGCGGCGGCGGTCGAGTTCGCGATCGTCGCTGCGCTCCTGTTCATGCTGATCTTCGGGATCATCAACTTCGGGCTGCTCTGGAGCCAGAAGAACGTCTACGTCGGCGCGGCCCGGGAGGGCGCCCGGTTCGCCGCGGTCCGCTGCGGCGGGACCTGCGGGCCCACCTCGGTCCGCGACCGCACGGTGGCGGCGGCCGCCGGCTACCCCATCAACTCGGCGGGGATCGTGGTCCAGGTGAAGAACACGGCGGGGAGCTGGGTGACGGCCAACGGGTGCGACCAGAACACGTCGGGGCGGGAGGTGAAGGTGTCCTGGACCCAGGTGATGCGGGTGGACCTCCCCCTGCTGCCCCAGGTGACGCTCAACGTCCCGATCGAGGCGGTGTTCCGATGCGAGTGATCGAGAAGGTCAGGTTCGAGGAGGAGAGCGGCGCGGTCCTCGTGATCGTGGCGCTCTGCCTCGTGGCGCTCTTCGGCATGGTGGCCCTCGCCGTCGATATCGGTGGGCTCGCTGCCAAGCGCCGCGGGCTCGTCAACGCGAGCGACTCTGGCGCCCTAGCCGCGGCGATCTCCTTCGCCAAGGAGGAGGCCGATTGCGGCACCAACGAGTCCCCTGCGATGGCGAAGGCCGACCAGCTCGCGCTCGCGAACGTCGCGGACCTGACCCGGCTGGCCGGGGCGGCGGGCTGGACGACGGACTGCCGGGCCCGGACCGTGACCGTGGGCTACCAGGCGCCGCAGCGGTTCTTCTTCGCCCAGGTCCTCGGGCTGAGCAGCCAGGCCGACGTGCGGGGGACGGCCACCGCGGAGTGGGGCCCAGCCGGGGGAGCGACCGGCGTGGTCCCGGTCGTGAACTACCTGGGCACGTTCCAGGGGAGCTGCGACGTCCGGGAGAACCCCCCGATCGGCACCGAATGCTACATGTGGTGGGACAACGACCTGTTCGACGGGTCGGCGTTCGGCTTCATGAACCTCGACCGGTGGGACGTCGCGGCGGACGCGAGCTGCCCGAGCGCTGGCTCCTCGAACAGGAGCGACTGGATCGTGAACGGGTACCCCGGAACGCTGTCGCTCAACTACCCGCAGCCGACCTACGTCTGCCGTGACTCCGGCCTCTCCCGGAACGATTGGGAGCGGGACCTGCAGGGTCAGATCGGGCAGATCAAGTACTTCCCGGTGAACGATCCCGCCACGATGATCTGCAAGAGCGGGTCGACCTATCGCCGTTGCAACCCTGGCGAGGGGCCGCCCGACAAGTACAACATCATCGGCTTCACGGCCTTCCGGATCGTGGCGGTCCTCCGTCCCCAGGAGGCGGGGGGCCAGGACTGGACCCGTTGCAGCGGCAGCAACAACTTCACGTCTCGGCCCTCCTTCGACCTCGACTCGCTCGGCTGCCTGGCCGGACGCGACCCGAGCAAGGTCCAGATCCGGAACCTCCTGATCACGAAGGGACAGGGGAACAACCGAACGACCTACCAGGAGAACGTCAACTACAGGTTCGATCCGAGTTCCCACGTGGTGACGTGGATCACGCCGCCGAACGTCGGCCAGGTGGACATCTCCTTCGAGTGGTCAGAGCAAGGGAGGTGCGGGGTACCCCCCGCGAACAACAGCAGCGCCGAGTGCATGGTGCTCCGATGGGAGGGTTACCAGACCGGGGGCAGCAACCCCGGTGGTGGGGCCAACTTCGGGCTCCAGGCCGTCCAGCTGATCCGCTGAGCGCCGGGGGGCGGCTCAAGGTGGCCCGGTGAACGTACGAAGGGAGAACCGATGAGATCGCGAGGCTTGGTCGTGGTGTTGGCGCTCCTGCTGGCGGCGGGGGCCACCGCCGCCGTGTTCCTCTACGTCCGGGGCGTGCGGGAGGAGGCGCGGACCGGCGGCGAGCTGGTCCGGGTGATCGTCCCGACCCAGGACATCCCGGCCGGGACCCAGCTCGACCCCCTGATCCAGCAGGGTGCGTTCCGGGAGCTCGAGATCCCCCGCGACGCCGTCGTGGTGGGCGCGGTGACCGACCTCTCCCAGCTCCGCGGCCAGACCGCGACCTCGGCCATCCTCGCCGGGGAGCAGATCCCCACCCAGCGGCTGTCGAGCGGGGCCCTGCCCGGCGGGGCGCTGGGGCTCACCGAGGGCTACCAGGCCGTGACGGTCTCGCTCTCCGCCGAGCAGATCGTGGGCCCCGCGCTCCAGCGGGGCGCCCACGTCACGGTCTACGCCTCGTTCTCCGGCGTCGACACCCGCGCGCTCAAGGGCGGCGCGGTCCCGGCCCCGACCCAGGTCCGCGGGATCCCCGGGCTCGTGATGCCCCTCGTCCACGAGGTCCGGGTGCTCGACGTGCTCCGGCCCGGGGTGGCCGAGGGCGAGCAGGCCGCCGACCAGGGGGCGCTCGTCACGCTGGAGCTGCTCCCGGTGGACGCCGAGAAGGTGGTCTTCGCCCAGCAGAACGGCAGGCTCTGGCTCGGCCTGATCGCGCCGGAGGACGTGGGCGCGGTCGAGGTCATCCGGCCGGTGGACTTCCTCCAGCTCGCGAAGAGAACCCAGTGACCGAGCCCTCCGTCGTCGCCGTCGGGACGCCCCAGTCGTTCCGCCAGCAGCTCGCCCGCGCCCTGGAGGTCGAGCCGGACGAGATCGGCTGGGTGCAGTCCTGCACGGCCGCCGAGGAGCTGATCATCAGCACCCCGCGGCCGGTCGACGTCCTCGTGCTCTCGCCCGAGGTGAAGGAGCCCGACGCCCTCGGCCTGGCCGAGTTCGTCGGCCGCTCCGCCCCGGCCACCGCGATCGTGCTGGTCCGGGACCACACCTGGAACGGGCTGCTCCCGGCGGCGATGCGGGCCGGGATCCGCGACGTCGTGGACCTCACCCAGGGGACCGAGGAGCTCCGCGACGCCGTGGAGCGGGCCATCACCTGGGCCACGAACCTCCGCTCGATCGGCACCAAGGTGGCCGCCCCCAAGCAGCGGGGGAAGATCATCTCGGTCTTCTCCTCCAAGGGCGGGAGCGGGAAGACGTTCCTCACGAGCAACCTCGCCGCCGCCCTCGCCGAGATGGCGGGGGGCAAGGACGTGGCCGTGGTCGACCTCGACATCGACATGGGCGACGTCTTCACGTACTTCGGGACCGAGCCCCAGGGCTCGATCTCGGACCTGATGGAGCTGGGGGAGGCGAACGACCCCGAGGCGGTCCGGGCCGGGGGGCGGCAGCTCGGCGAGCACCTGTGGGGCTACGCCGCCCAGCCCGACCCCACCGCCGAGGCCCCGGCCGGGGAGGCCGTGGGGAAGTTCCTCCGGGCCCTCCGCAACGAGTTCGGGTTCGTCGTGGTGGACGCCTCCGTCGACTACTCCGACGCCGCCCTGGTCTGCTTCGACCTCTCCGACACCATCATCCTGGTCACCGCCCTCGACGTGGTGGGCGTGAAGCACCTCTCCAAGGCCCTCGACACGCTCCTCGCCATCGGGATCCCCCGGGACCGGTTCCGGATCGTCCTGAACCGGGCCGACTCCAAGGTGGGGCTCGAGGCGGGGGACGTGGAGCGGGTGATGAAGATCCAGGTGGACGCCATGATCCCCTCGAGCCGGCTGGTCCCGATGGCGCTCAACAAGGGCCGGCCGGTCGTGGTGGACGAGCCCCGCTCGGAGGTGGCCCAGGCGATCCGCGCGCTCGCCTCCCGCTTCGTGGGCGCCGGCTCCCTGGAGGAGGCCGCGGCCGAGCCGGCCGCCCCTCGCAAGCGCGGCCTGTTCCGACGTTCCTAGGAGGTCCCATGTCCCTCGCAGACCGCCTCGCGCAGACCCAGAAGAAGGACCGGCTGGCGGAGGTGCGCACCCGGGTCCAGGAGCGGCTCGTGGAGTCCCTCGGGCCCCGCCTGTACGACTCCACGATCTCCGACACCGAGCTGGAGGGGATGGTCCACCAGCGCCTCCGGGAGCTGCTCGACGAGGAGGAGGTGCCGCTCTCCGCCCAGGAGAAGCTCCTGATCGTCCGCCAGATCGGCGACAGCGTCCTGGGCCTCGGGCCCCTCGAGCCCTTCGTCCGGGACCCCGAGGTCACCGAGATCATGGTGAACGGCTGGGACACGATCTACGTGGAGCGGGGCGGGAAGCTCTACTGGACCGGGGTGAAGTTCCACGACGAGGGCCAGCTCCGCCGGACCATCGACAAGATCGTGGCCAAGGTCGGCCGGCGGGTGGACGAGGCCTCGCCCTACGTCGACGCCCGCCTCCCCGACGGCTCCCGGGTGAACGCGATCATCCCCCCGCTCGCGATCGACGGGCCGTGCCTCACGATCCGGAAGTTCGCCACCGACCCCTACCAGGCCGAGGACCTGATCGAGTTCGGGACCATGACCTCCCCGGTGGCGAGGTTCCTCGACGCCTGCGTGCGGGGGCGGGTCAACATCCTGGTCTCCGGGGGGACCGGCGCCGGGAAGACCACGACGCTCAACGTCCTCTCCTCGTTCATCCCCGACGACGAGCGGATCATCACGATCGAGGACGCGGCGGAGCTCAAGCTCCAGCAGCCCCACGTGGTGCGCCTGGAGTACCGCCCGCCGAACATCGAGGGCCGGGGCGAGGTCACGATCCGCGACCTCGTGCGGAACGCCCTCCGCATGCGGCCCGACCGGATCGTGGTCGGCGAGGTCCGGGGCGGCGAGGCCCTCGACATGCTCCAGGCCATGAACACCGGCCACGACGGGTCGATCTCGACCATCCACGCCAACTCCCCGCGGGACGCCCTCTCGCGCCTGGAGACGATGGTGCTGATGGCGGGGATGGACCTCGGGGTCCGGGCCATCCGGGAGCAGATCTCCTCGGCCCTCGACCTGATCATCCACCAGGGCCGCCTGAAGGACGGGACCCGCCGGATCACCCACATCACCGAGATCGTGGGGATGGAGGGCGAGGTGATCACGCTCCAGGACATCTTCCTGTTCGACTGGTCGGCGGGGATCGACGAGAACGGGCGGTTCCGGGGCCGGCTCAAGGCGACCGGCCTGCGACCCACGTTCCTCGACTCGCTCCAGGACAAGGGCGTGTACGTCGACCCCGACATCTTCACGCCCGAGCAGCGGGGGGCGGCGTGAGGACGCCCCGGCGCGCGGCGCTCCTCCCGCTCGCCCTGGCCCTGGCCCTGGGGGCCGTGCCGGCCCTGGCGCAGGAGGAGCAGGCCCGGATCACCGGCACCGACACCCACCGGTTCCCCGAGGTCCGGGTGACCTTCACCGTGCCCGGCGGGCAGGTGGACCCCTCCGCGGTCCGGCTGACCGAGAACGGGGCGCCCGTCGGGGACCTCGTGGTCCAGCCGATCGTGGAGTCCTCGACCGAGATCGACGTGGTCCTCGCCCTCGACGTCTCGGCCTCGATGCGGGGCGAGCCCCTCGCCCGGGCCCTGGAGGCGGCCCGGGCCTTCGTGGCCCGGCTCCCCGAGGGGAGCCGGGTCGGGGTGCTCACGTTCGCCGGCGATGTCCGCGTCGTGAGCCCCCTCACCCCGAACCTGGAGGCGGTGCGGGGGATCCTGGAGGGCTCGTTCGAGGTCTCCCGGGGCACGGCCCTGTTCGACGCGCTGGTCCAGGCCGCCGGGATGTTCGACGGCGAGGGGCAGCGGAACGTGGTGCTGCTCGCCAACGGGCCGAACAACGTGGGCGACACCAGGCTCTCCGACGCCGAGGCCGCGCTCCGGAGGGAGCGGACCACGGTCTACTCGGTGGCGTTCCGGGGCGGGGGCGCCGACGTCCTCACGATGCGCCGCCTGGCCGACACCACGGGCGGCACCTACTCCTCGGGCCAGCTCGCCGAGCTGTCCGCGCTGTACGAGGCGATCGCCTCCCAGCTCTCGAGCCAGTACGTGGCGACCTACCGCTCGACCTCGGTCTTCGGGAGCCAGCTCTCGATCCAGGTCTCCGGGCCCGGCTTCACCGCGGAGGCGGTGACGCTCGCGCCGCGGAAGCCGCGGCCGCAGGGCCCGCCGCCCACGGTCGAGCCGGCCCGTCCGCTGCTCCGGGGGACCTGGGGGCTCGCGGTGGTGGGCGGGCTCGTGTTCCTCGCGGCCTTCCTCCTCGCCGTGATGCTCGTGGGGACGGGGGTCCGGGTGCGCCGGGAGCGGGAGGCCGCGGCCCGGATGACCGCCGTGGCCCGCCCCCAGGCGGTGCTCGCCGCCCAGCCCGAGCGGGCGACCGTGCCCTGGATCCCCGAGCAGATGGTCCAGGTCGGGGAGCGCGTGGCCCGGGCCGGGGGGTTCGCCGGGATGCTCGACCACAAGCTCGAGCAGGCCGGGCTCCCCCTGCGGGCCGGGGAGTTCGTGGCGGCCACCGTGATCGCCGCCCTCGGGGCCGCCGTCCTCTCGCTGCTGCTGTTCCAGAACCTCGTGCTGGTGCTGGCCTTCACCGCGGCCGGCGGGCTCGCGCCGTGGGCGCTGCTCTCGCGGAAGCTCTCCCAGCGGAAGGACAAGATGAACCGGCAGCTCCCGGAGGTGCTGAACATCATGGCCAGCTCCCTCCGGGCCGGCTACAGCTTCCTCCAGGCCCTGGACACCGTGGCCAAGCAGATCCCCGAGCCCGCGGCGGCCGAGTTCAACCGGACCATCGCCGAGATCCGGCTGGGCCGGAACGTGGAGGAGGCCCTCAACGCGATGGCCGAGCGGGTCGGGAGCGACAACTTCCGCTGGGCGGTGCTCGCCGTGAACATCCAGCGGGAGGTCGGCGGGAACCTGGCCGAGATCCTCGACACCGTGGCCCACACCGTCCGGGAGCGGGACGAGCTGCTCCGCGAGGTCGACGTGCTCACCACCGAGGGTCGGATCTCGATGTGGGTCCTGATCGCGCTCCCGGTCCTCCTGACGGTCTACATGCTCGCGGTGAACCGCGAGTACATCAGCCTCCTCTGGAGCACGCGGGTGGGCTGGGTGATGATGATCACCGGGGCGAGCCTCCTCGCGCTGGGCTACGTCTGGATCAAGCGGTTGGTGAAGATCGATGTCTAGCACCGGGTTCCTGGTCCTCGGGCTCCTCTGCACGTTCGGCGCGGTCCTGCTCCTCGGGCTGGCCGTGGACTTCTCGCTCGCCGAGCGGCGGCGGGCCCTCCGGCTGCTCCAGGCGCAGGTGGGGGCCACGACGCCCGGGCAGATCCCGAACCTCCGCGAGCAGGAGCTGTCCCGGGGGTTCGCCCAGCGGGCGATCCTGCCCCTCGTGGAGGCCGCGGGCCGGGCCGCCCGGCGGTTCACCCCGATCGGGGCCCGGGAGCGGTACGCGCGGAAGCTCGTGCTCGCCGGCAGCCCCCCGGGGTGGGACGCCGAGCGGGTGGCGGCCTTCAAGGTGATCGGGGGGATCGTCGGCCTGGTCGTCGGGATCTTCGTCACCTCGGCGGTGGGGATGCCGCGCTTCCCCCAGATCGGGATCGTGCTCCTGCTCACCGCGGTTGGGTTCTTCGGGCCCGACGCCATCCTCGACCGGAAGGTGCAGGACCGGCAGAAGGAGATCCTCCGGGCCCTCCCCGACACCCTCGACCTCCTCACGATCAGCGTCGAGGCCGGGCTCTCGCTGAACGCCGCGATCGGGCAGGTCGTGAAGACCGTGCCGGGGACGCTCTCCCGGGAGCTGGCCCGGATGCTCCAGGAGATCCAGCTCGGGGTGTCCCGGGCCGACGCGTTCAAGAACCTCGCGGCCCGGACCGACGTCGAGGAGCTGAACGGGTTCGTGCTGGCGATGGTCCAGGCCGACGTGTTCGGGGTGCCGATCTCCCAGGTGCTCCGGGCGCAATCGAAGGACCTGCGGATCCGGCGGCGCCAGCGGGCGCAGAAGCAGGCCCAGCAGATGCCGGTGAAGATCGTCTTCCCGCTGATCCTCTGCATCCTCCCGGCCCTGTTCATCGTGGTGGCCGGCCCCGGCGTGATCCGGATCGTCAACGCCGTCCTCGGCAACCTCACCTGACGCCCTCGGCGTGGAACGCGCGGGGCCGATCGCGGCGGGCCTTTGGTCCGACGTAGCGCGTCTACCGCATGCGCCGCATGGCGGACGGCGGAGGCCGGGCTAGGCTCGTCGCATGGTTCCCGAGGGAGGACATCCGTGCGACGGGCGGCGATCGGATCGGCGATGGCGGTGGTGCTGGTGGCGGTCCTGGCGACCGCCGCGCTGGCGGAGTACCCGCCCTCGCCCTCCCCGAGCCCCACGAGGCCGCCCTCCGGCCCCTCGCCCTCCCCGACCTCGCCGGCCCCGACTCCCTCGCCCACCGTGCTCCCCACGGTTACCGTCTCCCCGCCCGGGGAGGGGGGCGGCGGCGGTGGCGGTGGCGCCGTGGAGGGCGTCGAGGTGGTGCGCCCGGCCGCGGGGGGCATCGCGTTCACCGGCGCCGACGTCGCGGTTGGGGCGCTCCTCGCCGCCGCGCTCCTCGCGGCGGGGATCGGGCTCCTGGTGGCCACCCGTCGCCGCCGCAGCCGCACCGGCTGAACGCGCGCCCCGACGGCCCTCGGCGGGTCGATCCGGTCGGAAGGCCGCGTTGGTATGGTGTCACACCACCAGGCGGACGACCGTGAAGCTGCCCGACGATCTCGATGCCCTCCTCCGATACGAGGCCCGCGAGCGGGGACCGACGGTCTCGGAGATGACCCGTGAGGCGATCCGGTCCTACCTGGGAGCGGGGAGGCGTCGCCTGATCGCCGCGAAGGCGGGTCGGAGCGGTCATCGGGATACGGCGCGGCGTATCGAGATCGACGCTCACCCGCCGAACACCGGGGTCCTGAGCAGCTCCAGGAGCTCCCGCCAGAGCCGGAGCGGGAGGGGGGGCGCGAACGAGACCTCGAGCTCGAGGAGGGGACCGGGCCGGCCCTCGTAGCGGACGCCGTCGCCCGTGGGCTCGAGGCCCGGGCTGGCCCGAGTGATGCGCATCCCGGGGGGCGGCGCGATCTCCACGCGGACCCGGGCCGGGCGGGCCGTGGGCGGGGTGAGGAGGGTGAGGCGGTACGTCCCGCCGGTGCCGTCGCCGACCCAGGCCCCGCCCGTGACCGTGGACATGGCGAGGTCCGCCGTCCGTCCCCGGGGGATCCGGACGTAGCCGCGGACGAACGGGAGGCCCCGCTCCACCCCGCCCGAGAGCGGCTGGGGCTCGCCGGCGGCCTCGAAGGCCCGTGGATGGCAGGTCGGGGCGCAGTAGAGCTGGACGATGGCGGCGTTCTCGAGCGGCGCCAGCCCCTCCGCCACCGAGGCCGTGGGGGCGTCGCGGGGGGCCCGGTTGGTGAGGGCCACCGACAGGTCCCCCCGGGCCGATCCGTCGGCGGCGAGCGAGGCCCGGTAGACGACCTCGGTCTCCTGGTAGAGGTCGAGCTTGTTGCCCCCGGCGTTGTTCTGGACCACGGCCACCAGGTCCCCCGGGCCCGCGCGGAGGGCGCCGCCGGCCGGGGTCCGTTCCAGGACCGCCTGCATCCCGGGGTCCCGGCTGAAGGCGTGGATGTGGCCTCCCGCGGCGAGCCCGGCGACGGTGGTCAGGGCCTCGGCGGAGGGGCGGGCCCCGAGGAAGCGGGCGAGCACGGCCCCGGCCGCGTCGCCCAGCGTGACCTTCCGCGCCCCCTGGCTCCCGAACAGCTCCCGGGCCTCGACCGCGAGGAACTCGACGACGTCCGCCGCCCCGAGCCGGACCCCCACGCCCGGGACCCGCACCGGGCCCGTGAGCCGGACCAGGGCCTCGAGCACCGTCGGGTCGGCCGTGATCACCCCGTCCAGGCGATCGCCGGTCGCCGCCTCGTAGGCGTCCAGGATGGCCCGGGCCGCGGTGGGGAAGTCCGGGGTCATGTTGATGTTCAGCCAGAACCCGTTCCCGTCGCGGAACGGGTCGTAGAGGGCGACGTACTCCTCGGTGGGGCCGGGCACCTCCCCCGGGTCGAGCTCGGGGAGGCGCTGCACCGGTGTGAAGTCCGAGAGCGTGAGCCGCCCGGCGTCGGCGGTGAGGATGGCGTAGGCACCGATCAGGCCCCCCGTGCCGCGGAGCTCCGCGAAGTTCTGGGCCCCGAGGAAGTACCGGCGCGGACCGTCGGCCCCCAGGAACCCCGGCAGCTCCCGGAGGAGCCCCACGCCCGTGGTGAGCGAGCGGCGGAGCGCGGCGAGCTGCTCCTCGGCGAGGGCCCGGGCCTGGGCCACGGGGCCCGGCAGGGGCGAGGTCGGCGCGCGATGCACCTCCTCGAGGGCCCCCGCGACGAGCGAGAGCGCCCGCCCGGCGGGCCCCGCGAGCCCCGCGTAGACGTCGAGGGGCAGGCGGCCCTCCCGGGGCCCGAGCCCCGCCAGGCCGCCGGGGATCCCGTCGAGGGCCTCGGCCAGGATGGCCCCCGCCCGGGCCGTACGGACGCCGGCGTCGGCCAGGGCGGAGAGCGCATCGGGGGTCCGCCCGAGGACCGGGAACAGGGAGAGGGCGCGGAACCAGGGCCCCTGGGCGATGCCCCGGGCCCGCTCGAAGCGGCGGGCGGCGAGCTCGAACCGCCGGTGCGCGGGGGCCGGATCGTTCGCCACGAGCGCGGCGCGGGCCCGGCGGAGCTCCCGCTCCCCGGCCGCCATCTCCCGGCGGAGCGAGGGGGCGGAGGCGGCGGCGAGCCCCACGAGGAGCGCGAGCATGGCGAGCGCCCCGAGCAGCGCGCGCCGCACGAGGCGCGCGAGGGATCGCCCCCGGCGGGCCCCCCGTCCCGCTCCCTCCGCCACGGGGAGGAGTCTCCCACGCGGCCCCCTGCCGCGCGGCCCGGCCCGCGTCGCGCGAGCCCCGTTCCGGTACCCTCAGCCCCGATGCCGATCAAGGTGGCTTACCAGGGCGAGCCCGGCGCGTTCAGCGAGGCGGCGGTCCTGTCGGTGTTCCCCGACGCCGAGCCGATGCCGTGCGAGACCGTCCGCCTGGTCTTCTCCCGGGTGACGAGCGGGGAGGCCGACTTCGGCGTGGTCCCGCTCGAGAACTCCCAGGCCGGGTCGGTGAACGAGACCTACGACCTCCTCCTCCACTCGAGCCTCGTGCGGATCGCCGGGGAGGCGGTGGTGCGGGTGGACCACGCCCTCCTCGCCCCGCCCGGGGCGCGCCTCGAGGGGATCCGCCGGGTCTACTCCCACTGGCAGGCCCTCGCCCAGTGCGAGGACTTCCTGGCCGCCCTCCACGTCGAGATGCACCCGGTCCACGACACCGCCGGCGCCGCCCGGATGGTGGCCGAGCGGGGGGACCCGCAGGAGGCTGCGGTGGCGAGCGTGGAGGCCGGGACGAAGTTCGGCCTGGTGGTGCTGGCCGAGCGGATCCAGACCTACCCCGACAACTTCACGAAGTTCGCGGTGATCGGGACCCGGGAGGCGGCCCTGGGCGAGCCGAACAAGACCTCGCTCGTGATGGCGGTCCACGACCGCCCGGGCTCGCTCCTCGGCGCCCTCCGGCCCTTCGCGGAGCGGGGGATCAACCTCGTGAAGCTCGAGAGCCGGCCCCGGCGCGGGAAGCCCTTCGAGTACGTGTTCTACGTGGACGTGGAGCGGGCCGCCGACGACCCCGACATGAAGGCGGCCCTCGACGAGGTGGCCGAGCACACCTCGCTCCTCAAGGTGCTCGGCACCTACCGCGCGTCCCCGGGAGCCTCCTGAGGCGGCGCGCCTCCCGGCGCGAACCCTCCGCACGGCGGGACGCGACCATCCGCGTCGGAGGCGGCGCGGAGGACGGCGTCGCGCGCGCCCGGATCCATCGTCGTATGCTACACGCGCGCTGACGGCGCCGGAAGCCGCCCGACGGGTCGGTCGCAACCCGGAGACGATCCGGCGCTGGATCCGTTCGGGGAAGCTGCCCTCCCGGAAGGTGGGGACCCAGCACCTGATCGAGGAGGGAGACCTCGAGGCGCTGCTCGAGCCGGATCTCCTTCCGGCCCCGCCGGACTGGGACGTGATGTGGGACGGACGCCGGATGCCGGACTGGGAGGCGATCATCCGCCGGCAGCGGGCCTCCAGGTGATCCCGTGATCGTGCTCGACGCCGGCGCGGCGCTCCGGGCGGTGCTGCGTCCCAAGGGTCTCGACGAGCTGCTTCGGCTCGAGCCGGTCGGCCCGCCGCTCCTCTGGTCCGAGGCGACATCCGCCCTGCGCGAGGCGGCCTGGCGCGGCGAGCTCCCCCGCGACGTCGCCGCGGAGGCCCACCGCCGGTTCATGGCCGCGCCCATCGCTAGGAGGGCGCCGCGGGAGCTCCACCACCGCGCGTGGCAGATCGCGGAGCGGCTCGGGTGGGCACGGACCTACGATGCGGAGTACGTCGCCCTGGCGGGCATCCTCGGGTGCCCCCTCCTGACCCGGGACGCACGACTCCGACGAGGCGCTTCGCACCTGGTCGAGGTCATCGGGCCGGCGGAGATCCCGCCCGGATGGTGAGCGTGGCCGGGGATCGTCGGCCGTGCGGTCGGAGCTGAAGGGCCGCGCATGGGCAGGGGGCGGCACGCGCGGCGGGCCCGGGTCCCGTTCGCGGTCCCGGCGGGGTTCCTCGTGGCGCTCACGGTGGGCGTGCTCGCCTGGCGGCTCCTCGAGGAGCGCGCGGGGCGGGCGGGGGGCGCGGCTCGCCCCGCGCGGCCGACGGCCACCCTGACCCGGCGCCCTTCCCCCGGCCCGAGCCCGCCCGCGGCGACGCCGTCGCCCTCGCCCACCCCCGGGCCGATCAACACCGCGTTCCCCGGCCTCACGACGTTCCGGGGGAACGCCACCCGGACCTACTACGGCGAGGGTCCGGTGCCCCGCCGGCCCGTGGTCCTCTGGCGCTACCCGCCGGAGGGCTCGATGTGCATGCGGTCCACGGCCGGCGGGGAGACCAAGCTCTGGTGCGGGACCGGGTGGACCGGGCAGCCGAACGTGATCGAGCACCCCGACGGCACCCTCGAGGTCCGGTTCGGGGCCTACGACGGGCGGTACCACTTCCTCGACGGCCGGACCGGGGAGCCCCTCGGGCCCGACCTCGCGACGGGCGACCTGGCCAAGGGCTCGGCCACCTCCGACCCCGACGGCTACCCGCTCTACTACGCCGGCTCCCGCGACGACCTGTTCCGGATCGTGGCCCTGGACCGGGAGGCGCCGACCGTGCTCTGGACCCTGGACGGGGAGACCAGCGTCCCCGACCCGGTGTGGAACGACGATTGGGACGGGGCGGCCCTGGTCGTGGACGACCACCTCTTCGTGGGCGGGGAGAACTCGTGGTTCTACGCGGTCCGCCTCCACCGCGGCTACGACCGGCGGGGGCGGGTGCGGGTCCGCCCGGAGGTGGTGGCGGCCGTCCCGGGGTTCGACGACGAGCTGCTCCGCGCGCTCGGGGACACCGACGTCTCGATCGAGGGGTCGGTCGCGTTCCACGACGGCGTGGTGTACTTCGCGAACTCCGGCGGGCTCGTGCAGGGCTGGGACGTCTCGGACGTGCTCGCGGGCGGGGACCGGGTGCGGCGGGTGTTCCGGTTCTGGGTCGGGGACGACGTCGACGCCACGGTGGTGATCGACGAGGAGGGGTTCCTGTACGTGGCGGCCGAGCTCCAGCGGTTCAACGAGCGGGCCCTCGAGGTCGGCCAGCTGATGAAGCTGGACCCCCGCAGGCCGCGGGACCCGCTCGTGTGGTCGATCCCGATCGAGGAACGCGGCCTCGGCGGGCTGGCCGGTGCGTGGGCGACCCCCGCGCTCCACGGCGGGGTCCTGTACGAGGCGACCCACGCCGGGGAGCTCCTCGCGGTGGACCGCGAGCGGGGGAGGGTGCTGTGGCGGATCCCGCTGCCCGGACCGACCTGGTCCTCGCCGGTCGTCGTGGACGACGTGCTGATCCAGGGGGACTGCGCCGGGGTGCTCCACGCCTACGACGTCTCCCGCCCCCGCCGCCCGCCCCAGGAGCTGTGGCGGGTGCGCCTGGGGGGGTGCATCGAGTCCACCCCGGCGGTGTGGCGGGGGATGATCTTCGTCGGGACCCGGGGCGGCGCCTTCTACGGGATCGGCGACCGCCGGGAGGCCTGAGCGGGCGGCAGGCGGCCTGGGGTCGGTTCGGCGTCGGTCCGTCCTGCACGGAGCGGCCTGGCGCGGCGATACGTCGGTCGAGCTCCTGCGCTGGTGGCTGGTGAGGCTCGACCGTCGGCTCCGCCGGGCGGCGGGCCGTCTGGGGTTCGTCGTGGGGCCGGAGGAACTGTGAGCCGATCAGAGCGCGGCGAGGCGGGTCCGGATCACGGCCGTCCGCCAGGCCGCGAGGGCCACGCCGAGGGCGACCAGCCCGGCGAACCCGAGGACGCGCGTGAGCGGACGGGAGCGCGCCGGCCCGACCCCGTCGGCGAGGCTCCCCGCGGCCATCCCCGCCAGCAGCCCCCCGAGGTGGGCCTTGTTGTCCACGCCGGGGAACGTGAGGCCGAACACCACGTTGATCAGGATGATCGTGAGCGCCCACCGCAGGTTCGCCCAGGCGATCGCGTGGTGACGGCGCCGGTAGTTGTAGGCGATGAACGCGCCGAGGAGCCCCACGATCGCCCCCGAGGCGCCCACCCCGACCGAGGTGAGCGTGGCGACGTCGAGCCCGCCGAACGCGTAGGAGGCCACGCTCCCCAGGAACCCCGAGACGAGGTAGATCGCGAGGAACCGCCAGCGACCGTACGTGCCCTCCACGAGGGTCCCGAAGAGCCAGAGCGCGTAGGCGTTGAGCGCGAGGTGGAGGAACCCGGCGTGGAGGAACATCGCGGTGAGGAGCCGCCACCACTGCCCGGTGGCGACCAGGACCGGGACCAGCGCGCCGAGGTCCACGAGGGTGCGGGCGGACCCGCCGGCGAACGACCCGGGACCGCCGAGGGCCACCTCGAGGAGGAACATGGCGACGACCGCTCCCAGGAGCACCCGGGTCGCGCTCAGCCCGCGGGCCCCGACCCGGAGGCCGCCGCGGCGGAACTCCCGCCGGGCCTCCTCCACGCAGGTCTGGCAGTGGTGGCCGACGGGCGCGGGGACCATGCACGCCGGGCAGATCGGGCGACCGCACCGCGTGCAGTGCACGGCGGTCCGCTCCTCCGGGTGGCGGTAGCAGGTCTCGAGGGGCGGCGCGGGCGGGAGCGGCGGTTCGTCCATCCGCCCGCCATGGTACGGGCTCGGGGCGGGGGTCACCCTCGGGCCAGCTCCTCGAGGAGCGGGGCGAGCGAGGGGTGGAGCGGGGCGGCCCGGGCCCGGCGCGCCGCCTCCTCGGGCCCGACCGGGCCCTCGGGCAGGACGACCGCGTCCAGGAGCGCGAGCGGGACCCGCTCGAAGGGCTCCGGCGCGGGGAGGTCCACGGGGACGAGCTTGGTCTCCCCGGCCAGGGCGATCGCGGGGAGGCCGCGGCCTCGGGCGGTGCGGCAGAGCGCCCCGGTCCGGACCTTGTTCACGAGGCCCCCGGGGCCGACCGCGTCCGCCCCCAGCACCGCGGCCTGGGCCGGGAACGCGGCGAGCGCCTCCTCGTCGGGGAGGGCCCGGGCGCCGAGCTCGACCAGGGCCTCGGCCGTCCGCCTCCCCTCCCCGCCCGGCTCGGAGACCATGCAGAGGACGGTCCGCGGCCGACGCAGCCTGCAGGTCGCGATCACGGTCGAGGACCACGAGATCGTGAGGACCGCCTCGGGCAGGAGGGGGGCGGCGACCTCGGGGACCCGGTCGTCGCGGTGGAGCAGCTCGAGGAACCGGGACGCTCCCGCCGCCGGCTCCCTTGCCTCGAGCACCTCGGTCGCGAGCCGCCAGAGCGGCGCCATCGCTGGGTGGCCGCGGAGCAGCGCCCGGACGGCGTCCGGGATCGCCTCCGGGTCGAGCGCGGCCAGGGCCTCCGCGGCGGCCCGGGCGATCTCGCGGGCGCCGGAGCGGCGGTCGGACGCGATGGCCGCGACGGTTGCCGGCAGGCGGGCCATGCCCGCATCGTAGGCGCGTGCAGCGCGACCGTGCCGACCCCCGGGGTCGGGCCCGGGCGAGCGAGCACGTCGCCGGGCTCTCGTCCCTCCTCGAGGAGCTCCGGTCGGCCGAGCGACCGACCCTCCTCGTGCTGGGGGAGCCGCCGCCCCGCCCCGGAACCGTGGCCCTCCTCTCGGGCTCGTTCGACCCCCCGACCGTGGGCCACCTCGCGCTCGCCGAGGCGGTGCGGGCCGAGGCCGACCTCGTCCTGCTCGTGTACTCGGCCCGGACGCTCCCCAAGGAACCCGGGACCCCGCCGCCGCTCCTGGCCGAAGAGGCCAGGGTCGAGGCGATGCGCGCCCTGGCCGGCGGCCGTCCCTGGCTCCGGGCCGCGCTCTGCTCCCACGGGCTCCTCGCCGACCAGGCCCGGGCCGCGGCGGAGCGGTTCCCCGGGGCCCGGCTCCTCCTCGCGATGGGTTCGGACAAGGCCCTCCAGCTCCTCGACCCCCGCTGGTACGAGGACCGGGACCGGACGCTCGAGGAGCTGTTCGCCCTGGCCGAGGTCCGCTACGGCGTCCGGGCCGGGGACGAGGGGAGGGTGGAGGCCGCCCTCGCCGAGCCCGGGAACGCGAGGTGGCGGACGAGGTTCCGCAGGGTCGAGCTCGCACCGGGCGCCGCCCTCGTCTCCTCCCGGGCGGTCCGGGAGGACCTGCGGGAGGGACGCTCGGTCGAGGGACGCGTGCCCCCCGAGGTGCTTCGGATCCTCGAGCGCGTCCTCTCGTGATGGGTGTACCGTCGGAGGTGATGCGGTTCGGCGCGGCCCTCTCGGAGGTCCCGGGCGCAGCCCGGGCGGGGACCGAGGCGGCTCGGGAGGCGGCCGCCCAGCTCGCGGCGACCCCCTCCCTCGCGGTGGTGTTCGCCTCGCCCCATCACGCCGAAGAGGCCCCTGGGCTCCTCGCGGCGGTGCGCGAGACGGCCGGGGTGGAGCGCGCGATCGGGTGCGTGGCCGAGGCCGTGGTCGGCGGGCGGCGGGAGGTGGAGGACGGGCCGGCCGTGGCGGTGTGGCTCGCCGCGCTCCCCGGGGAGGTCCGGACCTTCTCGCTGGGCTTCGCCCGGACGTCGGAGGGCGGGGTGCTCCACGGCCACCGGCTCGAGCCCGGTCCCCGCGCCTACCTCCTCCTGGCCGACCCCTACACGTTCCCCGCTGACCTCTTCCTGCGGTACGTGGACGAGCGGCTCCCGGGGACGGTGGTGATGGGCGGGATGGCGAGCGGGGGGTCCGGGCCCGGCGAGACCCTGCTGTTCCTGGACGGGGAGGTCCGGCGGGAGGGGGCCGTGGGCGTCGCGCTGGAGGTCGGGGTCCGTCCGCTGGTCTCGCAGGGGTGCCGCCCGGTCGGCTCGCCCTACACCGTGACCGCGGCGCGCGGGAACCTGGTGCTCGAGCTGGGCGGGGAGCCGCCGCTGCGGCGGCTCACCGAGCTCCTCGAGCGCCTCCCGCCCGAGGACGCGGAGCTCGTCCGCCGCGGCGTGCAGGTGGGGCTGGTGATCGACGAGTACGTCGAGGACCCGGGCCCCGGCGACCACCTGATCCGCGGGGTGCTCGGCTTCGACCCCGACTCCGGGGCGATGGCGGTGGGGGAGCAGGTCGAGGTGGGCCGGACGCTTCGGTTCCACGTCCGCGACGCGCGCGCCGCCGACCGCGAGCTCCGCGAGGCGCTGGAGCGGGAGCGGGAGCGCCTCGGGCGGGCCCCCGCCGGTGCGCTGCTCTTCACCTGCAACGGGCGGGGCACGCGGCTGTTCGGCGTCCCCGACCACGACGCCGGCCTGGTCTCGGACGTGCTGGGCGGCCCGCCGCTCGCGGGGTCCTCCTGCGCCGGTGAGATCGGGCCGGTCGGCGGGAGGAACTTCCTGCACGGCTTCACCGCCTCGCTGGCGCTGTTCGCGGAGGAGGACCCAGCTCCCGCCGGGGCGTCGGGCCCCGCTCAGCTTGGGGCGGCGCTCCCGCGTAGAGGTCCCGGGCGGTGAACGCGAGCGCTTCCCCCGGTCCCGCCCCCTCCACGACCTCCCTGGCGACCAGCACGTGGACCAGGTCGTCGGCCCGCCGGGGGAGGGCCTCGGCCGCCCACGGAGCCGGGCGAGCTCCTGCGGCCCGACCCGTCGCGCCCACTTCACCGAGCCGACCATCACCGCCGTACGCCCGCGGAGGCCGACGAGGTCGATCTCGGCCGAGCCGCCGCCGTCCCACCAGCGCCCGACCGCGGTCAGCTCGACGGGCAGCCCGCCACGGGCGGCGAGGCGTCGGACGAAGTCCCGCGCCACCTCCTCCCACGGCTCGCCCATGTGGTCGGAGAGGGCCGGGAGGATCACGTCGTCCACGACGCGTGGCCCGAGCCCCCGGGCGATGTCGGCGCGGTGGGGGTACACGAACCGGAACCGGGGGAGAGGCGCGGGTGGAACGCGGCGGCGTCGAGGTGGGAGAACGGGCGGAGGTGCAGGCGCAGGTCCACGTGGCCGCAGACGACGATCACCGACGCGCCCGGCGCCCGCCACGCTCGCTGGAGCGCCGCCAGCTCACCCGTGCGGTGGAGGGAGTCGGCAGGCACACGAGTGGCATGGCATACGACTCGTACGACGGTCAGGTCTTCCTCCCCGTCGCGTCCGACGCTGGGTCCCGGGGCCACCACGACCACCGCGCGACCTCGATCGCGACCGCGGGCCCCGGCGGCCGGCGCTCCGCGTACGGGGGGTACTTCGCGGCTAGGAGGTCGATGGCCCGCTCGAGCTCACGGCCCGAGGCCACGATCCTCGCGCGGCCGTCGGCCCGGACCCACCACAGCCGGCGCCAGTCCTCGTCGTAGGCGTCCACGAGGACGCTCGCCCGTGGATCGGCCTCCAGGTTCGCGAGCCGCTGGAGCCGGCGGTGGCGCTTGGGCTTCCGGTCCACGACGAACCACACCGTGCCCCCCTCGAGGACGAACACCACCGGGACCGCGTGGGGGGCGCCGTCGGGCCGGACCGTCGCGAGCCGGGCCACCCGGGCCCCCGCGAACCGTCGCCTCGCCTCCTCGAGGTCCACGGGGCCACGATACGCCCGCCCCCGTCGCCCTTGACTCCAGAACCCGGGAGGTCTATGAACGAATCACGCTGACGCTAGAGTCGCGCGGCGGGTGGGCGGGGGAGGAAGGGGTCGGGCCCCGGAGGAGGGAGGTGGCGATGTGCATGAGCTGCGCTCGCGCTCGACCTCCCCTCGCTCCTCGGACGCTTCCCGGCGGCGCCCCTCGTCGCCACGTGGGCGCTGGTGGGCGGGTCCCTCGGGCTCGTCCCCACGGTCCTCACGGGCCTCGTCGACCGGTGGGGGATGGTGCCCGGCTCGAGGAAGCGGCGGTGGGCGACCCGCCGCGTCCTCGCGCCGACGGCGGCGTCGGCGCCGTTCCTCGCGGCGCTGTTCGTGCGGTAGGGGGCCGGCCGGTCGCCGGACCGTCAGGACGGGAGCGCCTCGAGCTCCGCCGCCACCTCCGCGGGGTCCCACAGGCTCCCCCAGCGATCGACGATCACGCCGTCGGGGCCGATCAGGTAGAGCCAGGGCTCCACGAGGCTCCCGTCGGGTAGGGTGAGCCACTCGGCGGCCGCCTGGTTCACCACCTGGTCCTGGTACTCCTTCCAGATCTCCACGTGGATGTAGACCGCCCGGTCGGGGTAGCGCCGGGCGAGGTCCTGCACGGCCGAGACCACCGGGCCGCAGAACCGGCTGATGCAGAACGCGGGGGTGGCGAAGACGACGAGGGCCGGGCGGTGCTCGCGGATCGCCCGGGCGATGGTCCAGCGGTGGAGCTCGGGGTCGGGGATCCTCCCCTCCACGACGAAGCCCGAGTCGATCGCGGCGGGGGGTACGCCCTTCGAGCGAAGGGTGAGGTTCTCGGTCCGGGGCGCTCGGTCGCCGGGGGCCGGCAGCGCCGGCCGGTCGGCCACCGAGAACGCGGCCTGGGCCGAGACCGGGCCCAGGCCGGTGACGTCGGCGTCCACCTGGACCACGTAGATCCCGGGACGGTCGAACCGGAGGTCCCGTGCCTCGTACACGCCGCGGGCCTCGGAGGGCTGGGTGAGGACCGGCCGCTGCCCCTCCCCGGCCGGGGTGCCGGGGGTCGGGATGTACCGGGCGGGGGCCTCCGCGACGAGCTCGGGCTGTTCGAGGGGCGCGTCGGCGGGGCCCGTGTAGGCCACCCGGAAGCGGACCGTCCCGTAGGAGAGGAGCCGGCCGTCGTCGGCGAACAGGCCTACGAGGAGCCGCTGCGGGGCGCCGGTGTAGAGGTCGGCGCTCGCGACCTGGGCCGCGAGGCTGGGCGAGGACCCGGGGGAGGGCGGTTCCCCGGTCCCGCCGGATCCCCCCGTGCAGGCCACCGCGATCGCCGCCAGGGTGGCGAGGAGGGCGGGGAACCTGAGGGGACGCATCGGTTCCATCATCCCAGGGTTCCGTCGTCGCAGGAGGGGGCCGGGAGCCCCACCGCCCCGAGCGCCGCGCGGGTGGCCTCGAGGAGGTGGGCCGCGTGGTCGGGGAACGCGTCGGAGAGCCCGGGGCCGGCGAGGTCCGCCTCCACCCGCTCCTTCGCCACGAGGAGCGCCGCGGCGGCCGCCCGGTCCACGGGCTCCACCGCGGCCGCGAGGACGTGGAGCGCCTCGTGCGCGCGGTCGTAGAAGATCCGCCCGGCGCGGTCGGGATCGGTGGCGGCCGGGCCCTCGAGCTCGCACAGAGCGGCCACCAGGACCCGCGCGTCGGAGGCCGTCACCGTGCCCAGGGAGCCGGAGGCGGTCGGCTCGGGCGCCCGCCCTCCGCGGCCGCCGCAGGCCGCGAGCAGGACCGCGAGGGCGGGGGCGACCGCGGCGCGCCGGGCCAGACCCATCACGGTCCCGCCTCCACCCGGGCCCGGAACCCGCACCGCCGGCACCTGCGGTCCGTCTCCTGGAGCATCCCCCCACAGTACGCGCAGGGGCCGCGTCGGGCTGGCCCGGCCGCCCCGCGTCGGGATCGCGCGGGGGCCTCCCGCCGGCGCCTGAGGAACCCCCTCCCCGCGAACCAGAGCGCCACGAGGGCCGCGACGAGGAGCTCGTCCCATCCGCCGGCGTGGGCGAGGAGGGGGGGGACGTCCACCTCATCCCCCCGAGAGCAGCACCAGCGCGGTCACCGTGAACAGCACCATCACCGCGATGAGCGCGTACTGGGTGCGGACCGCGAGCCGACCCGGGAACGTCGCCACCGCCCGGTCGTGGGCGAGCACCACGCCCCCCACGTGGCCGGCGATCACCGCCGCCACCTGCACGTACCAGATCGTCGTGGGCGAGAGGAGGCCGAGGTTCACCTGCCAGCCGGCGGTCCCCAGGAGGTCCCACCCCCGGCCGAAGGGGTCGGAGAGGAGGATCACCCCGAGCTGCCCCTCGAGGAACAGGAGCGAGAAGTAGTGGGCGGCGAGGTAGGCGAACGCGATCGGGACCAGGCTGTGAGCGAACCGGACCGAGAGCGGGTGCCACCCGCGCCGCCCCACCGCCCCGGCCGCGGCCATCGCGAGGGCGTAGGCGGCGGCCACGGCGAGGATCGTCCCGACGAGCCCGGCGGTCCCGGCGAGCATCCGCGCTCCCTCCGAGAGGCGCCCGGTGGCGGAGAGCCAGGCCGACGACCGGGACAGCCCGTCGAAGGTGGTGGAGCCGAGGCTCGTCATGACGAACGCGAGCAGGCCGGGCCGCGGCTCGAGGGCGGGGAGCCCGCCCAGGGGCGGGCGGAGGACGACCCTCGCCTCCGCGTCTCGCCCGAGCGGCGAGAGCCGGCCCAGGAGGTCGTAGAGGACGGCGAAGGCCTCGCCGTTCCGCTCCCAGGTCTCCCGGCTGAACGCCGCCATCCCGGCGAGGGTCGCGGCCGAGTAGCCGACGGCGGCGAGCCCCAGGACCCGGGGCCGGGCCCCGAACGGCGCCACCAGCTCGAGCCAGACGAACGCGAACAGCGAGGCGACGGCCGGCCAGGCCCCGAGCCAGGGGGGGTACCTCCACCGGGGCCGCTCGCCGATGGCCAGGGCCCGGGCCAGCGTGTCGAAGGGGGAGAGCGTGGCCCACAGGTTCCCGAAGAGGGCGCAGGCGAAGGCCAGCCCGACCCACGCCCACACGTACACCGCGACCGGCGCGAGGTTCGCGGTGGGGTCGTCGGCGCCGGCCAGCCCGGCCACCGCGATCAGGAGGAACCAGGCCAGGGCGACGAGCCGCACCGCCCACTCCACCGCGGGGCTCGTGAGGAGGCGCTGGAGGGGGCCGTCGCGGCCCGGCGGGTCGGCCCGCCCCTCGAGGCGGGGCTCGCGCCACAGGACGCCTAGGGCCACGAACGACGCGACGAGCGCGGCCGAGGCACCCCAGACGAACAGCCAGCGGGGGACGGGGAGGTCGACCCTCCCGCCGAGGCCGTGGGCGAGCGCCGGGCTCGCGCCCGCCACCAGCAGGACGAGCGCGACGCCCACGACGAGCCCGGCGCGGCCGCGGGGCGTCACGGCCGGACCTCCAGGCGGGTGAGGAGGAGCCCGGCCTCCTCCAGCTCCACCTCGAACACCCCCGGCGCGTCGGCCACGAAGGCGATCCTCGCCCGCTCCCCGGGGCCGACCTCCGCGAGCAGGTCGTAGCCGTGGACGTGGACCTCGTCGGCGACGTCCGCCTCCACCACCAGCGCGACCCGTTCCCCGAGGTCGACCGCCACCTTCGCGGGCCCTTTCACCCGGCCGTCCTCCACCTCGATCTCGATCTCCCGCGCCTTGGGGGAGGGCGAGGGCTGGGTCGGGCTCTCGGTGGAGGTGGGCCCCTGCGTTGGGCCTCCCGTAGGGCTGGCCAGGATGGGAGGTCCGGTTTCCCCGGCTGGACCGCCGTCCGGCGAGGGGCTCCCGCCGCCCCCCGGCCGGAGGACGGCGAACAGCGCCACGAGGGCGGCGACGCCCCCGACGGCGAGCCCCGCGCGCAGCGCGGTGCGGGATGTCCCTTGCATGCTCCTCCTCCTCGGTCCGGGCCGCGCGTCCGCGCGGCCGAGCGGTCAGGCCGGGGAGGGGAGCGGGGGCGCGCGCCGGGGCGCCCCCAAAAGGAGCCGGGGCCTGGGGACGACCGGGTCGTTCGGGAGGGGTCGGGGCGCGTCCCGCCGAGCGGGGGGAGGGGGTCGGCGGGCCAGCAGGCCCGCCGCGCGGACCACGCCCCGGACCAGGTGGGCGAGGGCCGCCGCGACCACGACCTGGAGCACGAGGCCGACCAGGACCGAAGGGTCCCGCACGGCCGCCGGCACGGAGAACCCGCGCTCGGCGAGCTCCACGAGGGCGAAGGCCAGAGGTTGGATCGCCGCGAGGCGCCCGAGGGCGGGGCCCCGGTGATCCCGGCCCGTGGCGGCCCTCCAGGCGACCCCGGCGACCGCGACCAGGGCCGCGACCCCGGCGACGCAGGCGAGGAGGCCGAAGGAACCGTGGCCGGTGGCCGCGAGGTGGGCCGCCCGGAGCTCCGGGTCCGGCTGGGCCAACGCGTACCCCAACACGTGCCCCACGGCCACGCCGCCCGCGGCGAGGCCGCCGACCACGAGGGGCTCGGCGCGCCCCCGGTGCCTCATACAAGTAGGCTACCGAAGGCACGCCCGGCCGGACCGGTCGGGCGGGTGCCCCTCCAGGGCTCCCTCGAGGCGGAGAAGGGCCTCCTTGCGGGCCTCGTCGCCGCCGTAGCCGCCGATCGTCCCGTCCGCCGGGACCACCCGGTGGCAGGGGACGAGGAGCGCGACCGGGTTCCGGTTGAGGGCGTTCCCGGCGGCCCGGGCGGCCCGCGGGCTCCCGGCCGTGGCCGCGACCCGCCCGTAGGTCGCGACGGCCCCGTAGGGGATCCGTGCGGTCGCCTCCAGCACCCTCCGGGCGAAGCCCGGCGCGATGAGCGCGAGCTCCACGGGGGAGGCGAACCGCCGGAGGCGGCCTGCGAAGTAGGCGTCGAGCTCGCGGGCCAGGTCGGCCAGGGCGCGCCGGTCCTCCCGGGGCTCGCGCCCGGTGCGGAGCGCGAGTTCCTCGAGGAGCGGGTCGGACCCGCGGTCGGCGAAGGCGAGCCGCACGACCCCCCGCTCGCCGACCGCCGCGAGGATCTGCCCCAGCGGGGAGTCGAGCAGCGCGTAGCGGACGGGCCCTCGCACGGTGGGAACGGACGGTCCCCGCATCGCTCGTCGCGCCGGCCCCCGCATCGTCAGAGGAGCGGCCAGGGGTAGGGGCGCTCGGGACCGGGGCCCGGGAACCTCCCGCCCTCGGCGAGCCGCTCGGCCCGGACGGCGGTGGCCCGAGCCTCGCGCTCGGAGAGGAGGTCGGCCACGCGCCGACCGAGCGGTCCGTCCCGCAGCTCGCCTGCCAGCCGGCGAAGGTCCGTCACGAGCGGCGGCGGGAGCTCCTCGCCGACGTAGTCCCAGAGCACCGTCCGGAGCTTCGGCTCGGGGGAGAAGCAGACGCCGTGGTCCACCGCGTGGATCCTCCCGTCGACGCCCAGGAGGCAGTGCCCGGCCTTCCGGTCCGCGTTGTTCACCACGACGTCGAACGCCACGATCCGGCGGAACTCGTCGGGGTATCGATCCGCCAGCGTGAGCGCGTGCTCCCCCGGGTCGTGCTCGACGAAGAGCTGGACCGAGCCGACGCCGAGCGGCCCGTCGCGGAGGACGGTGGGCGGCACGTTCGGCCAGCCCAGCTCGCGGGCCACGAGGAACGCCGCGACCTCGCGGGCGCAGAGCGTCCCTTCGGGGAAGTCCCAGAGCGGCGCCTCCCCGGCGCGCGGCTTGTAGACCGCCCTGGCCTCCCGGCCCCCCTCGCGGACCCGGGCGAGGAGCGTCGCGTTCGAGGCCCGGGGGAGGCGGCCGAGCACCTCCAGCTCCCCGCCGGCCAGGAGCGCGAGGAGGTCGTCGAGCTCCCGGGCGGTCCGGGACGCGTCGGAGCTGTCCGACCGACCCTCCGCGCGATCGGGCCCTGCCTCCTCGCCGGCCCGCCTCACCCGGTGCTTCGGTGGCCGTTCATCGCCGGGCACCGGTGCCCCTCCGGGTCGATGGGGTTGCCGCAGAAGCGGCAGGTCGGCCGCCCGCGGGCGGCGACCGCCGCGGAGCGCCTGGAGAGCGCGAGCATCTGCCCCCGCGTCGCCCAGAGCACGATCCGCTCCGGTTCCTCGAGGAACCCCTCCTCGAGATCGTCCTCCACGAGCTCCTCGAGCTCCAGCTGGAACAGGTCCCGTCCCTCGTCGTAGGCGATCGTGAGGCGGCCCACCCGCCAGAGCGGGTCGACGGGGTCCTCCAGGGCCATCTCCTCCTCGCTCGGTCCCTCCTCGGTCTCCCGCCCGATCCCGGCGAGGATCTCGAGGATCGATCGGGCGAGGAGCTGCACCTGCTGCTTCTCGACGATCACGGTCACGAGGTCCGGGCCGCGACGCGCCTGGATGAAGAACGTGCGCTGGCCGGGCTCGCCGATCGCGTCGGTCGTGATCCGGTCGACCGGTCCGAGCTCCACGCGGTCTATCCTCGCACGTTCCGCCGGCGGCGCCCCGGGGCGAGCCCGGCGAGCCCGCCGGTGTCGTTCACCCGGAGCACACGCGGCGGCCCGTCGTCGAGCGAGACCACGGAGACCGAGACCGGGTCGATCGCGAGCCTCGCGAACGCCTCGACCGGCGCACCCAGGAGGTGCGCGAGCGCGAGGCGGATCACGTCGGCATGGGTGACGACCGCGGTCGTCGAGCGGGGGTGGGTCTCGGCGATCGCGTGGAACTCCGCCACGGCGCGACGGCAAGCGTCGAGGAGGCTCTCGCCTCCGGGGAAGGGCGTCGCGAGGGGGGCGGCGGTCGCCCTCCGCCACAGGCGGGTTCGCTTCACCTCGGCCAGGGGGCGACCGGCCCAGCGGCCGAACCGGACGTCGGAGAGGTCCTCCCGGACCCTGACGGGGAGCCCACGGGCCCGGGCCAGGGGCTCCGCGGTCTGCCGGCATCGGAGCAGGGGGCTCGAGTAGAGCGCGTCGATCCCCACGCCCTCGAGCCGGGAGACCAGCTGGTCGGCCTGGGCGCGGCCGTCCGCCGAGAGCGGGGTCTGGGGCTCGGGGAGCCGGACGCCCGTGGAGGCCGTGACCCCGTGCCGGATCAGGAGGAGGAGCGCCACGCGCGAAGGATAGCGGCGGGCTCCCGCCGGGGGGCTCCGCGCGCCGCCGGGGCCCGCCACCGCGGCCCGCGCTCAGCCCCGGCCGGGGGTCTGGGCCGCGCTCAGCCCCGACCTCGGAACACGACGCAGCAGGCGCCGGGGGAGGGGTCGAGCTCCGCCACCAGCCCGTCGAGCCCGGCGGCCCCGAGGAGGCCTTCCATGAACCACAGGTTCGCTCGACAGACCAGGTCCGGGTCGACGCGGGCCAGGGCCTCGAAGGGACAGTTCCGGAGGCGGACGATCCCGCCGCCCTCGTCGGCTGGCTCGAACCCTTCCTCGGCGAGCGCCCGCCGGACGACCGCGAGGGTCGCCCGCCGTCCGGACCGTCGGATCCGTTCGCCCACGGCCGACCCCGCCGCCCGCGCCGCAGCCCGGAGGGCCTCGCCGTCCCCGGCCTCCCGGAGCCCCGCGGCCAGGATCTGCGCCAGGAGCTCGTACCGCCGCTCCGGCAGGGAGACCCGGAACTCCGTGGAGGCCCTTCGGTAGAGCTTGGCCGGGCGCCCGGCCCCGGGGCCGCTCCGCCCGGTCAGGCGCCGGTAGCGGACGTGGAGGAGCCCGGCGGCGGCCAGCCGGTCCAGGTGGAACGCGGCCAGGGCGCGGGAGATCCCGAGCGCCCGGGCCGCCTCCTCGCGCCCCACCTCCCCGCGCTCCACCACGTAGCGGTAGAGCTCGCGTCGGACGGGCTCGGCGAGGAGCGCGATCGCTTCGAGCTGCGCCGCGCGCTCCTCCATGCAGCGACTGTAGCACGCGGTCCCGCTCTCGGAAGAACTCATCGGGGCAGGTCAGGGGCGATGTGGGCCCACACCCGTCCCCGCCCGGCTCATCCCGCGGCGGGGAGGCGGACCTCGAAGGTCGAGCCTCGTCCCAGCTCGCTCTCGACCCGGACCGTTCCCCCGTGGTTCTCCACGACGTGCCTCACGATGGAGAGCCCGAGGCCGGTCCCCCCGGTCCCCCGGGAGCGGGCCGGGTCCACCCGGTAGAAGCGCTCGAAGATCCGGGGGAGGTCCCGGGAGGGGATCCCCGCCCCGGTGTCGGACACCCGGAGGAGGACCTCGCCGTCCGCCGGGCCCACCGCCACCTCCACCCGCCCTCCGCGGTCGGTGTAGCGGATGGCGTTGTCGAGGAGGTTGCGCACGAGGAGCGCGAGGTCCCGGCGCGAGCCCTGGACCGGCGGCGAGGGCCGCGCGTCCACGACGAGCTCGATCCCGGCGTCCCGGGCCTGCGCCGCGAACCGCTCGGCCTCCTCCCGCACGACCGCCTCCATCGCGACGCGCTCGGTGCGCTCGCTCCCCGCCTCGAGGCGGGAGAGGTCGAGGAGGTCGGCCACGATCCTGGCCAGGCGCGCGGCGTCCCGTTCCAGGCGCGCCGCGAACCCGGCGACGGCCCCCGGATCCTCGACGGCCGCCGTCCGGATGGTCTCGGCGGCCGCGAGGATCGAGGCCACCGGCGTCTTGAGCTCGTGGGAGGCGTTGGCCACGAAGTCCCGGCGCATCGCCTCCACCCGCTTGGCCTCGGTCACGTCGCGGACCACGAGCAGCGCCCCTCCCCCCTCCACGGGGATGGCGGTCGCCCGGAGGTGGCGGGCGGGCGACCCCCGCTCGAACTCCACGGTGGCCCCCCGGCGCTCGCGGAGGGCCTCCGTCGCCGCCTCCCGGAGGGAGGCCGGCGCGAGCGCGGCCACCGACCCGATGGGCCCTCCGAGCATCCCCACCGCCGCCCGGTTCGCGAACCGGACCAGGCCGTCGGCGTCGGCCAGGACGACGCCCTCCTCCATCGAGGAGAGGATTAGGTCCCGGACCCCCCGCTCCTCGGCGGCCGCCCGCCGCTCCCGGGCCAGCTCGTCGGCGGCGCGCTCCAGCACCCGCGCCAGGCCGTCCAGGTCGCGGGCCTCCCAGGGCATGGCCCGGACGCCCGGCAGCTGGCCGACGAGGCGCCGCACCGCCCGCCGCAGCCGCTCCAGGGGTCGGTGGAGGAGGAGCCCCGCGAGGATGGACGCCGCGCCCACGTGGGGAGCGTACCCCGTGGGGAGGGACGGGCCGGCCCGCCCGCCCTGGCGCCGAACGTTCACGCCCCGTTCACGTGGGCGCCCGGGTCAGGACGCACGCGCCCCCTAGCATCCGGGGTCGATGGGCGACCGCAGCTCCCTCCCGCGGGACCGGGGGACGGCCCGACGACACCCCCCTCTCCGGACGGCCGTCCCCCGAGTCGCCCAGGTCGGTCGGTCCCGGGGATGGACGAGGAGGAGGACGCGCATGGGTCGGAGGTGGTCCGGGCTCGTGGCGGCCGGGGCGGCGCTCGCGCTCGCCGCGGCGGCCTGCGGGAACACGACCGAGGGCTCGGGCGGCGGGCTCTCGGGCAAGGTCGTGGGTGACGGCTCCAGCACCGTCTTCCCCATCACCCAGGCCGTGGCCGAGGAGTTCACGGCGGAGAACCCGAACGTCGAGGTCTCGGTGGGGATCTCGGGGACCGGCGGGGGGTTCGAGAAGTTCTGCGCGGGGGAGACCGACCTCCAGGACGCGTCCCGCCCGATCGAGCAGGAGGAGATCGACGCCTGCGAGCGGAACGGCGTGCGGTACGTCGAGCTGAAGGTGGCCCTGGACGGCCTGTCGGTCGTGGTGAACCCGTCGAACGACTGGGCCGAGTGCCTCACGGTCGACCAGCTCAAGGCGATCTGGGAGCCGGGGAGCCGGATCGACGACTGGAGCGAGATCCCGGGCGCCGGCTTCCCCTCCCGGCCGCTCACGCTCTACGGGGCGGGGACGGACTCGGGGACCTTCGACTACTTCACCGACGTGATCGTGGGCGAGGAGGGCGCGAGCCGCTCCGATTACACCGCGAGCGAGGACGACAACGTGCTCGTGCAGGGGGTGGCCGGCGACGAGAACGCCCTCGGGTACTTCGGCTACGCCTACTACGAGCAGAACCGGGACAAGCTCAAGGTCCTCGGGGTCGATGGCGGAGCGGGGTGCGTGGCGCCCTCCCGGGAGACGATCCAGTCGGGCGCCTACGCCCCGCTCTCCCGGCCGCTGTTCGTCTACGTGTCGGAGGCGGCCCTGGCCAAGCCCCAGGTCGTGGAGTTCGTCGACTTCTACCTGGAGGTGGCCCCCCAGCTCGTCCCCCAGGTCGGGTACGTGAACCTCCACGAGGCCGACTGGGAGGCGACCCGGCAGGCCTGGGCCGACTTCAAGGCCGGGGCGTAGGGGCCGGGGGCGAGGGGCGTGGCGGCGGAGCGGGCGGTCGCCCGGGCCCTCACGGGCCGGCGCCGGCGGTACGGCGAGCGGCTCGTGCGGACCCTCCTGCTCGGGTGCGGCGTCCTCTCCGTCGCCACCACCCTCGGGATCGTCGCCTCCCTCGCCTTCGAGGCGGTCGCCTTCTTCCGGGAGGTGCCGGTGCTCGACTACCTCACCGGGACGTCCTGGGGGCCGACCTTCCGGCCGCCCTCCTTCGGCGTGCTGCCGCTGCTTCAGGCGACGGTCCTGATCGGGCTCTCGAGCATGCTGGTCGCGGTGCCGGTGGGCCTGGGGGCCGCCGTCTACCTCGCCGAGTACGCCCGGCCCGGCGTGCGGCGGGTCCTCAAGCCGCTCCTCGAGATCCTCGCCGGGATCCCCACCGTGGTCTTCGGCTACTTCGCCCTCACCTTCCTAACCCCCGAGGTGCTGCGACGGCTGGTGCCGGGGACGGGGGTCTTCAACGCGCTCTCCGCGAGCCTGGCGATCGGGATCATGGCGGTGCCCCTCGTGGCCTCGATCTCGGAGGACGCGATGCGGGCGGTCCCCCAGGCGTTGCGCGAGGCCGCCTACGCCATGGGGGCGACGCGGCGGACCGTGGCCACCCGGGTCGTCGTGCCGGCCGCGCTCTCCGGGATCGCGGCCGCGGTGATCCTCGGGCTCTCCCGGGCCATCGGGGAGACGATGATCGTCGCCATCGCCGCGGGGCAGATGCCGAACCTCTCGGTCGATCCCCGGGAGGCGATGCAGACGATGACCGCCTACATCGTCCAGATCTCCCAAGGGGACACGCCGTACGGGAGCCTCGAGTACCGGACGATCTTCGCCGTGGGCTCGACGCTGTTCGTGATGACGCTGGCGCTGAACGCGGCCTCGCTGCGGCTCGTGCGTCGGTTCCGGGAGCGGTACGAGTGAGCGCCCCGGCCGTCGCCGCGGGCGTCCCCGTCCTCGCCGGGGGACGGCGGGCCGAGCGTTCGGTGGGGGCGCTCGCGTTCCACGCCGTGCTCCTCCTCGCCCTCCTGGTCGCGCTCCTCACCCTGGCCACGCTCCTCGTGGACGTCGCGGCCAAGGGGGTCGGGTGGCTCGACCGGGGGTTCCTCTCGAGCCTCGACTCCCGCTTCCCCGAGCGGGCCGGGATCCGGCCGGCGCTCGTGGGGACCGCCTGGCTCATGCTCCTCACGGCGGCGATCTCTTTCCCGGTGGGCGTCGGGGCGGCGGTCTACCTCGAGGAGATGGCCCCCCGGAACCGCTTCACGTCGTTCCTCGAGCTGAACGTGGCGAACCTGGCGGCGGTCCCCTCGGTGATCTACGGGCTCCTGGGCCTGGCCGCCTTCGTCCGGGCCATGCAGCTCGGCCGATCCATCATGGCCGGCGGGCTCACCCTCGTGCTCCTGGTCCTCCCGGTGATCATCGTGGCCTCCCGGGAGGCGCTCCGCGCGGTCCCCCCCTCGATCCGCGAGGCCGCCTACGCGGTGGGGGCGACCGTCTGGCAGACCACCTGGCGGCAGACCCTCCCCGCCGCGCTCCCGGGGATGCTCACGGGGTTCATCCTCGGCCTCTCCCGGGCCATCGGCGAGACCGCGCCCCTGATCACGCTCGGGGCGCTCACCTACGTGAACTTCGTGCCCCGGGACCCCTACGACCGCTTCACGGCCATGCCGATCCAGATCTACAACTGGATCTCCCGGCCCCAGACCGAGTACCAGCACGTGGCGGCGGCGGGGATCCTCCTGCTCCTCGGGGTGCTGCTCGCGATGAACGCGCTGGCCGTCTATCTTCGGAACCGGTACGAGCGCCGGTGGTGAACGAGCGGGTCGGCGTGCGGGTGGAGGTGCGCGAGGGGCGCGACCAGGAGGCCGCCGAGCCCGTCTTCGAGCTGCGCGACGTCCGCGTCTCCTACGGCGGGGTCACGGCGGTCCGGGGCGTCACGATGGACGTGCCGAGGAACCGGATCACGGCGATCATCGGGCCCTCGGGCTCCGGGAAGAGCACGCTGCTCCGAGCCCTCAACCGGATGAACGACCTGATCCCCGGGGCCCGCGTGGAGGGCGAGGTCCGCTACCACGGCCAGGACCTGTACGATCCTGCGGTGGACCCCGTGGAGGTGCGCCGGCACATCGGGATGGTCTTCCAGAAGCCCAACCCCTTCCCGAAGTCGATCTTCGAGAACGTCGCCTTCGGGCTGCGGGTGCACGGGATGAGCGACGACCTCGAGGGACGGGTGGAGCGGGCCCTCCGCCGGGCGGCGCTCTGGGACGAGGTGAAGGACGAGCTCGGGAAGAACGCCTACGAGCTCTCCGGGGGGCAGCAGCAGCGCCTGTGCATCGCCCGGGCCATCGCCGTGGAGCCCGACACGATCCTGATGGACGAGCCCTGCTCGGCCCTGGACCCCGTCGCCACGGCCCAGATCGAGGACCTGATGCGCGAGCTGTCCGAGACCTACAGCGTCGTGATCGTGACCCACAACATGCAGCAGGCGGCCCGGGTCTCGGACCTCACCGCCTTCCTCACGGCCGAGGCGGACGGCGAGGGCGGGAGGGCAGGCGTGCTCGTGGAGGTCGGCCCCACCGAAGTGATCTTCACCGATCCCTCGGATCCCCGGACCGAGGCCTACATCACGGGGCGGTTCGGCTGATGCCGGCGCGGGTTCGGTTCCACGAGGAGCTCGAGCAGCTCGAGCTGGAGGTGCTGGGGACGGGCGAGCTCGCGGAGCGCGCCGTGGGGCGGGCGGTGGACGCGCTCGTGGACCACGACCCCGAGGAGGCCGCCGCGGTGGTGGCGGCCGACGACGAGATCGACGCCCGCTACCTCGACACCGAGCGGCGGGCCCTGGGGCTCCTGGCCCTCCAGGCCCCGGTGGCGGTGGACCTCCGGCTGATCTCGGCGATCCTGCACACCAACCTCCACCTCGAGCGGGTGGGGGACATCGCGGTGAACATCGCCAAGATCTTCCTCTCCGTCCGCCACCTCCCCTCCTCGGCCACCGTCCTCGCCCACCTGCGCGAGATGAGCGACATCGGGCGGGGGATGCTCCGGACGGCCCTCGAGGCGTTCGCCCGCCGCGACCTCGAGCTGTGCCTGCGGCTGCCGCGGATGGACGACCCCGTGGACCGGCTGAACCTGCGGATGTACGGGGAGATCGCGGCCCTCGCCGGGGACCCCGCGATGCTCGAGTGGGGCCTGCGGATGACGGTCGTCTCCCGCCAGCTCGAGCGGGTCGGCGACCACGCCGTGGACATCGCGGAGCAGGTGGGGTTCCTCCTCACCGGGGAGTTCCGGGAGTTCACCGACGCCTCCCACCGGGAGGGCGCCGGGGGGTGAGCGAGCCGACGGGCGCGGTGGGCATCCTCGTCGTGGAGGACGAGGGGTCCCTCGCCGACGCGCTCCGCTACAACCTCGAGCGCGAGGGGTTCCGGGTGGCGCTCGCCGCCGACGGGCCGTCGGCGCTGGAGCGGTTCGAGGCCGAGCGGCCGGCCCTCGTGATCCTGGACCTGATGCTCCCCGGGATGTCGGGCCTCGACGTGTGCCGGGAGATCCGGGCTCGGTCCGCGGTCCCCATCCTGATCCTCACCGCGAAGGACGCCGAGGCCGACAAGGTGGCCGGGCTCGAGCTGGGGGCCGACGACTACGTGACGAAGCCGTTCTCGATGCGGGAGCTCGTCTCCCGGGTCCGGGCCCACCTCCGCCGGGCGGGGATGCTCTCCCCGGCCGCGGCCGAGGAGGTGCTCCGGGGCGGCCCGGTGGAGATGGACGTCGCTCGCCACGAGGTCCGGGTCCGGGGCGAGCCGGTGGCGCTGCCGCCCAAGGAGTTCGAGCTGCTCGAGGCGTTCCTGCGGCGGCGGGGCCGGCTCCTCACCCGCGACTTCCTGATCGAGGAGGTGTGGGGGCCCGGCTACGTCGGCGACACCCGGACCCTCGACGTCCACGTGAAGCGGCTGCGGCGGAAGATCGAGCGCGACCCCCACCGCCCCGAGCACCTCCTCACGGTGCGGGGGCTCGGCTACAAGTTCGTCGGCTGACGCGGGGGCGCGACGCGTCGATCGGCTGCGGCGCCGACCCTGGCTCGGGCAGCCCGGCCGGGACGTGCGGCGGCGGGTAGGCTCCCGGGCCGATGGAGCACGCCCCCTGGTGGTCGCGGCCGGGCCTCGAGGTCCGGGACGGGAGGCTCCTTGTCGCGGGGAGGGACGCCGAAGCCCTGGCCCGGGAGCACGGCACCCCGCTCTACGTCTACGACCTCCCCCGGGTGCGCGAGCAGGCCAGGGCCCTGGAGGGGGCGTTCGCCGCCGCCGAGCTCCCGTTCCGGCTGCGGCTCGCCGTGAAGGCCCAGCGGGACCCCGCCGTCCTCCGCTTCGTCCGGGGGCTCGGCTCGGTGGGGCTCGACGTCTGCTCCCCCGGCGAGCTGGCCCTCGGCCTCGAGCACGGGTGGCGGCCCGAGGAGATCAGCTACACCGGGACGAACCTCTCCGAGCGGGACCTGGACGAGATCCTCGCGCACCCCGTGCGGCTCAACCTCGACCTCGTCACCCAGCTCGAGCGGGTCGGGCGGCGGGCGCCGGGGCGGGCGGTGGGGATCCGCGTGAACCCCCGCCGGGGCGCCGCCTCGGGCCGCGGCCGCCGCCACCTGTACGCGGGCGGCGACCGCCCGTCGAAGTTCGGGGTCCTCGAGGAGCAGCTCGACGACGCCCTCGCGGTGGCCAACCGGCACCGGCTCCGGGTGGAGACCGTCCACTTCCACGTGGGCGACGGGTTCCTCGACGACGGGCTCCCCGCCTTCGAGGAGGCGGTCCGCGTGGTCGCCCGGATGTGCCGGCGGCTCCTGGAGGCCGGCTGCGAGATCCGGGAGGTGAACGCCGGCGGGGGCCTGGGGGTGCCGCAGGGACCGGGCCAGCGCCCCCTCGACCTCGAGGCCTACGCCCGGATCCTCGGCGAGCACCTGGGCGGGCTCGGGGCCGTCCTGGCCGCCGAGCCCGGCGACTTCCTCTGCAAGGAGTCGGGCGTGCTCCTGGCCGAGGTGGTGACGGTGGAGGAGCGGGGAGGGGTCCGGTTCGTGGGCCTCGACGCCGGGTACAACGTGGGCCCGGAGCACTTCATCTACGGCGACCCGTTCCCGGTGGTGCCCTGCCGGGGGGTCGACCTCCCTCCCGCGGGCCCGGCCACGATCACGGGGAACATCAACGAGGGCGACGACCTCTGGGCCGAGGACCTCCCGTTCCCCGAGGTGCGGGAGGGCGACGTCGTCGCCATCCTCCACGTCGGGAGCTACAACCAGTCGATGTACCTCGCGCACTGCCTCCGTCCGCCCGCCGGGGTCGTGGCGTTCCGCGACCGACGCGGGCCCTGACGGTCGCCGATCGTTCCCAGCGCCGTCGCCGGGCGGTCGGTGCCCGGCCACGCGGCGCCCCTAGCCTCATCGCCGATGACACGCGCCCTGCCCGCGCCGGGGAGCGCCGCGGCGGCCGCGCCGGACCGCGATGGGAACTGGATGGGGGAGCTCGCGCGCCACTACCGCCGGATGCGCGAGGCCTACCCGGACGGGGAGCTCGTGATCGTGTTCGACATCGACGGGACGATCCTGGACGTCCGCCACCAGGTCGTGCACGTCCTGCTTGGGTACGACCGGGAGCGGGGGACCGAGTACTTCCACGGCCTGCGGCCGGAGGACGTGGAGGTCCACGAGGACCTGGCCCACGAGCTCCTCCTCGGGCTCCCGCTCCCGGCGGAGGTCCGGCGCGACGTTCTCGGGTGGTACCGGGAGCGGCTGTGGAGCCCCGAGGCGGTCCTCGCCGGGAGCCGTCCCTACCAGGGCGTGCTCGGCGTGATCCGCTGGTTCCAGCTCCAGCCGCGCACCCACGTGGCGCTCAACACGGGTCGACCCGAGGAGCTCCGAGAGCTCACGCTCCGGGTGCTCAACACCGTGGGCCGGGCCCACCGGGTCTCGTTCCGGTCCGACCTCCTGCTCATGAACCCCTCGGGGTGGCGCCGGGGGGTCGAGGCGGCCAAGGCCGCTGCGATCCGCGCCCTCCGGGCGCGGGGGTTCCGGGTCGTGGCCGTCGTGGACAACGAGCCGGCGAACCTCGAGGCCATGGCGGCGGCCGACGAGGACGGCGAGATCCTGTTCCTCCACGCCGAGACCATCTTCGCCTCGCAGCGCCGCCCCATCCCCCGGAGCGTCGCCGGGCGGCGGTACGGGCTCGCCGACGTCGTCTCCGAGCGGGATCTCGCCGGCCGGGTCGCGTTCGTCTGGCACGGGGTCAACGACGAGGCCAACCTGCGTCAGTTCCTCGCCTCCGACGTGCGCTGGGCGGAGGCCGACGTCCGGCGGGACCCGCTGGACCGGCTGGTCCTGCGGCATGATCCCTTCGATGAGGCCCCGTGGTTCCGGGACGAGCGACCTTTCCTCCTGGTCGACCTCCTCCACCGCCTGGGGCTCGCCGGACGGGCCGTGAAGCTCGACCTCAAGGAGGGGGGCGAGGTCGCGGACCGGGTCCTGGCCGCGGTGGCGGCCTCCGGCCCGGCCCAGGGCGACGTCTGGTGGCACGGGGCCGTTGAGGACCTGGGCGAGGCGACCTTCCGACGGCTCGCGAGGGCCGCACCCGGGTCGGTGCGCTCGGTGGACGGCGGCTTCCTCGCGCCGCTCGTGCTGGGCGCCCCCGAGGTCGCTCGCCGGGTCCTGCGCGAGCTCGCCGCCTGGGGGGTCAACCGGATCTCGCTCCCCTGGGGGTCTCCGCGGCTTGCCGACCTCCTGGACGCCCTGGAGCGGTGGGGCTGGCAGGTGAACCTCTACGACGTGCCGGACCTGGAGGGCTTCCTCCACGCCGCGCTCCTCCTGCCGGCCTCGGTGACGGCCGACTTCAACTTCCCCGAGCGGCACTACTACGGGCGGGGTCCCGGACGGCGGCGCACCCACCACCGCTACGCGCTGGCGTGAGGCCGATCCGCCCCGGCCCGGGGCGGATCGGGCCCCGCACAGGTGCGGGAGCCGCGTTCCAGCGGAGCCATCGGCCGACCGCGACCCCGACCGGGATCGAGAGCGTGAACCAGGCGATGCCCGCGAGCAGGACCTTCCCCATCGCATCCCCCTCGACGAGTGGAGCTCCTCGACCCGATGATGGGCGCCCCACGTGAACGGAGGGTGGCCGGGGGCGGGCCGCCGGGCGAGCGGCGGCGGAAGCCCTGGGTCCGCTGCGGCCGTTCGGCGGTCGTCGGCGGGGAGCCGGTGTGGTATCAAACGCCGGGCCCGGAGAGAGGGGAGGGACCGTGCCACGCTGGAGGTTCCGGCTCGTCCCGCGCGAGGAGAGCTTCTTCGACCTCTTCGTCCGGCAGGCGGAGCAGATCGAGGAGGGCGCCCTCGTGCTCCAGGACCTTGTCACGAACTTCGACGACGTCCAGAGGAAGGCGGAACGCCTCCGGGACCTCGAGCACGAGGCGGACGAGGTCACCCACGAGGTGATGCGACGGCTCAACACGGTCTTCGTGACGCCGCTGGACCACGAGGACATCCACAAGCTGGCCACGACCCTGGACGACGTGATGGACCACATGGAGGCCGCGGCCGACCTGATGGTGCTCCACAAGATCGAGAACCCGCTGCCGGAGATGAAGGTCCAGGCCGAGGTCCTGGTGCGGGCGGCGCGGGCGACGAAGGAGGCGCTCGCCACCCTGCCCCGCTACCGGGAGCTCGGCCGATACTGGGTCGAGATCAACCGGATCGAGAACGAGGGCGACCGGGTCTACCGCCAGGCGGTGGCCGACCTGTTCGGCGGCGACCACAAGGCCATGGACGTCCTCAAGTGGAAGGACATCATCGACGAGGTCGAGGCGGCGATCGACGAGCTCGAGGACGTGGCGAACACCCTCGAGGCCATCGCGCTCAAGCACGCCTGATGCCGCTCTGGCTCGTCCTCCTCCTCGCGTACCTGTTCGAGTTCGCCAACGGGTGGACCGACGCCCCGAACTCGATCGCCACGGTCGTCTCGACCCGCGTCCTCCGGCCGCACCACGCGGTGATCATGGCCGGGGTGCTGAACCTGGCGGGGGCGCTCCTGATCGGGACCGCGGTGGCCAAGACGATCGCGGCCGGGATCGTGGACCCGAACCAGGTCACGCTCGAGACGGTCGCCGCCTCGCTCCTGGCCGCGACGGTCTGGGCGCTCGGGGCGCAGTACTTCGGCCTGCCCTCGAGCGAGTCCCACGCCCTCGTCGCCGCCCTCCTCGGGTCCGGCTTCGCCGCCGGGGGGCTGGGGGCCCTGGAGTGGGAGGGGACCCGCAAGTCGCTGATCGGCCTCGTGACGTCGCCGGTCGGGGGGTTCCTCGGTGGCTTCCTCCTGATGGTCCTGGTGTACCGGCTGTTCGCCCGGGTGCGTCGACCGATCGTCAGCCGGGTCTTCGGTCGGCTCCAGATCCTCTCCGCGGGCTTCATGGCGCTCTCCCACGGGACGGGGGACGGCCAGAAGACCATGGGGGTCATCACGCTGGCCGTGCTCCTCGACCGGGCGGGCTCGGCGGGGAGGGTCCCGGCGGAGTTCCCCATCCCGGTCTGGGTGATCGTCTCGGCCGCGGTGGTGATGGGGCTGGGCACGATGATCGGCGGGTGGCGGGTGGTTCGGACGATGGGGCTCCGGATGACCCACCTCGAGCCGGTCCAAGGGTTCGCGGCGGAGACCGCCGCCGCCACCGTGATCACCGCCGCGGCCCGGGTCGGGATCCCGGTCTCCACGACCCACGCCATCGGGACCTCGATCATGGGGGTCGGCGCGACCCGGCGGTTCTCCGCCGTCCGCTGGGGCGTGGCCGGGCAGGTCGTCGCGGCCTGGATCCTCACCTGGCCGTCGTGCGCCGTCCTCGGGTACCTCCTGGAGCGGACGTTCCGGCTCGCGCTCTGAGGCGGGCGGCCGGGCGCCGTCAGCCCCGGAGGGGCGCGAGCGTGCTCCCGATCCTCCCGACGGTCCGGAACCCCAGGCGCTCGTAGAGGCGGACCGCGGGGGCGCCGTCCTCGGCCAGGAGGAAGACGGGATCGCACCCCGCGGCCCGGGCCTCCGCCGCGAGGCGGGCCACGAGCGCCCCGGCGTACCCCCGGCGGCGGTGGGCGGGGAACGTGACCACGTGGTCGACGTAGCCCGCGCCCGCCAGGACCACGAGGGCCGCCAGGCTCGCGATCTCGCCGTCCGCGCGGACCGCGAACCAGCGCTTCACCGGCCCGAACACCTCCCGCTCGAGCGCCACGAGCTCCTCCACGGCGCCCGCGTCGGTCACGCCGAAGGCCGCCAGGGAGGCGCGGAACGTCCCCCAGAAGCGGCGGTCCAGCTCGACCTCCGCGATCTCGGCGCCGGGCGCCAGGCGGGGGTGGGAGGCCGGGGGCCCCGGCTCGCCGGCCCGGCCGTCGGGGCCCGGCCGGTGCTCCATGACGACGTCCCACGACAGGTGGTCGCCGCGGGCCGAGAGCTCCACGAGGAGGTCGGCCTGCTCCTCGGGGCGGTGGAGGACGACGTGGAAGCGGTCCGCGCCCGCCCGGGCCAGGGCCGGCCCGAGCGCCGCCTCGACCTCCGCCAGGGGAGGCGGTTCGGCCGCCTCCACCCGCGCGTAGTTCGCGTCCCAGACGTGCGGGAACCGCCGGTCGGTGACGACCGCGCCCCAGGGGGTCGGCTCGACGCGCTCGAGGAGCCCGTCGAGCGCCCGCCAGAACGGGAGGAACCGGTCGGCGTCCACG
>Ga0101941_1000413_pt1 | contig 77831 bp, 74 predicted proteins | sample DewCreD2012metaG_3_FD_75242 | JGI IMG/M metagenome (GOLD analysis project Ga0101941, IMG submission 75242) | Hot spring sediment bacterial and archeal communities from British Columbia, Canada, to study Microbial Dark Matter (Phase II) - Dewar... ... | reverse complement strand
GTAGCCCGAGAACTGGATAATCTCCATGCGGTCGCGCAGCGGCGGCGGGATGGTCTCCAGCGTGTTCGCCGTCGTGATGAACATCACATCCGACAGGTCGAACGGCGCCTCCAGATAGTGGTCGGAGAACTTGTCGTTTTGTTCGGGGTCTAACGCCTCCAGCAGGGCGGAGGTGGGGTCGCCGCGGAAGTCGTAGCCGAGTTTGTCGATTTCGTCCAGCATGAACACGGGGTTGCGCGTGCCCGCTTGCCGCAGCCCCTGAATGATGCGCCCGGGCATTGCGCCGATGTAGGTGCGTCGGTGTCCGCGAATTTCCGCTTCGTCGCGCACGCCGCCCAGCGACACGCGAATGAACTTGCGTCCCAGCGCGCGGGCGATCGAGCGACCCAGCGAGGTCTTGCCCACGCCTGGTGGCCCCACAAAACACAGAATCGGTCCCTTGAGCGAGCCTGCGAGTTTGCGTACCGCCAAGAACTCCAGCACGCGCTCCTTGACTTTCTTTAGCCCGTAGTGGTCTTCGTCCAGAATCTGCGCCGCTTCCGTGATGTCCACGCGGTCTTCGGTCTGCTCGCGCCACGGCAGCGAGAGCATCACATCGAGGTAGGTGCGGATGACCGACGCTTCGGGCGAGCCGAAGGGCATCTTTTCGAGGCGGTCAACCTCTTTGAGGGCGCGCTCGGCGATGTCTTCGGGCATCCCCGATTCGGCGATGCGCTTGCGGTACTCTTCTACCTCCGAGAAGCGGTCGTCGCGTTCGCCGAGTTCGCGCTGGATGATTTTGAGTTGCTCGCGCAGGTAGTATTCGCGCTGGGTGTCGCCGAGTTCCTGCTCCACGCGGTCGCGGATGCGCTGCTGCAGTTCGACGACCTCCAGTTCGTGGCGTAGCAGGTGTACCAGCGTTTCGAGCCGCTCCTTGACAGGTACGGTCTCCAGCACTTTTTGTTTGTCGGTGAAGCGCAGGGGGGCGAAGTGCGCAATTGTGTCGGCGAGTCGCCCTGGCTCTTGCATGTAGGCGATGGTGGCGACGACTTCGGGCGGGATGCTGCGCTCGTGTGAGGCGATTTCCTCGAACATCTCGACTGCCGAGCGCATCAGCGCCTCGATGTCGGTGGTCAGTTTCGCCTCGCGCGTGGGGATGGGGTCAATCCGCGCCAGCAGGTACGGCTCGTCGGACTGAAGCGCAACCAGTCGCGCGCGTTGCACCCCGCGAAACACGACGCGCATCGTGTTGTCGGGCGCGTGTATCGCTTGCAAAATCTCGGCGACGACCCCCACCTCAAACAGGTCTTCCAGCGTCGGCTCCTCTATGGTGACATCGCGCTGGGTGACCAGCAGCATCAGTTTGTTGTGCATCTCCAGCGCGGCTTCGACGGCGCGGAGCGACTTCTCGCGCCCCACCAGCACAGGCGCGAGCGTGTTCGGGAAGTAAACATTGTCGCGCACAGGCAGGATGGGCAACGCGCTTGGCACTTCCACGCGCCGTTTGACCACGCGCCGCCGCCGTCGGGCGGGCGTCTCCACAGGTTCCGATACAGGCGAAGTTTTCTTTCTCGGCATAGCGTCTACCTCATGGATATACGCAATTAGGGCGATTGCGTTCCAGAGATTCGCCGCGCCTGCGCCGCTTCCTGCCGTTCGCGAGTAGCAGGAGCGCGCGCGTTGGGGGCGAATCGAGACCGCATGCTCCGCTTCGCCCACACGGCGGATGTGCATTTGGGCAGGGCGTTTGGCTATCTGGGCGACTCGGCGTCGGCGCATCAGGAGCGGCTCAAGCGGGCGTTCCAGCGCGTGTTCACTCAGGCGCAGGCGCACGGGTGCGCGCTGGTCTTGATTGCGGGCGACCTGTTCGACAACCCCAGCGTCGGGCGCGAGTGGGTCGCCTTCGCGCTGCAGACCATCGCCGACGCGCGCCTGCCGACGGTGGTCATCCCCGGCAATCACGACCCTGCCGAGCGACACCCGTTCCGCGACACCGCGCTGCCGAGCAATCTGCACTTCCTCGCGGAGACGGGACGCCTGCGCCTGCCGACGCTGGATGTGGAGATTATCGCCTGTCCTGCAGGGGACGCCGCGCGCTGGGAGACCGCCCTGCAACGCGACCCGCACGGCGCGCCGCTACAACTCGCGCTGCTGCACGGCTCGATGCCCGCTGCAGGCGCACAGGGCGCAATCCAGCCCGCATGGATTGGCGCGAGCGGGCTGGACTATGTCGCACTCGGCGACTGGCACTCGCCCCAGGAATGGACGCAGGGTCAGACCGTGTGCTGGTACAGCGGCGCGCCTGAGATGATTCTGCCCCGCCAGCGACTGCCCGCCACGATGTGCCTTGTAGACCTGCAGCAGGGTCAGCCCGCGCGCGTGTCGCACCTGCCCACAGGCGAGGCGCGCTACCCCGACAGCGCGCCCGACGGCATCCTGACCTGCGATGTCTCGCCCTATCGCGACGCGCAGGGCTTGCTGCACGACCTCTCGGCGATGCTGACGCCCGAAACGGTCGCAACCATTCGCCTTGTCGGTCGCTGGAACGCCGACGAGCCGCTGGACGCCGCGACGCTTGCCGAGTACCTGCAACCGCGCTGCCTCTGGCTGGAGGTGCAACCCGCCTACCAAGCGGGCGAACTCACCCCGCGCACGCCGTTCGAAGACCTGCTGACGCAACTGGCGCAGGCATATGAGTCGCGCGCCCCGCAGGACGCCGCCCTGTACCGCGAGGCGGCGCAACTGAGCCTGTATCTGCTGCGCGGAGGGCGACTGTGATGCGCTTTATCACGCTTGCGCTGGAGGGCTACGGGCGGTTCCGCGAGCGCACGGTGTTCGAGTTCGACGCGGGGCTGACCTGCATCGTCGGCGCGAACGAGTCGGGCAAAAGCACGGTGCTTGCCGCGCTGCTGGACGCCCTGTATACGCAGCCGACCTCCACAGCGCAATCCGTGCGTGAGCGCATCCACTGGGGACACCCACACGGCTGGACGCTGGAACTGGCGTTGGAACTGCGCGGGGAGAGCATCCGCATCCGCAAGTTCCACCCCGTCGACGAGCCGCGTCGCCGCGCCGAGTTTGTGCTGGAGCATAACGGCGAGACGCTGTCAGGCGAGGCGGCGCGCGGACGCTGGGAGCAACTCTGGCGCGTGCCGCAGCCTGTGTACCGCGCGACCGCGTGCGTCGCCCAGCGCGCCGTCGCACGCATCGAAAAAGGCGACCTGAAGTCCCTGCAGCAGCAACTGCGCGAGAGCGCGGTGAACACGGACTTGGAGCGCATCCTGACCGCGCTGCAGACCGAGCGACGCCTCGTGCGCCAGGACATCGAACGCGCCCAGAATCGCCTGCGCGAAACCGAGCAACGGCTGCACGCCGCCCGCCAAGCCGAGCAACAGCGACACGCCCTGCGCGAACGCCTGCGCCAAGCCCAGCAGGAAGCGGACGCCCTGCGCGAGGAGCTCGAACGGGACGAGCGGCTGCTGGAGCGCTGGCGCGCCCTGCACGAGCAGCGCACGACGCTGGAACGCCTGCGCCGCGAAGCCGACGCGAACCAACGGCACATCGAGCAGTTGGAGCAGATCGAGCGACGCCTGCAGGAGTTGGAGAGCGAACTGCAGCGCGACTTCGCTGCGTGGCTTGCCATGCCCGACGACCATAAGGCGCAGGTGGACGCCGCGTGGGTGCGCTATCAGGACGCCGTGCGCCGTTTGGATGCGCTGGAACGCGAGGCGCAAGCGCAGCGGGGCGCGCAGCAGGCGTCGGTCGGGCGCGCGCGGGCGAGGGTCGGCTACGCCGTGCTGGGGCTGGCGCTGTGCGCATCGAGCGTGCCCCTGTGGAGCGTCGCGCCCGCGCTAGGGGCAATCGCGCTGGGGCTGGGGCTGGTCGCCCTCGCCGTCGCGGGGCTGTGGCGCACGCGACGCGACGCCGAGCCTGACACCCTCACGCCTGCGCTGGACGCCGCCCGCCGCGAGACGCACAGCCACTGGGAGCAACTGACCGCGCTGCTGGCGCAGGCGAGCCTCACGGTGGAAACGCATCCTGCCAACGGCGCGCCCGACGCGCACGCCTACGAGACCATGCAACGCCTCCAGCACGCGCTGCACCGCTACAGCGAACGCTGGAACGCCCTGCAGCAACGACTCGCCGAACAGAAACGGCTGCGCGACCAGCGCGACGCCCTCCACCACCTCGCGCCCGACCCGAAAGCGCTGCGCGACCGCCTGCGCGAACTCGCCCTGCAAATCATGGGGCTGGAAGAGCAGATTCGGCGCAACCCTCTCACGCAACACGACCTGCCTGAGCGCGAACTGCTGTTGCTGGACGAGCGGGTGCAGCAGGAACGGCAGCGACTGGACGCCCTGCGCGAGGAGCAACTGCGTTTCGAGGGCATGCTGGAGGGGATGCCCGCCCACGAGCCAACCGACGCGCTGGAACTGGAACACACGCGCGACCGGCAACGGCTGGAGCAACTGCAATACCGCGTCCGCCTGCTGGAGACCGCCGAGCAACTGCTGCGCGAGACGAACACGCGCTATCTCAGCGACCTGCGCCCGCGCCTGAAACCGCGCATCGAGCAGCACCTGCCCGCCCTCACGCTGGGACGCTACACGCAGGCGGAACTCGGCGACGACCTGAGCCTGCAGGTCTATCACCTCGAACGCGGCGCGACGCTGCCTGTGCAAGAGGACGCGGCGGCATGGAGCGCGGGCGTGCTGGATCAGCTCTTCTTCGCCTGCAGGCTGGGGCTGGCGGACGCGCTCGCCGACGACCTGCGCCTGCCCCTACTGCTGGACGATCCGTTTGTGTACGCCGACCCCGCGCGTCACAAGGCTGCGCTGGAGCTGCTTATGCGCGTTGCCCGCGAAACGCAGGTCGTGCTGTTCACCTGCCGCCCGCTGCCCGAAGGCGATTGGGGCAAAGTGATTGCGCTTGGCGGGGTGTGATGATACCAATCGCCAAGCCAAAGTCCATAAAAGCACGAATGAACGAGAACCCCTCCTTAAGGTTCCCCCTGCTCGCAGGGGGAACCGAACCCGGCGCGGTTCCCCCCGCTTCGCGAGGGGAACCTGCAGGAGGGGGGCAATTCATGGAACTTTGGACGCGCCGTTGGTATGGCGCTCGCGTTTCCAGCACGCGCTGCGCTGGGAACGTGGGCGTCCCGCCCGCCATGCCAACCGCGCGCCCCGCTTACTGGCAGTAGCGAATCTGGAACGGCGCGTTCATGCCCCACGGCGCCCACGGACCGAACGGGAAGTTGTCGCCGTCTGCGCAGCAGGGCGGGTAGACCCAGTGGCGCTCGTCGCTCCCATCGCCCCCGCGCAGGCTGGGTCTGAGCCACTTCACATGCCCGTCCATCCACAGGATGTTCGTGCCGCCTGCGTGCCCGAACCAGATTTCGTTGGGCTGCCCGCAGTCGATGTCCGTATCCGCGGTGCTGCCTGCGAGGTTGCCGCCGCCGCGCCCGCGCACCTCCAGCAAAAACAGCGACTCGGCAGGTCGCTCCCAAGTCGCAATCGCGGGGTAGTCCAACACATGCTCGCTTAGGGCGTAGCTCATGTGGAACTCGTAGGTACGGCGCGAGGTCAGCCGCAAGCCCCACTCAGGCAGCGGGCGCGTGCGGAAGTTCGGCGCCATCACAATCGGGTTGCTCGGGCAGCTGAAAAAGTTGTCGCGCGCCCCCTGAATATCGCTCGGCTTCATCTTAGTGTACGGAATCAGCAGGAACGGCCACCAATCCTCCTGCCAATAGCGATTGGGTATAGAATTGTCGCTCGGTCGAGTGAAAAACTGCTCGTCGTAGTCCTGCAGGTACATCTGCTGCGCAATCCCCAGTTGTTTGAGGTTGGACGCGCACACGGTCTGGCGCGCCTTCTCACGCGCTTGCGCAAACACAGGAAACAGAATCGCCGCCAGAATCGCGATAATCGCAATCACGACCAGAAGCTCAATCAGGGTGAATCCCTTACGCATGGCTCATCTCCTTACAGGGGGCAGAGTACCTTGCGGCTGTTTAAGGTTGTGTTAAGAAACCCGTTTCTTAACGCGCATTTAAACTTGCCATAGGTACTCTTGGAACGGAGGCTACCGAAATGAGAGGCATAGCGACTATTGTTTTGGCGACTGGCTTGGCGCTTTGCGCGACTGCGCAAGTGCGCATCACGGAAGCGGCGGTCAACCCGCCTGGCTCCCCGGATCGGGGACGCGAGTTTATCGAGATTCAGAGCTGTCAACCGAACTTCTCCCTGCAGGGCTACTGGCTGATTGGCATCGACGGCGAAAATGTATTCAATCCTGGCAATATCCACTGGGCAATTGACCTGAGCGCGTACAGCACGGGCAGCAACGGCTTGCTGCTGGTGCGCGACGGTAGTGCAGTGCTCCAGCCCACGCCTGCCACAGAGACGACCGTCGTCGTCATTACGAATGCGTTTTCAGAAGCAGATGCAGCCATGGACAACGACAGCTACACGGTCGCCCTTGTGCGCGGCTTCACGGGCGCGCCCGGCAGCGACATCGACGCGAACGACGATGGCGTCATCGACAATGTGCTGTGGAGCGAGGCAGTGCATGCCTTCGGCTGGAAAGATGACGATGAGTTGCCTGGGCAACCCGACTACATCTACCCTGAGCAGTTGAACGGCGTGGAAATCCCTGCCGATCTGCGCCGCCGCACCGACGGCAGCACTTGGGAACCCGATGTGATTATCTTCTTCCAGAACGGCTCGATTATCGCCGCGGATGCGGGACGCGCAACAGGCGCAGGCGACTTCGGTCCGTTCCTGACCAGCACCTCGAACCGCGCCGTGATTGGCACGCTGCCCAGCCAGTTCAATCGCGAGGTCACGCCAGGCAACCTCAACCCGGGCGACCGCCCCGCGGTGGAGGGCGATGTGAACTGCGACCGCTGCGTCGATGACGCCGACCTGCTGATTGTGCTGTTCAACTTCGGCAACGCGGGCGGCGAGGGCGATGTGAACAACGACAACATCGTCGACGACGCCGACCTGCTGATTGTGCTGTTCAACTTCGGCAGCGGCTGCTAACCCCCTGTCTGACCTCCTCTTCAACGGTTCCCCCGAACTGCAGGGGGAACCGATTCCTTTAGTATCGGGAAACCCCACGCAGCCACGCGCGTCTAACGGCGGGTAAACTTTGCAGAGCGACGATGAGACGAGGCGCACTGTGGTTGTTCGGGCTAATGGTTGTGCTGCTGCCTCTGCTGGCGGGATGCGGCGGGGGCGGACGCGCCACGCCGAACCCTCCACCCGGCGGGCGCGGCGCGCTGCAGTGGACGGTGATGGTGTTCATGAACGCCGCAAACGACCTCGACGACTACAGCGAGCTGAACATCAACCAGATGGAGCAGATTCAGACCAACCCGAATGTGCGCGTGGTGGTGCAGTGGAAACGCGCCGCGCGCTTTGCCCCGTCGGGCAGCTGGACAGGCACGCGCCGCTACCTGATTCAGTACGACGCCGACGCGCAGCGGGTCAACTCGCGCCTGCTGGACGATTTGGGGCAGGGCGTCGATATGGGCAGCGCGGACACCTTGCGCGAGTTTGTGCGCTGGGCGCGCACGACCTACCCCGCCGACCGCTACGCGCTGGTGATTTGGAATCACGGTTCGGGCTGGCGCTCGCGCGCGGCGTTTCGCGGGCGCGCCGTGTCGTTCGACGACGAGCTGGGCACCAGCATCAAAATCTGGGAGCTACCGACCGCTATCCGCCCCAGCTCGGCAGACCCTGTGATGGATGTGCTGCTGTTCGACGCCTCGCTGATGCAGATGCTCGAAGTCGCCTACGAGTGTCGCAACATCGCCCGCTACATCGTCGGCTCGGAAGAAAGCCCGCCTGGCGAGGGCTACCCGTACCACGAGATCCTCAAGCCGCTGATGGACAACTCGGACACTGCGCCTGCGCAGTGGGCGAGCGCAATCCCGCGCATCTTTGTGAGCTGGTATCACCAGAACTACCCATTTTACCGCAACATCACGCAGTCGGCGGTGGACGCGGCGCGCTTGGAGGCGGTCGCCGACGCGCTGGACGCGCTGGCAGGAAGCCTGCTTGCCCAGCGCACGCTCTATGTGAACGCGCTCGCCCGCGCCCGCCAAGACGCGCAGAACTACTCCACTTACCCTGAGTACCGCGATTTGTGGCATGCGGCGGCGCTCATCAAGCAATACACCGCCGACGCCGAACTGACGCAGCGGGTGAACGCGCTGCACGCCGCACTGGGGCTGGCAGTGATTGCCAACGACCGCGATACACGGGCAGGCGCGCGCGTGTCGAACTCCTACGGGCTGTCGATCTACTATCCCGATTCGGGCAGCTACTTGGGACGCTACAGCAACACCGCGCTCTCACGCGCCACGCGCTGGGACGAGTGGCTGCAGGTCGCGCCGTGAGCGCGGCGCGACCCAGCCGATATGCCGCAGCGCGGGGATGTCCCCTCAAGCGACGGGCAACGCACTCGGCGCACGCTCGAAGGTGAACGCGCCGTCGCGATAGTCCACGCGCACGGTGTCGCCGTCCGCAAACTCACGGGCGAGCAGCCGCTGCGCCAGCGGGTTCAGAATCTCGCGCTCGATTGCCCGACGCAACGGACGCGCCCCCAGCTGCGGGTCGTAGCCCCGAACCGCCAGCTCCTGCTTCGCCGCTTCGGTCAGCTCCAGCGTAATCTTGCGCTCGTCCAGACGCTTCTGGATGTAGCGCAGCTGCAAGTCCACGATGCGCTTGATCTGCAGGATGTCCAGCGGGTTGAACATGATAATCTCGTCGATCCGGTTCAGGAACTCTGGGCGGAAGTGCGCTCGCACCGCCTGCATAATTTGCTCGCGAATCTCCTCCTTGTTGAACTCGTTCATCTCCTGATACAGCACCGAGCCGATGTTGCTGGTCATAATCACCAGCGCGTTGCGGAAGTCAACCGTGCGCCCCTGCCCGTCGGTTAGGCGTCCGTCATCCAGCAGTTGCAGCAGCACATTGAAGACCTCAGGGTGCGCCTTCTCGATTTCGTCGAACAGGATGACGCTGTAGGGGCGTCGACGGATGGCTTCGGTGAGTTGTCCGCCCTCTTCGTAGCCGACATAGCCAGGCGGCGCGCCAATCAACCGCGCCACCGAGTGCCGCTCCATATATTCGCTCATGTCGATGCGCACAAGGTTGCGCTCGTCATCGAACAGGAACTCGGCGAGCGCTTTGGCTAACTCGGTCTTGCCGACGCCTGTCGGTCCCAGAAAGATGAACGAGCCGATGGGTCGGTTCGGGTCGGATAGCCCTGCGCGCGAGCGGCGGATGGCGTTCGCGACCGCCGTAATTGCCTCGTCTTGCCCGACCACGCGCTGGTGCAGGCGTTCCTCGATGTGCAGCAGTTTCTCGCTCTCGGTCTCCTTGAGCCGCTGCACGGGGATGCCCGTCCACTTGGCGACCACTTCGGCGATGTCGTCGGCGTCTACCTCTTCCTTCAGGAGCTGCATCTCCTGTTGCACTTGGGCGAGTTGCTCCTGCAGGCTTTGGAGCTGCTTCTGGAGTTCGAGCAGCACGCCGTAGCGCAGTTCCGCCGCGCGTGCGAAGTCGCCAGCGCGTTCCGCCTGCTGCTCCTCGAAGCGTGTCTGCTCGATGCGCTCTTTGGTCTCGCGGATGCCCATGATGAGTTCCTTCTCGCGCTGCCAGTGGGCGACCAGTCGGCTCTTTTCCTCGTTGAGCGCAGCCAGCTCGCGCTCCAGTCGCGCGATTTGCTCTTTGGCTTGCGGGTTCTCCTCTTCACGGCGCAACGCCTCGCGCTCAATCTCCAGCTGGCGAATCTTGCGGTCGATCTCGTCGATTTCGGTGGGCATGGAGTCGATTTCCATGCGCAGTTTGGCGGCGGCTTCGTCGATGAGGTCAATCGCCTTGTCGGGCAGGAATCGGTCGGTGATGTAGCGGCTGGAGAGTTTGGCGGCGGCGACAATCGCGCTGTCGCTGATGCGCACGCCGTGATGCACCTCGTACCGCTCCTTCAGCCCGCGCAGGATGGCGATGGTGTCTTCGATGCTCGGCTCGCCGACATAGACGGGCTGGAAGCGTCGCTCCAGCGCGGGGTCTTTCTCGATATGCTTGCGGTACTCGTCGAGGGTAGTCGCGCCGATGGTGCGCAGCTCGCCGCGTGCCAGCAGGGGCTTGAGCATATTCGCAGCGTCCATCGCGCCCTCTGCCGCGCCCGCGCCAACCAGCGTGTGAATCTCGTCGATGAACAGGATAACCTGTCCCTCCGCGCTGGTGACCTCCTTCAGCACGGCTTTGAGGCGTTCCTCGAACTCGCCACGATATTTTGCGCCCGCAATCAGCGCGCCGAGGTCTAACTGCACGACGCGCTTGTCCTTGAGCGTGTCAGGCACATCGCCTGTGGCGATTCGCTGCGCCAGCCCCTCCACGATGGCGGTCTTCCCAACGCCCGGCTCGCCAATCAGCACGGGGTTATTCTTCGTGCGGCGCGAGAGCACATGGATTACGCGCCGAATCTCTTCGTCGCGCCCGATGACGGGATCGAGTTTGCCCTGCCGCGCCAGCAGGGTGAGGTCGCGCCCGTATTTTTCGAGTGCCTGATACTTCTCTTCGGGGTTCTGGTCGGTGATGCGCTGTCCGCCGCGAATGTCCTGCAGGGCGCGCAGGATGGCGTCGCGCGTGACGCCTTGCATGCGCAGGGCGCGTCCCGCCTCGCCTGCCGTGTCCGCCGCCAGCCCCAGCAGCAGGTGTTCGGTGCTGACATACTCGTCCTTGAGGCGCATCGCCTCGTCGAAGGCTGTATCCAGCGCGGTTTTCAGTCGCTGGGTGATTTGTGCGCCGACCGTAGACGCACCCGACACCTGCGGACGCCGCTGCAGGTCTTGCGCCATCGCGCTCTCGATGGTGCGCGGCATCACGCCCAACTTCTGCAGCAGCGACGGCACAACGCCTCCTTCCTGTCGCGCCAGCGCCAACAGCAGGTGTTCGCAGTCAACCGCAGGGTGGCGGTACTGTTCCGAGAGGCGTTGCGCCTCCTGCAGGGCTTCCTGCGCCTTAATCGTCAGTTTGTCAAACCGCATCGTCGTCCCTCCAAATTGAGTATGGTATTGTCAAGTCGTTTGACAAGCACTGTATAATACCCGATTCTCACGCGGGAAGTTCCCCAGCTCCTATGACGCCAAGAGTACGGGGGGAGTGTCCCAACCATCCCATCACCTTCCAGTGTACCCGCTGGAGAATCGGCTCTAAACACCCGCCTGTGAGGGGTATAATCAAGCCGATGGTACGGGGAAGCAAAATGAACACCGACGCGGATTGCCGAATGCTCGATGCGGCGCGCACGGCAGGCTGCGCGCTCGTGATGGACGGACGCTTCGAGCTTGACCAACCCCTGCGGAGAGCATAACCGATGCGCACGGATTACATCCCCCAAGTGTTGCGCCTGTTTCAGGAGACCTACGCGCGTCAGCAGGAGACGCTGCAGACCGCAGCGACTTGGATTGCCGACGCGCTGGCAAACGACGGCGTGCTGTATGTGTTCGGCGCGTCGCACGCAGGGATTATCACCGAAGAACTCACCTACCGCGCGGGCGGGCTGGTTCCCGTCAGTCCGATTTTCATTCCTGGCTTAACCTGTGATGTGCGCCCGCTGCCGCTCACTTCCGCGTTGGAGCGCATCGACGGCTACGCGCTGGCGGCGGTGAAGCACATTCCGATTAGCCCCAGCGATGTCGTGCTGGTGCACTCTGTGTCGGGGCGCAACGCCGCGCCTGTGGAGGTCGCGCTGCATGCCAAGCAGCAGGGCGCGAAGGTGATTGCGCTTACTTCGCTGGACTACTCGCAGTCGGTCTCGCCGCGTTCGGGCACGGGCTATCGGCTGTTCGAGGTCGCCGATTTGGTGATTGACAACGGCGCGCCCCGTGGGGACGCAGTGGTGCATCTGGCGGGCTTCCCGCAGCCTGTTGCGCCCGTCTCGACGGTGCTGGGCGCAGCGCTGGTGAACGCCATCGTCGCCGAAGCGTGCGCCATTCTGCTGGAGCGCGGGATCACCCCGCCCGTGTTCATGTCCGCCAACCTCGACGGCGGCGACGCGCACAACGCGAAACTCATGGAGCGCTATCGAGGCAGGGTGTTGTATTTGTAGTCAAAAACTAAACGCTTGGCGGAAACGCTCTAAAACATCCGCAAGGTCAGCGTCCGTAATGCGTCCTACATACTCCACCAACTCGTTCTGCTTGAGCGTTATCGGGTTGCACTTCACATAGGAGGCTTTGCGCAGTCCTGCCTCGCGCCAGTCATGCAAAACGCAGTCCGTTTTGCATTTCGCGCGTTCAATTCGGCAACGGGAGTACTCTGCAGTGCTGATTACTACTGCTGGGCGATGCTTGTTCTCAGGGTTGAATATGTCGGCGATGAGCCATACATCACCTTGATTAGGCGTCCTCATCCTCGTCCCAGCAGTGCCTGCGTCCGAGACGGCTCCATGCAAGGTCTTCCGCCGTCTCCTCGATGTCGTCGACGGCGAAGTAGAGCCTTGGCGTTGGGGTCGTTAGGAAAGTGAAGGCTTGCTTCTCGTAGGTTCGGCGCGGCTTTTGCGAGGAAGGCTTGGACACATACACGGGCAAGAACCCCTGCTGTGCCCACTGGAGCAACACCTGTTCCTCGATCCCGAGCCGTTGCGCGGCTTGACTGAGCGTTATGTATCGCATCATCATCCACATCCCCTAAGAGGGACGCTCTCCAGTCAATAGTATACACATTTCAGCACGCTGGAATATGATCCCCACTGCTGAAGCACACTGCCCAACGGGTATCCTTACAGGTATGGACGGCGAACTGGTCTGGAAAGGCAACATGCTGTTTGAGGGCGCGTGCGACATCACGGGGCACAAGGTGCTGTTCGATGCCCATCCGCAGTCAGGGGGCAACGATGTCGCCGCGACGCCGATGGAACACCTGCTGCTGGCACTCGCGGCATGTACGGCGATGGATGTGGTCGCGATTTTGCGCAAGATGAAGCAGGAGCTGACCGCCTACCGCATCGAGATCCACGGCGAGCGACACCCCGAACACCCCCGCCGCTTCACGGAAGTGACGATCACCCACTACCTGCAGGGCAACAACTTAGACCCGAAGGCGGTGGAGAAGGCGGTCAAGCTCTCGGACGAGAAGTATTGCTCGGCGTCGGCGACGCTGCGCATGCCGACGGAGGTGCGCTCGGAGTTCGTGATTGAGTGATGGTTGTGCGCTCGGACGATTGGCTGTATCGCACGGGTTGGGTGCTGGTGCGCGGCTTTGCGCGGCTGGTGTGGCGGCTGGAGGTACACGGCGCGTCGAATGTGCCGCTGGAGGGCGCGGCGATTATCGCGCCGAATCATTTGAGCCTGCTCGATCCGCCGCTGATTGGCTGCGCCTGCCCGCGCGAGTTGCGGTTTATCGCCAAAGCGGAGCTGTTCCGCTACGGGCTGTTCTCCAGACTCATCCGTCGGCTGGGCGCGTTCCCTGTGGAGCGCGGCGCGGCGGATGTGGGCGCAATCAAGACCGCACTGCAGTTTCTGCGGGACGGGCGCGCGGTGATTATCTTTATCGAGGGCACACGCGGCGCGGGCGAGCATCTGCTGCCCCCGACGCCAGGCGTGACGCTGCTGGCGCGTCATTCGGGTGCGCCTGTGGTGCCGACGGCGATTGTGGGCAGCGAGCAAGCGTGGCGCAAAGGCGCGAAACTGCCCCGCCGCGCACAGGTCAAGGTCGCCTTCGGGGAGCCTGTGCGCTACGATGAGGTGTTCGGCGCACGCACCGACCGCGAAGCGCGCGACGCCTTCAGCGCACTCATTATGGAGCGGATTGAGGCGCTGACCCGCCAGTTGGGACGCCCGATTCCGCGCCTGCCGACGGGAGCGGGATTGGCAGCCAGCCCGACCGATCCAGTTCCGCCCCGTACAGTTTGACTCGCGCGAGTAGGTAGGCGCGTTCGGCGTTCGCCAGCGGGCGGTGTGGGAGCCACAGATGCAGCGCGTTGCCCGCGCGCCGCGCCGACAACCGTTGGTTCGGATACCGCCAGCGCGTATCGCTCCAGTTGCCCTGCGCGTCGACGCTCAGCAGGGTCAGTTCCACTTGATACGGCGTGCGCAGGGGTTCGCGCGTTTCGAGGCTCACCCGCACGCCTTCGCGTCCCGCCTGCGCCTGCATGCTTGCCAAATCGGCGCGCGGCTGCAGGTGAACGGCGGGGTTGTCGTCGGTGGGCAGGGTGTAGCGCGGGCGCGGGGGCGAGGCAGGCAGGAACAGCTCGCTGCGCCGTATGAAACTGCTCAAAAAGCGCGCCAGTATTGCGTATTGCGACTCGTGGGCGCGGATGGCGTCGCGCTTGCGCTGCAGCGCGGCGTTGTCCAGCCAGAACACCTGCCACGGCTCGCCCAGAAGCCCCAGCGGCGGCGTCAGCGGGCGGTTCGGGTGCATGCCCTGCGGCAGCGGCCAGTCTCCGTAGTGGACGAGGTAGTAGTAGAGCGCGGGCGGGGCAATCTCGCCTGCTTGCACGGCTTGCGCAATCGCCTCGCGGGTCAGCAGCGCGGCGGCGGCGTGGTCTTCGTGGTCGTCCAGTGGGTGGGTGGTGAACACGCGCGTCGGCTGGAACGCGGTAATCGCGCGGCGCAGGTCGTCTATCAGCGCGGGCGCGAGGTACGGCGCGTCGGGCGACTGCGCGTCGGCGTAGGGCACAGCCGTTGTATGCGTCGCGCCTGCCTCCAGCACGCGGTTTGGGCGTATGGTCATCGGCAGCAGCCCGCGATCGGGGTAGCCCAGAAACACGGCATCGTCAGGGCGCATCCCAAGCGTCTCCAGCCCGCGACGCGCCTCCTGCATGCGCAATCGCCCCAACTGCAAGCACTCGTCGGGGTCAGGCGCAGCGCGCGCGGTGAGCGCGGCGGCGACGGTGAACGCATCGCCCGAAGTCAGGTACACCACGCGCACGGGGATCCCCTGCGCCGCCGCGGTCGCAATCAGCCCGCCACAGCCCAACGCTTCGTCGTCGGGGTGCGGCGCGACAATCAGCAGGCGGTCGTCAGGACGCAACGCGGGCAACGGGGGGTACTGGTGCGCCTCTTGCGAGAGGCTGGCGCGATGCGTCGCCGCCACAAACAGCAGCGCGCTCAGCCCGACATACGAGCTAAGCCCGCCCACAAGCGCGAGCGCAATCCGAACCGACCAGCGTTTCACACGCGACTCCCCTTCACAGCAGTGGCGGAGGGGGAGGGATTCGAACCCCCGTCCCACACGAGGTGGGATGCGGTTTTCAAGACCGCCGCCTTCAGCCACTCGGCCACCCCTCCGCGCGGTGTGCTATTATACCCCAGCGCGGCGCGTGCAGGGTATACTCGCGCGCGAGTATGGGCGTCGTTGTCGGGCTGGAGGGCGGCGGTACCAAAACGGGCTGCGCCGTGCTAAGCGAGCAAGGGGAGCGACTGGCATACGCCGAGGGCGGTCCCGCCAATTTGAACTTCGTAGATGAGGCGACGCAGCGCCAGTCGTTCGAGGACGCCTTGAACGGCGCGCTGGCGGGCATCGACGCGCCCGTGTGTGCGCTGGGCTACTGCGCCGCGGGCACACGCGCCAACTGGGACTGGGTTCTCCAACGGCTGGGCAACCCGCCTGCCTACCCGATTGAAGAGTCGCGCATGGCGATGCTCAGCACGGGCGTCGAGACGGCGCACGGGGTAGCAGTCGTTGCGGGCACAGGCGCGCTGATTGGCGGGTTCGTGGACGACGAGTTAAAGGCGCAAATGAGCGGCTGGGGCGCGCTGCTGGGCGACGAAGGCAGCGCGTATGATGTCGCCATGCGCGCCATTCGCGCCGCCGTGCGTGCGTGGGACGGGCGCGACCGCGAAACCGCGCTGGTGGAGGCGGTGCAACGCTACTTCGGCGTGCGCGACCTGCGCGAACTCGTGCCGCTGTTTTACGAGCGGAGCGTGCCGCGCCATGTGGTCGCGGGGTTCGCCACGCATGTGGTGGACACGGCGCGCGCCGACGACATGCGGGCGAAATTCATCCTGCGTCAGGCAGGCGAGGAGTTGGCGCGCGACGCGCTCGCCTGCGCCGCGAAACTGTTCGAGCGCGACGACATCTTCACCGTCGCCATGACGGGCGGAATGTTCAAAAGCCGCATCTTCCGCAGGGCGTTCGAGCGGGCGTTCGAACTGCTATTCCCGTATGCCGAGTTTCGCGAACCCGTGATGCCGCCTGCGGAGGCGGTGGCTCGCGCCGCGCTGCGTCGGCTACGCGCGGGGTAGCCACACGAAGTCGCCCAGCGCTGCGCGCACCTGCACAGGCTGGTCGCTTGGCGGCAGCGGCACAATCACGCGCGTCTCAAGCGCCGTGCGCATCCGCAAGCGCAGCGAGATGCCCACATCGTACATCACATGCCCGTTCCCTGCCAGAATCACGAACGCCAAGCGCGGGGAAGGCACGGTACGCTCCAGATAGCGCAGCGCGGTGTCCGCCATGCCTGTATCCCACACCACCTGCGCGGCATAGAAGTTGTCGTCGCCCTGCTGCCCAGTGGGGTGTCCGCCGCCCAGCAGCGCGTAGAACAATTTGCGGTGCGCCTCGATGCTAAGGTCAGGGTCGGGAATGCCCAGTCGCTCGGCTTCGGGGATGCTCTGCCAGCCGCCGCGCGCCGTTTGGCGCACCAACGTTCGCGGCACATTCAGCCCCACCAGTCGCAGCCGATGGCGATAGACCACCTCGAAGATGGGGCGGTAGAGCGTGAAGTCAAACCCCCACTGCGTGCGCCACTCGCTCTGCTCGATAAACTCCGCCTCGCGGAGCCGATTGAGCGTCCAGAGGTTCAGCGCAGGTTGTTTTGTGCGGTCGAACATCTCCATGCCGACGATTACGCTGCGCCCCGCCTGCACGAGGGCTTCGATGACCTGCGCCTGAAACTGGTGGTGCAGGGCGTTGTCGTGTTGCTCGCCAATCAGGATGAAGGTCGCAGGCTCCAGCAGGCGCGTCATTTCGGCGAGGCTCACCGCGCGGCGGCGATGCGTATCGATAATCTCATCGGGGCGCACGGTCAGCAGATACTGACGGCGCGGGTCGCCAATCGGCAGGGCGTACACAGTTTCGATTTGCGGGCGCATCATCTACAGATTCGCCCCACTTGCGCCGTTTCCTGCAGGAGTTGGGCGGCGCGGCGCGAACCGTGCGTCGGGTACAATACGCTTTGGAGGCAAACACATGCAGAAGGGTGTGGATCCGATAGGGATAGGCGTGATTGCGCTGGGCGTGGTGATGCTCATCGTGCTGGTGGTGATTAGCAACAACCAGATGCCCGATCCGTTGCCCGCGCCGCAGACGCCCGATTTGAACGGCTTGGCGCGTAAGATCGAAGATCCGCTGTCGGCGGCGGTCAGCCCAGCGGGCATGGGCGGCGCGCCGATGATGGGCGGACCGACAGGTGGTTTTGGGGCTGCGCCGCCGCCCACCGCGCCGATGGGCGGACCTGCCGCGCCCGCAGGCGGCGGCATGGGCGGACGACGCGGCGAAATGCCCGAAGATTACTGAAAACGCTCGGAACACAGGCAGAGGTGCGCCGTCTATAGACTCCGCAAGGGTCGTCCCATGCATCTGGTGCACCCGCTATCCAAGGCGGGTGAGGATTGAAACCAGAGAGCATCTCTGCCAGAGGCTCGCATACCGAGCCTCTCTTTTTTTGTGCGCAGGGTATCCTTACAATGGGTGATACGCGATGCCAGCCGTGAAGACGCGCACACAGCCGAAGCGCAAACGCCGCTGGACGGAGGCAGACCTGCTCTGCCTGCCCGACGACGGACGCAAATACGAACTGGTGAACGGGAGGCTTGTCGAAGTGCCGACAGGGGCGCGACACAGCCGAATCAGCGTGGAGGTGGGTGTGCGACTCTATGCGGCGCGTCCGAGCGGGACGACTATGTTTGCTTCCAGCACAGGCTTCCGCATGGCGCAGGGCAACATCCGTTCGCCCGATGTGTCCCTGATGCTCACTGACCGCCTGCCTGACGGCAAGGCGCCTGAAGGGTTCGTGGACGGTGCGCCCGACCTCGCCGTCGAGGTGGTGTCGCCCAGCGAGCGGCTGAGCGACCTGCTGGCGAAGATGGCGGAATACTTCGAATCGGGCGCGCAGGAGGTGTGGCTGCTGTTCCCTGAGCGCAAACAGGTGTATCGCTACCGCGCCGATCTCACGGTAGAGGTGCTGAACGAGAACGACATCCTGCTCGGCGCGCCGCTGCTGCCAGAGTTCGCCGTGCGCGTCGGCGACCTGTTTGTAGAGTAAGCGCGTCGGGTACAATCCTACTGTGCAGACGGTAACGCTGCCCGAGCCGACGCTGCCGCCCATTATCCAGCGCGTGTGGCTCGACGAGCGCAAAATCAAACGCAAGGTACGGCGTATCGCGCAGCAGATTGACCGCGACCACGCGGGGCTGAACCCCCACCTGGTCACGGTCATGAAGGGCGGGCTGTTTTTCTTGACCGACCTCGCCCGCGCGATGACCATCCCCCACACGCTGGACTTCCTCGCCATCACCAGCTACGGACCCAAGTCCCAATCGGGCGAGGTGCGCATCACCAAAGACCTTGACGAGCCCATCGCGGGACGCCATGTGATTATCGTGGAAGACATCTTGGACACGGGGCTGACGCTGGCGTACATCTATAAGACTCTGGAGCGGCGCAAGCCCGCCAGCCTGAAGGTGTGCGTGTTTTTAGACCGCCCCTACCGACGGCTGATCGACATCCCAATCGCCTACAAGGGCTTCGACGCGCCCGACGAGTTTCTGGTCGGCTACGGTCTGGACTGGCGGCAGCAGTATCGGAGCCTGCCGTACATCGGGATTATCAAGCCCGAAGTGTTGCGGGCGGACACGCAGGGGTGAAGCGATGCGAACGACGCTGGCGCTATGGATCGCGTTTCTGGTGATTATCGTGCTGTTTGCCGCCTCGCTGCTGGCGGCGCGTCAGGCGGGCGCAGGCGGGCTTACCCGCGCGAACGCGCCTGCCATCCCGCCAGAGCGCATCATTTTGGACTCAAGCGACCTTGTTATCGAGGGCTGTATCGCGCCGTTGCCGTCGGGCGAGCAGGAGGTGCGCCTCAAACTCTACAACATGGGGCTGACCACCCTGCGTGAGATGCGGCTTGAGGTCGCTTTAGACGGCAAGCCGCCCAAATCGCCCGCCTCACCCATTACCATTCGCCGCTTCCCGCGCAGGGTGACGCCCGAAATTGTGTTGCTGTTCGACAAGACCGCCCGCCGCGAACTCTCCATCAAGGTGGATTATCGCTGGGGGCTGTTGGGATCGGGCGGCGGGTCTGTGTCCGCGTCCAAACTCCTGCCGCCCTGTCAGAGCGCGCCGAGCCAGTGAACGCGCGCCTGCTCGATGACCCCTGTGCCGTCCGATTGCTTGCGCAGCGTGCCCAGCACCGCCGCGCGGTCGCCCTGCAGCAGCGGTAGCGTGGGCGCGTCTACCCTGACCGCAACGGTCGCCTCGCCGAGCGCGTTGCGTACCTGTAGCAGCGCGTCAGGTTGCAGCCAGTCCGCCGCGACGACCGTGTTCAGCAGCAGCACGGGCGCGCCGTCGGGCAGCGCGGCAAGGCTTTCGATGCGGCGCACGATGTGCGCCTCCGCCTCGCCCAGCAGCACGGGCAGGTTCACGCCCAGCCCCGCCGTCACCCACACCGTGCCCAGCGAGCGCGCTGGTAGCCCCTCCGCGCGTGCAATCAGCGCGTAGACGCCCGCGGGCAGATGCACCGCCGCAAAAAAGCCGTTGCCGTCCGTCGTGAGCGTGCGCACGAGCGACCCCTCACGATAGACCTCCACCGTCGCGCCGTCCACAGGCGTCAGCGTGCGGGCGTCCAGCACCGCGCCCATCAGATGCCCCGCCGTCGGCGCGAGTTTCCACGCCATCGGCGGGGTCGGAACCCACGCGCCAAAATAGTCGCCCAGCGCGCGGTAGAACGCCTCGTCGTAGCGGCGCGAGCCTTCCTCAGTGCCCACGCCCGTCGTCGCCGCATACGAGAAAAAGTTCACCCCGTTGGCGCGATTGCCCGCAGGCGACGGCGCACGCGCGAACTCCACCTGCTTCAGCGTGTTCTCGATACTGTTGAGGTAGTTGCCGATGCCCACGACGCCGATGCGCCCGTGCTGATGGTCTTTCAGAAAGGTCGCCCAGTTGCGGAAAAACGCCGCACGCGACGGGTTCGACTCGTCGTAGTAGACCATCGGAATCGCCATATCGAGGATGCCCTCTTTGAGCCAGCCCTGCCAGTCTTGGAACACGGCGCGGTAGGCGGAGCGGTTCACCCAGTCGTCGCTGGTTTGGGGTCCGTCGCCCCAAGTGATGAGCGCGCCGCTGACCACCAGGCGGGGCTTGAGGGCGGTCGCCTGCGCGTAGATTTTGCGCACCACCGCCGACACTTGGTCGCGTCGCCACTGCTTCCAGAGCGGGTCGGTCGGGTCGGGCTTGCCCGTGCGTCCGTAGCGGCGATTGAACCGCGCAACACTGACAGGATTGTAGCCCCACCGTTCGCCCGTGTAGCGGATGTAGTCGAAGTGGATGCCGTCGATATCGTAGCGGCGCACGATGTCCAGCACGACTTTTGTGAACCACTCGTGATAGAGCGGGTGTCCCCAGTCGCCGCCGTAGCCGACTTCGGTAATCCGATTGCCGTCGTAGTCTTCGGTCTGGATTTCGGGGTAGCGGTTCAGGATATGCTTCGGGTCGTTGGGCCAGCCGCTGCCTGGCCAAATCGGGTGGCAGTTGACCCACACATGCACCTCGATGCGCGGGGTCTCGCCGTGCGCTTTCTGAATCAGGTACGCCAGCGCGTCGAAGCCTGCTTGCTGCTGCGTGGCGAACGGTTCCAGCGGCGAGAGGTAGTGTGCATCGCCGCGCTTGCGCATCTGCACGATGATGGCGTTCATCTGCGCCGCGCGCACCCGCTGTAGGAGCGTGTCCACCTGTTCGGGCGTGTGGAACCCCTCGTTGAAGCCGTCCACCCAGAATCCGCGAAACTCCGCCTGCGCTTGCGCCAGTGCCATCGTCATCGCCATCCCTGCCACGAGCGTCCATCCGTGTCGCATCGGGCGATAGTGTACCTGAGCGGGGTATGGGCTACTACTGCCCACACTCCCGCAACTCTATGGGCGCATGCGTGAGCAACTCGCAGCCGTCGGGGGTGACCAGCACCATCTGCTCGAGGCGCACGCCGCCGAAGCCCGGCACATAGACGCCTGGCTCCACGGTCAGCACCATGCCCGCCTCCAGCGGCTTCTTGTCGCGGAACGAGAGACCCGCGCCGTCATGCACGGCAATCCCGACCGAGTGCCCCAGCGAATGCACGAAGTAGTCGCCCAGCCCATGCGACTCGATGGTCTGGCGGGCGAGCGCGTCAATCTGCTTGCCTTTGACACCAGGGCGGATGGCTTCAATCGCGCGGTTCAAGGCGTCCAGCACGGCGCTGTAAAGCCTGCGCTGTTCGGGCGACGCTGCCCCAATCACCACCGTGCGCGTCATGTCGGAGCAGTAGCCGTCCAGCCGCGCGCCGAAGTCCACCGTCACGAAGTCACCTTTTTGCAGGCGTCGTTCGGTCGGCTTGCCGTGCGGCAGGGCTGTGCGCTCGCCCGACACGGCAATCGTGTCGAACGCGGGGTACGCCCCTTGCCGACGGATGTAGAAGTCGATCTCCATCGCGAGGTCCCACTCGGCGACTTCGGGCTGGAACAGGCGTTGGATATGCTCGAAGGTCGCATCGGCAACTCTGGCGGCGGCGCGCAGGCGGGCGATTTCGTCAGCGTCCTTGATGCGACGCAGTTTGTCCACGGGCGCGCCGACGGGCTTGAGGCGAATCTTCGCCTTGCGCAGCGGCTTGCGCAGCCCCTGCAACCACGCGAGCGACGCGCTGCTTTCCACGCCAAGCACCCGCACGCCGAGCGCCTGCGCGGTCTCGGCGACCGTCTCGCCGAACTCCTTCAGCACGGGGTTCACGACAATCGGCATGTCGGCGACCTCGCCATGTGCTTGGGTGGCGTAGATGCCCCCCGTCAGGAACCGCTCTGCGTCGGGGGTCAGCAACAGCGCGCCGAACGACCCCGTGAAGCCCGTCAGGTAGAACAGGTTGCCCGCGCCGACAATCAGCAGCGCGTCGGGCGGGTTCTTGCCCCCGAACACTGTCTCGCGGAGTTTCGCCCGCCGCGCCGCATGGCTTAGTCCAGCGGCTTGAGCTTGATGCTGCGATACCATATCGGGTTCCCGTGATTCTGCAGCGCGATGTAGCCGGGGCGCGTCATCGTGTTGTAGGCGTACTTGAACTTGTTGGGCGAGCCGTCGGGGTTGCGTCCCGCCTCCGTCCAGCGGCTGAGGTCCACCTCGTTCACCTTCTCGCCGTTCAGGTAAACCACGATGAGGTTGTCCTTGCAGATGATGTGGTAGCTGTTCCACTCGCCTGCGGGCTTGACGGCGTTCTTGCTGGGCGCTTGGATGTCGTAAATTGCGCCGCAGTCGTGCTTGCTGGGTTTCTCCTTGCCGTAGCTGTCCAGCACCTGCACCTCGATGCCCGTATGCACAGGGTCGTTCTTGTCCCAAGTGCGGAAGAAGACGCCGCTGTTGCCTTTGGGCGAGACCTTGAACTCCAGTTTCAGTTCGAAGTTTTTGTAAACGCCGTCGGCGTAGAGCATCCCGCCGCCGCCCTTGCCCGTGCAGTGGAGCGCGCCGTCGTCCACCACCCATGAGCCGTCTATGCCTACGACTGTCCAGCCCTTGAGGCTCTCGCCGTCGAACAGTAGTTTCCAGCCGTCTTTGATTTCCTGTTCCGTGAGTTGGTTCGGCTGCTGCAGCGCGACGGCGACGCCGACCAGCAGCGCGAACACGCCTATCAGAAAAGCAATCGGTTGCGTTCGGGGTCTCATAGGCGTGTGATTCGACCCGCGCGTCGGGATTCCTGCCGTCGCGCGGGGAATCTTCGCGGTGCGCCTGCGTCAAATCGTGAAGTCATCCTTCGTGAGGTTCGGGAAGGCGTATTCGGTGTAGACGCGCAGCGAGCGTGTGCCCTTCGCGTCGGCGTACTCGATGCGCAGGGGCATCAGGTCGGCGCGCTCCAGCGTAAGGCTCACGCGCTGCACGGGGTCTTTCGGCGGCGCGAAGACGAGTTGGTAGCCGTTGCGCTGCCCCTGCTGCACGCTTTTGACAGGCTCTGCCTTCGCGCCGCGAAACAGCCGCTGCAGGTCTTTGAGGATGTAGCCCAAGTCGGTCTCGAAAAAGCGGGCGACTTCGGGGTCGTTGCGTTCGTACACGCGGCGGATGAACCCCTTGCGGGCGTGCACCTTCGTGTCGAGGTCGGGGTTGTGGGTCAGCACCGCGCCGTTGCTGAACGCATCGCGCTGCACGATGGTCATCTTGCGGTAGTGCGGCTGCAGGAACTCCAGCGTGTAGATTTGTTTCGCGCCGAGTTTGCCCGTCGGCTCGTCGCGCTCTTGGAACTCCCAAGTGTAGCGGTAGGCGCGGGTGCGGGCGACTTTCTGCGCGAACTGCTGCATCAGTTGTTGCGGGGTCGGCGTCTGCATGGCTCACACCTCGGGCGCGATGAACTGCTCCAAGTAGCGCTTGCCGATGAGGAAGCCCTCTTCGCGTCCGACGGCGGCGTCCTCGTGTTCGATGGATAGCACGCCGTTGTAGCCGACGCGCCGCAGTGCGCCGATATACTCGCCCCAGCGCACGCTGCCCAGTCCGGGGATCACATACCGCCACCAGCCGCTGCCTTGATTGCCGACATACTCCAAGCGCGTGCGCATCACCTCAGTGTCTTTGGCGTGCGTGTGGAAGATGCGCGAGCCGAACAGGAACACCGCGTTGATGTAGTCGATCTGCTGCCACAGCAGGTGCGACGGGTCGAAGTTCAGCCCAAAATTCGGGTGCGGCACGACCTCGAACAGCCGCTGCCAGTGGTCTAACGCTTGGATGTTGGTGGCGAACCAGTTTTCGAGTGCGATGTTGACCCCACGCTCGCCTGCGTACTCGCACAGGGGATGGAACACTTCGGCGCAGTCTTCCTCGATGGTCTGCATCTTGCTTTTGCCAGGCACAGGATGTCCCGCGAGGGTGCAGACGACCTCCACGCCCAGCGCGTGCGCGATGTCGATGGCGCGTTGCATGCCTGCGGTGTTGCGGGCGCGCTCGGTCGGGTCAGGGTGCGTGTTGTTCGTGTAAAACGCGACGGCGGACAGGCGCACGCCCGTGCGCTCGATTAGTCGTTTTAGCGCGTCGGTGTCGGGGTTCTCCAGGTTCAGGTGCGGATGCCCGTACCCGCAGGCGAGTTCGAGCGTTTTGAACCCGTGTTTCTGTGCGAACTCGAAGACCTTCTCCAGCGGCTCGTTCGAAAACGGCGCGGTCAAGATGCCCACTTGCATAGCATGGGCGCGATTCGCGGCGCGCGGGGCGATTCCTGCCGATTGCGTTGTGCCAATTCCATAACCCCTCCGTAGGTTCCCCCTGCGGGCAGAGGGAACCGAACGCTTTTACGGTTCCCCTCGCGAAGCGGGGGGAACCTTAAGGATGGGGGCAATTCCCTTCCAGCAGCAGGTAGCACATCGGGCAGCCGTACAGCCCCGTTTCGCGCACGCTGTCGGTCGTTGCGCCGCAGAGGGGGCAGGCGGCGTAGGTCTGAGGCGCGGGCTTGAGGCAGCGCAGCCAGTGCGTGATAGGCGCGCCCAGCATGCGGCGCGTCCATGCGCGGGCGCACGAGTCGCACAGGCGCAGGCGTTGCAGCCCTGCGTGCGCCTGATAGGTCGCGCGACGCTCGCAATAGGCGCAACTCATCGCACGCCGACGCCGATTCGCACGCCGTCCACGCGCACGCGCTGGCGGAACTCGTCGATAATGCGCATGGTCAACTCGCCTGGCTTGCCTGCGCCAATCGGGCGGTAATCCAGTTCCACCATCGGGATAATCTCCGCCGCTGTGCCCGTCAGGAACGCTTCATCGGCAGTGTAGACATCGTGCAGCGTCAGCCAGTCCTCCACGACGGGAATGCCCATGTCGTTCGCGATCTCGAGAACCGTACCGCGCGTAATCCCTTTCAGAATGCCACACGACGGGTGCGGGGTGCGCAGCACGCCGTCTGTGACGATGAACAGGTTGTCGCCCGTCGCTTCGGCGACATAGCCCTGCGCGTTGAGCATCAAGCCTTCGCCCGCGCCCTGCCGATTCGCCTCGATTTTCGCCTGAATGTTCGCCACATAGCGCCCGATGGACTTGATGCGCGGATCGAGCGAGTCGGGCTTCATCACGCGCGTGGAGACCGTCACCACCCGCACGCCCGATTCGTACATTTCGGGCGGATAGAGCGCCAAGCGCGTGATGGCGATCATCACATTCGGCGTCTGGTCGATGTTTTCGGGGTTCAGCCCGATGCCCGTGCCGCGCGAGACCGAGATACGGATATAGGCGTTCTCGGCGTTGGCGGCTTCCGCCGTGTCAATCACGCGCTGCTTGAGTTCGTCGTAGTCGATCATCCCCCGAATATCCAGATGGCGCACGCCGTCGTACAGCCGTTTGAGGTGGGGGTCTAACTTGAAGATGTTGCCGCTGTAGATACGGACGCCTTCGAATAGACCGTCTCCATACAGGTAGGCGTGGTCAAAGACGGGTAGGCATGCTTCCTCTAACGGGGTGATACGACCGTTCCAGTTGACCATCATTCGCATCGTCGCATAGCCTCCTTGTTTTGGGCGTCTCGCGGCGGAGGCGTCGGCGCTCCCGCCGACGAGAAGACCGCTGCCCATAGGGATTATACCCTATTCGCCTGCTTGGGCTAACATGTGCAGGAACGCGCGTGCGGCGGCTTCGGGGTCGGGCGCGCCGACGATTGCCGCAATCACGCAGATTCCGTCCGCGCCTGCTTGCAGCACGGCGGGCGCGTTCTCCAGCGTGATACCGCCGATACCGAACACGGGGATACGCACGGCGTGTTTGATGGCGCGCAGGCGTTCGGGTCCGACGGGCGCGCCTGCGTCGGGCTTGGTGTGTGTGGCGAACATCGGTCCGACGCCGAGGTAGTCCGCGCCGTCCGCTTCCGCCTGACGCGCCTCCTCGATGGTCTCCGCCGAGACGCCGATTAGTAGTCGCTCGCCTGCAATCCGCCGCGCCAAGGCTACGGGCAAATCGTCCTGCCCCAGATGCACGCCGTCGGCTTCAATCGCGAGCGCGACATCGAGGCGGTCGTTCACAATCAGGTACGCCCCGTACTGGCGGGTGAGCATACGCAACTCTTGCCCCACCCGCGCCAGTTCGCGCGTGGTCGCCGATTTGTCGCGCAGTTGCAGCAGGCGCACGCCCGCCGCCAACACCGCCTGCGCCGTCTCAATCGGGTCGCGCAGCGCGGGCTCGGTAATCACATACAGTCCTGAGAGATGCTTCACGGGGGAATTATAGCGCAGGGGGATGGCTTGCTGCATCACCTTATCCGTGTCCTCCTCGCCGTTGCCTGATTGATTCAATCCCCACCGCCGCGCCGAGCGTCAGGAGCGGTTGCGCGGGCAACAGCGGGCGGCTGCCCCCCGCATACAGCAGTATCGTCAGCAGCGTCCAGCCCAGAAACAGCACGGCGAGCCAGACGAACGCGTGATGCGTCTCGCGCAGCCGCCACAGCCCATACCCTGCCAGCGCGAGGAACAGCCAGTAGACGCCATCGGCGAGGCGCAACGCCGCCGCGACGCCGCGATTGTCGGGGTTCTGCAGCCCAAACGCCGAGAGCGTGAGCGCAATCTTGCGCCCCAGCAGCCCCAGCCACTGCGCAGGGTTCTCCCGTATCCACTGCAACGCAAGGCGCAGCGCTTGGCGGTCGCGCTCGATGGGGTCGGTCGCGTTCAGCCACTCGCGCGTCGTCTTCGTCTCCCCGCCGATGGTGAGCGTGCGTTCCAGAAAGTGCGGGTCGTAGCCGCCGTCGGCGTACTCGTTGTTCGCCCACAGCAACACATACCCGCCGCGCCCGATGGGGACCAACGCGCCGTACCGCGCGGAGATGTACGCGACATACGGCGCGACAGTCAGCAGCGCGGCGGTCAGCAGCATGGCAGGCGCACGCCAGTCCCGTTCGCGCCATAGCAGCCACGCGCCCGCAATCGCCACAAACGGCAGGAAGTTCGCCCGCGTGAGGGCGAGCAGCCCCAGCAACGCGCCCGACGCCGCCCAGCCCCACCCCGTGCGCCAATACAGCAAGCCGTACACCGCCCACACTGCCAGCGGCAGCGCGAGGTTCTCCGTGTAGAGCCAGCCCGTGATCATCAGCATATGCGGGTGCAACGCGCCGAGCAGCAGCGCGAGGTTCGCCGCGCGTTCGCCCGCCAGCCGATGGGTCAATCGCCACAGCCCCCACAGCGCAAGCAGCCCCAGCAGCGCGTTCAGCAGGCGCACAGCAATCGGCGCGTGCCCCGCCAGCGCGTACACGCCCGCCATCAGGTAGATGTACGCAGGCGCGGTCATCAGCCCCTTGTCCAGCTGATACTCGCCCGTGCTGGCGAGCCGCCACGCCATCTGGTCGTGCAACACGGCGTCCCCGTGCAGCGGGTTCGCCCGTAGCAGGGGGTCCAGGTGCGTCGCCAGCGGCGCGTAGGCAAGGCGCAGCGCAATCACCGTCAGCCACAGCCAGTGCGTGGCGCGACTCATCGCGTGCAAGTGTACCTGCCTCAGCGCAAGGTCAGCACCTGCCCGTCGGGGCTGAGGTTCCAGCGCACGAGCAGCGTGCCGCCTTCGCGTTCGGCGTTATGGGGCAGCGGGTTGCCCAGCGTGTCGGTGAGGCTGACGCGCCCCTGCAGCCCGCGCAAGCCAAACCGTGCGACGCCGTTCACGCCTTCGGGTCCCCGCACGAGGTACGCCAACTGCCCGACCGCTTCGTGGCGCATCAGCACCTGCGCGTTCGTGTGCAGCAGCCCGCCGCTGCGCAGGCGATTGTCCACCTGCAGCAGCAGGCGCGGCGTGCGCGGGTTCAGCGGCGGGTCGGTCAGAATCGGCAGGCGCGGGTCGAGCGCGTCCAAGTAAGTCCCGCGCAGGGTGGTCGTGCGATAAGTGCCGTAGGCGGCGACCCACTCGCCGCGTCGGGCGACGATGCGCGCCCGCTCGCGATAGCGCACACCCGCTAGCCCGCACACATACTGCGCGATTGTCCGCCAGTCGCGCGCGCCGCCGTAGGCGTTGCCGAACGCCCTGCCCGACACCCCCAGCAGCACTATTCCCCCGCGCCCCGCCCGCAGGCTCAACCCGACAGGCGCGCCATCGTAAGTGTAGAACGGCTCGGCGTCGGGCGTCTGGTAGCGCGTAATCACCTCGTCGTCGCGCAGGCGCAGAGTCGGCAGGTCGGGGCGCGTCGAAACAACCTGATGCTCGCGGTAGGGCGGCTGCGTGCTGATATCGAGCCGCCACTCCTGCGCCAACTCCAGCCGTAGGGTGATTGCGCGCGCCTGTGGTAGCGGGAAGCGGTACACGAAGAAGGCGTCGCGGTCGGCAAACCGCTCGTTGTTGGCGTTCAGGCGGCTGCGGTGATTGGTGTGCAGAAACAGCGGCTCGGCGGGCGAGCCTGTGAAGAACGCCACGAGCGTCCTGCCGTCCGCTTCAAGGCGCGCCTGACGCAGCAGCGCGCCCCAGCCCGTGTCGGGGATGCTGTCGCTGAACCGCACGAACACCGTCTGACCCCGATAGTCCGAGAGATCGATGTCCACCCAGCGGCGGTTGAAGACGCCTTGCGCAGGTTCCGCGCCGTGTACGCCGAGCGTGCGCCACGCTTCAGGCGGAGCAGGTTCGGGCGGAACGGTCTCCAGTTGCAACGGCTTGCCGAGCATCTGCAGCAGCCAGTGGATGGGCGTCGGCTGACCCGCCTGTTGCCACGCCATGTCGGGGATGGCGTCGTAGCCGTTTGCGCCGCCGACGACAAACAGCCAGCCGCCGCCTTGCACCCACTCGGCGAGCGCGCGCAGTTCCGCCTCGCGCAGCGGCTTGACCGTTTCGGGCGTCCACAGCAGAAGGCGCAGGCTGCGCGGTAGGGCGCGTTCGGGCAGCCGCTGCAGCGAGTGCATCGTCAGCGGAATGCCCGCGTTCACCAGCGGGATGCCCAACGCGAGCGTGTCTTCTACGGGCGCAAGTTCGGGCGCGCCACGCATCGCCGTCATCGAGTCGCTGAACAGCATCCCGATGCCCTCCGCGCCCGCGTCGAGGGTCGCCCCTGTCTGCGCAATCGCTTCGCAGGCGCGCGCCGTGCTCAAGATGACCGTCGCGTACTCGGCAGGTACAGCCCCGAAAATCCGCTCAGGCCACGGCAGCACCTCGTAGCCCGTCGCTTCGGGGAACATCAGCGCGGCGACCAGCGTGTTGAAGTAGAACTGCTGATGCTCCTCCAGCGGGCGGTTGGGCACATCGGAGAGCGGGTCGCACAGGAACCAGAGCCGCTTGCCCGATTCGCGCAGCAGCCCCGCGAGTGAGGCGTACTCCAAGTAGGCGGTCGCGAACGGCTCGGCTTGATACTCGCCGTCGGAGGGCAGCGGCGTGCGCACCGTGTCCGACCAGACTTGACCGATGACCTCTTCGACCACCCCCTCCTTAAGGTTCCCCCTGCCCGCAGGGGGAACCGAACCCGCGCCCGCTTGGTTCCCCTCGCGTGCAGGGGGAACTGAACCCGCCCCCGCTTGGTTCCCCTCGCGTGCAGGGGGAACTGAACCCGCCCCCGCTTGCTTCCCCTCGCGTGCAGGGGGAACTGAACCCGCCCCCGCTTGCTTCCCCTCGCGAAGCGGGGGGAACCTGAAGGAGGGGGGTAAATCTGGAAAGCCGTCCCCGAAAATCAGGGCATAGTGCGCGAGGCAAATCCGCCACAGGGCGTAGTTCAGCGGGCTATGCACGGCGACCATGCGCTTGGCGTTGGGCTTGCGGGCGCGCGCGGCGTTCAGAATCGCATGCACCGCCTCCGTCATCAGTTGCGCCTTGAGGCGGTCTGCTGTCCAGCGCGCGGCGTGCGACTCGTCAGGCGGCTGCCACGGGCGTCCCAACCGCCCTTCGTAGAGTTGGCGGAACGCCCCCTCGTAGCCCGCGTCCGCCCAGTATTCTGGCTCTTCGGGGCAGACGGCGTCTGCGCCCGCCTCCAGCATCTGCAGGTACTGGCGTATCAGTGCTTCGATGCGTTCGGGCGTCGGCGTCAGGTAGAAACTGCTCTCGACGCTCATCGGCGCGCCGTCGCGCGTGCGCTGCACGGCGTCGGGATTCGCCTCCACATACGGCAGGTAGTCCCGAAAGCCACCCATCACGATTACAGAGTAGCCGCGCGCCTTCCAGTTCGCCAGCCGCGCGGGGTCAAAACTGTGCAGGATGACCGCGTCGGTCGCCAAGTCCAGTCGGGGGCTGTAGTCCGCGCCTGTCTGGTAGCAACTGCGCGGGGTGGGCGCGAGGGTCGGGCGCAGGGCGTTCGCGGGCGCGCCCAGCAGCCGCTCAACGCCGTCGCCGATGCCGTCGCGATCCTCGTCGCGGTCGCTGGCGACAAGGTGCAGTTCGTAGACGCGCGCTTGCGTGCGCCGCCGCGCCTCCACGATGACCTGCAGCGTCTGCACGGGCGGGTTGAGGGGCGCGCGTGTGGTCAGATTCAGTGGCTGCACGCCGCCGCGAAACGCCCGCGCGAGTAGCCCGCCCGCCTGCGTGCGCACGCGCACCTGACCCGCGCCCGAAACGGTCAGCCGCAGCGCGATGTCCATCCCGCCCAAGATGCGGAAACTGTAGGCCGCCGACCCGCCGTTGCCAACCAGCCGCGCGTTGCCCTCAATCCGCGAACGACTCGCCTGCGTGAGGATTCCTGCTTCTGAGTCGGGACGCACGCGCCATTCCATGCGGGGAACCAAACCGCCTGCCTGCACCTGTCGTCGCGTCATACCGGGGGCATATTGTACCGAAACGCAGAAGGGTAGGGACGCACCGCCGTGCGCCCCTGCCGTATGGGGAACGAGACCTTCCTTCGTTCAACGCTGCATAATTTGGACAGGGGGTGCTGGATTCCTGCCAGACCGATTCAGAGATTCCAGTAAAGCACCTTGCCCGAAGTATCGGCGCGGGCGTCGCTGAGATAGGCGCCCTTGACATCCACGAACACACCCTGCGCCAGCGCGCTCATCAAGGTCAGGTAGTCGCTGTACGCACGCTCTCGGAAGATTCGGTGGGGCACTGCCAGCACCACCGCGTCGTAGTGTCCCCTGCGCGTGCAAAACGGGTCGTCCACAAACGGCGCGGGGATATACTTGCGGTCGCTCTCCAGCACCACAGGGTCGCACACCTCCACATGGCAGCCGAAGCTGTGTAGCTCTTCGACCAGCTCTTTGACGCGCGTGTCGCGCACATCGGGCACATTCTCCTTGAACGCCGCGCCCAGCACCAGCACCTGCGCGTTGCGCACGGGTCGCCCCGCGTGAATCAGCAGTTTGACCGTCTCTTTGGCGACATAGACGCCCATCGTGTCGTTGGTGCGTCGCCCCGCGAGAATCACTTCGGGGTGGAAGCCGACCTCCTGCGCCTTGTGCGTGAGGTAATACGGATCTACGGGAATGCAGTGCCCCCCGACCAGCCCTGGCTCAAACGGCAGGAAGTTCCATTTGGTGCGCGCCGCCGCCAGCACATCGCGCGTGTTCAGCCCCAGTGTGTGGAACAGCATCGCCAGTTCGTTCATCAGCGCGATGTTCAGGTCGCGCTGGGTGTTCTCGATGACCTTTGCGGCTTCGGCGGTGCGGATGTTGGGCGCTTTGTGGATGCCCGCTTTGACCACCAAGCCGTACAGTTGCGCCAGAATCTCGGTCGTCTCCTCGTCCTGCCCCGCCACGACCTTGACGATGGTCTCCAGCGTATGCTCGCTGTCGCCAGGGTTGATGCGCTCTGGGGAGTAGCCGAGTTTGAAGTCGACGCCTGCTTTCATCCCCGACGCCTGCTCCAGCACGGGGGCGCAGTCCTCTTCGGTGCAGCCAGGGTACACGGTCGATTCGTAGACCACGATGGCGCCGCGTTTCATGTGCTGTCCGACGGTCTGGCTTGCGCTGATAAGGTAGCGCAGGTCGGGGCGCTTCGCCTTGTCGATGGGCGTCGGCACGGTGATGATGATGACATCGGCGTCGCGCATCTGGGTGGGGTCGGTGGTCAGGGTCAGGTTCGGGTTGCGCAGGTCAGCCTCGGGCGTCTCGTCGTTGCGGTCGTAGCCGTCCTGTAGTTCCTTGACGCGCGTTGCGTTCACATCGAAACCGATAGTCGGCAGGTGCTTGGCGAATCCGACTGCCAGCGGCAGCCCCACATAGCCCAGCCCGACGACGCACACTTGCTTCGGCGTTTGGTTCACGGCAAGACCACCTCCTTCGCCCAGTCGCGATTGCTAAGATACCACTCTACGCTGCGGCGCAGTCCTTCCTCGACGCTCACCTGCGGCGCCCAGCCCAGCAGCGTGCGCGCTTTGGTGATGTCCGCCCAGGTCGCTTGCACATCGGCGGGGTGCATCGGCTGCGTCTGCCACACGGCGCGCTTGCCCAGCAACTGCTCGATGGTCTCGATGATCCACTTTAGCGACACGGGTCGGTCGCCGCCGAGATTGATGATTTCGTAGCCCAGTGGCTTCAGCGCGGCAATCGTGCCCCGCGCAATGTCGTCGACATAGGTGAAGTCGCGCTCCTGCAGCCCGTCGCCGAACACCTGAATCGGTTCGCCCTCCGCAATCCAGCGGATGAAGCGGAAGATGCTCATATCGGGTCGCCCTGCGGGACCGTACACGGTGAAGTAGCGCAATACGGTGATGTCCAGCCCGTACAGGTGATGATAGGTGTAGCACATCGTCTCCGCGCCCTTTTTGGACGAGGCGTAGGGCGAAAGCGGGCGGTCGGTGGGCATATCTTCGCGGAAGGGTCGCTCGCTGTTGGCGTACAGGCTGGAGGTGGACGCCAACACATATTTGCGTATGCCGTGCTGGCGACACAGTTCCAGCAGGTTCAGCGCGCCTGTGGTGTTCGTGGCGACATAGACCCACGGGTTCTGCACGCTCTGGCGCACGCCCGCCCGCGCCGCTAAGTTCACCACCGCATCGTAGGGCATGTGCGTCTCAAAAACTTGGCGCGTCGGTTCCCACTCGCTGATGTCTACCTGCTGAAAGCGGAAATTCGGCTTGCCTTCCAGTTGGCTCAAACGCCACCGCTTGAGGGTGGGGTCGTAAGCGTCGTTGAGGTTGTCTACGCCAATCACCTCGTGCCCTTGTTCCAACAGCAGTTCGGCGGTCTTTGCGCCGATAAACCCCGCACAGCCCGTCAGTAAGATTCGCATTCGTTGCCTCCGTGTGCGCATGGAGATTGTACCACAGCAGGCGCGATGGGGTACAATTGGCGTATGCCCATCCGCGCGCGTGCGCATGTGTACGACATGCAGCCCTACCGCCCTGGCAAGACGCCTGAACAGTTGATGCAGTCGCTGGGGCTAAGCGAACTAATCAAACTCTCGGCGAACGAGAACCCGCTGGGCGCGTCGCCTCGCGCAAAGGAAGCCCTCGTGAACGCGCTGGACATCATCCACCGCTACCCCGACGGCGCGTGCAGTGTGCTGCGCGACGCGCTCAGCGAATTCTACGGGCTGCCGCCTGACTATTTCGCCTTCGGCAACGGCTCGGACGAGTTGATTCACCTCTTCGGCGTGGCGTATCTGGATCCCGGCGACGCGCTGATGATGGGGCAGCCGTCGTTTGTGCGCTACATCGCCTCCGCGCAACTCAATCAGGCGACCTTGCAAGCCATCCCGCTCACGCCCGACTATCGGCACGACCTTGAGGCGATGGCAGACGCCGTCACCGAACGCACGAAACTGGTCTACATCGCGAACCCGAACAACCCGACAGGCACAATTGTCTGCCGCGCGGAACTGGAGCGGTTTCTGGAACGCCTACCCGACCATGTGCTGGTGATTCTGGACGAGGCGTACTTCGAGTACGCCGACCATCCCGACTACCCCAACGGGCTGGACGATGTGCGTGCGGGGCGGAATGTGGTCGTGTTCCGCACTTTTTCGAAGGCGTATGGGTTGGCGGGGCTGCGCATCGGCTACGCGGTGGGCAGACCCGAGGTGTTAGACCCTGTGGAGCGCGTGCGCGAGCCGTTCAATGTGAACACGCTGGCGCAGGTGGCTGCCGCCGCCGCGCTGACCGATCAGGCGCATGTGGCGCGTACCCGCACGCTGAATCACGAGGGGCTGCGAATGTTCAGCGAGGCGTGCGAGCGACTGGGGCTGCGGTATATACCCTCGCAGGCGAACTTCCTGCTGATTGAAGTGGGGCAACACTGCGCCCAGGTGCAGCAGCGACTGCTCCAGCGCGGAATCTTGGTGCGCACGGGCGAGGTGTTCGGTATGCCGACCTATTTGCGCGTGAACACGGGCACGCCCGAACAGAATGCGCGGTTTGTGGAGGCGTTGGCAGATGCGTTCCGCGAATGAGGCGCAGGGTGCGCGTCAGTATGCATCGAAGCTGCTCGTGCTGGGGCTATTCGTGCTGCCCGTCGTGCTGACGGTGGCGGTGCTGGCGTCGCCGTGGTTTCGGCAAATTCGTGCGACGCAAATCGAGCGCAACGAGCGGCTGCTGCAAGCCGTCGAGTCGGGCGACATCGAGCAGGTGCGCCGCGTGCTGACAGGCGGCGCGGTGGTCAACGCCCGCACGCGGGCAGGGCTGACCGCGCTCAGCGTCGCCATCATTCGCGGCTACGAGGACATTGCGCTGCTGCTCATCGAAAAAGGCGCAAGCCTCGACGCCCGCGACCGCTCTGGCGACCGCGAGAACCAGCACCCAGGCAACTCGCCCGTGCATTACGCGGCGATATACGGCAGGACGCGCGTGCTGGAGGCGATGCTCGATCGGGGCGTGTCGCCGAACCTGCGCGACCGCAACGGGCGCACGCTGCTGATGCTCGCCGTCGAGAACGGGCGTCTCGACACGGCGCGGATGTTGCTAAGGCGCGGGGCAGACCCCAACGCCCGCAGCGCGCTCGGCGAGACCGCGCTGGAGTTAGCCAAGCGGCGCGGCGACGCAGAGATGATGCGCCTGCTGCAACAGCACATCGCGAACCGCCAGACGCCCTCACCGTAGCACGCTTTCGGTGGCGTCGTCGCTGTCTTCGGCGGGTTCGGGCACACGCGCCGCATGCACCGTGCGAATCCGATGCCCCTCAATCGCATGCACGCGCAACTCCCAGCCGTCCACGCGCACGGTCTCGCCCTCTGTGGGCTGGTGCCCCAACTGCCCGAACACATACCCGCCCAGCGTGTCGAACTCGTCCGATTCCAGCGTGATGCCCAGCAACTCGCTCGCGTCGTCCAGGTGCATTCGCGCGTCAATCAGCAGCGAGCCGTCGGGCAGCGTCTCAATCGGCGGCTCAGGCTCGACATCGTACTCGTCTTGGATCTCGCCGACAATCTCCTCCACGAGGTCTTCCAAGGTCACCAGCCCCGAAGTGCCGCCGTACTCGTCTTGCAGGATTGCCATATGCGTGCGTTGGCGGCGCATTTCCTGCAGGAGTTCGACCACGCGCTTGCTTTCGGGCACAAAAAAGGCAGGGCGCATCACCTCGCGCAGGCAGAACTTGGCGGTGCTGTCGCAATAGCGCAGCAGGTCTTTCGCATGCACGATGCCGATGATGTTGTCCAGGCTGCCCTCGTAGACGGGGATGCGCGTGTGTCCCGTCTCGCGCACGAGTTTGATAATCTCCTGCGCGGTGGCGGTTGCTGGGGCGGCTTGGATGTCCACGCGCGGGGTCATCACCTCGCGGGCGATGGTGTCGGTGAACTCGAAGATGGACTGGATCATCTCCTTCTCTTGCTCTTCGATGACGCCCTGCTCCTCGCCCGCTTCGACCAGCACGCGCAACTCTTCCTCGCTCACGACGGGCGCGAGGCGCATCATCTGGATGCCGAACAGTTTCAGCACGGCGCGCGTGACGGCGTTCACCAGCACAATCGGCAGCCAGAAGATACGGTCGAACACCGTGATGGGCACGATGACCGCCAGCGCGACGCGCTCGGCGTGCGTGATGGCGATGCTGCGCGGCACGGTCTCGCCGATGACCACATTCGCAAACGCGGTCAGAATCGCCACCAGCGCGACACTCACGCCCTGCAGGTTCACCCCTGTAGCGGTCTCGATGGGACGCAGCAGCGCGTGCAGCGGCTCGGCGAGGTTCGTCGCGGCGACCGCCGACGCCAGAAACGCCACGATGTTCAGCCCCACTTGCACAGTGGACAGAAAGCGCGACGGCTCGCTCTTGAACGCCGCTAAGTACGGCGCGAGGCGGTGCTTCTGGTCGGTGAGCATCCGCACCCAACTGTGGCGGATGGAGGTCAGCGCGCTCTCCGCCATCGAGAAGAACGCGCTCAACAGCAGCAGCGCGAGGATGACCACGATGCTGGTGGTGGGGGTCAAGCCTTGCGCTGCGGCTGGGGCGTTTGCGCCGTCCGCCTGTCCGTAGGTCGCCCACAGCATCCCCAGCGCGGCGACACCTATCAGTATTCCAACTCGCGTTGCGTTTGTTTTGCGGCGACTGTTCGGGTTATCGGTCATAGGGCATCCGTTCCTCCTCATCGGGGCGTGAGCCAGAAGATGAGCGCGCCCAGTCCGACGCCGAGCAGGCTGCCCAGCACGACCTCGCGCCAACTGTGGATGTCGGCGTCCACACGGCTCTGGGCGATTAGCGCCGCCAGCAGCAGCGCCAGCACCGACGCCAGCAAATCGCCCGACACGACGATAATCGCCATCGCGAAGAAGAAGCCCAGTGCAGCGTGCCCGCTCATCGCGCCGCCGCGAAACAGGCGCACCTTGCCCTGCGTCGATAGCACCTTCACCAGCGACACGATGACGAAAATCATAATCACCCCGATGGTCACGGCGACGGCTAAGGTCGGCTCGGCGCGCTCCATGCGCAGCCGTATCTGCTCCAGACGCAGGTCGCCCATAAACAGCACCCAGGCGACCACCACGGCGTTCAGCGTCGCCACCAGCACCGCGCCCGCCGCGATGTCTTTGGCGAACTTCGCCTTCGGATGGTACTCCTCCGTCACCAAGTCCACCGTCGCCTCAATCGCCGAGTTGAACATCTCGGCAATCAGCACGATGGAGATGGTGAACAGCAGCACGAGCATCTCGCGCTTGTCGAGGCGGAACAGCAGTCCCATCAGCAGCACCAGCACGACGCTGAAGAAGTGGAACCGCATATGGCGTTGGGTGCGCACGACGGCGACGATGCCTTCCAGCGCGTAGCGGAATCCTTCCAGCGGGTGGCGGCGTTCAGTCGGGGGTTCGGCGTCGGGCGGTTCCGAGTCGCCGTTGCGTGGGGTCGGGTACGCCAGCGGTTCACGCGCCCGTTCGGGCGGCTCCGAGTCAGATTTTCTCATAACGCGAATGCCACTCCTCGCGGGCTGGGTAGCCCAGCGTGCGCAGCACAGACACCGCGCGCCCATTCATCGCGGCGCGCGCAGCGTCGGTCGAGTCGTCATAGCCCATCAGATGTAGTGTACCATGCAACGCCAGCATCAGCACCTCGGTGAGCAGGTCGTGCCCGTTGAGCGGCGCTTGCCGACGGGCGGTCTCCACGGAAATCACGATGTCGCCGAGCGGGGGGAGGTCGGCGTTGCCCTCACCCCCTGTGTCCCCCTCTCCCGCCAGCGGGCGAGGGGGAACGCACGCCCCCCTCTCCCACGCTGTGGAGGGGGTCGTCAGTGCGTCATGGGGGGCTTCGTACCCAAAACTCAGCACATCGGTCGGCGCGTCGACGCCGCGATAGTCGCGGTTCAGGGCGCGGATTTCGGCGTCGGTGGTCAAGTAGAGGGCGAGTTCGTAGGGGCGGGCAAGCGGTTCGGCACTCGTGAGCGCGTCCACCGCCGCCTGAACCGCGCTGTTTAGACGCTCCTGCCACTCCGTTTCGGCGTACTCGAACTCGGTCTGCAGCAGGGGCGCGACTTCGGGCGCGACCTGCAGGGCGACCGAGAGGCTACGGGTGTACGGCATAGACGGGTTCATCGTCCTGCTTCGCGCCGCTGGGGTACTCGATGCGTCGGTGGCGTGAGGCGACCAGCACCCGCACGAACGCCTCCTCAATCAGGCGCAGGTCGCGGAAGGTGAGGTTGCACTCATCGAGTTGCCCGTCCTGACGGCGCATTTCGATCATCTCATGCACGAAGTTCGCCAATCGCGCGGGGGTCACATCGCCCAGCACGCGCGAGGCTGCCTCCACCGAGTCCGCCAGCATCACAATCGCCGCCTCGCGCGTCTGGGGCTTGGGTCCCTCGTAGCGGAAGTGCTGCTCCAGCACGGGGTCTTGCCCGCTGCCAACCGCTTGGTGATAGAAGTAGGTAATCAGCGAAGTGCCGTGGTGCTGCGCGATAATATCGCACACGGCGGTCGGCAGGCGATGCTGGCGGGCGAGTTCGACGCCCTCGCGCACATGCGCGGCGATAATCCGCGCCGAGAGGGTGGGGTTAATTCGTGCGTGCAGCGATTCGACGCCGTTTTGGTTCTCGATGAAAAAGTCGGGCTTGCTCAGTTTGCCGATGTCGTGGTAGTAGCCTGCCACGCGCGCCAGCAGCGGGTCGGCGCCGATGGCGAGCGCGGCTTCCTCGGCGAGTTGCCCGACCTGTTGGCTGTGGAAGTAGGTGCCTGGCGCGGCATCGCGCAGTTGGCGCAGCAGCGGCTGCTCCAGCGAGGCGAGTTCCATTAGCGTCATCGGGGTCGCCAGTCGGAACGGTCGTTCCAGCAGGGTCAGCCCCAGCCAGAAGAGGGCAACTGCGCCGACGCCTGTACCGACGCCCCACAGCCCGCTGCTCAGCGCGTCCGTTAATGCGGCGGATGCGCCCAGCGACGCGCCGAACGCGCCCGCAATCAGCAGCGCGCTCAGCAGTGCGCCCGCCCAAAACATGTCCGTGCGACGGCGCATCGGGGCAATCGCCAGAATCGCGCCCCAGCCCGCCAGCCCCACCGCGCCGAGCGTCAGCGCGGGCAACTCACGCGCGACCGCGACGCCCATCAGTAGCACGGCAAACACATAGAGCGCAAGCAGGGGGTGAATCAGCACGCTGAGTAGCATCCCGCCCGCAATCAGCGGCGCGAAGCCGAGAAAGCCCAGTTCGGGGGTCAACGCTGCGGCGTGCCCCACGAGCGACGCCGCGCGCACGCCGATTAGGCTCAGCAGCGCGACCAGGCACGCCAGCGCGAGACCCACCGAGCGCGTGCTGTGTGCAATCGGCGAGCGCAGCGCCAGCCCTGTTGGGCGCAGCAAGCCCGTGCGCTGGAAAAACGCGGCAAGCAGCCCCACCTGCGCCAGCGCAATCAGCAGCCGCGCTGCCCATGCCGCAGGTGAGACGCGCAGGTCGCCGTTCAACAGCGCAAGCGCCAGCGCCGCCAACAGCCCTGCAGCGACAGGCGCACGCCAGGGCATGCTCTTGGAAATCCGCGCAGCGACCGACGGCTCCTGCGCACGCGCCCCGCGCCGCACACTCCGCCTGAGAACGCGCATCGGCGTAGGAATCTACTTCTTGCGCCGCCGCATCTTCTGACGCCGACGCCGCTCGCTCGGCTTCTCGTAGTGCGTGTGGCGCTTATACTCCTGCAAAATCCCGCTCTGCTCCAACGCTTTCTTGAAGCGTTTGAGCGCGCTATCAATCGACTCGTTCTGACGAACCTGTATCTGTGCCAATGGTGTGTCGCCTCCTTCACGCTGGCAGACCAACGGCAACGAGATTCGCGCCCCGCTACCAACCTTCCTGCCAAGCGTCGCATGATTCTATCGGATTCTACCTTAAAAAGTCAAGGGGTGGGCGCATGCGTTGACGCCTATAACTATTCGAGCAGAAGTGTGGTATAACAGAGTAGTTTTGCGGGGGCGTGCGACTCCCTCGCCGTTCATACAATACGCTCGGCTTGGCGCAGCGTGGTCGCTGTGCGCCGTTGCAGCACGCCTGACAACGGCAAACCCAAGAAAGGGGGATGTGCGTGATGAAGCGATTCATAGCAACCGCCGCGCTCTGTGCGGGCATCGCAACCGTCTCGTTCGGTACCGTGCTGACTTTTGACAACGCAGGCAATTTCGTCATACCCACCGACTACGGTAGCCGCGTGAACAACTCAGGCAATGACGCGGGCGGACGCACAGGCTTCAATCTCACTCACGGCGCAACGCCTAATGTCACCGTGCAGATGTTCACTGCCGACTATCAGGGCGGCACATGGAACCAGTTAGGGAACCTATACCGCTGGTCTACTGGCTACGCAAACCTGGTCGATGTTGCGTATCACTCCTACAACGAGGGTGCTCGGATTATTCTCACGGCTGACGCGGGGCACGAAGTGCGCCTACATTCGTTCCAGATGGGCGGCTATTATGCCAACCAGAGGCTACCGCTCCTGCAGGTGCTGGTGGACGGCAACCCTGTCTACACCCAGACGGATATCCCCATCAACACCACGACGGCGGACACCTTCACCTTCGACCCAGATACGGTCAAAGGCAGGGTTATCGGAATTCGCTTCGGCAACGACCGGGGCGTCGGTACGATAACATCGCCTTCTCCCAGACGGGCGGTTGCGATCCGAACCCTGCGGATGTGAACAACGACGGCGTGGTGGACGACGCAGACCTGCTACTGGTGCTGTTCAACTTCGGCTGGCGCTGCGGCGACTAAACGCCTTACAGGGTTGCCCTTACATACCGTCTTGTAGGGGCAACCCGCTGTGGTTGCCCTGATAGGGTTCGGTGAGCTTATGGAGTGCGGAAGCGGAGCTTCCGCCCGACGCTGAAGCTGACGCTTCAGCACTCCACAGTGGGGGCGTGTATGGAAGCGAAGCTTCCGCCCAACGCGGACAGGGCGCACCGCCGTGCGCCCCTACACCCCTCTCCCGCCCAGCGGGAGAGGGGCTGGGGGTGAGGGCGTCTGCTCTCGCAAGGTACAATACTCCCCGCTATGTACGAGTTGCCCAAGACCTACGACCCGCATCAGGTGGAGGAGCGGCGCTATCAGTGGGAGCTGGTGCGCGGCGACTTCGAGGCGACCATAGCAGACGACGGCAGACCCCGCTACTGCATCACCATCCCGCCGCCCAACATCACTGGCTCGCTGCACATGGGGCACGCGCTCAACAACGCCATCCACGATGTGCTGCTGCGCTGGAAACGGATGCAGGGCTACAATGTGCTGTGCGTGCCGGGCACCGATCACGCGGGCATCGCGACGCAGAATGTCGTGGAACGCGCCCTGCGCCAACAGGAAGGCATCAGCCGCCACGATCTGGGGCGCGAGAAGTTTCTGGAGCGCGTGTGGCAGTGGCGCGAACAGTATGGCAACACCATCCTGATGCAGTTCCGCAAACTCGGCTGCTCGTATGACTGGCGCTACACCCGCTTCACCTTAGACCCCGACTATGTGGACGCCGTGCTGGAGGTGTTCATACGCTGGTGGCAGGACGGGCACCTGTATATCGGCGAGCGCGTCATCAACTGGTGCCCGCGCTGTATGACGGCGATTTCGGACATCGAGATCGAGCAGAGCGACGAGGCGGGCAAACTGTATCATATTCGCTACCCGTTTGCGGACGGCGACGGCTATGTGGTGGTCGCCACGACGCGCCCTGAGACGATGCTGGGCGATGTGGCGGTCGCCGTGAACCCCGCCGACGCCCGCTACACCGAGCGCGTCGGCAAGTCGCTGCGCCTGCCGCTGGTGGAGCGCGTCATCCCGCTGATTGCCGACCCGTATCCCGACCCCACCTTCGGCACAGGCGCAGTGAAGGTCACCCCCGCACACGACCCGAACGACTTCGAGATCGGGCAACGGCATAACCTGCCCCGCCCCGTGATTATGCACTTGGACGGCACGATTAACACCGAAGCCCTGCGCGAGAGCCTCAACGCCCACGACAACCCCTACCTGCAACGCTATCACGGCGTTGACCGCTACAAAGCCCGCGAGATGATTGTGCAAGACCTCGAAGCGAACGGCTACCTGGAGAAGGTGGAGGACTACACCGTGCCGCTGGCGCGTTGCGAACGCTGCCACACGGTCATCGAGCCGCTGCTGAGCGAGCAGTGGTTCTGCCGTATGCAGAGCATCGCGCAGCCCGCGATTGAGGTCGTCCAGCAGGGCAAAATCCAATTCCACCCTGAACGCTACACCGAGATGTACCTGCACTGGATGGAGAACATCCGCGACTGGTGCATCTCACGCCAACTCTGGTGGGGGCATCAGATTCCCGCGTGGTACTGCATGGACTGCCATCCCGAAAACTTCGACGAGTCGGGCAAGTTGCTGCGGCGCGAAAGCCCGATTGTGCAGAAGACCGCGCCCGACAAGTGCCCGCGCTGCGGCAGCACGCGCTTGGTGCGCGACCCCGATGTGCTGGACACCTGGTTCTCATCGGCGATTTGGCCCCACACGGTGCTGGGCTGGCCCCGCCAGACCGACGAACTGCGCCTGTTCTACCCGACCGATGTGCTGATTACCGCGCAGGAGATTCTGTACCTGTGGGTGGCGCGCATGGTGATGACGGGGCTGTATTTTATGGGCGACATCCCCTTCCGCGAGGTCTATATCCACGCCACCGTGCTGAACAAGGAGGGCAAGCGGATGTCCAAGTCGCTGGGCACGGGGATTGACCCGCTGGAGTTGATCGACAAGTACGGCGCGGACGCGCTGCGCTGGTCGCTGCTGCAGCAGGCGGGGATGCAGCAGTCCATCCGCTTCTACGAGGAACGGGTGGTCAGCGCACGCAACTTCGCGAACAAGGTGTGGAACGCCACGCGCTTCGTGCTGATGAACTTGGAGGGGGCGGACTTGGATGCGCTTCGGGTGATGGGCGCGCAGCCCGCCGACGCGCTCGATCGCTGGATTCTCAGCCGCCTGCAGCGCACGATTCAGACCATAGAGGACGCGCTGGGACGCTACTGCTTCGACGACGGCGCGAACGCGCTGTACGAGTTCATCTGGAGCGAGGTGTGCGACTGGTACATCGAGGCGGTCAAGCCGCGCCTGCACGACCCCGCCCGACGCGCCCAGACGCAAGCGATGCTGCTGTACCTGTTTGACCGCCTGCTGCGCCTGCTGCACCCCTACATGCCGCACATGACGCAGGAACTCTGGCAGGCGATTGGCGCGACAGACGCCGAGCCGTCGCTGGGCAGGGCGCGATTCCCCGTCGCCGACCCCGCTTTGATTGACCCCGACGCCGAAGCGGAGGTCGCGCAAGTGTTCGAGGGCATCCGCGCGATTCGCAACCTGCGCGCGGAGGTGAAAATCACGCCAGGTGTCGCCATTCCTGCCGTGTGGGTGAACCCGACGGACGACGCGAGCGCGGAACGCCTGCAACGGCACGCGGCAACCATCGGGCACCTGGCGTGGTGTCAGGAGGTGCGCTTCGGACAGCCGACGGAACGCGCGCTGATGAACCCCGCCGACGGCGCGGAGGTCTACCTGCCTATCGCAGGGCTGGTCGATGTCGCCCGCGAGCGCGAACGCCTGCAGAAGGAACTCGCGAAACTGGAGGCTGAAATCAAACAGGTTCAGGCGCGCCTGCGCAACCCGCAGTTCGTCGAACGCGCCAAGCCCGAAGTGGTGCAGGAGACCCGCGCCCAAGAGCGCGACCTGCTCGACAGGCACGCCCGCCTGAAAGCGCGGCTGGAACAACTGCAGGAATAGGCTATAATAGAGCCATGCGGCGCATCATGGGTGTTTTGGTGCTGTGCCTGACGCTCGTTTGGGCAGTGCAAGCGCAAGAGGTCAAGTACGACGGCTACCAGGTCTGGCGCATCACCGTGCGCACGCCTGCCGAGCGGGAGCAGGTGCAGCAACTCGTGCGCGATGTGTGGATGGTGCGCGGCAGCACTATTGATGTGTGCCTGTCGCCCGACGAGCAGGAGACGCTGCGCAAGGCGGGCTTCACGGGCGAGGTGCTGATCCCCGATGTCGGCGCACGGATACGCCAGCAGAAGAGCGAGTTCGCCCCGCAAGACGGCAGCCTGTTCACGCGCTACCTGACTCTGAACGAGATTTACGCCGCGATGCGCCAGTTAGCCGACCAGAACCCGCGCCTGGTGCAGATGTTCGAGATTGGCAGGTCGATTGAGAACCGCCCGATTTACGCGCTGCGCTTGACGCGCGAGCCGCGTCGCGCCCGCGTCTATCGCGACCGCCCGCAGGTGGTCATCAACGCCATGCAACACGCCCGCGAGTGGATCACCCCGCCCGTCGCGCTGTATTTCGCCTACCGCCTCGTCGCCGAGTACCCCACGAACACGCAGGTACGCGAGGCACTCGATCGGCTGGAGGTCTATGTCGTGCCTGTGGTCAACCCCGACGGCTATGTGTTCACGCACACCACGAACCGACTCTGGCGCAAGAATCGCCGCTACATCGGCAGGGTGTTCAATCAGCCTGTGTACGGCGTGGACTTGAACCGCAACTGGAGCTACGGCTGGGGCGGCGAGGGTTCCAGCGGGCAGCCGTGGAGCGACACCTATCGGGGCAGCGCGCCCTTCTCGGAGCCCGAGACCTACTGGCTGAGCCGCTGGATGCTAAGCCTGCCGACCCTGCGGGCGCATGTCGATGTGCATAGCTACTCGCAGCTGATTCTCTGGCCGTGGGGCTACACAACCGACCTCGCGCCGTTTAATGGGGTGTTCGAGCGCGTCGGGCAGGCGATGCAAACGGCAATCCAGAGTGTGCATGGGCAGTTCTACATCGCGGGACCGATTGCGCCGACGCTTTACATCGCCAGTGGCGGGATGACCGACTGGGTGTTCGGGGCGCGCGGCGCGCTGTCGTTCACCTACGAACTGCGCGACACAGGGCAGTACGGGTTCCTGCTGCCGCCTGACCAAATCCTGCCCACCTGCGAGGAGGTCTACCCCGCGTTTCTGGAGCTGCTGCGCTGGACACGGCAACGGGACTGGCGGGAGTAGGCGCACCCCCTTGTATTCGCGCGGTGGATAGGGTATAATAGCCTTTCGCGAGGTAGAGACGATGCCAACCACTGCGTGGATCGAGAAGGCGAAGAAGAAACCGAAGTTCAAGGTGCGTCGGGTGAACCGATGTAGCATCTGTGGTCGCTCGCGCGGCTACATCCGCTACTTCGGCATCTGTCGCATCTGCTTGCGCGAGCAGGCGCATAAAGGCGTGCTGCCCGGCGTGCGCAAGTCGAGCTGGTAAGGAGGCGTTATAACGATGATGACCGACCCAATCGCGGATATGCTGACCCGTATCCGAAACGGGGCGCAGGCGCGTAAGGAGAGCGTGGCGATGCCCAGCTCGCGCCTGAAAGTCCAAATCGCGGAACTACTGAAAAAAGAAGGCTTTATACGGGATTACACGGTCAAACCCGACGGCGTGCGCTCGACGCTGGTGATTCATTTAAAATACGCGCCCAGCGGCGAGTCGGTGATCCAGCACATCGAGCGGGTGAGCAAGCCCGGACGACGCATCTACGCCCCCGTCGAGAAGCTGCGCCCGATACGGCGCGGGCTGGGCACAGCGATTGTTTCGACCCCGCAGGGGCTGCTGCCTGACCGCGAATGCCGCAAACGACGCATCGGCGGCGAGGTCATCTGCATCGTCTGGTAAGGAGGCAAACCATGTCGCGAATCGGCAAACAACCTATTCCCCTGCCCAAGGGCGTCGAGGTTCAGGTAGACGGGAACCGCGTGAAGGTCAAGGGTCCCAAAGGCGAGCTGACGCACGAGTTGCCCGACGCGATTCAGCTGCAGCGCGAGAACGGGACGCTGCAAGTGGTACGCGCCAGCGACGAGCGGTTCGCCCGCGCCCAGCACGGACTGCAGCGCACGCTGATTGCCAACATGGTCAAGGGCGTCTCGGAGGGCTTCGAGAAGACGCTCGAAATCGTCGGCGTCGGCTACCGCGCGCAGATGGAGGGCAAGACGCTCGTGCTGCAGGTCGGCTACTCGCATCCCGTGCGCGTCGAGCCGTTTCCAGGCATTACGCTTTCGGTAGAGCAAGACCCGCAAACGCGCGGGACGCTGATTGTGGTGCGCGGCATCGACAAGCAGCTTGTGGGGCAGCAGGCAGCCAATATCCGCGCGGTGCGCCCGCCCGATTCCTACAAGGGCAAGGGGCTGCGCTATCGCGGCGAAAAGGTACGACTCAAGCCTGGCAAGCAGCAGGCAGGCAAGGGCAAGAAGTAAGAGGTGAACCGCTATGAAGAAGACGGCGCGTGAGAAACGCATCACCCGACACAAGCGCATTCGGCGCAAGGTGTTCGGCTCGCCCGAACGCCCGCGCCTGTGCGTGTATCGCAGCGTGCATCACATGCACGCCCAAATCATCGATGATGTCGCAGGGCATACGCTGGTCTCCGCATCCACAACGGAGCCGACCCTGCGCAAGGAACTCACCAGCACGGGCAACAAAGCGGCGGCGGCTGCCGTCGGACGGCTGATTGCCCAACGCGCGCTGGAGAAAGGCATCACGCAGGTTGTGTTCGATCGCGGCGGGTTCCTCTATCACGGACGCATCGCCGCCGTCGCCGACGCCGCGCGCGAGGCAGGACTCAAGTTTTAGGAGGCGGTATGCAACGCAAACGACATAGTTATATCAATCCCGACCAGTTGAACTTGCATGTGGAGCGTGTGATTCACACGAACCGCGTCTCCAAGACGCACAAGGGCGGGCGCACGCTGAGCTTCCAGGTGATGGTGGTGGTCGGCGATACGAACGGGCATGTGGGCGTCGGGCTGGGCAAAGCGCGCCAAGTGCCCGACGCGATCCGCAAAGCCATCGAAGCCGCGCGGCGCAACTTGGTCTATGTGCCGCGCGTCGGCACGACCATCCCGCACGAGGTGGAGATCGAGTACGGCTCCACACGGCTGGTGCTGAAACCCGCCTCGCCGGGCACGGGCGTCGTGGCGGGAAGCTCGGTACGCGCGCTGCTGGAAGCGGCAGGCGTCAGCGATGTGCTGGCGAAACTCGTCGGCTCGCGCAACGCCATTAACGCCGCATGGGCGACCTTGGAAGCGTTCCGCGCGATGCAAACGCCCGAAGAGATCGCCCAAATGCGCGGACTGCCCATGCGCACGCTCACCCCGTGGTATGTGCGCAAGTTCCAAGAGGGTGCGGAGGCATAACGATGCTCAAAATCACGCTCAAGCGAAGCCCCATCGGCTACGAAGAGAGCCAGAAACGCACAGTGCGCGCGCTCGGACTGCGCAAACTGAACCAAACGGTCTACCACCGCGATGAGCCGAACATCCGCGGGATGATCGCCAAAGTCGCGCACCTGGTGCATGTAGAGACCGTTGCAGAGGAGGAGGCGACAACGCGATGATCGAATTACATACGCTCAAACCTGAGCCGGGCAGCAAAAAGCGGCGCAAGCGCGTCGGGCGCGGCATCGGCTCCGGGCACGGCAAGACCGCCACGCGCGGCACGAAAGGGCAAAAGGCGCGCGACACCATCCCGCCGCGCTTCGAAGGTGGACAGACGCCCATCCATCGCCGACTGCCTGTGCGCGTCGGATTCCGCAATGTGAACCGAGTCGAGTACGCCGTGATTAATGTCAGCACGCTGGCGGAGCGGTTCCAACCGAACGAGACCGTCACGCCCGAACTGCTCAAGGAGCGGCGGATTATCCGCAAGCTCAAGGACGGCGTCAAAGTGCTGGGCACAGGCGAAATCAGCATCCCGCTCACGGTGCATGCGCACGCCGTCAGCGAGAGCGCACGCGCCAAAATCGAGGCGGCGGGCGGGACAGTGCAACTCATCGAGAAGTGAGGTCGCCATGCTAAGCGTCAACTTCGTCAGCGCCCTGCAAAGCGCGTTCAAAATCCCCGAACTGCGCGCCCGAATCGTGTTCGTGTTCGCGATGTTCACGGTCTACGCGATTGGGCTGCATATCCCCATCCCCGGCGTTGACCGCGAAGTGCTGCGGCGGCTGTTTGAAGACCAGCAGCTGCTGGAGTTTTTGAACATGTTCACGGGCGGCGCGCTGCGCAAACTCACGATTCTCGCGCTGGGGCTGAACCCCTACATCACGGCGACGATTATCATGCAGATCTTCTCCTACGCCGACCCGAAGTTGCGCGAGGCGATGCGCGAGGAGTCGGGACGACGCCTGATGCAGCAGCGCACACGGCTGCTGACGATTGCGATTGCGCTGGTGCAGTCCATCGGACTGATCGCGACCTTCCGTTCGGCGGGCGCGCTGGAACTGAGCGGCGTGCAGTATGTGCAGGTCATCGTCGCGTGGACGGCAGGCGCAATGTTCCTGCTATGGCTGGGCGAGCAGATTACCGAGAAGGGACTGGGCAACGGCGTCTCGCTGATGATTTTCGCCAGCATCGTCGCCAGCATGCCCTACCAAGTCACCCGCACCTACCAAGCGCTGCAAGCGGGCGCGATTAACTTCGGGCAGATTCTGCTGCTGCTGGCGATTTTCGTGGCGACGGTGTGGGGCATCGTCTATGTCACGACCTCGCAGCGGCGCATCCCGATTCAGCACATGCGGCGCATCGTCGGGCGCAGGCAGATGATGGGCGGCACTTCGTACCTGCCCATCCCCGTCAACGCGGCGGGCGTGATTCCGATTATCTTCGCCGTGTCGCTGCAACTGCTGCCCGCGACCATTCTGCAGATGATCCCCTACGACCGCGAGAACCCCGGTCCCGTGGTCGGGTTCCTCGTGGGCGCGATTGAACTGCTGACGCCTGGCGGCGGGGTTGTCGGTTCGCTGATTTATGCAGGGCTGATTTTCCTGTTCACCTACTTCTATGTGTCGGTGGTGTTCAACACCGACGAGATTGCCGAGAACTTGAAGCGTCAGGGCGCGTTCATTCAGGGCGTGCGTCCGGGCAAGCCGACCTCCGACTACCTCAACGATGTGCTGACGCGCATCACCTTCGCGGGCGCGGCGTTCCTGGCGTTCATCGCGCTGATGCAATACTGGGTGCCCAGCCTCACGCGCATCGACACGCTGAGTATCGTGGGCGGCACCTCGCTGCTGATTCTGGTGGGCGTCGCCATCGACTTCTCGCGCCAGCTGCAAGCGCAACTCGCCATGCGCCAGTACGACGAGATGATGAAATAACGGGGCGAGGCATGCGACTGGTGTTCATCGGCGCGCCGGGCGCGGGTAAAGGCACACAGGCGAAGCGGTTGGCGGCGGAGAAGGGCTACCCGATTGTCGCCACGGGCGACCTGCTGCGCGCCGCTATCGCCGAGCAGACCCCGCTGGGACAGCAAGCGCACGCCTACATCCAGCGCGGCGAACTCGTGCCCGACCCGCTGGTGAACCAACTCGTCGCCGAGCGCATCGCCACTCTGGAGTCGTTCATCCTCGACGGCTACCCGCGCAACCTGACCCAAGCGCAGATGCTGGAGACCATCCTGCCGCAGCCGCTGAGCGCGGTCGTCTACTTCGAAATCAGCGAGGACGCGCTGATTGCGCGATTGGGCGGGCGACGCATCTGCCCGCAGTGCGGCGCGGTGTTCCACATCACCGCCAACCCCAGCACGGCGGGCGACCGCTGCGACCACTGCGGCGCGACGCTGATTACCCGCGAAGACGACCAGCCCGACACCATTCGCAAACGGTTTAGCGTCTATCGCGAGCAGACCGCGCCGCTGGTGGACTACTACCGTCAGCGCGGGCTGCTGCGCACGGTCAACGCCGACGCGCCCCCCGACACCGTGTACCAGCAACTGCTGAGCGTCTTATGCGAATCTACCTGAAAAATCAGAGCCAAATCGAACGCATCCGCAAAGCGGGGCGCATCGCCGCCCGCGTGCTGCGCACTTGCGCCGAGAGGATCGAGCCGAACCGCACGCTCGATGTGGAACTCGACCAACTCGCCGAGCAGATGGTGCTGGAGATGGGCGGCTTCCCCGCCTTCAAGGGCTATCGGCTGTTCCCGCATGTGCTGTGCGTCTCTATCAACGAGGAGGTCGTACACGGCTTGCCGACAGGCAGGGTGCTGCGTGAGGGCGACATCGTGACGCTGGACATCGGCGTCTACTACGAGGGCTACTGCTGCGACACCGCCCTCACACTGATTGTGGGGCACGCCGACTACCAGCGCAAGCGGCTGGTGCGCGTCACCGAAGAGGCGCTACACAAAGCGCTGGAGGTCGCCCGCGCAGGCAACACCACAGGCGACATCAGCGCGGCAATCCAACAGCACGCCGAATCGTTCGGGTTCAAGCCCGCGCGCGGCTTGGCAGGGCACGGCGTCGGACGGTTCGTCCACGAGATGCCCGACATCCCCAACATCGGCGAAGCGGGCACTGGCGTGACTCTCCAAGCCGGCATGGTGCTTGCCATCGAGCCGATGATCGTGATGGGCGATCCAGAAGTGGAGTTCGCCGACGACGAATGGGCTATCGTCACGCGCGACGGCAAGCCCGCCGCGCACTTCGAACACACCGTCGTCGTCACCGAAAACGGCGCCGACATCCTCACTATCGAGTAAACTTAATGCGGAGGTGATGCGATGGCGAAAACCGAAGGCAAGGAGATCGAGGTCGAGGGCACGGTTGTCGAGTGCCTGCCGAATACCACTTTCAAGGTGGAGATTGAGGGCGGGCACACGATTCTGGCGCACCTGTCGGGCAAGATGCGCATCCACTTTATCCGCATCCTGCCAGGCGACCGCGTGAAGGTCGCCCTGTCGCCCTATGACCTGACGCGCGGGCGCATCGTGTATCGGTACAGAAGTTAGCGCGCCCCAGCGACAGGGGCGCCCTGACGGGTTGCATGCGCATCACCCGCGTCGGGTATAATCTCCGTTCGCGAGCGGGTATACTTATGCGCCCGCGTCACGGAGGCGACAACGATGAAGGTACGAGCATCCGTCAAGAAGATGTGCGCGAAGTGTAAGATTATTCGGCGCAAGCGCGTGGTTCGGATTATCTGTGAGAATCCGAAGCACAAGCAGCGCCAAGGTTAGGAGGCAAGTAGCGTATGGCGCGTATCGCAGGAGTGGACTTACCACGCGACCGCAAGGTGGAATACGCCCTACCCGTGATTTTCGGGATAGGGCTGTCGGCGGCGCGTAAAATCTTGCAGGCGACGGGCGTTGACCCGAACAAGCGCGTGCGCGACCTCACTGACGAAGAGGTCGCCAAACTGCGCGCGGAAATCGAAAACAACTACACGATTGAAGGCGACCTGCGCCGCGAGCAGCAGATGAATATCCGACGCCTGATCGAGATCGGCTGCTATCGCGGCATTCGCCACCGACGCGGGCTGCCCGTACACGGGCAACGCACCCGCACCAACGCGCGCACCCGTAAGGGTCCCAAAAAGACCGTCAGCACGGGCAAGCGCAAGAAAGCCAAGTAATGAGGGAGAGCAACTATGGCGCGTAAAGCACGAGGCGGCGTCCAACAACGCAAGGAACGCAAAAATATCGCAGCAGGCGTGGCGCATATCCACGCCACCTTCAACAACACCATCGTATCGATTACCGATGTGAACGGGAATGTGGTGTCGTGGTCGAGCGGCGGCTCGGTCGGCTTCAAAGGCGCGAAAAAAGGCACTCCGTTCGCTGCGCAGGTCGCGTCCGAACGCGCCGCGCGCGCCGCGATGGAACACGGCATGCGCAAAGTCGATGTGCTGGTCAAAGGTCCCGGACCCGGACGCGAGACCGCCATCCGCTCGTTGCAAGCGGCAGGGCTCGAAATCCAGAGCATCAAGGATGTAACGCCTGTGCCGCACAACGGCTGCCGACCGCCCAAGCGACGCCGCGTGTAATCCAGGAGGAGAAACCGTATGTCAGTGATTTGGGATTCGAAATGCAGTATGTGCCGACGCGCGGGCGTGAAACTGTACCTCAAGGGCGACCGCTGCTACACCAAAAAGTGCGCCCTCGAGCGACGCAACTTCCCGCCTGGGCAACACGGACCGCGCACGCGCGACCGCAAGATAAGCGAGTACGGCGAGCAGCTGCGCGAGAAGCAGAAGCTGCGCCAGATGTACCACCTGCGCGAGGCGCAGTTCCGCCGCTATGTCGAAAACGCGCAACGCGCACGCGGCGTCACAGGCGAGGTGCTGCTACGCCAACTGGAAATGCGCCTCGATAATGTGATCTATCGGCTGGGGTTTGCCAACTCGCGCGGGCAAGCGCGCCAGATGGTCTCGCACAAGTTCATCACGGTCAACGGCAAGCGCGTGAACATCCCCTCCTACCAAGTGCGCGTAGGCGATGTGATTAGCATCCACGAGTCGAAGCGTTCGACCGCGCTGGCGAAAGATGCGCTGGCGCGCGCGGCGGAACACACCCCGCCCGCCTGGCTCGCCTACGACCCCAGCCAGGTGCAGGGCAAGGTGCTGCACGCGCCCAGCGCCGAGGAGATCGACACGCGCATCGAAATGCAGAAAATTATCGAATTTTATAGCCGCTAAGGAGGCGTCCGCGCGTTATGACGACATCACTGGTAGAGACACAAGTCCGCACGCTGGTTAGCGAGCAGAACTATGGGAAGTTCGAAATCGAGCCGTTGGAGCGCGGCTACGGCGTGACGCTGGGCAACGCCCTGCGCCGCGTGCTGCTGTCGTCCATCCCCGGCGCAGCGATTACCAGCGTGCGCATCGAGGGCGTGCTGAGCGAGTTTGAGCCGATCCCCGGCGTGAAGGAAGACACCATTCACTTCCTGCTCAACCTCAAAAATGTGGTCATCCGCATCGATTCGGAGCATCCGCGCGAGCGCTATTCGTTGCGCCTGCAAGTGCAAGGGCCCGGGCGCGTGACGGCAGCGGACATCCAAGCGCCGATGGATGTGGAGATTATGAACCCCGAACTGTACCTGGCGACCCTGAGCGACGCCAGCGCGCGCCTGAATGTCGACATCACCGTCGAAGTCGGGCGCGGGTATGTCGCTGCGCTCAAACGCGAGCGGGAACGCGGGCGCGGGTCTGTGGGCGAAATCCGCATGAACGCGCTGTTCAACCCCGTCACGAAGGTCAACTTCCTGGTGGAGCCGACGCTGGTGGGCGAGCGCACGGACTACGACCGCCTGATTCTGGAGGTCTGGACGAACGGCTCGGTCGCCCCCGCCGAAGCGGTCAGTCAAGCGGCGACGATACTCACCAAACAGTTCGAGCAACTCACCACGCTGGGCAGCGAGGGGCTGGGCGACCATGCGGTGGTGGTTCCCGCGCCGCCTGGTGTGAATGTGCCCGACCGCCCGCTGGAGGAGCTGGGGCTGTCCACGCGCGTGCTGAACGCCCTGCGCAGCGGCGGCATCGATACCCTGTATAAACTGCTCAACACGCCCGACCAAAAGCTCGTCACCCTGCGCAACTTCGGCGAAACCGCCCGCAAAGAGGTCGAAGAGAAACTCAGCGCGATGGGGCTGAGCCTGATGAAATCGGGAAGGAGGCGAGGTTCATGAACCACGGAGCAGGCTACCGCAAACTGGGACGCCCGAGCGACCATCGCATGCATATGCTGCGTAATCAGGTGCGCTCGCTGCTGATTCACGAACGAATCGAGACGACCGTCACCCGCGCGAAAGAGACGCGCCGACTGGCGGAAAAGATGATCACGCTGGCGAAGCAGGACACCCTGCACGCCCGACGCCAGGCGCGCGCGTTCCTGCGCGACGAGAGCCTGGTCAAGCATCTCTTTGACAACATCGCGCCGCGCTACAAGACCCGCAACGGCGGCTACACGCGCCTCGTGCGCGTCGGCAGACGCCGCGGCGACGCGGTCGAAACCGCGCTGCTGGAACTGGTCGAATAGCGCATGCGCAACCTGCGCCTGCGAATCGAGTATGACGGAACCGACTTCCACGGGTTCGCGCGGCAGCAGGGCATGCGCACGGTGCAGGGCGTGCTGGAACACACGCTGACGGCGACGCTGGGCGAACCCATCGAGGTCGTCGGCGCGAGCCGTACCGACGCGGGCGTCCACGCACGCGGGCAGGTGGTCAACTTCCGCACCAGCCGCCCCATCCCAACCGAGCGGCTGACAACTGTCCTGAACCGCCGCCTGCCCAACGACCTGAAAGTGCTGGACGCGCGGGAGGCGAGCGAACGCTTCCACGCGCGCTTCTCGGCGCATAGCCGCGTCTACCGCTACACACTCTACACGGGGCAACACCCATCGGTGTGGCGGATACGGTATGCGTGGCATCTGCCGCGCCCGCTGGACTGCGCGGCAATGCAGGCGGCGCTGGAACAGATTCGGGGCGAACACGACTTTCGCCCCTACTCGGTCAAACTCCCGACCGAGCGCAACACGGTGCGCATGCTGTATCGCGGGCAGGTGCGCCCCACCCGCGACGGCGTGCAGATCGAACTGGAGGCGAACGGCTTCCTGCGCGGGATGGTGCGCCTGATTGTGGGCGACCTGACGCAAGTGGGCAGCGGCGCGCTGCCGATGGATGCGCTTGCCGAACGGCTGCGCACGCGCCAACAGGCGACCCTGATGGCGCCCCCGCAAGGGCTGTGCCTGATTCGGGTAAAATACAGACGCTGAACGAGGAGGCAATCCTTATGTTGCAACGCACCTATACGATGAAAAAAGACGAAATCCAGCGAACCTGGTGGGTCGTCGACGCGGCGGGCAAGCCCGTCGGGCGAGTCGCCGCCCAAGTCGCGCGCCTGCTGCAAGGCAAGCACAAGCCCACCTACACGCCCCATATGGACATGGGCGACCATGTGATTATCCTGAACGCGGAGAAGGCGATTTTCACAGGCAACAAGTTGGAAGAGGTGCTGTACCACCACACGATGCACCCCGGCGGGCTGCGCGCCTATACACGGCGCAAACTGATGACCGAGAAGCCCGAACGGATGATGACGCGCGTGGTCAGCCGCATGCTGCCCAAAAACAAACTGCGTGCGCGAATGCTCAAACGGCTGCGCGTGTTCGCAGGCGCGGAACACCCCCATCAGGCGCAGCAGCCCCAGCCGTACCAACTGTAAGGAGGGCACACAATGGAACCAATTCGCTACTACGGCACGGGACGACGCAAGACCGCTTCGGCGCGGGTATGGCTGACGCCGGGCAGCGGCAGGATTATTATCAACGGGCGCGAGGCGCCCGAGTACCTGCGCCGCCCGATTCTGGAGCGCATCGTGACGCAGCCGATGCGCCTGCTGGGCATCGACGGGCAGTACGACATCATGGCGACGGTGCGCGGGGGCGGGCTGTCGGGTCAAGCGGGCGCGATTCGGCACGGCGTCGCGCGCGCCCTGCTGCAAGTCAGCCCCGAATACCGCGCGGTGCTGAAGCAGAACGGACTGCTGACCCGCGACGCCCGCGAGAAGGAGCGCAAGAAGTACGGACGCCACGGCGCACGGCGCGGCTTCCAGTTCGTGAAGCGCTGATGCGCATCCTGCTGGTGGGCGGCGGCGGACGCGAACACGCGCTGGCGTGGAAACTGCGCCAGAGCCAGCACTGCGACGCGCTCTACGCCGCGCCCGGCAACGCAGGGATTGCCCAACTCGCCGAGTGCGTCCCTATCGCCGCGAGCGCCACTGCCGACCTGGTGCAGTTCGCCCGCCAGAACGCGATTGACCTCGTGGTGGTCGGTCCCGAATCGCCCTTGATTGCGGGGCTTGCCGACGCGCTGCAGGAGGCGGGCGTTCCTTGCTTCGGTCCCACACGCGCCGCGGCGCAACTGGAGGGTAGCAAGGCGTTCGCTAAGCACCTAATGGCGGAAGTGGGCGCGCCGACCGCCCCGTTCGCCGTTTTCGACGACGCTGACCAAGCGCGCGCCTACCTGCGCGAGCGGTTCCTACAGCGACCCTGCGTGGTCAAGGCGGACGGCGAGGCGCTGGGCAAGGGCGTGTTCGTGTGCGACACGCTGGGCGACGCGCTGGACGCCGTCGAGTTCCTGATGGAGCAAGGCGGGCTGGGCGAGGCAGGCAGACGCATCGTAATTGAAGACCGCCTGCACGGGCGCGAGATGTCGCTGCTGTGTATCACCGACGGCGAGCGCGCGCTGCCGATGCCCCCCGTGCGCGACTACAAACGCGCCTTCGACGGCGACCGCGGTCCCAACACGGGCGGGATGGGCTGCTACACCCCGCTGCCCGACGCGACGCCCGCCCTCGTGGAGACCGCCCTCCAACAGATTGTGCGCCCCGTGATTCGCGAGATGGCGCAGCGCGGGACGCCCTATCGCGGCGTGCTGTATGCAGGGCTGATGGTTCACGACACGCAGCCCTACTCGCTGGAGTTCAATTGCCGATTCGGCGACCCCGAGACGCAAGTGCTGATGCCCCTACTGCAGAGCGACCTGCTGGAGTTGGCGCACGGCGTCGCAACGGGCGCACGGAACGCGACCGCGCTGGCGTTCGAAGCGCGCGCGGCGGTGTGCGTCGTGCTGGCGTCGGGCGGGTATCCAGGCGCGTACCGCACGGGGCTGCCGATTGAGGGGCTGGACGCCGCCGCGAAACTGCCCGACACGCTGATCTTCCACGCGGGCACACGCGCCGCGAACGGGCAGATCCTTACCAGCGGCGGGCGCGTGCTGAACATCGTCGGCTTGGGCGACACGCTCGACGAGGCGCGCCAAAACGCCTACCGCGCCGCCGAACACATCCACTTCGACGGCATGCACTACCGCCGCGACATCGGCGAAAGTGTGCTATAATAGACCTGATGCGCCGATGGCTGTTGGTTTGGGGACTCGTTCTGCTGATGGCGTGCGCGCACGCGCAGAGCGTCGCGTGGAGCCGACTCTACTTGCACGCCAACTCGCGGGGGTTCCTGCCGCAGGTCGCCGCCGCTGACCCGCAAGGCAACCTCATCGTGGCGGGGCGGTTCATTCACGAGAATGACCCGTTCAATAGCGTGGCAATCGTCAAATACGCGCCGAACGGCGATTTGCTGTGGACGCGCACCTTCGGGCTGCTCACGGAAGCCGAGTACGCCGAGGCGATAGCCGTCGCCCCCGATGGCTCGTTCTATCTGGGCGTCACCCGCGCGAACAACGACTCGCTCGCGTTCCTGCAGCGCTGGTCGGCGAACGGCGACCTGCTCTGGTCGGCGCAAATCAATATCACTGCCTACGATGTGATTCGGCAGATTGTTGTGCGCCCTGACGGGGGGGCGGAGGTCATCCATGCGATTGGCAGCAGCGCGGGAATTGGCTTCACTCGGCTGCGCTACGACGCTTCGGGCAACCAACTGCTGAATAACACCTACTGGCCGCCTAGCTCGCTGCTGGCGAACCGCACGCCTGTCGGGATGCTCCTGCTGGACGCCAACACGACGCTGGTCATGTTCGTCGATGGCGAGATAGGCGAAGTTATTAGGGGCTACGCGCGCACCTACCTGCGCGCGATTAACAACTCTGGGGGCACGGTGTACGAGGCGCAGTTCCCGCTGCGCACCGAGCGATGGGCGCGGTCGGACGACGGCTCGCTTTATTTGCTGGGCGACTACTGGGACAGCGCCAGCCAGCAGATGCGCCTGCGCCTGGTGCGCGTGAACCCGACGAACGGTAGCCTGCTGGGGCAGTGGAATCTAAGCGCGGCGGCGGGCGACGCGATTCCCGACATTCTGGCGGTCAGCGGCACGATATGGCTGGCGACGGGCGCGTGGGAGACCGCCACAACGCGCGGCATAACAACGCTGCTGGGCACGGCGAGCGGCGCGTCGCTCGGAACCGCCACGCTGACGGGCGTCTACCGCCCTGTGGCGGGCGTGCGCACCGCGACGGGCGCGCTGGCGCAACTCATCGGCGAACTGTTGCCCAGCCCCGACCGCTGGAAGCCCGCGCTGCAGTGGTTCCGCAGCGACGGCGCGCTGATGGCGCAGGGCTACCTGCCCCCGCTCAGCCCCGCCGACGAGACGCCCGAACTGCTCGTCGGCAGTCCCGACGGCGCGCTCTATGTGGTGGCGACCGTGCAGCAGGGCAGCCAGAATATCGCAGGCGCGGGCGTCTGGCGCATCAACCCACCGCCGACGCTCAGCGGGCAAGTCGTGCTGAACGACTACCTGCCCAGCCCCGCTGGCAAAACGGCGCAGTTTACCCTCACCAACGGCAGCCAGACCGACTCGGCGACGCTGACGCTGGGCGCGGGCGGCAGTTATAGCCTGCAGACGGGCGTCACGGGCACGGTGCAGGCGCGCGTCTATGTGCCAGGCTGGCTGGGGCAACGCCAGACGCTTGTGGTCGGCGGCAGCGGCGTCGTCACGGCGAACTGGAGCCTCATCAACGGCGACGCGAACCGCGACAACCAAATCGACGACGCTGATCTGCTGGAGGTGCTGTTCGCCTTCGGGCAAACGGGCGCGAACCTGCCCGCCGACTGCAACGGCGACGGCACAGTGGACGACGCCGACCTGCTGATTGTGTTGTTCAACTTCGGCGCAGTGGGAGACTAATATTACTGCCGCGATTCCTGCCGAAATGCCCCCCGTTCGGGCGTGCGCAGCGGGTATCCTTTACCCTCGAATGCAGACGGAGACGGACGCGCGGCGGGCAGTGGGGCGGCTGGCATGGGCAGCGCTGGGCTGGATTGCGCTGGTCGCCTTTCTGGACACCTTCGCGATTGTGCCTGTGCTTGCGCCCTACGCCAAGCGCGCCCTACAGGCGACCGATGCGCAGGCGGGACTGACTCTGGGGATTTACTCGCTGGCGAACCTGCTGGCGAACTTCTATTCGGGCGTGCTGATTGACCGCTTTGGGCGCAGGGTTCCGATGGCGCTCAGCCTGTGGGCAGCAGGCGTGCTGATTGCGCTCTACCCGTTGGCGACCACCCCCGAACTGCTGATGGCGCTGCGGGTGCTGCACGGCGCAACGGGCGCGGTGTTTGTGCCCGCGCTGTTCGCGCTGGTGGGCGAGTACGGCAAGCGCAACCGCGCGAGCGCAATGGGCAGCGCAGGCGCACTGATTGGGCTGGTCGCGCTGCTGGGACCTCCAATCGGCGGGATTGTCGCCCGCGACTATGGCGAACCCGCGCTGTTTGGCGGCGTGGCAGCGCTGATGCTCATCGGCGGGGTTGCCGCGCTACTGGTGCAAGACCCCCCGCGCACGGGGCAGGCGCAGGCGTCTCTTCACCCGCGCGAGGCGCTCCGCCTGCCCGATTTGCGGCGCGTGTACCTGCTCACGCTGGCGATGACCTTTATGATGGGCGCGCTGACCTTTGCCTTGCCCGTGCTGCTGCAGGATGCGGGCTACGACGCAGCGTATCGGGGCAGGCTGTTTGGGCTGCTCGCGCTGGTCTCTATCGCGCTGATGGCGTCGATACGGCGCGGCAGGCTGTTGGGCGGCGCGCTGGGGCGGGCGATGCTCGGCGCGGCGTTCATGGCGGCAGGCGCGCTGGGGCTGAGCCTGCTCGCAGACGCGCCGCAGGCGTTCTGGGGCGTGGCAGCGCTGTATGGCGTCGGCTTCGGGCTGGTGTTTCCCGCGGTGCATCTGGGCGCGTTCGAGGGCGCGCCCGACCACCTGCGCGGGGTTAGCCTCGCGCTGTTGCATGCGTTCTACTCGCTCGGCTATGTGCTGGGTCCCGCGATGGCAGGCGTGGTGGGCGCGGCGTATGCGGGCTATCTCGGCGCGGCGTTCGGTATAGTCCTGCTGGCGGCGAATTTGGGGCTGCGACAAACACGATAGGCAGTCTGGGGCAGACACGGGGGTCTGCCCCTACAGCGGCTGCGGCGCGGGCTGGGCGTCCGACTCGATCGCCGCGTGCGCCCGCTCGCTCCGTTGCGCCCGATACTCCAGCGCGGCGCGCACCAGCCCCACAAACACAGGATGCGGACGGTTGGGACGCGACTTGAACTCTGGATGGAACTGCCCCGCAAGGAAGAACGGATGGTCGGGCAGCTCGATCATCTCCACGAGGCGGTTGTCGGGCGAGACGCCGCTGAACACCAGCCCGTGCCGCGCCAGCAGGGCGCGGTACTCGTTGTTCACCTCGTAGCGGTGGCGGTGTCGCTCGTAAATCACCGTGTCGCCGTACACGCGCGCCGCCAGCGAGTTCGGCAGTAGCCGACACGGGTACGCGCCCAAGCGCATTGTGCCCCCCTTGTCGCCGACGCCGCGCTGCTCAGGCAGTAGGTGAATCACGGGGTGCGGGGTGTCGTGGTCTACCTCTTCCGTGTGTGCGCCCTCTAAGCCCGCCACATGCCGCGCGAACTCAATCACCGCCATTTGCATCCCGTAGCAGATGCCATAAAACGGCACGCCGTTCTCGCGGGCGTAGCGAATCGCGTTCAGTTTGCCCTCCACACCGCGCCCGCCGAACCCGTGCGCCACCAAGATTCCGTCCACATGCGCCAGCCGCTCCGCTGCGTCCACCTGCTCCAACTCCGACGAGTCCACCCAGTCGATCTCCACCGCCGCGTCGTTTGCCGCGCCCGCGTGGTGGAACGACTCGGCGATACTGATGTACGAGTCGCGGTTTTCGATATACTTGCCGACCAGCGCGATTCGGCATCGGGCGCGCGGGCGCTTGAGCCGCTCCACCATCTGCTCCCAGTCGCTCAGGTCAGGCGGCAGGTCGGGCAGTCCCAAGCGTCGCAGCACAAGCCGCGCCAACCCCGCCCGCTCAAACAGCAACGGGATTTCGTAGATGGTGTCCACATCGAGCGATTCGATGACCGCGTTATGCGCCACATCGGTAAACAGCGAGATTTTCGCGCGCACCTCGTCGGGCAGCGGCGTGCGCGTGCGACAAATCAGCACATCGGGCGTGATTCCGATTTCGCGCAGTTTGATGACGCTGTGCTGGGTCGGCTTGGTCTTGATTTCGTCCCAGCGTCCGACGGTGGGGATGAGCGTGACATGGATATACATCACATTTTCCGCGCCCGCGTCTTTGCGGAACTGGCGGATGGCTTCCAGGAACGGCAGGCTCTCGATATCGCCGACCGTGCCGCCGACTTCGGCAATCACAAGGTCGGCGTTCTGCTCGCGCCCCACACGGCGGATATGCTCCTTGATTTCGTCGGTGATGTGCGGGATGACCTGCACAGTCGCGCCCAAGTAGTCGCCCCGACGCTCTTTGTCGATCACCGACTTGTAGACGCGCCCTGTGGTGAGGTTCGAGTGGCGCGTGCAGTTCACATCCAGAAACCGCTCGTAGTGCCCCAAGTCCAGGTCGGTCTCCGCGCCGTCGTCAGTGACGAACACCTCGCCGTGTTGGTAGGGGTTCATCGTGCCTGCGTCGACATTGATGTAGGGATCCATCTTGAGGGGGGCGACCGTGTAGCCCCTGCTGCGCAGGAGCCTGCCTAAACTGGCGGCGGCGATACCCTTGCCAATCGAACTCACGACGCCGCCCGTTACAAAGATATATTTCGTGCTGGACACGCGCGCTGCCTCCTTAAACCCGACGCTGCGAGAGTATACCTGATACCAACGCTTCCTGCTGGTCTGACGCGCTGTGGGAGATGGCAGTAATTCACCACTGAATGGGTAGATTCTGCCCATTCAGTGGGTAAAATCTGCCCACGATGAAGCCGCGCTGGATACGCGAGTCGCTTGAGCGGGCGTTGCAGGTGATGCCATCCTAACCCCTTTCGGCGAGCGACTCTGGGCGATGCCTATCCCGTGCCTGTGGCAGGCAGGGTAGAATATAGGCGGAGTGGGCGATGAAGGCGCGTGTGAACTTTATCCGAGACCTGCTGGCGCGCAGCTACGAAGGTAGCCCGTGGCACAGTTTCAAGGCTGTCGTGCACGACCTGACCGAAGAGGAAGCCCTGTGGGTTCCCCCAACAGGCTACAAAGGCTACCGCTGGGCGGACGGCACGATTCTGAAAATCATCTTCCACCTCGGCGCGGACAAGCTGGTGCAAATCTCCACGGCGTTCGGCGAAGGGGGCGTGGACTGGCGTGCGATGGAGGTGCGCTTCCGCGCGATGGGAGGCAACCTCGCTGCCGCGCTCCAAATCGCCCAGGAAGGCTACGAGACCACCCTCGACGCGCTCGCCCCGCTGACCGACGACGACCTCGAAGTGGAGCGCCCCTACTGGGGCGGCGGGCGTATGCCCACAGGCGACCTGTTTCTGATGCTCGCCGAACACGATGTGTACCACGCAGGGCAAATCATCTACATCCGCGGCATGTACGCTGCGCAGAAGGGGAAATAGTCATGCAGAAAAAAACGGTGCGCGATATCGAGGTGCAGGGCAAGCGCGTGTTGGCGCGTGTGGACTTCAATGTGCCGATGCAGGACGGGCAGATTACCGACGATCGGCGTATTCGTGAGTCGCTGCCGACGATTCAGTACCTGCTGGAGCGCGGCGCGACGGTGATTCTGATGTCGCACTTCGGGCGTCCGAAGGGGCAGCGCGACCCGAAGTATAGCCTGCGCCCTGTGGCGACGCGATTGGAGCAACTGCTGGGGCGTCCCGTCCACTTCTTCGACGACTGCATCGGCGCGGCGGTGGAAGCGGGCGTGGCGAGCCTACCGCCGAACTCGGTCGCGTTGCTGGAGAATGTGCGCTTCTACCCGCAGGAGGAGGCGAACGACCCTGAGTTTGCGCGTGCGCTGGCGCGGCTGGGCGAGGTCTATGTGAACGATGCGTTCGGCTCGGCGCACCGCGCGCATGCCTCCACCGAAGGCGTCGCGCACCACCTGCCCGCCGTCGCGGGCTTGCTGATGGAGAAAGAGCTGCGCTATCTGGGGCAGGCGCTTGCTAACCCCGAACGCCCCTTCGTCGCCATTCTGGGCGGCGCGAAAGTCCACGACAAAATCGGCGTCATCCAGAACCTGCTGCCGAAGGTGGACAAACTGCTCATCGGCGGCGGGATGGCGTTCACCTTCCTGAAGGCGCAGGGCTACGAAATCGGCAAGTCGCTGCTGGACGCCGACAGCCTCGAGTTCGCCGCGCAGATGCTGCAGGGGGCGGGCGATAAACTCGTGCTACCGACTGATGTGGTCGTCGCGCCCGCGCTGGCGCCAAATGCGCCTACCCAAACCGTGCCCGTCAGCCAGATCCCGCCCGACCAGATGGGGCTGGACATCGGCGCAGAGACGGCGCGTATGTTCAGCGAAGTTGTACGCAACGCGCGCACCGTCGTGTGGAACGGACCGCTGGGCGCGTTCGAGACCCCGCCATTCGAGCAGGGCACGCGCGCCGTGCTGAGTGCGCTTGCGGAATCGGGCGCGGTCTCGATTCTGGGCGGGGGCGACACGGCAGCCGCCGCCGAGCAACTCGGCTTCGCTGACCGAATGACCCATATCTCCACGGGCGGGGGCGCATCGCTGGAGTTTCTGGAGGGCAAAACCCTGCCAGGCGTCGCCGCGCTCGTGGACGCCTGAATTCGGAGCAAAAGCCCCAATTCATAGCAGGAATTGGGTAAAACCGGGCGTACTTAACCACTGGAGGTACCGACCATGCGAAGGAGCGGATTTACACTGATTGAGCTGTTGGTCGTGATTGCGATTATCGCCATCTTGGCGGCGATTTTGTTCCCCGTGTTTGCGCGGGCGCGGGAGAGCGCACGCAAGACCCAGTGTCTGAGCAACATGCGTCAACTTGGTACGGCGATTGCGGCATACACCACCGATTACGACGAGTACTTCCCTGAGATGGCGAGCGGCGGCTGCTGGGGACGCGCTGGCATCGCCAACGCCCTCTGGAGCCGCCAAATCTACCCGTATGTCAAGAACAAGGGCGTGTTCGAGTGCCCCTCGGCGGCTATCTCGCGGGGCGGCATGCGCTTCGATGCCAGCGTGCCTGTGCCTGAAGACCCCGAAGTGAACCCGCCTCCATGCAACAACTGGCACACCGACCGCCGTGCCATGCCGATTGGGATGAACAAATTCTTCGCCCCGTACTGGCAGTGCCGCGAGGGGGTAGACCCCGGTTGTCAGGCGATGTGGGATCCGTGCGCGACGCTGGGCATTCCCGCATGCGACTCGGTGTGCGCGCGGCAATACATCAACCATGCCCGCATCCGTGAGGCGGCGAAGATGGTCGTGCTAACCGATGGAGTGACCTCCTGCGACGGCGGCGGGGGATACTGGATCAATGTCTCGGGACCTGTGAACTCGCTCTTTGGCATTTCGGGACGCCATGAGGGGCACAACATCACCTTTGCGGACGGGCACAGCAAGTGGTATCCGCTTCGCGCTACCGAATCGTGGCTGACGCAGACGGATTCCAGATTGCGTATGTCCACCACGCAGCACCGTGGGATGGTGCAAGAGCGCGTCAACTCAGGCGCGCAGAACTTTACCTGCGTGAACTACAACCCCGCGGATGTTCACTGGAACCCGATGGTCGCTTACCCTGGCGACGACCCGAACATCGACCAACGCTGTCGTCCGACGATGTAGCGTATCCTCAAGGGGGGCATACGCCCCCCTACTTTCTGGGAGGTTGCGATGAAACAAGAGATACCGACTTGGGCAGTTGTCGTGATTGTGGTTGTGTTGTTGGGCTTGATTGGCGCGTGGTACTTCTCGGCGACCAGCAAGTCCGCCAGCGACACTGTGGTAGAGAAGACCTTCGGCGACGAATCGAACCCGTTTGGCAACCAAGCGCCGCCCGCGCGACCGCAGGCAGGGCAGGGCGCGAGCGGTCCGTAATTATCAATCGCATAACCAAAGTTCGCGAAAACAAGCATAATTAATGACCCCTTCCTTAAGGTTCCCCCTGCCCGCAGGGGGAACCGAGCCACGCACTGACAAGGGTACATCGCTTGAGCTCGCTGTGGGCAGGGAGCGCACGCTCTTTTGCCCTTACCTCCAGCCCCTCTCCCAAGGTGTGGGCGAGGGGAGCCGCGCACGGACCTGTTTGGAGTGCTGAAGCGTTAGCTTCAGCGTGGGCGGAAGCTCAGCTTCCGCACTCCACAATCCCCCTCTCTCGCCTCGCGGGAGAGGGGGACACAGGGGGTTAGGGCAACACGGCGCGCCTGCCCGTTCACGCCTGTTCAGGGAAAATCGCCCCTGTCTCAGCGATTCCGTGCCGAACCGTGTACCCTTATCAGCCGTGTACGGGGGAGGTTAGGAGGGTGGGGATATCACTCCACCCGCAGCAGCTCCATCAGAGGGGCGATGGTCGGCTGCGCGTCCAGATTCCAGACGAACTGCAGCGCCTCGTCCTGCCGTGCGCGGGGCAGCGCCCACTCGGTCAGCACATAGAACTTCGCCTCGACCTCCTCGTCGCTCATGGGGTTGCGGGCGTGCCCGCGCGGGAAGGTGTTCTCTTCGGTCAGCGTGCGCCCGTCCTTGAGGTGCAGCATGATGCGGTTCGGGATGCCTTCGGGGTAGCGGGCGTCCATCGCCGTGTCGTGGCGCACGGTGATGCGGCTCACCAGCTCCAGCAGCGCGGGGTCGGTGTAGCGCGCCTCGTCGAAGGTGTCCAAGTCCACCTTGCCGTCCATCAGCGTCGCGCCGACGATGTAGGGCAGGCTGTGGTCAGCGGTCTCGCGGCTCTGCGGGCGCCACTTCTCAGGCTCGCTGCCGATGATCGAATAGCACGCCTCGAAGGTGTCAATCTCAATGCGCTCGATTTGACTGATGTCGCCGCCGATTTGCTCGCGCATCGCCAGCGCCGCCCATACCGCGCTCTGCGCGTGATACTCCACAGGGTAATACTTGATGTAGGTCTCGTTGATCATAAACCCTCGCCCCTCCTCGCCGCCGAGCGCGCCGACCGTGAACTCGCCCGACACCTGCTTCATAAAGCCCATCTTGCCCTCGAAGATTTCGGAGGGTCCCGTCAGCCCATATTTGGCGAGCCAGCTGGCGAACACGGCATGTCGGCTGGAGTTAGCGAAGGCGCACCCTTTCCAGGCGGAGATTTCGCCGACGCGCGTCTGGCGCATCGCCAGCCCCGACACGCCCGCGATGCTCATCGCGTGGCGCGTGGCGGTCGCGTCCAGCCCCATCAGTCGGCTCGCCGCCGCCGACGCCGAGAACAGCCCGTAGTTCACATGGTCCCAGCCGCGCGCCCGCAGGCTCGCCGAATCGCACAGGCGGCACTGGATCTCGTATGCCAGCACCGTCGCCAGCAGCGTCTCCTTGCCTGAGCTGCCCTCCGCTTCGGCGACCGCTAACACCGCCGCGAGGTTGTCGCTGGGGTGCGCAGGCTCTTTGGACAGGTAGGTGTCGTTATAGTCCAGGTAGCGAATCAGCAGCCCGTTCGCGAACGCCGCCCAGTCGGGTGAGGCTTTGTGCGCCGTGCCCAGCACCGTCGCCCCGTAGGGACTGCTCACCTGCGTCGCCACCGTGCGCACCTGCTGCGCCGTTTCCGACCGCCACGCGCCGAACGCGCAGGCAATCGAGTCGATAATCCGCCGCTTCGCTTCGTGAATGGCTTCTTGGGGAAGCGCTTCGTACTTGAGTTCCGTAGCGTAGTGTGCCAACCGTTCTGCTAAGGTCATCGTATGCCTCCGTACTGAGTATGTTGCGGGGGAATTGTACCTGTTGGTGCGCTCACTTGACACGCCCACACCCAATCAGGTAAATTGCTTGCCCGTATTGATTTGGGAGACTGCGATGGCGAAAAGCACCCGCACCACACGAACCAAGCGCACGAAGGGCGCGTCCACGCGCACAAAGCAATCGCTGCCCGCGCCGTCGGGCAAGCCCGTGATTATCGTGGAATCGCCCGCCAAGACGCGCACGCTCGCCAAAATTCTCGGCGGCGCGTACACCATCGAGGCATCCATGGGGCATGTGCGCGACCTGCCGAAGTCCACGCTGGGGGTGGATGTCGATAACGACTTCCAGCCGACCTACGCGCCGCTGCCCGACCGCAAAGAGACGCTGCAGCGCCTGCACGCCGTGACGCAGGGCGCGCCTGTGGTGTACCTGGCGACCGACCCCGACCGCGAAGGCGAAGCAATCGCGTGGCACATCCAGCAGGCGCTCGGACTGCAAAACGCGCAGCGCATCGAATTCAACGAAATCACCGCCGCCGCCGTGCAACGCGCCCTGCAAAGCCCCCGCGCGATTGACCTTGACCGCGTGAACGCGCAGCAGGCGCGGCGCGTGCTGGATCGGCTGGTCGGCTACCAAATCAGCCCGCTGCTGTGGCGCAAACTGCGCGGCGGGCGCAACACGCTCAGCGCAGGGCGCGTGCAGTCGGTCGCCGTGCGCCTGATTGTCGAACGCGAACGCGAAATCCGCGCCTTCGTGCCCGAAGAGTATTGGAAAATCACCGCCACGCTGACCCCCAAAACCGAACACTTCCCCTTCGACGCCGAACTGCGCCAAAAAGGCGACGCCAAACTCGAACTCAAGACCGAAGCGGACGCCAACGCCGTGCTACGCGACCTGCAAGGCGCGACCTACATCGTCGAGTCGGTGGAGAAACGCCAGCGCAAGCGCACGCCGCCCCCGCCGTTTATCACCAGCACCCTCCAGCAGGAAGCCTCGCGCAAACTCGGCTTCTCCGCCAAGCGCACCATGCAAATCGCACAGCAACTCTACGAGGGCGTCGAACTCGGCGACGAGGGCGCGGTCGGACTCATCACCTACATGCGCACCGACTCGGTACGCCTGTCCAACGAAGCGCTGCAGATGGCGCGCGAATTCATCCAAGCGAACTACGCGCCCGACTACCTGCCCAGCAAGCCGCGCCAGTATAAGACGCGCTCCAGCGCGCAGGACGCCCACGAAGCCATCCGCCCGACCGATGTGAACCGCACGCCCGATGCGGTCAAGCCCTACCTCACGCCCGAACAGTTCCGCCTGTACGAACTCATCTGGAAGCGGTTCGTGGCAAGCCAGATGGCGGAGGCGCAACTGGAGGTCACCAGCGTCAACATCCGCGCACGCGACTACCTGTTCCGCGCGTCGGGCACAGTGGTGCTGTTCGACGGATTCCTGCGCCTGTACCAAGAGGGCAAGGACACCGCCGAACGCGACGAGGAGGAGCTACCGCCCCTGCCCCCGCTGCAACAGGGCGAACTGCTGGACTTGCTGAAGCTGACCCCCAGCCAGCACTTCACGCAGCCGCCCCCACGCTACACCGAAGCGACGCTGGTCAAAACGCTGGAACAAAACGGCATCGGACGCCCCAGCACCTACGCGGCGATTCTGTCCACCATCCAAGAGCGCGGCTATGTCGCGCTGGAGAACCGCGCCTTCAAGCCGACCCCGCTCGGCGAGGCGGTCAACGACTTCCTCGTCAAGCACTTCCCCGAACTGTTCGATGTGCCCTTCACGGCGCGCATGGAGCAGGAACTGGACGAGATCGAGGAGGGCAAGGCGGACTGGGTGCAGGTGGTGCGCGCGTTCTACGAGCCGATGCAGCAGCAGGTGCAGTCCGCCAGCAGCAGCGACGAGCGCGTGGAGATCCCCGTCGTGGAGACCGACCGCGCGTGCCCGACCTGCGGCGCGACGATGGTGCTGCGCACAGGGCGCTACGGGCAGTTCCTCGCCTGCTCGCGCTACCCCGACTGCAAGACGACGCTGCCTGTGGGCGCGACGGGCGTCCGCTGCCCCGTGTGCAACACAGGCGAAATCGTGCAGCGCAAGTCCAAAAAGGGGCGCGTGTTCTACGGCTGCACCACCAAAGGCTGCTCGCTGCTCACTTGGGACAAGCCGACGGGCGCGCTCTGCCCCAAGTGCAACGCGCCGCTGGTCGAAAAGACGCTCAAACGCGCCCAGCAGCGCATCATCGCCTGCAGCAACGCCGAATGCGACTACCGCGAAACGCACCCCCTCTCGGAAGAGGACGCCATAATGGACGCGGTTTCGTAAACCCATAGCAGGAATCTCGCGCCCCTGTGCGTATTAATACAGCGAGGGGGACGACGATGCCCATCTGCATTCTGGAGAGCATCTACCGACAGTGCCTGCATCGGGGGCTGAACCCAGACGACGCACATGACTGCGTCACAGAGGTCTGTCTGCGCTACCGCAAGCGCACAGGCGCGTTCCCGCACGACGAGGCAACGCCCAACCTGCGCCTGCTGCGCCTACTGACGCTGAATGTCGTGCGCGAGTTCCAGCGCGCCCAACAACGACGCCAGCGACTGGAACACGACTACCTCGCCCTGCAGCGGCAACAGCAAGCCAGCGCGCCCACCCCGATGGCGCAGGCGATTGCCCGCGTGGATTGCGAGCGGTTTTGCGCCCAGCTGCCCGACTACCTGCGCCGCACCCTGGAGCAGATGGAGGCGGGCGATACGCCGAAAGCGATTGCCGCGCAGTTGGGTGTTGCCGTTGGCACGGTCTACAGCTATCAGCGCGAGCTGCGGGAGCGGTTTGTGGCATTTTTCGGGTATGACCCCAGAAAATCGGGGGTTCGTGTCGTTAATTATAGTGGTTACTCCGAAGCGAGCAGCTCAGACGACACGCAGGAGGTTCAGAATGATGCGACGGCAGAAGATGCTTGGTGTAGTGGCGTTGTCGTTAGCGGTAGCGAACCTAATTGCACTGCCCGACACCCTGACCGCAGTGGCAGCGATGACTGGCGGGGGGGGGCAGCGATGGCTCCTGCGATGAGTAGTGGCTGCGGTGGGTGCAAACAGACGATGACCAATATCTCCCAGACCAGTATAAAGGCAGTTCTGAACAATCAGCAGTACATTCCTATGAGGGCAATCAGATGCCACTGCCTTAACCCGAAGAACCCTCGTAGTGAGAAACAGTGGTGGTGCCCTTCAAAGCACTGGCTTGAGGAGCTCTGCGATTACTACCTTGGAAAACCAGATGGCGACGGTGATGGAACCCCGCATGAACGCAACTACCTTCAGGTGCGAACCAGAGAAATCGTCGAGTGTAATGGCAATACATATGTGACTTGCAGCGGGTGGGCATGGACAAGTAAATGCTGTTCGGATTCGGCTGCTGAGCCAAGTTGTATTGCTGGCGTTCGGGGGCCTGGTAACATCATTCTGTGCAGTGAGATTGTATTTTCTGCACAGTAGATTCCTACCGTCTGGGAGAGCAAGGCTCTCCCAGACAACTTGCACAGGGGATAATGGGAATGCGGCTCAACACTCTCAAGCGCGAAGGGGGCGTCATTTGGCTGTTGGTCATCCTTGCCAGCGTTGTTGTGCTGGCAGTGGGCTCCAAGCTCTTGTACGCCACGACACAGGTGTTGATACATTTTGGGGCTTATGCTATGAGCGACGGTTACCGTACTCATGTGGAGCGGTTCGGTGGCTTCGAGGGCTACATGAGCACACAGCTGGCTCCGAGACTGAGGCACATCTTCTTCAGTCAGTGGCAGAGTACAATCGTACTGAGCGCGTTGATTGGCACAGCACTTTATGCGGCTACCAAACTGGTCAGCTCAAAGGCTACGATGCGCTTTTTCGTGGGTGGGTCGGTCGTTGTGTGGATTTTGTGGAATCGGGGTATATATTTTCTCTACGACTGGTTCTGGAGCATTCTGCAAGCCTTCATTTTTCTGGTATGTGTAATCTCGCTTCTCTATGTATATAAAAAAGTGATACCGATGGTGAGGAGGGCACTATGAGCCGACGAGCCTTCACGCTGATAGAGTTACTGATTGTAGTGGCGATAGTCGCGCTGCTGGTTGCGCTGATTACGCCTGTGATTTTCCACATGCTGGAGCGGTCGCGACAAAGCGCGTGTATGAGCAACCTACGCCAGTTGGGAGTCGCCATCAAAAGCTACCAAGCGGACTACGACAATATCTACCCCGAGCAACTTTCGCTGACCCAGCCGTATGTCAAAAGCGCGTCGCTGTATCTCTGTCCGTCGGATGCCACACGGGGTAAGGGCGTCATCGGCGAGGGTATAGACACAAGTTATCTGAGCATTCTGCGCTTTCTTCACGCCGCTATGACGAACAAGGAGCGCACGCCCGATACTGTCTCTGCGCGTATCCTTATGGCAATCGATCCGAGCTACGGGCTTGTTGTCTGCCAAAGTCACGGGACACGGGAGACGGAAGGCATGCGAATTTCCTACGGTTCGCACTCAGGTCTAATCCTGCGACTGCGCAACGATACTTCGGTTGTGCGCGTGCAGGTGCGCCCTGTGTGTACCCAAGTGGAGGGAGGGATTGTTGGCAGCGTGCCGACATGGCACCTCTACTCCGATGTTCGCCCATGCCCGCCAGAGGTTCCGCAAGACGCACTGTTTCTGAACTGCCCTACAAACACTGTGCCGTGCCCGTAGCACAGCAGCGTGGGGTATACGACTACCGTATCATCGTGCCGATGCCTGCATCGGTGAAGACTTCGATGAGCAGGGCATGCGGGATGCGCCCGTCGATAATGTGCGCGCGGGGGCAGCCCTGCGCTAATGCGCTCAGGCACGCCTGCAGTTTGGGGATCATCCCGCCCGACACGCGCCCGTTGTCCAGCATGCGTTGCGCCTGCTCGCGGCTCAGCTCGGAAATCAGCGACTGCGGGTCGTCAGGGTCGCTCAGCACACCAGGCACATCGGTCATCAGGATAAACTTCTCCGCCTTGAGTGCGCCAGCAAGCGCGCCTGCGGCGAAGTCGGCGTTCAGGTTGTAGGTCGCGCCGTCCGCGCCCAAGCCGACGGGGCTAATCACGGGGATGTAGCCGCCCGCCAGCGCGTTCCGCACGACTTCGGGGTTAATCTGCTCCACCTCGCCGACGAAGCCGAGGTCTACCTCTGAGTTCAATTTGCGGGCGCGAATGAGGTTGCCGTCTTTGCCCGACAGCCCGACGGCGCGCCCGCCCTGCTGCTGAATCAGCGCGACCAGGCGCGGGTTCGTCTTGCCCGTCAGCGCCATCTCCACCAGCTCCATCGTCTCGGCGTCGGTGACGCGCAAGCCGTCCACGAACTGCGGCGTCTTGCCCACGCGCTTCATCAGCTCGGAGATTTCGGGTCCGCCGCCATGCACCAGCACGGGTCGGATGCCCACGCAGTGCATCAGCACGAGGTCTTGCATCACCTGCGCGGCGTAGCCGTCCCCGCCCATCGCCGCGCCGCCGTACTTGACCACGAAAATCGCTCCGCTCCACCTTTGAATATACGGCAACGCCTGAATCAGCACCTCTGCCTGAATCTTCGCCGAATCGGGTATGCTCATACGGGAGGCAATTATACCTGTGGAACCTGTGAACCCCTTCTCGCTGCGCCAGATTCGCGCGTGGCTGCAGGAGTACCATGTGCGCCCGTCCAAAGGCTGGGGGCAGAACTTTTTGACCGATCGGCGGGTCGCGATGCGCGTGCTGGAGGCGGCGGAGTTGCAGCCCGACGATGTGGCGCTGGAAATCGGTCCAGGGCTGGGCGCGCTGACGCTGCTGCTGGCGGCGCGCGTGCGGCAGGTGATTGCCGTCGAGGTGGACGCGCGGCTGGTCGCGATTCTGCAGGGGGTCATTGAAGCGCAGGGGATCGGCAACATTGTGCTGATTCAGGCGAATGCGCTCAGCCAGCCCGTGCCAGAGTTGCTGCGGGGCGAACCGCAGGCGAAGGTGGTCGCCAACATCCCCTACAGCATCACCTCGCCGCTGCTGGAGCATCTGCTGCGGCACAAGGCGTACATCCCGCGCATCGTGCTGACTGTGCAGAAGGAGGTCGCCGAGCGGCTGACCGCCAAGCCCAGCACACCTGCCTACGGCGCGCTGAGCCTGTTCGTGCAGTATCACTGCGCGGCGGAGTATCTGGGGCGCGTGCCCAACACGGCGTTCTACCCGCAACCCGAAGTCGATTCGGCGATTGTGCGCCTGACGCCTGTGCCCGACCGCCTACCGCCCGACGCGCAGAAGTGGTTTTTCAGGCTCACCCGCGCGGGTTTCGGCAAGCGACGCAAGACGCTGCGGAATGCGCTGACCGCCCTGTTCGACGATGCCGACCGCGCCAGCGCAATCCTACGGCGAGCAAACATCCCCATCGCCGCCCGCGCCGAAGAGCTGTCGCTACAGCAGTGGCTCGAACTGGCGCGGGAGACCGCCCAAACGGTGCAGGGGTAGCAGGAATTACCACGATTGTAGTGTATAATAGAGGTGCCTGTACGATTGAACTTTTCGTAGGCAGGCAAAGGAGGCTGATGATGCATTACAGATGGTAGAGCTTTTTGGCGTTAGTGATGGCGCTTTGCGTTGCTGGCTTCGCGCAGAAAGGGCAGGTTCAGGAGAAGACTGACCCGCTGGCGAAACCCGACCCAACGGTCAAAGCGCAAAACTGGCGAGTCACACCAATCAAGGTTGCCCCGCGCAACCCAGCGGACTATGTGCGCTACACCCCGCGCGGCGACTTTTTCCCCGCTTCGGGGGGAACGGTTGTCTACGATGTGACGGGTACGCCCAGCTATGACGGTGCAGGCGCAAGCTGCAATGTGCGCGTCTCCATCCAAGCGCCCAACAACAAGACCCACTTCTCTGGAATCGCTTGGGATGTGCAGCTGACAGCAACCTCGCCCAGCTACCTCTCGGAGATTGCCGTGCTGATCACTAATGTAGACGGCGAGGGATATATACTGCGTCCTGGCGTGGGCGATACCTTCGGCGGAACAGGTTCCTACTCCAGCGGCGGGCTGAACGACCTGTGCGGCGTGTACGGACTGCCGCCGTTGGAACTGCCCGACGGGTATCTCTACTTGGAGTTCTACGAAACCTATGATGACTTTCCCGACTGCGGGCAGGACGGCAACTGGGACAGCGGCACGCTGACCTTCGCGTTTGATACGCCCGCGCCCTTCACAGGTCATGACGAAGTAGGCGACGCGGGCGACCTGCCCGAAGGCGCGCAGGCGACCCCCAGCGGCGCACTCACGGGCATTCGCGGCGCGCTCACTGCAGGCGATGTGGACATGTACGCGATTTACATCGCGAACCCGTTCGCTTTTGCCGCCAGCACGCGCTGCAACGCGCTGTTCGACACGCAGCTGTTCCTGTTCGATGCGAACGGCAACCCCGTGAGTTTCAACGATGACGCGCCTGAAGGCGGTGTGGCTTCGCGTCTGGACGGCAGTTGTATTCCTGGTCCGGGTCTCTACTACTTGGCGGTCTCGGCGTATGACCGCGACGCGGCAGACTGCAACGGTGCGGAGTTGTGGGCGGATACACCGTTTGACCAAATTCGCTGCGCGGACGGCACAGGCTCTGGGCGCGTCGGCGGCTGGGCAGGCTCGCACAGCGTGAGCGCGAGTTACATCATCACGCTGGAAGGCGCGGAAGGCGCGTCGCCGGGCGACCCCGCCGACTGCCCGCCGTTCCAAGGCTGGGATGAGTTCGGCAACGGCGGCGGCGACGCAGGCGACCTGCCCGAAACTTCCCAAAGCACGGGCAACACGGCAATCCCTGTCATTCGCGGGCAGCTGGATGCGGACGATGTGGATATGTACGCGATCACCATCGATGACCCCGCTGCATTCAGCGCGACGACCGTCGGCGGCGCGACCTTCGATACACAGCTGTGGCTGTTCGACGCGAACGGCAAGGGCGTGGTGGCGAACGACGACTCGGGCGGGCTGCAGTCGCGCATCGACAACACGGCAGGCTGTATCACCGCGCCTGGTGTCTATTACCTCGCTATCTCGCGGTATGCACGCAACGCAGCGGGCTGCGAGGGCAGTGGTATTTGGGCAGGACGCACGAACAACTGCCCCGACGGCGCCGAGGCGACCTCGCGCGTGGCGAGCTGGTCGGGTAGCACCAGCGCGGCGGGCGAGTACCGCATCTTCCTGACGGGCGTGTCGGGCGCAACGCGCGGCGACCCCAACGATTGCCCGCCCCCCGGCGACGATCGCTGGGATGAGCAAGCCAACGGCGGCGGCGACGCAGGCGACCTGCCGAGCAACGCACAAGCGGTCTACCGCCCTGACCAGACGCCGTGCCAGTCGCCCGTGACGCGCATCTCGGGCGTGCGCACCGACTCTGCTGACGCCGACATGTATGTCATCTGCATCACGGACCCAGCCAACTTCTCGGCGTCAACAGCCGGGCTGGCAGGGTTCGATACCCAGCTCTGGCTCTTCCGCTGCGACGGCACAGGCGTCGTGCACAACGACGATTCGGGCGGGCTGCAATCGCGCATCGATAACTCCACAGGCTGTCTGAACGGGCTGCAAGCGGGAACCTACCTGCTCGCCGTCACGGGCTACAATCAAGACCCTGTGGATTCGGGCGGCAACCTGCTCTGGGACAATACGCCGTTCGGCGAAGTGCGCTGTCCCGACGGTCCGGGCGCGGCTAACCCGATGGTCGGCTGGACAGGCTCTGGCGGCTCTGGCAACTACGGGATTGCGCTTACAGGCGGGTTCTTCGTGGCGCAGGGCGGCTGTGAAGGCGGTCCAGGGCAGTGCGACGGCGACGCCAACCGCGACGGGCGCGTCGATGACGCCGACCTGCTGATTGTGTTGTTCCAGTTCGGCGAGTTCGGCTTCGGACTGCAGGGCGATGTGGACAACAACGGCACGGTCGACGACGCCGACCTGCTGATTGTGCTGTTCAACTTCGGCTGCGGGTCGTAAGCCTCACTTGCGGGCTTCCTCCCTCGTGGGGAAGCCCGCTGTTCACCGAAGCGCCGCAATCGCCTCCACGCTCTGCGGGTTCTCCAACGCGCTCAGGTCGCCCGTCGGCTCGCCTAAGTACGCCGCGCGGATGACCCGCCGCATAATCTTCGCGTTGCGCGTCTTGGGCAAGTCGGGCACGGCGTAGACCGCTTTGGGCATCAGCGGCTTGCCCATACGCGTTGCTACCAGATTCAGCAACTCCTGCGCCAGCGCGTCGCTGTATGCATAGCCTGGCTTCAGCACCACGAACGCCACCGCCGCCTGCCCCTTGAGTTCGTCGGGCACGCCGATTACGCCTGCCTCGCTCACGGCGGGATGCTCCACCAGCACGCTTTCGATTTCGGCGGGACCGACGCGCTTGCCCGCGATTTTGAGCGTGTCGTCCGCGCGCCCCAAGATGTACCAGAAGCCGTCTTCATCAATCAAGCTCAGGTCGCCGTGATACCAGACGCCTTCGAAGCGGCTCCAGTAGGTCTCCAGATAGCGTTCCGTGTCGCGCCAGAAGCCGCGCGTCATACCGGGGTTCACATTCCGCACGCACAGCAGCCCGACCTCGCCGCGCACGGGGTCACCCGATTCGCTTAGTATCTCGGCGTCCACGCCAGGCGCGACGGTGTTGAAACTGCACGGCTTGAGTGGGCGCAGCACGGTACAGCCCAGAATCCCGCCCGAAATCTCCGTGCCCCCCGAATAGTTGATGATGGGCGCGCGGGTTTTCCCCACATGCTGCAGCGTCCACAGCCACGGTTCTGGGTTCCACGGCTCGCCTGTGGAGCCGAGCAGGCGCAGACTGGGCATCGGGTGGCGGTCGGCGTACTCCGCGCTCTCGCGCATCAGCGCACGAATCAGCGTCGGCGTGATGCCCAGCACCGTAATCCCGTGACGCTCTACCATGTCCCACACGCGGTCGGGCGCGGGGTAGTCGGGCGAGCCGTCGTACATAAACACCGTCGCCCCAAGAATCAGCCCGCCCATAATCAGCCACGGTCCCATCATCCAGCCGATGTCCGTGAGCCAACTAATCGTGTCGGTGGGCTTGAGATCGAACAGGTGGTACATATCCTGCGCCGCTTTGATGGGGAAGCCCGCATGCACATGGAACGCCGCTTTGGGTTTGCCTGTCGTGCCCGAAGTGTAGATCATCATGCATGGCGTCTCGCTGTCGAACGCGGGCGGGTCGTAGTCGCCGTCGTCCAGCAGGTCAGTGTAGCGCACTTCCAGCGCGGGGTCGAAGCGCACATCGCGCTGGGCGCGCTCAACGATGAACACGCGCTGCACCTGCGGCAGGTTGCGCAGGGCTTCAAAAGCGGTCTCACGCATGGGCACGATTTTGCCGCGTCGGGGGAACCCGTCGGCGATGAACAGCCAGCGCGCCTCAGCGTCCTGCATGCGCGTCTGGATAGGCTCCGCGCCGAAGCCCGAGAACAGCGGCAGCGCAATCGCGCCGATGCGCCCAATCGCCAGCAGCGCAATCGCCGTTTCGGGCACAAACGGCAGGAACAGCCCGACGCGGTCGCCGTGCTGCACGCCCTGCTTGAGCAGCCCGCGCGCGAGCGCGTTCACCTCGCGCAGCAACTCGGTGTAGGTGTAGCGGCGTACCGCGCCCTCCTCGCCCTCCCACACGAGCGCGAGCGCGTCGCCGCGCCCTGCTTGCACATGGCGCTCCAGCGCGTTGTAAGTCCAGTTCAGCCGCCCGCCAACGAACCACTTCGCGAACGGCTTGCCCGCCGAGAGGTCTACCGTCTGCGTGTAGGGCGTGTGCCAGTGGAAGCCGATGTCCGCGAAAAACGCCTGCCAGAACCAGTCGGGGTCGTCGATGCTCTTTTGGAGGAACGCCTCGTAGGTGGGTAGTCCGTAGCGGCGCATCTGCGCCGTGATGTTCGCCTGCTCGATTATCCCGTCGTCGGGTCGCCACGCGATGGGCAGATTCAGCTCCTGCATGCTTCGTCGCCTCCGAGAAGAGGATACCCGACGAAGTGTGTAGCTCACTTCACGCGGGGTTGCGTTTCATTCTATCGTTGGACGCCCTTCGGAGGTTCCACGCAATGGCACAATCCGAATGCGCCTCTCCGAAGCCACTACCAGACTCCCCTGAATCTGAGCGCCTGTTTCTGCAGCGAAGAGTAGGCATGCTTGAATATCTTCCAGCGTGAGTCCTTCGTATTCGTGTAGAATCTCTTCGGGGGTGGCTCCGCTCGCCAAGAGGCGTAAGATATAAGCGACAGCGAGGCGTGTGCCCTTTAGGACAGGCTGTCCCCCCAACACCTGTGGATTGCTCTCAATCCGCTCTAACAGTATCTTAGTTTCCATCGGTTCCACCCATGAGGGAATATACCCAATTTTGTTTCTGGGTAAGCACTCATCGGTAGTCACCCCTTCTGGTAGTGATAATACCTATAGGTCAGAAACTCCTCCCAACTCCAAATATGGTCGGTCAAACCTATCGCCATCGCAGGACTCCTACGCCGATAACGACACCCATCCGAAAGACCATCCACACGCTCACGCA
>Ga0101941_1000407_pt1 | contig 78359 bp, 68 predicted proteins | sample DewCreD2012metaG_3_FD_75242 | JGI IMG/M metagenome (GOLD analysis project Ga0101941, IMG submission 75242) | Hot spring sediment bacterial and archeal communities from British Columbia, Canada, to study Microbial Dark Matter (Phase II) - Dewar... ... | reverse complement strand
GGCGATCTTGCGCAGGATGCGGCGCATGATCTTGCCCGAGCGGGTCTTGGGCAGGCCCGGCGCCCATTGCAGGACATCCGGCGCCGCGAAGGGGCCGATCTCCTGGCGCACCCAGAGGACCAGGTCCTTGCGCAACTGGTCGGTGGCCGTGACCCCCGCCTTCAGCGTCACATAGGCGTAGACGCCCTGGCCCTTGATGTCATGCGGATAGCCGACCACGGCGGCTTCGGCGACGGTCTCGTGGGCGACCAGGGCGCTCTCGATCTCGGCCGTGCCCAGGCGGTGGCCGGAGACGTTGATCACGTCGTCGACGCGGCCGGTGATCCAGTAATAGCCGTCCTCGTCGCGCCGGCAGCCGTCGCCGGTGAAGTACTTGCCCGGATAGGCGCTGAAATAGGTCTCGAAGAATCGGCCGTGGTCGCCGTAGACCGTCCGCATCTGACCCGGCCAGCTGTCGGTGATCACCAGGTTGCCCTCGGTGGCGCCGTCCAGAACCTTGCCCTCGGCGTCGACCAACTGGAGCTTGACGCCGGGCAGGGGCTTGGTGGCCGAGCCGGGCTTCAGGGCCGTGGCGCCGGGCAGGGGCGAAACGAGAATGCCGCCGGTCTCGGTCTGCCACCAGGTATCGACGATCGGCAGACGGTCCTTGCCCACCGTGCGGTGGTACCAGAGCCAGGCCTCGGGATTGATCGGCTCGCCCACGCTGCCCAGCAGGCGCAGGGACGACAGGTCGTTCTTCGTGACCCAATCGTCGCCCTCGCGCATCAGGGCGCGCAGGGCCGTGGGGGCGGTGTAGAAGATCTCGACCCTGTGCTTGTCGACCACCTCCCAGAACCGGGCCGGCGTGGGATAGTTGGGCACGCCCTCGAAGATCAGGCTGGTCCCGCCGTTGGCCAGCGGGCCGTAGACGACATAGCTGTGGCCGGTCACCCAGCCGACATCGGCCGTGCACCAGAACACTTCGCCCTTCTTTCCTGGAGCGGAGGGTCGGTAATCGAACACTGCCTCGTGCGTCCATGCGGCCCAGGCCAGATAGCCGCCGGTGGTGTGCAGCACGCCCTTGGGCTTACCCGTCGAGCCGGAGGTGTAGAGGATGAACAGCGGATCCTCGGCGTTCATCGGCTCGGGCGGGCACTCGGCGGAGACGCCGTCCTTGACGTCGTCCCAGACGATGTCGCGGGCGTGGACCAGGGGCACGTCGGCCCCGGTCCAGCGGACCATCAGCACCTTGCCGACCCAGGGGCAGCTCTCCAGCGCCTTGTCGATATTGGCCTTCAGCGGCACCCGCTTGCCGCCGCGACGGCCCTCGTCGGCGGTGATCACGAAGTGCGAGGCGCAGTCCTGGATGCGGCCGGCGATGGAGTCGGGCGAGAAGCCGCCGAACACCACCGAGTGCACCGCGCCGATCCGGGCGCAGGCCAGCATCGCCACCGCCGCGATCGGGATCATCGGCAGGTAGATGGTCACCCGGTCGCCCTTGCGGACGCCTTGGTCCTTGAGGACATTTGCCATCCGGCAGACCTGCTCGTGCAGTTCGCCATAGGTGACGGTGTGGGAATGGCCCGGCTCGTCGCCCTCGAAGATCAGGGCCACGTCGTCCTTGCGGTGCGGCAGGTGTCGATCCAGGCAGTTGACCGAGGCGTTCAGCACCCCGTCGGCGTACCAGTGGATGCGGAAGTCTTCCTTGGCGAACGAGACGTCCTTGATCTCGGTCGGGGCCTTGATCCAGTCCAGCCGGCCGGCCAGGTCGCGCCAGTAGCCCTCGGGGTCGGCCTCGACCCGGGTCAGGGCGGCCTCATAGCCGGCGGCGTCGATATGGGCCTTGCTCGCCCAGTCGTCGGGAACCGGAAAAACCTGTCCTTCGCTCACGCCGTCTACTCCCTTGGTCTCGTTGCGGCGGAGTTATGCGCAGGGCGTGGCCGGGCGCAAGAAGACCATTTCGGTTTGTGGGTATCGTCGCCGAACGGGCCGCGCCCCGCGGCCTCCATCGCGGATCATGTCTACTAGATTGGATGAACGGGTTCATTGTAAGTAAAGCGATCGTAGACGCAAATATTACGGTGAAGCTACGACGCATAGGACAAGTGAAAGTTTCATGCTTAGTAGACAATATCACCGACCATGAGTCCGGCGCGGTCCCGCGTCGCCGGGCGTGGGCCCCGGTGGCGGGGCTGGGGGAAGCATGGGATCGCGTATTCAAGGGGCGCCATTGGCGAACGCCTTTGTCGCCAAGGCCTTGAACCAGGCGGCGATCGTCGCGGCGACGGACGTCACGGGCACCATCGTTCAGTGCAACGATCTCTTCTGCCAGATCAGCGGCTTTAGCCGGCACGAGCTGATCGGGGCGAACCATCGCATTCTCAATTCGGGCCATCATGATCGCGGCTTCTTCACCGAGATGTACCGGACGATCGGCCGCGGCGAGACCTGGGCCGGCACGATCTGCAACCGACGCAAGGACGGCGAGCTGTACTGGGTCGACACCACGATCGTGCCCCAGCTGGACGCGCGCGGACGGGCTATCGGCTACCTGGCCATACGGTTCGAGGTGACCGAGCACATGCGGGCGCTCGAGGCCCTGGCCGAGGCGCGCGAGAAGGCCGAGACGGCGGCGCGCGCCAAGGGGCGCTTCCTGGCCAATATGAGCCATGAGCTGCGCACGCCCCTTACGGGCATCGTCGGCATGGCGCACGAACTGGCCAAGACGGAAATGACGGACGAGCAGAAGGATTGCGTCGCGGCCATCGTCGACGCCTCGGATTCCCTGCAGACCCTGGTCAACGACGTGCTTTACCTGGCGCAGCTCGAGGCCGGGGGGACGCGGCTGGACCCTACCGAGGTGGATGTGCGCCATCTGCTCCGGTCGGTGGTCGTCCTGCTGCGCTTGAGGGCGGGCGAAAAGGGCCTGGCGCTTCATTTCGAGGAACGGGATCTTCCCGACTTCGCCCGGATCGACGGCCTGCGACTGCGTCAGGTGGCGACCAATCTGATCGCCAACGCCATCAAGTTCACCACCGTCGGCGAGGTGACGTTGTCGGCGCGATGGGCGGACGGCGTCCTGTTCTGCGAGGTGCGCGACAGCGGCGACGGCTTCTCGATGGAGGACAAGAGCCGCCTCTTTCGACCGTTCGAGCAAGGGGTCGAATCCCTGGATCGCTCATTCGGCGGCACCGGATTGGGGCTGGCGATCTCGGCCGACCTCGTCGCGGCGATGGGCGGCCAGATCGACGCCGAGAGCACGCCCGGCCAAGGCGCTCGCTTCTTCTTCTCGGTGTCCGCGCCGCTCGCCGAAAAGCCCAGGGCGATCGTCGCGCCGGAGCCGCTGGAGGCCTCGGCCGAACGGTTGTCGGTGCTGGTGGCCGAGGACAATCCGACGATCCAACTGCTGCTGAAACGGATCCTGGACGCGGCGCAGTGCGACGTGACGCTGGTCTCCAACGGCCTGGAGGCGGTGGAGGCCGCCGCCGCCGACGATTTCGACCTCTGCCTGCTCGACCTTCGCATGCCGAAAATGGACGGGATCGCCGCCCTCAGCGCCATCCGGCGGTTGGCCAGGGGCGAAGATCTGCCGATCTTCGCCGTTTCGGCCGACGTGCTCGACGGTCGCGCCGCGGTGGAGGCGATGGGAGACTTCGACGGCTTCCTGCCCAAGCCGCTGCGCCCCGACCTCATCATGCGCATGCTGGGCGAACTTCGCGCCTGCAAGGTCAGGGTCGGCGGCCTTGACCTCCGGGCCGGCGCGATCGCCTCGCGAGAAATGTTTCGCGAGATCTCCTGCTTTTGACGATCCTGGTCGCGTCCAGGCCGGCGGCTTGACCACCCGCGGATAGGGCTTCTGCTCGTCCAGCCGCCCTGGAACAGCGTCTCGGCCGCCTCGCCGCCCTTGAGCGCCATGGATGTCTCGCCTAATCCGCCAAAGGGGTCGGCTTCACCCTAGGATGGGCGTAAAGCCGTCCCAAATTTAGAGGCGCGCAGCCTTTCGTGCGCCGCTCAGGATTTCTCGCGGAGTTTCCAGCCATGTTGCTCGCCCTTTCGACCTGGCCCGAGATCGAGGCCTATCTGGCGACGTCGAAGACGGTGGTGGTGCCGATCGGCTCCAACGAGCAGCACGGCCCGACGGGCCTGCTGGGCACCGACTGGCTGTGCCCCGAGATCATCTCGCACGAGGCTTCGAAGCTGTCGGACACGGTGCTGGTGGCGCCGACCTTCAATGTCGGCATGGCCCAGCATCATCTGGCCTTTCCGGGGACGATCTTCCTGCGGCCCACCACCTTCATCGCCGCGATCGGCGACTGGGTGCGCTCGCTGGGCGCCCACGGCTTCGAGAAGATCTATTTCCTCAATGGCCACGGCGGGAATGTCGCGTCGATCGAGGCGGCCTTTTCCGAGATCTACGCCGAGTACAGCTTCCGCAAGGACCGCGCGCCGTTCGCCCTGAAGCTGAAGAACTGGTGGGACCTGAAGGGCGTGCTGAGCCTGGCCAACCAGCAGTTCCCGACCGGCCACGGCAGCCACGCGACGCCGTCCGAGATCGCCGTGACCCAGTGGGCCTATCCGGACAGCATCAAGACGGCGGACTATTCGCCCAAGATCGCGCCCACGGGCCCGATCCGCGAGGCCCTGGACTTCCGCGCCCGCTACGCTGACGGCCGGATGGGATCCGATCCGGCCCAGGCCACGCCGGAGAAGGGCGGGGCGCTGGTGGCCCAGGCGGCCAAGTCGCTGATCGAGGACTTGGCGGAGTTTTCGGCGGAGGCGCGGATTTAGCGCGGGATTTCGGCGATCTTGGTCAGGGCCACCTGGCGGTAGACCGCCGTGATCTCGAAATAGCGGCCGAACGCGGCGTGGAACTGGTCGGTGGCCTGCTTCACGCCCGGGCCGCCGATCTCGCTGATGTCGTGCCAGTAATCGTCCAGCACCATCATGCCGCCCACGCTGAGCAGGCTGGCGCAGAAGCACAGGTCGATCAGCACCGCGAGCGCGGTATGGCTGCCGTCGACATAGATCAGGTCGAACTGCTCGCCGGCCGCCAGCATCTTGGGCAGCTCATAGGTCGAGAAGCCCTTGCGCGCCGTCATCGACCGGAACGAGGTGCGCGCCATGTTGCGGTGAAAGCGCGGCTCGACCGCATGGTATTTCTCTTCCGGGTTCAGCGCCTCGTCGAACCAGGGATCGATCACCGTGACATTCAGGCGGTCCGGGATCAGCCAGTCCATGAAGGCCAGGTTGCGACCCTCATAGGCCCCGATTTCCAGGTAGCGGATCGCGCCGTCACCCCGCTTGGCGACGAAGTCGCGCAGAACTGGCGTCACGAACGGGATGTTGTTGGACGCCCAGCCCGAGGTGAACTCGTAGCCGACCTTCTCGCTGTGGGCGTTGAAGGCCTCGACCACCGAACCATCGCGCTTGGCCAGCATGGTGCGGGCCAGGTTGGGGGCGAAGCGCGGATTGACCCTGCCGAACGAGCGCAGCTTGGCGCCCAGGCCGCGCGCGTCGTGGGCGTCGGTCAGGTCGGCGTCGAAATTTGTCGTGGACCCGTCGGCCATGGCGCGGCTTCCCGTTGTTTGTCGCGGGGACGGTAACGCCGAGCGGTTAAGGCCTGGTTCTAGGCGACAACGATATCCGAGCCCTCGATCCGCACGGGCCAGGGCGTCAGGGCGACGTTCTGGCAGGGGCCGGCCACCATCGCGCCGTCCTCGATGCGGAACAGGGCGGCGTGGCCGGCGCAGAGGATCAGGTCGTTCTCGCGGGTCAGGAACCGGCCGTTCGGCCCGGCCAGGGGCCAGCCGGCGTGCGGACAGCTATCGATATAGCCGACCACGGCCTCGCCCCGCCGCACCACGAAGCCGGCGAACACCGCCTCGTCGGCCCGGAAGCGAAAACCCCGCGCGCCGGGCGAGGCGATCTCGTCCAGGGCGCAGAGCACGCTGCCGGGCGCGGGGCGCGCGGGATTGTCCGGGGCGGTTCGGCTCAAAGGCTGCCGATCGCCAGACGCCAGGCGTGAACCTCGACGCTCTCGAACACGCCGGCTCCGGTGAAGGGGTCGTTGTCGGCCTGGGCCTGGGCGGCGGCCTTGTCTTCGGCTTCGACCACGATGATCGAGCCGATCGGATTGCCGCCGTCGTCCAGAAGGGCGCCGGCCAGCTTCAGGTTCCGGCTGTTGTTCAGATAGTCCAGGTGCGTGGGACGGGTCGCCAGGCGGGTCTCGAGCGCGCCGGGCTTGTCCTTGCAGATGATGGCGTACAGCGGCATGGGGGGTTCCTTTCAGGATGAAGATGGGGACACACACTCACGCGTCTGTCCGTGCCAGGTGTTCAAGGCCTTGGGGTGAGTGTGTGTCCCCCTCGTCGCCCTAGACCTCGGCCTTCAGCGGCCGCGACAGCAAACCGAGGATGGCGCTGTCGACATCGACCTCGCCGGCCAGGATGGCGGCGACGGCCTCGCAGATCGGGGTTTCGACGCCCAAGCTACGGGCCAGGGCGCGAACGGCCGGGGCCGAAGCGACGCCCTCGGCCACGGAGACCTTGCCGGCCAGGGCCTCTTGCAGCGTTTTGCCTCCGCCCAGCGCCAGGCCCACGCTCATGTTGCGCGACTGCGGGCTGGAGCAGGTCAGGACCAGGTCGCCCAGGCCGCACAGGCCGGCGACGGTCTCGGTCTTGCCGCCCAGGGCGACGGCCAGGCGGGTCAGTTCCGCGAAGCCGCGGGTGATCAGGGCGGCATGAGCGCTGCGGCCCAGGCCCTTGCCCTCGGAGATTCCGCAGGCGATGGCCAGGACGTTCTTGACCGCCCCGCCGGCCTCGGCCCCGATCACGTCAGCGGCCCAATAGGGGCGGAAGGTCGGGATGGCGAGGGCCTGGCCGATCCGCTGGCCCAGGTCCTCGTCCTCGCAGGCCAGGGTCACGGCGGTGGGGAGGCCGCGCGCCACCTCGCCGGCGAAGCTGGGGCCCGACAGCACGGCGATCGGCTGGCCCGGGAGGACCTCGGCGGCGACGTCGCTCATCAGCTTCAGCGTGCCCTGCTCGACGCCTTTTGAGCACAACACCACCGGCACGCCCGCCTGCAGGTGCGGCTTCAGGGCCGTGAGGGCCGAACGCAGATGCTGGGCCGGCGGCACGGCCAGGATCAGGTCGCAGGCCGCAAGCGCCGCCATCTCGGCCGAGGCGGTGACGGCGTCTTCCAGCTTCACCCCGGCCAGGAACAGGATGTTCTCGCGATCGGCGGCGATCGAGGCGACCACCTCGTGTTCGCGGGCCTGCAGAGTGACCTGCAAACCGGCCCGGGCGCAGACCTGGGCCAGGGCCGTGCCCCAGGCCCCCGCGCCGATGACGCCGACGTGCTTGAAGGTCATGCCTTGGCTCCCTTTCGACCGAAACTGTTGCTCGGATTGGATAACGCCGCGGCCTCGTCCAAGGGCCAACGCGGGCGCGCCACGGCGTCCAGATCGTCGGAAATCCCGATGGCCAGCCGCTCGGCCCCGGCCAGGGCGATCATGGCGGCGTTGTCGGTGCAATAGGCCAGGGGCGGGGCGTCGAAGGAAAAACCGTTGTCGGCGCAGTTCTTCCGCAGCGCCTCCTTCACCGCGCCGTTGGCCGCCACCCCGCCGGCCACGACGAAGCGCAGGGCCTGGCCCGGATGGCTGGCGGCGTAAAGCTTCATCGCCCGGTCGGTGCGCTCCGACAGTTGACGGGCGATGGCGAACTGCACGGCGGCGGCCAGGTCGGCGCGCGCCTGCTCTGAAGTCACCTTCTCGGCCAGGCGCGCGGCGGCGGTCTTCAGGCCCGAGAACGAGAAGTCGCAATCCTTGCGGCCTAGCAGGGCGCGGGGCAGGTCGAACTTGCTCGGATCTCCGGACTTGGCCAAATGCTCCAGGGCCGGGCCGCCGGGATAGGGCAGGCCCAGGCTCTTGGCGATCTTGTCGAAGGCCTCGCCGGCCGCGTCGTCGATGGTGGTGCCCAGCCGCGTGCAGGCCCCAACACCGGCCACTTCCAGAAGTTGGCAGTGACCGCCGGAAACCAGAAGCAACAGGAACGGATAGTCGATCGAGGCTCCGAGACGGGCCGAGACCGCGTGGCCCTCCAGGTGGTTGACCGCCACCAGCGGCAGGTCGCGGGCCAGGGCCACGGCCTTGCCGAACGCCAGGCCGACCATGACCCCGCCGACCAGGCCGGGCCCGGCGGTGGCGGCCACGCCGTCAAGGGCGTCGAAGCCGATCCCGGCCGCGCGCATCGCCTCGGCCGCGACGCTGTCGATCGCCTCCACATGGGCGCGGGCGGCGATCTCGGGCACCACCCCGCCGAACGGGGCGTGCTGCTCGAACTGGGTGCCGACGATCGACGACAGCACCTCGACGCGGCCGTCCTCGTCCCGGCGTACGACGGACGCGGCGGTCTCGTCGCAGCTGGTTTCCAGTCCGAGGATGGTGAGCGTCGACTTCGTAAGGGGTGTCATGCGGTTGCCGGGGTCCCGCCGCTCCTGTAGCAGGCAAGACGTCTTTCGACCTTGCAGGTAACGTTCGAACCTTGTCCCGGCAACCCATCCGTATCGGCGCGCGCGGCTCCAAGCTGTCGCTGGCCCAGTCCGGCCTGATGCAGGCCCGTATCGCCAAGGCGCTCGGCTGGAGCGGCCCAAGCGAAAATGGGGGCGACGATCTAGACGCCTTCGCCCAGCTGATCCCAATCGTCACCAGCGGCGACCGCATCCAGGATCGCCGGCTGATGGAGATCGGCGGCAAGGGGCTGTTCACCAAGGAGATCGAGGAGGCCCTGCTGGACGGCCGCATCGACTGCGCCATCCATTCGTTGAAGGACATGCCGGCCCAACTGCCGCCGGGCCTGGTGCTGGCCGCCGTGCCCGAGCGCGAGGATCCGCGCGACGCCTTCATCAGTCACGTGGCCGAACGCCTGGAAGACCTGCCCAAGGGCGCGCGTCTGGGCACCGCCAGCCTGCGCCGGCAAGCGCAGGCCCTGCATGTGCGGCCCGACCTCGAGGTCGTGATGCTGCGCGGCAATGTCGATACCCGCCTGGCCAAGCTGGAGCGCGGCGAGGCCGACGCCATCCTGCTGGCTCAGTCGGGCCTGAACCGCCTGGGCCTGGGCCACCTGACCCGCAGCTGGCTGGACCCCCTGGCCGCGCCGCCGGCCCCGGGCCAGGGCGCCCTGGTCATCGAAACCCGCGCCGAGGATGTCGATCTGCCCTGGCTGCAGGCGGTGCGCTGCCAGGCGACGACCCTGGCCGTCGCCGCCGAACGCGGCGCGCTCTACGCCCTGGAGGGATCTTGCCGCACGGCGGTCGGCGCCCACGCGCGGCTGGACGGCCTGGCCCTGACCCTGATCGTCGAGGCCCTGACCCCGGACGGGATCCAGCGTTTCCGCCGCGAGGGCTCCGTGACGCTCTCCAACATCGACGCCGCCGACGAGGCTCGGGCCCTGGGCCTGGAGCTCGGCGGCGCCGTCCGCGCCGAGGGCGGCCCAGCCCTCATCCTGACCGAGTAGGGCCGATGGTGGCTGCCGCGCCGAGGATCTGGGTCACCCGGGCCTCGCCGGGCGCCGAGGAGACCGCCGCGCGGCTCGCGGCCATGGGCCTTCCGCCGTTGGTGGATCCGCTGCTGCTGGTGGTTCCCCTGTCGCCGCCGATCGAGCTGGACGGCGTCGCCGCCCTGGCCTTCACCAGCGTCAACGGCGTGGAGGCCTTCGCCCGCCTCTGCGCCGACAGAAGCCGCCCGGTCTTCGCGGTGGGGGAGCGCACCGCGCGGGCCGCGCGCGAAGCCGGCTTCGGCGAGGTCGTCTCCGCCGATGGCGACGTGAGCGCCCTGGCCGCCCTGATCGTGGGCCAGGCGGCCCAGATCGCCGGCGTCGTGCTGCACCCCAGCGCCCTGGAGCCCGCCGGCGACCTGGTCTCGCCCCTGGTCGTGGCCGGTCTGACCGCCCGACGCGTGGCGGTCTACGAAACGGTCGGGCGCGATCCCGAACCCGCCACCCTGGCTCAGTTGGGAACCATGGCCGCGGTGCTGCTCCACTCGCCGCGCGCGGCGGGCATGCTGGCGCGCGTGCTGGAGGGCCGCCCCGCGCCCAGCCTTCGGGCCTTGTGCCTGTCGCCGTCCGTCGCCGCGGCGCTCGGGACGGCGGAGAAGGACGGTCGCCTGGCGTCTGTGACGTCCGCGCCGCATCCGAGCGAAACAGCGCTGCTGGATCTGCTCACGGTCTAGCTGAACGATTGCGCGGCGCGGCGGCGTGGGGCACGAATGGCGCATGACGCTCGCTCCCGATCCCGTTGAATCCGACGCCCCGCGCGACCCGGCGCTGTACGGGCGTCGTCGCCTGCTGGGTCCGGGCTTCTGGGCGCTGATCGCCTTCGGGATCCTCTGCGTGGCGATCGGCGCGGCCCTGGCGCGGTTTGGTCCGACGTGGTTCTCGGGCGTCAAGGCGCCGCCTGCTGTCCAGCAGCCTGTCGGAAGCCCGGTCGCGTCCGCGCCCGTTGGTCCAGAACAGCCGTTGCTCGGCGGGCCCGCCGCCGTCGCCGTTTCACCGCCGTCGTCGGAGAACGTGGCGCGGTTGGAAGGCCGGCTCGTGGTGCTCGAGGCGGGTCAGCAACGGGCCTTGGACGCGGCCGGCGCGGCCCTGGCCGCCGCCACCCTGGCCGACGCCGCCGGCGGCGCGCGACCGTTCGCCCAGGAGCTGGCCAGCCTGGAGCGCGTGCTGCCCCTGTCGCCCGAGTTGCGGGCCCTGGCCCGTCTGGCCCAGGACGGCGCGCCGACCCGCGCGGGCCTGGCTGATGATTTCGAGACCCTGGCGGGCCGCGCCGCCGTCGCCGCTCGCGACCCCGGCCGCAACGCCGACTTTCTGGCGCGGCTGAAGCATGCCCTGTCGAGCATCGTCTCGATCCGCCAGGTCGGCTCGACCCAGGGCGACACCCCCGACGCGATCCTCGGGCGCGCGCAGGCCTCGCTGAACGAGGGCGATATCGAAGGGGCGCTGGCCGCTCTGGGCCGTCTGCCCGCCGCCGCCCAAACGGTGCTGGCGCCCTGGCGCGCCGCCGCCGAGCGCCGTGTCGAGATCGATCGCCATATCGCCGCCATCCGCGCCGAGGCCCTCGCGGGTCTGGCGCAGGCGACGCGCGCCCAGCACCCGGACGACGGGAGCGGCGCCGCTTCGCCGCCGGTGGCTGTCGCGCCGCCCGCTCCGGTGTCCCCATGATCCGCGCGACGATCGTCTTCTTCCTGGTCGCGGCCATCGCCGTGGCCATGGTCGCCCTGACCGGCGAGCCAGGCGTGGCCAGGCTGGACTGGCTGGGCTGGCGGGTCGAGATGACGGCCGCCGCCGCCGCCCTTCTGACCCTGTTCACCGCCCTTCTGGCCACGGTGCTCTGGCGCGGCCTGCTGTGGGTGATCGAGGCGCCGCAACGCGCCGCCCGCGCCCGCGTGGAGGCCAAGCGCAAGCAAGGGGTCGAGGCTCTGTCGCGCGGCTTTCTGGCGGTGGCCGCCGGCGACGGTTCGGAGGCCCGCCGCCTGGCCCAGAAGGCGTCCGAACTGGCCGAGGACGCCCCGGCCCTGGTTCGGGTCCTGGCCGCCCAGGCCGCCGAGGTGGCCGGCGACCATGTCGCCGCGCGTCAGGCCTACAACGCCATGCTGGGCTTTCCGGAGATGCGGCTGGCGGGCCTGCGCGGCCTGATGCAGACCGCTCTGGCCGAGGGCGACAAGGCGCTGGCCCTTCGGCACGCCGAGACCGCCTACGGCCTGGCCAAGACCGCGCGCTGGGCCTGGCGCGCGCTTCTCGAGGCGCGCCTGGAGGCGGGGGATTGGAAGGCGGCCCTGGCCTTGGTGCAGGGCGCGCTCGAGCGCAAGATCGTGCCGCCGCTGGTCGCCGAACGGGCGCGGGCCGCCCTGCTGGCCGCCTCGGCCGCCGGCCTGGAAGAGTCCGACGATCCCAAGGTCCTGGCCCAGGCCCTGGACTTCGCGACCCAGGCGGCCAAGCTCAAGCCCGAGTTCGCGCCGGGGGTGGTCATGGCCGCCCGCTTGCAGGCCGCCGACGGCAAGGCCGCCAAGGCCGGAGCCCTGATCGAGACCGCCTGGAAACAGGCCCCGCATCCCGCCCTGTGGCTGGCCTATCGCGACCTGAAGACCAGCGAGACCCCCAAGCTGCGGGCGATTCGCCTCGCCGCCCTGGCCGGTCTGAAGCCCGAGGCCCGCGAGAGCCGGCTGCTGAAGGTCGAGAGCGCCCTGATCGGCGGCGATCCGATCGCCGCCCGCGCCGCGGCCCGCCTGCTGCCGGAAGAGGCGCTGACCGCCCGGGTCGCCGGCCTGATGGCCCGCGTCGCCTATGCTTGCGGCGAGGCCGACGAGGCTCGCGCCTGGGTCGCCCGGGGCGCGGTCGCGCCGCAGGAGGCCGACTGGTCCGATCTCGATCCCGAGGGGCGGGCCTTCGCCTATGGTCGGGACGACTGGGCGCGGCTGACCGTCAGCTACGCCGAGACCGGCGAGTTGATCCATCCGCGCTTCGAGCGTCGCGAGCGCACGATGAGCGAGCTGCCGCAGTTGCCGTCGGCCTATGCGGAATCCACGCCGTTCGTGCGGGCGGCCGAGACGGGCGGCGCCGTGATGCCCATTCCCGACGACCCCGGAATCGGGCCGGGAGCCGGTTCCAGCGGGTTCGATCCGGCCCCGCCCCTGGAACCCGAAAAGGGTGGTCCGGCGCCCCGTCGCAACGCCAGTTCACGCCGACGCTTGGCAAGCGGCCCTCGCGCCGCTAAATAGGCCCCTCCTCGCGCCGGGTCGGTGATTTGGCGACAGGAACACCAGTGTCATCCGGGCCTGTCTAGATCGGTTCCAGAGACGAAGCGCGCCGCTTTAGCTCAGCTGGTAGAGCACCTCATTCGTAATGAGGGGGTCACAGGTTCGAGTCCTGTAAGCGGCACCACTTTCTTCTGAAAAATATATGCCTTCAGTGCTCGGGGTTGCGCGCTTGACGTGGGGGGCTCTCGGCATCCGGGGAGCGCAGCACACGCCTTGTCGCTGCTGCCGACGGACGTTGCAGCGGAGATGGAAGCGCCAGGCAGGGGGCCTGGACGTCGAGCTTCGCGCCTTCGCGACCCTCGGCAAGGCTTGGCGAGCGCCTGGCGGTTTCGTTCAATCCCAGCCCTTGATCTTGCGCTTCTTGCCGATGGCGAACAGGCCCGGATAGGGGCCCTTGCCGGCGCGGTAGAGGCACCAGTCGTCGTCCTTCTTGCAGTCGCCGTCGAACGCCGCCTTCTTGTCGGGATCGATCGCCGCGTAGAGCGCCGGCCCGTTCTTGTTCTTCGCGCCCAGCGCCTCGGCGCAGGCCTCGCGCTCGGCCTTGGTCAGTTTGACGATGTCGGCCTGCGTACAGCCGCTCTTGCGCGCGGCCTCGCGCAGGGCCTCGCCGCCGCCGGTCAGGGTTCCCCGGGCCGTGAAGCCGGGCGGGGCGACGATCTCGCCCGGAGCGGCGGGGAACGGCGAGGGCGCGGGCGGCGCCGAGGGGCGCGGAGCGCGGTCCGCCGGGACGTGTAGCGGGGCCGACCGGGGACGGGACGCCGCCGGCCGCTCCGATGGAAGGGACGGGCTGGGCGCGAGCAGCTGGATCACCACGCTGCGTGGCTCCGCCAACTCTGGCGCCGCCGGGACCGCCTTGAGCAAGGTCCAACCCAGCAGGCCGTGAAAGACCACCGACGCGCCGCCGATCGCCAGCCGTCGCCATCGGGCGGGCCGCCTTGATACTGGTCGCCGGAAGGACGGCCTCATCTCGGGTATGTCTGCCTCCCTGGCGTTCCCGGACGACGAGGCCGGTCCAGTCGAGTCCGCGTCAGAGATAGGCTCGATTTCACCAGGCCGAGCTTTAGGGGCGGGTTGCGGCTGGACCATGGCCGCGAAAAGTCGGGCCGGAAACGAACGGGGCACAGAATCGCCACGCCATGTGTTGGCTCGTCGCCGGCGAGGCGTCCCGTCACATATTGCGTCCACAATACTTCATCGAACCCCTCGAGGCCGAGATTCCGCCGTGGCGGGCGGCACAGCGGTTCGACATGAGGAAGAATCTCGGAAAGGGCTAGGCGCGACCCGGCAATAGGATTAGCCGGAGGAAGCCTTCGGTGCGGCGGCCCGTGCTGTTCGCCCGCGGCGACCGCCCGCGTATAGGGCGCGCTCGAGTTCGCAATGGTGAAAGTTACTGTATGAACGCGTCCAAAGGCGTGGGACACAAGGCGGTCTCGGGTACGGCCTATCTCGGCGTCGCCCAGATTATTAAGATCGTGGTTTCGATCCTTTCGGTCATCGTTACCGCGCGTCTTCTGGATCCAGCCCAGTATGGCGTCGCCGCCATGGTGGCGCCCATCACGGGTTTCATTCTGATTTTCCAGAATCTGGGTCTGAACCAGGCGGTGGTGCAGTCCAAGACCATCACCGAAGCGCAGACCAACGCTCTGTTCTGGGTCAACATCGCCGCCTCGGCGATTGTCAGCCTCGTCTTTCTGATAACGTCTCCCCTCGTCGGGCTGTTCTATGGCGACATCCGTCCCGGACAGGTCATGGCCGCGTCCGCCGCGACGGTGCTGATAACGGGCCTGTCTCTGCAACACACCGCCCTGCTGAACCGCAATATGAAGTTCAAGCAGATCGCCGTCGTCGATATTGTCAACGCCGTGACGACGCTGGGCGCGACGGCGATCTCGGCCTATCTGCTGCGAAGCTATTGGGCGATCTGGATCGGAGCCTTCTGCGCGGCGATCGTCAACGGCGTGATGGTTTGGGCCTACAGCCCGTGGCGGCCCACCCTGAAGCCGTCCTTCGCGGGCATTCGCAGCTTGGTGACGTTCGGCGCGAACGTTACGGGCTTCAACCTGCTCAACTATATCGCCCGTAACGTCGATAACGTGCTGATCGCCAAGATCTGGGGGGCGGGCCCGGTCGGTCTTTACGATCGCAGCTACAAGCTGATGATGTTTCCGCTGACCAACATCAATGCGCCGCTCGCCAGGGTCATGCTGCCGTTGTTGGCGCGGCTGCGCGATGAGCCGGAGCGCTATCGCAACGCCTTCCTGCTCTCGGTTCGGGCGCTGATGATTTTTTCGGTGCCCGGCGTCATCGCGGCGGCCTCCACGAGCGATCGTTTGGTGCCGTTCCTGCTGGGCGAGCGTTGGGCGGCCGCCGCGCCGATCTTCTTCTGGCTGAGCCTGGCCGCAATCACTCAGCCGTTGTCGAACGCGACCGGCTGGCTGTTCATGAGCAGCGGCAGCAGTTCGCGAATGCTGAAGTGGGGGCTTTTCTCGTCAATCACGACGGTGATTTCCTTCGTGATCGGCGTGCGCTGGGGACCTGTCGGCGTCGCCATGGCCTACCTGATCGGCCAACTGCTCAGGACGCCGATCCTCTACAGCATCTGCACTAAAGGCACCTCGGTGCGTCAGGTCGACCTCTACGGCCTGACGATCGTACCGATCCTGGCCGGGGCGCCGACCTTCCTGTTGGTCAAGCTCGTCGAGCCGCGACTTGAGACCCTACCGTTGCTGATTTTCGCCGTGGCGGTGTCCTACACCCTGAATATCTCGGCTCAGTTGACCTCCACGAATGGCCGCCAAGCGCTCAATCGCATACGCGAACTGCTGGTTTCAGCGGTCGGCTCGAAGTTGCTCAAGAAGTCGATGTAAAAGAAGGGGGCCTTAAGGCCCCCTTCCTTCTATTTGCGGCCAACCAGACCGGGGAGCCGGTCGAAATAGAGGGCGTTGAAGTCCGGGTAATCGACTTCCTTGATGGCCTTTACACGCGCCAGCAGCGCCGGAAGCTCCTCGATGTCGTCGCAGAACTGGACGTTGGCGATGCCGGCGAACCAGTCGAAAGCGGAAGTCAGCTTATGGTCGACGGTGCGAAGCACCACAGTCGGCTTGCGGCAGAGAACCGCGAAGATCAGGCCGTGGAAACGGTCAGTGACGACGGCTTCGTGCCCCGCGAACAATTCAAGGGTCTCCCGAAGCACCGGCTCACGCCGTTCGTTCGGAATTTGCTCGGCCAGCGTCGTGTCGAACACCGTGCACGCACTTCCCAGCTTGCTGACGATGCGGGCGCGAGCTTCCGCGTCATAGGCAGACTCGTCGTCCAGGCGCAGGCAGGCCATCACGCTGCCAGGACGGATCGGCGGTGGATTCGGAACAAAATCCGAGGCCGACAGGGACAAGACGAAGTCGGGCATCGTGATCACGTTAGCCCGGGGGAAGATTTCCTTCGCCAGCTTGCCGCTGATCTGATCGCGGCCCATCACGGTCAGATGCTGATGGCGGCCATAGATGGTCGACGACTTGCCGCGCTCATAGCGACCCTCGGGCGTGTCGCTGAAGTAGATCGTCTGCGGAAGGCTCACGATCTGGTTGGCGGGGAGGCCCGCGATGATGGTGCGGCGTGCAGTTTCCGACCATAGGCCGCGATTACCCATGTTGCCGCCGCTGTGGAGGAAGATCAGATCGTCCTTGCTGGTCTGGGCGGCGATCGTCTCAATCCCGGCGATGGCCACATCCTTGTCGATCTCGATGACGGGCAGCCCTGGATAATGCTTCGCGAGCCAACGATGGATCGCCACCGCCTGCGCCTGGTCGCCAACATTGCGCAGGTTCGCCGTCGGGGTCAGCGCGTAGAGAATTTTGCGCTGACCCGCCGGCGGCCAGGCGATCTGGGCCAGACGGGCAAGAGCCGCCTGCTCCACAGCAGGATTGAGCTTGAACTGCCGATGCGGCTTCAGCGCCTGCCGCACGCCCTTCACGACCCGGTAAAGCGGTGCTGGAAGGTGCTGTTTGATCTTCTGCTTGAGAGACATCGTGGCTCGCTGGTGATTTGAAAGGGAATCTCGGGGCCGTGGCGCGTCAGCCGCGTTTGGGCTTGACGATGGCGCGCACCATCGACTTCAGAGTCTTGTGCTGGTTGATGAAATCGTGAAACTTCATCAAGGGTGAAACCTCCGCCTTGAAGGTCTCGAAGCTGCCGGTCTTCACGGCTTTGCTGAAGGCGTCATGGCTGCGCTCCGAGAGGGTTTCTCGAGTTTCGTAGACGAGACGCTGGCGATACTCGATTTCTTTGGCCGCTTCGGGCTGTACACGCTTTGGCGGCGCCCACCGGCCCTTTCTACGTGCGCGGGCCAGGCGGACGGCCAGGCCCTGTCGACGGTGGCGAAGGCCCGCGTCCTGCGACTTGGCCGCGGCGTCCGCGGTTATGGTGTCCAGCGTCAGGCGGCCGGACGCCAGGCCGGCCTCAATAAGGGCGCTGATGCGAGGATTGCGCGAGACGACAACGTTTGTGCCGCGTGGATCGTCCACGAGGCCGGGCAGCCAGGCGTCACCCACCGTAACGTCTGCGGTTTCACCGAACACGTCGTCACAATAGTCGCAGGCGCGGTACTTGAAGAGGCCATGGCTCCACAGATACCCGAAGAAGTCCTTGTTCTGGCGAGTTCGGGTGACGTCCTGACCGGCCGCGTCCTCTCCGGACGCCGTGATGGAGTACTGGTTGGCGCGGCCGTCGTCATTCTTGACGCGGAAATCGATCGCACGCAGCCGATTTGGCAGGATACCTAGCTGCCAGCCGAACATCTTGGCGAACCCGTCGCTCTTAAGATGGCCGCAGACGAGAGAGATGGTGTATCTCAGGCCCTGGTCGATCACGGCGTCGTTTCGGGCCATCAGACGGGCCGCCTTGATGAAGCAAGGCACGCCGACAAGGGCGTAGCGGCCGGGATTGTCTCGCATTTCCTTGAAGACGCTGGACATCTCCACCGGATAGTAGCGCGATTTGGATCCGGCTTTCAGTTCGACGGTCGAGCGTGAGATCGTGAAGCCGAACAACCGGCCGTCAATATCGGGGCGAACATGAACGACGGCGTCGACCTCGCCTGAACTCAGCAGTTCGGCGGCCAGCCAGTTGCCCATGCCGCCCGAACTGCCACGCTTGCGGAAATCGCCCTCCGAGACATAACCCGCCCACACATCGCGATACCATCCGACGCGAGCGTCGGGCTGTGCGCCTTCCTTGGCGAACAGGGCCTCGCCGATGATGTTCTCGTTCACGGCCAGATCGCTGAACGGACAAACCGCGCGCAGCGAAGTCCTGGCCTCGTCGACGCCATCGAAACGCGCCTGCAGACGACCGGCCTCGTCCATTTTCATCGTTACCGGAGAGCCGGGAACGGCCGCGCAGGCGCCGCAACCCACGCAATACCCGCCTTCGACGACCGTGGACTTCAGAAGGGCGGAATCGGTCATGGATCTAGGACTCCTGGTTGCGAAACGACGTGCGCGTCCCGCGAAGTAACACGACAAGGCCGGCCCGATTGGATCTCATCTTTACCCAGAGGAAGATGACGGACCGGCGACGGCGCGAGTGCTTATTTATTGGTCTTTGGGCGGCCTAAAGGCGGTACTTCAGGATAAGTGGCCTTCGCCGTTCAGATTTTGATGCGATGCGCGGAGGCGATCTCGTCATAGAGCGCTTCCAATCGCGCGGTGTTGATGTCGAGGTCGAAGCGCTCCTTGACGATCGCCGGCCCGCTTGACCCAAGCCGTTCGGCAAGCGCCTTGTCCGACAGGATCATCGCCAGTTTGGCCGCCAGGTCGTCGATGTCCCGATCCCGCGCCAGCAGGCCGCTTCGGCCGTCGGCGATGGCGTCCGAGGCGCTGCCGCAATCGAACATGACGATCGGGCAGGCGCGCGCTTGAGCTTCCATCGTCACAATGGGCAGGCCTTCCGCGTCGCCATTGTCGGCGCGAATGCTGGGCAGCGCGATCAACGCGGAACGGCCCATGAGGTCCAGTCCGACATCCCGCGGCTGCGCGCCCTTGAACTCGACATTGACGTCGAGCTCCTTGGCGAGGGCTTCCAGCTCGGCGCGAAGCGGCCCGTCCCCGATAATCGTCAGGCGCGTGCGCCTTAGCGGTTCGGGCAGTCGGGCGAAGGCGCGGATCAGATATCGTCCGCCCTTCTTTTCAACCAAACGCCCGACATACACCACGCCGGAGCGCTCGGCGGCCGGCAGGCCCGGGCGAATGTGGCTGAGGTCCACGCCCAGCGGCACGGTCCGCAGTTTCTCCGCGGGCCAGCCCTGGCTGAGCAGTTCGCCGCGGATGAATTCGGACACGCAGATGACGATGCTGGCCGTCTCCTGGAGGATGGGGCGCATCTTCAGCAGGAAGCGACCGTTCGCCGAAGCCCTGTGGCCTTCGTCATAGAGGGTCGCGTCATAGCCATGGGCGGTAACGATCAGCGGCAACTTGCGACGCCGGGCGAAGGCCGCCATGCGGGCGCCGTCATGCAGGAAGTGGGCATGAAGCAGTTTCGCGTCGTGCTTGCGGACCAATCGGTCGAGCTTGGGGTTGAAGCCGACCGCGGCCATCCAGCGATCGGCAAGTCGCTGGACGCGGGCGGGAAAGCCGGGCGGCACGTAGACGTTGTGCGCCTCGACGCCGATTGTCTTGCCGGCGTCGCCAATCGGATTGCGAAAGACCACGATGGGCCGCCATCTCTTCAGGCTCACCAGATGGTCCCGAATAAAGGTTTCCGAGACCGCCAGAAAATTCGAACGGAAAACCAGAACCGCCGGTTCGCGCTTGTCTTCAATCGCCATCAACTCAGCCCGAACGCGCTGGATCAAGCAGTAGGCCCGACCCGTTCGAGCAGTCTCTAGCTCAAACCCGACGTCTTCAAAAGGCTTGTGGCGAGGGCCTGGGCCACGGATGGGGCGTTGCGCTTTTCCTGGGCTCTGGGCCGGCGCGCAATGATCTCACGGGGCCCGCGCCGGCTTAAGCGCGCGGAGCCGCGGCGAGGGGCGCGTACGGGCGGCGCGATCATGACGGATTCCAAGCTTGTCGGGCGATCGACCTCGATGCCTTTTTGCTGCGGCTGCTAACACAAGAGGCGCCGGGGCTCGGACGTAGAGTCTTCGTCTTTCCGGGGCTTGGGGTGCATAGGCAAATCTCGATGGATTTGATCAGGTGTTTCACGGACGCCCTAGGGAGAATACCCCAAATGGGCGAGCAGCAAAGATTAGGGCCGCTTAGTGACGGGGCCCCTGTGTTAACCAAGTGCCGGTTTTGGCCTCGAAATCGCTCGCAAAAGCAGCGCGGAGAGGCAAAGCCGCCTCAGTTGACGGTTGTTTTGCCTTCCCGCCGCAAATAACGCTGGAGAGTTCGCACCTGCGGCATTATACCCCTACCGAAATCTTAAGAGGGGTAACGGCCATGTCATCGCGTCATCTGACCGCTGCGTTCATCGGGCTGGCAATGGTTGTCGCGCCGGTGGGGCAAGCGACCGTCTGGGCTCGCGCCATTCCGGCGGCGACCGTGAATTCGCTGCAATCGACGATCGCCGCCGCGGCGCGCTCCGCCGCCGCCACGCCGAACTTCGCGTCGCTCTCCAACGCCGACAAGCTTGCCGCCATCCAGGCCTCGGTGACGCAGGCCCTGTCGACCAGCGGCGCTCCGCCCGAAATGATCGCCAAGGCGCTGATCGCCGCGGTCAAGGCCGGCATCATCAGCGCCGGCGTCGCCATCGCGGTGGCCGCCAGCGTCGCTCCGGACTTCGCTCAGATGGTCGCCAACGATCCGGCGGTTCTGGCCCAGTTGGCCGCCACCGGCCAGTCGGCCACAGTGACGGGCGCCACGGACGGCGGCCAGTCGGTCAGCGTCCTGGTCAACCTCCAGGGTCCCGCTGGCGGCGGTGGCGGCGCGGGCGCTTCCTTTGATCCGTGCGCCGGGGTTGTGGCCGCCTACTGCGGCGGCTAGCTCCGCTCCGGCCTTAAGGCCGGGCGACCTTTTGTGTTTGTTTTGGCGAGAATCCTACGGAAGCGAACGTTTTCCGACAGGTGGGGATAGGTCATGAAATATCTGGTATCCGCGGCGATCGCGGCCGTTCTGGCTGCGTCCGCGCCTAATATGGTCTCGGCCCAGGATCTGGGCTCGAACTTCAAGCGCGACAAGAACGTCAGCGTTCGCTCGCGTCCCCGTCCCGAGTATGAGGCGATTGGCGTGAAGGCCGGCGGTTTCACGCTTTATCCGCGTGTCACCGTTTCGCTGGAACACGACGACAACATCTATGCGACGCGAACCAACGAGCAGTCCGACGAGATCTGGCGCGTGAAGCCCGAGCTCGCTGTCCGCTCGAACTGGTCGCGTCACGCCTTGGGCGCCTTCGCGTCCGCCTCGGTCAATCGCTATTCCGATTTCGGCAGCGAAGACACCGAGGAGTACACGCTCGCGATCAATGGCCGCGCGGACATTGTTCGGGGCTCGAACATCACTGGCTCGGTGCAATACCAAGCCCTGACCGAGCCGCGCACCTCGCCGCAATCTCCCGCCGCGTCGGCCAAGCCGATCGAGTACGAGAAGTGGACCAGCCGCGTCACGGGCGTGAAGGAATTCAATCGCCTGCGCCTGACCGGCCGTGTCTACGACTATGATTACGACTTTGACGACGGCGTCACGTTGGGCGGCGTCGCGGTCGAGCAAGATACCCGCGACCGCAACGAGTTCTTCTTCGGCGGTCAAGCCGACTATGCTGTCAGCCCCGACACGGCGATCTATGTGTCGTTGCTGGGCAACAGCAAGAACTACGATCTGTCGATCGCCGGTCGCGACTCAGACGGCTACGTGGCCGCGGTGGGCGCCAATTTCGAGCTGACGGAAGTCGTTCGCGGCGACATCAACGTCGGCTACATGAAGCAGACCTACGACAACCCCGCCTTCAACGAGATCGACGGCTTCAGCGCCGAAGGTCGGGTGGAATGGTTCCCCACCTCGCTGACAACCGTAACGGCCACGGGCGGCCGGACGATCGAAGAAGCGGTCGCCAATGGCGCGGCGGGCTATATTTCGAACAACCTCGGGGTCAATGTTGACCACGAACTTCTCCGGAACGTCCTGCTGTCGGCCAACGCCAGCTACGGCAAGGACAACTACGAGAATGTCGATCGTGACGACAAGCGCACCGGCGCCGGCGCATCCGTCGCCTATCTGCTGAACCGACGCGTGGGTGTTTTCCTCACGTACACCTATTTGAAGCAAGACTCTTCGGGCGTGGATAACGGGACGTCGTTCACCGACAACAAGCTCGCGGCTTCCGTCGCGCTACAGTTCTAGGATAGCGTAGGGGGATTTCCCCAGCGCCCATTGAGAGTATTTATGGACGGCTCAGCTTACGAGGCCCCAATCTCTTCGGCTCCCAGCGCCGGAGAGATGACGCTCGATCTCAATGTCCTGATCGCCACCTTCCGCCGCCGCCTGCGCCTCTTCGCAGCGGTGGCGCTCGTGGTTTTCGCGGCCGTCCTCCTTTACACGATGCAGCAGACGCCGCGGTACACCGCGACGGCGCAGGTGATGCTTGACTCGCGCCGCGAGCAGGTCACCGACATGAACGCGGTGCTGTCGGGATTGCCCGCGGACTCCTCGCCGGTGATCGACACCGAGGTCGAGGTGTTGCGTTCCCGTTCGCTGGCGAACCGGGTCGTCACCCAGTTGCGGCTGGACCGGGATCCCTATTTCAATCCCTATCTCGCAGCGCCCAAGAGCCGATTTTCCTGGCTTCCGTGGGCCAAGAAGGCGGTCGCGCCATCGACCGCGATCAGCCCCCTCGAAGCGCAGCGCCGTCGTGAGCGCATCGTCGATCGCGTGCTGTCGGGCCTGAAGGTCCAGCGCGCCGGCATGACCTATCTCATCGCCGTCAGCTACACGCATGATGAGCCGGCTGAGGCGGCCAAGCTCGCCAACGCCTTCGCCGATCTGTATCTGACCGAGCAACTCGAAGCCAAATTCGACGCCACGGCCAAGGCCAATGAGTGGCTCGACACCCGGGTCGCCGAACTGCGCGACCAGCTCCAGCAAGCCGAGGGGGCGGTCCAGCAATACAAGATCGCCAACAACCTGCTCAGCGCCGAAGGGGCCACCCTGACGGAGCAGGAGATCTCGGGCCTGAACCAGCAGCTCGCCAGCGCGCGGGCCGCCCAGGCCGAAACCGACGCCCGCCTGAATATCGCTCGCAGCCAGTTGGCGCGCGGCAGCAATGGCGAGGATGTGGGGGAATCGCTGAATTCGCCGGTGGTTCAACAGCTTCGCAAGCAGCGCGCCGAGCAGAGCGCCAAGGTCGCCGATCTCGGCGGCCGTTACGGCGACCGGCACCCCGACCTTTTGAAAGCCAAGCGCGAACTGGCTGACATCGATGGGCAGATCCAGGCGGAAATCCGTCGGATCATCTCCAGCCTTGAAGCTCAGGCTCAGGTGGCGCGTCAGCGCACCGGCTCGATGGCGGGCAGCGTCTCCGTCTCGAAGGGAACCTTGGCTGGCAACAATCGCGCCAGCATCCGGCTGGGTGAACTGGAGCGCAAGGCGGAGTCCGTGCGCACCCTCTATGAGTCGCTCCTGGCGCGCTTCAAGCAAACCACGACCAACCAGGGCATCGAGCAGCCCGACGCCCGCGTGGTGTCGCAAGCCAAGATCCCGACATCGCCCAGCTATCCCAAGCCCTCGCTGAACATGATCGTGGGCCTCGTCGCCGCCGTCGGCGCCGGCCTGGCTGCGGTCGTCTTGGCCGAGATCCTGATGGCGGGCCTGTTCACCGAGGACGAGGTCGAACATCGTCTCGGCTTGCCCTATCTGGGTTCGGTGCCTCTGCTGAGCTCGGCGATAGACGGCAAGTTGCCTCGCAATACGAGTCCGGCCGACTATCTGCTGACCAAGCCCCTTTCGGGTTTCGCGGAAAGCTTCCGCAAGCTTCGGGCCGCCATCATGTTCTCCAAGGTTGGAGAGACGGTGAAGGTGGTGGCGGTGACCTCGTCGCTGCCCGGCGAAGGCAAGACCACGACCACCTTCTCCCTGGCGCGCACGCTGGCCACCTCGGGCGCCAATGTCGTGGTCGTCGATTGCGACCTGCGCCAGAGCGCGATCAACCGTTTCCTCGCCGCGCCCCCGACGGTGGGTCTGATCGAGGTCCTGAACGGCGTATGCACGCTGGACGAGGCGCTGGTCACCGACCAGAGCGGCGCCAAGGTGCTGCCGCTGGCGAAGTCCGCCAACACGCCGCGAGACGTGCTGGGCTCGGCCGCCATGAGCCGTCTGCTGACGGAACTGCGCGCCCGGTTCGACGTCGTCCTGCTGGACACCGCGCCGCTTCTGGCCATCGCCGACACCCGGATCCTGGCCCCCAAGGCCGATGCGGTCGTCATGCTGGCCCGCTGGAAGTCGACGCCCGTCAAGGCGATCACCTCCGCCCTCGCCTTGCTGCAAGGCCAAGGCGTGTTCGTGGCCGGCGTGGCGCTGACCCAAGTCGATCTGAAGGCCCAGGGCCGCTACGGCTACGGCGACGCCAACTACTATTACAAGAGCTACCGCAAGTACTATGCCGACTGACACGGGACGGCGCCCCCCGATCGCCCAGAGCGGCCGGGGGGCGGGCCATCGTGTACGCCGGCTGACCTTGTCGGAAACGATCGCGGCGCTGACGCTCCTGGCGATCGTCTTCCTGGGCGTCGTGGCCTTCGGGGCGAGCGACGTCGCCACGGCGTCGGTGATGGCCGGGCTGTACCCGCTCTACCTGCTCGGCCTTCTGGCGACCTGCGACTGGGCCCGTCGGGACTTGGGCCGACTCTCCGGCCTGCCGCTTCAGGCGGCCCTGTTCGCGGTGCTTGTCGCGGCGGTGCTTTGGCCGCTGGCCCCGTGGGGTTTCGATGGACCCCACCCGGTCTGGAGCTATCTGCCGGGGCAACCGCGCAGCATGACCGTCGACCGTTCGGCGCTTCTGTTCAACGCCCTGCAGCTCTTTGGCCTGGCCTGCCTGTTTCTTTCAGCACGGGTCATCGGCGCCTCCAAGGCCCGCGGCTCATGGTTCATCCGGGCGGCGGTTGTCGGACTGGGCGTCTATGCCGCCCTGGCTTTCGCCGACCATGTCGGGGTGCGTCGCACCCCTCGCCTGACCGCGACCTTGCTGAGCCCCAACAGCGCGGCGACCATCTTTGGCGCGGGTTTGTTGTTGGCGGTCGCCGCCGCGATAAACCGCTTCCGGCGCTATCCCGGTCTTACCGTCCTGCGCCGTGGCGACCCGGAAGTCATGGCTTGGCTAAGCCTCGTGGGCCTGTTGGCGACCGTGCTCCTGCTGACGCTCTCGCGAGCGGGAGTCGTCGCATCGCTGGTCGGTCTGGGCCTGCTCCTGGCGTGGAACGCCTTTGCCCAGCGCCAAAGTCTGCGCGGCGCCGCCGGGCTCGTCGCCATGGCCTCGGTGATCCTGATCGCCGCGCTGGCCCTGCGAAGCGTGGGGGGCGTGGTCGATCGGTTTTCCGTCGCGGAACGCGATCTCGAGATCCGTTCGATCATCTTCGGCGCGCACTGGGAGGCGTTCCTCTCGGCGCCTTGGAATGGTTTTGGGCTGGGGTCCTTCCCGGCCATCAATCAATTGATCGTCGACACCACTACGCTGTCGATGCTGCACGACGTTCGCGCGGCTCACAATCTCTACCTCCAATGGCTGGAGGAGGGCGGAGTCATCGGCGCCGCCGCGATGCTGGCGCTGTTCCTGGGCTTGGTGCTGCCGATCGGCCGCGCGGGGCTCGCGGACAAGTCCAATGGGATCTGGGCCCGCGCCACGGTGTGCGCGGCGATCGTCTTCCTGCTGCATGGCGTCACGGATTTCGCGCTGCAGGTTCCGGCCATCCAGGCCCTCTGCGTCATGATCCTGGGCGTCGTCAGCGGCATGGTCTCCAGCGCTCCGGCGCCGCGAGGGCCGCGGAAGGTCGCATGGCTTTGGCCAACGGCGGGCCTGGCCGCCACGACGACGGTGGCGAGCGTGCTGTTCGGCGCGCCCCTGATGGCCGCGAAGTTGGGCGGCGACCTTTCCAGTTGGCCGACCGCGCCCGCCGAGGCCCTGGCGCAAAGCGTTGAGACCGGGCTGGGAGCGAACGCGACGCCCGCCGTCCTGCGGCGCCTGGATAGGCTCAGCGCCCGGGAACTGGCCCTACGCCCGGCCTCTGGTTCGGCCTGGTTGCGACGGGCCGCCGTCGACTCCGCCTCGGGTCGCGAGGAAGAGGCCAGCCTGGCCCTAGAAAGATCGTTCCAGGTGGCGCCGCTGCAAACCAGTCTGTTCGATCGGCGCACGACCTTCGCCTATGAGCACTGGGATCGGCTGACCCAGACCGCGCGCGAACAGACGGTCTATGCGCTGAAGGCGGAATGGCGGCGCGACAACCGCCCCGCGCGCTTCGTGAACATGGCCAACGCCATTCACAATCCCGCCGGCCGCGTGGGTTTCGCGCTGCAGATCGCGGTGCTGCGAGCCCCGCGACCAGCGGTTTAGCGCGATCCAACCGGCCGCCGCGCGCTAGTAGGCGTTTTCGGCCAGCAGCAGGTGAGGGACCGTCATCAGCATGATCCGGATGTCGGTCATCAGGGTCCAGTTGTCGATGTAGTCGATGTCGGCCTTGACGCGCTGGGACATCTCTTCGATTTCGCCCGTGGCGCCGCGCAGACCCTTGATCTGGGCCAGGCCCGTCAAGCCCGGACGCGCCCTGTAGCGCTGGTGATAGCTGGGGATCAGGGCGCCGTAATAGTCGTCATGCGCCTGGGCGTGTGGACGAGGTCCGACCAGCGACATGTCGCCCTTCAGGACGTTAAGCAACTGGGGCAGTTCATCGACGCTGGCCGCGCGGATGAGCTTGCCGATCTTGGTGATGCGGTCATCGCCACGCTGCGCCTGCACAACGTTGGGGCCATCTTCTTCGCACCGCATCGAACGTAGCTTGTAGATAGTAAAAAGCCGTCCGTTGAGACCTCCGCGCGTTTGGCGAAACAGCGCGGGGCCCGGCGACTCCAGTTTGATCAGCAAAGCTGTCAGCAGAAGCACCGGTGCGAAAAACATCAACAGCAGGAGGGCCGCAAAAAAGTCGCAAAGACGTTTTGCAGGATCCACCGCAACGCGCGGAAGGATTTGAGGCGTGGCGCGCTGCATAACTTCTGTATTCAAGCTCCCGCTCACTAACTGTCCCCTATAAATCCGCTGTAGGCGTGGTTCAGAGGTAACTCGCGGACTGTCTACCGCAATGCACGCGTGCCGTCGCTCATAAACCTCAGCTTAACCATAGATTATGATGAAGGTGCGTAAATCACGTTCGTTAGCCGGGGATTAGGGCTCGTGATCTAAGCTCCAAAATCAAAGGAGCGCTAATATGTCCACTATCCCCGCTGACGCTTCATTGATCGCGCCGAAGCGCCCCGCCGCCTTTTCGGCTCCGCGCCGGCTGCCCCGTCTGATGGGGTGGGCCCTGAGCGCTGTCGTCGCTGGCGCGATGTGGTCGGGCGCCGTCGCCCTGCTGCGCCTGGTGTTCTGACCGGCTCATTCCGCCGTCGAAACCGCTGAAAGATAAAAGTCCCCGCGGCATCGCCACGGGGACTTTTTCTTTGGCTTCCACCAGCGCACGAAAAAGGGGCGGTCGAAACCGCCCCTTTTGAGTTGGTGCGCCGGTCAGCGACCCGATCAGCCGATCGTCGTCCAGCTGGCTGAACCGGCGACCTGACGCTGAACCCAGTGATAGTTCATGTCTTCCCACGGCATGGCCCATGGCGTGAGGTTGTCGAGCACCCAGTCGCCCGACTCGAAGCTGACCACCAGGACCGCGTGGCTCTCGCCGCGCGCGGTGACGGCCACGGCCATCGACAGGCTTTCGGCCGGAACCCCCGCCTCGATCAGCCGGCGGCGCTTTTCCAGAGCATAGTCCTCGCAGTCGCCATACATCTTGCCATTGATGACGCGGGGCAGCGACCAGTACTCGATCATGCCGTAGAGGTCGAAATCCGTCGCCTTGCGAACATCGCGATTCACGTCGCGATTGATCGTATTGATCATCCGCATCTGCGCGGGGCGCAGCAGGGGGTTGACCGCTGGCTGCGGAGCGATGGGCATGGCCGCGGCCACCGTGACGGGGGCGTCGCTCGACATCGTCCAGGACCGCGCGCCGGCGGGAACAAAGTCGTTCGTGCTGGCTGGGCTGTAGGCTTCCAGCACTTGATACTGAACCTGCGTCAGGACGCGCGTCTCAGGGGCGGCCGCGCCGTGCGCCGCGATGTGGAGCGGCGGAGCATCGCCGATGGATGACGTGGCCATGATCGACGCCGTGGGCTCAAGCGCGGCTTGGGCCAAGGCCAGGTCCTGCGGCCCGCAGGCTGCTTCGTCCCTCATGCAGAGGTCGGCGAACCCGGGGGGCGGAGCGACGGCCACGCCGCGGGGCATGAACGGGCGCGTACCGGCGTGGGCGGCGGTGCTCATCAGTAGAGCTGCCGTCGCGCCGATAATCAGCTTAAGCTTGCCTTGCGTTTGCATGGAAGTCTCGCAGTTAAATACGAGACTAAATTGTGCTTACCGGCTGAATATCAGATCAAAAGATGTGGTGTTATATCCGAAAACCTTTGTGGTAACTGCGGCGTTATTGGTAAATGACGCGTAAACTACTTCATAAATCTATGATTGAAGAGTATGGTATAATCTTTCTTAAGGGGCGTTCCGCCGGTTGATCGGCGGGAGCAGGTGGGGCAAGTTGCCTGCCGTGGCGCCCGCGGTTTTCCGGTGCGCCGATCGGTCCGCTGATGTTGTTCAACTTTCTTCGACCCAAGGCCCGTTCCGCTGGAGGCGTCGCCAACGCCTCCACCAAGGGGCGGCTGGTCTACGCCATTGGCGACGTCCACGGTCATCTCGAGCTGCTCGACACGTTGCTGGATATCATCGCCCACGATATCGCGACGTTGGGGCGCAAGGATCGGCCGGTGCTGGTCTTTCTTGGTGACTACGTCGATCGCGGACCGGCTTCACGAGGGGTCATCGAACGCGTGATGGGCCTCAAGGCCGTTTCCGACCAAGGGGTCGGACCTGAAGTGCGCGCGCTGATGGGCAATCACGAGGAGACCTTATTGTCGTTCCTCGATTCCGCCGAAGCCGGCCCTGCCTGGGTCGAATTCGGAGGCGGGGAGACCTTGGCGTCGTACGACGTGATCCGCCCGCCGGGGCGGGGCGACGCCGAGAGCTGGCGTGTGCTCCAGGCGCAGTTCCAGCACAACTTCCCGCCCGCGCATCGGGACTTCCTGCGCGCGCTGGAGCTTTCCGCCCGGTATGGCGACTATCTCTTCGTGCATGCGGGCGTCAGGCCGGGTCTGCCCTGGGAGCAGCAGCAGGCCGCCGACCTGCTGTGGATCCGGAACGACTTCTTTTCCGTGCCGCATCGACTGGGTTGTGTCGTCGTGCACGGCCATACGCCGGATCCGGAGCCTTTTGTCGGCCACGATCGCATTAATATAGATACCGGCGCCTATGCGACGGGCGTCTTGACCGCAGTGCGTTTGACCGAGAGTCCGCCGTTTGTGCTTCAGGCCCGAAAGTCTCGCGCGGTCTAGCGCTTCGCCTTGTCCGCGTCACATAGCCATGCCATGACGTCATCCGCAGGGACCCGCGTAATCTTGAGAACTCTTAATCCGATGACATCCGCTCCGCGTTTCCTTAGTGGTCTAGCTCTGTCGCTTGGTGTCGCGCTGATTGGTCTGCAGGGCGCGCCGGCGCTGGCCCAGAGCACGCTTCCCTTCCCGCCGCCCGCCGCGGCCGCGCCCCCAACCGCGATGGCGCCGCCGACCGCGATGGCATCGCCGACAGGCCCGACGGGCGCGCCGTCGACGATCACCGAGCCGAGCTATGAGCTGGGTTCGGGCGACAAGATCCGGGTCACTGTCTATGGCGAGCCCTCGCTGTCAGGCGAGTTCTACGTGACGGGCAGCGGCCTAGTGTCGTTGCCGCTGGTCGGCGAGGTCAGGGCCGCTGGGCTGAGCATCAGCCAATTCCAGAACGCGGTGCAGACCGCTCTGAGCGACGGCTATCTGAAGGAGCCCCGCGTCAACGCCGAAGTGCTGGGGTTCCGCCCGTTCTATATCCTGGGCGAGGTCAGCAAGCCGGGCACCTACCCCTATACGTCCGGCCTGACCGTCCAGAACGCCGTGGCCACCGCCGGCGGCTTCACCTATCGGGCGGACAAGGGACGGGTCTTCATCAAGCGCAACGGCGCGACCACGGAGGTCAAGTCAGAGCTGTCGCCCTCGACCACGGTGTCGCCGGGCGACACCATCCGAATCGGCGAGCGCTTCTTCTAGTCGTCCAGGGGCTTGAGTCTGTGCGTCCAGCGCCCCGATCGCCCAAACAGATGGCGCTTGCGAGCAAGCATCCATCGATGCCTTCTCTTCCAAGCGGCTCCAGGTTGTACGTGTCACGAACTTGAGCAACTAAGGCCTGAAACTATTTTGTCCCGCCGCATTGGGCGGGGTTTTGAAAGTGGGGATACATGCGCGTAGCGATGATTGGTACGGGCTATGTCGGGCTGGTGTCCGGCGCCTGTTTTGCGGATTTCGGTCACGTCGTGACCTGCATCGACAAGGACCCGAACAAGATCGAGCGCCTGGAGAAGGGCGAGATCCCGATCTTCGAGCCGGGTCTGGATGATCTGGTGGCGCGCAACGTGCGCGAAGGTCGCCTGTTCTTCACCCTCGAGGGCGCGAAGGCGATCAAGGAAGCCGACGCGGTGTTCATCGCCGTGGGCACGCCGACCCGCCGCGGTGACGGTCACGCCGACCTGAGCTACGTCTACGCGGCCGCCGAGGAGATCGCCGGCCTGATCGAGGACTTCACGGTCATCGTCACCAAATCGACCGTGCCGGTCGGCACCGGCGACGAGGTCGAGGCGATCATCAAGAAGGCTCGCCCGGACGCCCAGTTCGCCGTGGTCTCCAACCCCGAGTTCCTGCGCGAAGGCGCGGCGATCGAGGACTTCAAGCGTCCCGACCGGGTCGTGGTCGGCACCGAGGACGAACGCGCCCAGGCGGTGATGCGCGAGCTTTACCGCCCGCTGTCGCTGAACGAGACGCCGATCGTCTTCACGGGCCGCCGCACCAGCGAGCTGATCAAGTACGCCGCCAACGCCTTCCTCGCCATGAAGATCACCTTCATCAACGAGATGGCCGACCTCTGCGAAAAGGTCGGGGCCGACGTGCAGCAGGTGGCCCGCGGCATCGGTCTGGACAAGCGCATCGGCGGCAAGTTCCTGAACGCCGGCCCGGGCTACGGCGGTTCCTGCTTCCCCAAGGACACCATCGCCCTGGTGCGCACCGCCCAGCAGTACGGCGCGCCCGTCAAGCTGATCGAAACCACCGTCGCCGTGAACGACGCGCGCAAGAAGGCCATGGCCGAGAAGGTCGCCGCCGTGCTGGGCACGGACGATCTGGCCGGCAAGACCGTCGGCGTGCTGGGCGTGACCTTCAAGCCCAACACCGACGACATGCGCGACGCGCCCAGCCTCGACATCCTGCCGGCTCTGCTGGCCAAGGGCGCCAAGGTCCAGGCCTTCGATCCGGAAGGCGCCAAGGAAGCCGCCCACATGATGCCGGGCGTGACCTTCGTGGCCGGCCCCTATGAGGCGGCCCAGGACGCCGACGTGCTGCTGATCATCACCGAGTGGGACCAGTTCCGCGCGCTTGACCTGGAGCGGCTGAAGGGCCTGCTCAAGGCCCCCGTCGTCGTCGATCTGCGCAACGTCTACAAGCCCGCCGAAATGGTCCGGGCCGGCTTTACCTACGCGTCCATCGGGCGCGGCGCGTGAGTCAAGGGCCGATCGTCGTCACCGGCGCCGCCGGTTTCGTCGGCATGCATGTGGCCGAGCGCCTGCTCGACCGCGGCGAGACGGTGATCGGCGTCGACGTCTTCAACGACTATTACGATCCGGCCCTCAAGGCCGCCCGCGCCGCCCGTCTCGACGGGCGGCCGGGCTTCACCATGGTCCGGATGGACATCGCCGACGACGCGGCGGTGATGGACCTGGTCAAGTCCAGCGGCGCCAAGCGGATCGTCCACCTGGCCGCCCAGGCGGGCGTTCGCTACTCGATCGACAATCCGTTCGCCTACCAGCGCTCCAACCTGGCCGGTCACCTGTCGATCCTGGAAGCCGCGCGCCACAACGGCGTGACCCATCTGGTCTACGCCTCGTCCAGCAGCGTGTACGGCGACCGCCCGCAATCGCTGGCCGGCGGCGAGGGCGCGGGCTTCAAGGAGACCGACGCGGTCGACGCCCCGGTGTCGCTGTACGCGGCCACCAAGCGCGCCAACGAGTTGATGAGCATCAGCTACGCCAAGCTCTACAAGTTCCCGATGTCGGGTCTGCGGTTCTTCACCGTCTATGGACCTTGGGGTCGCCCCGACATGGCCTATTACGGCTTCACGCAGAAGATCCTCAACGGTGAGCCCATCGAGGTCTATGGCGAAGGCAAGATGGCGCGCGACTTCACCTATATCGACGACATCGTCGACGGAGTCGTCGGCGTGCTGGACAATCCTCCGGCCCAGGGCGGCCATGAGATCTACAACATCGGCGACAACGACCCCGTCGGCCTGATGGAAATGATCACCACGCTGGAGAACGCGATCGGCCGCGAAGCGGTCAAGATCATGCGCCCCATGCAGCCCGGCGACGTCACGGCCACCTATGCCGACATCACCAAGCTCAACGCCCTGACGGGCTACAAGCCCAAGGTCGCCTTGGCGGAGGGCTTGGGCCGCTTCGCCCAGTGGTGGCGTGAGTACAAGCTGTAGAGCGGGCGGGCTGAGCCTCGGATCAGCCCTTTTGGCAACGCGCCGATGGCGCGCCGCCCACCGTCAGGCTCTGCTGGCAGAGCCACGTCTCCAGGCGCGTCTCACCGGTTTCCGGCACGATCTCGAACGGCTGCTTGGGTGGCCTTGCCTTGCGGAAGGCCTTCCGGCCTGGGGCGCTGTTCCATTCCGGGGGGGTGTTGACGATGCGCGCCGTGCCTGAGTTGACCTGGTCGATGATGCGTTGGTCGATCGCGTCCCGATCGGCGGGGCGCGACCCCGCGTAGCGCAAGACATCGGCCTTCACGGCCTTTGTCGCCAGGACGGGTTCGCGACCGGTCACCGGCGCCGGCGGGGTGGGGTTCATCACCGAGGAAAAGCCCAACGCCTTTCCCTTCGGTCCCAGGATCGCTTCGTTGTCCGAGACGAGAACCTCGTCAACCACGCCGGCGTCGCGACCGAGTGGAACGATGATGGCGTTCAGGTTGGGCTTGGTGCTGGGGCCCGCCTCGATGACGTTGTTGATCACCACGCCCTTCGTCGCGGCCGGGCGGCCCGCCTTGTAGAAGTGGATCGCGTTCTGGCCGGGGTTCACGACATAGTTGTTGGCGATGAACACCGAAGCGCCCCTGCCGATGGCGGGATTGCGAAAGGCGTTGCTGACAAGAAGGTTTCCGCTGATCTCGACCGCCTGGACGTTCGTTCCGACCAGCAGTCCCATCGAGTGCGGCCCCTTGGGATGCCCGGCGTTCTGCAGGGCTTCGGCCACGATGGAGTGCCGAAGCGTGACGTTCCGCGTCGTCGCGTACCAGAGGCTCACGGTCTCATCGACCGACCAACTGGCGCTGACGTTCTCGAGGCGCACTTGATAGGAATGGTGATCGGCCGACGCGCGCGCGTTGCCGTCGATGCTGATCGCGTCGCGATTGTCGTTCTCGGCGCGCGTCTTGGCGGGGCCGGCCCTTACCGCGATATGTTGGATGACCACGTCGTGCGCGCGCACGCGTAACGACGCCCCCCAGAGCGTCACGCCCGGCGACGGCGCCGTCTGGCCGGCGATCGTCACGAACGGCTTCGAGATCTTGAGGTCGCTCTTGAGGATGATGCGGCCGCCGACATCAAAGACGATGACCTTCGGGCCATCGACGTTCAGCGCGTCGCGCAACGATCCGCGACCGGAGTCGCGAAGATTGGTGACGTGAAGGACCTTGGAACCCTCGCGCAGGCCGCCGAGCGTTGTCGCGCCGGCTTCGATGGGTTCAGGCGCGGGCGCCGTAGGCTCGACGGCCGTCGAAGGCGCGACGTCCTGGGCGGAGGCCAAGCCGACCGGCACGCCGAGGCAAAGACCCAGAGCGACGCAGGGCGCCAGCGCGCGGATCACGAGTGACATTGGCCAGGCTCCAGTTCGACGTTGTCCACGACACCCGATCAGGCTCGAGGCTTGCCCGGCTTGCGGTCGATCGACTGTTCCGCAGCGTCGCCGGCCTTCATGGCCAATTGTGGACGCCACCGCGTGTTCGCCCGAGGAGCTATGAGCGCGCCGGTTGTCCGCCCAGCTGAAGGCGAAGGACTTCCACCACGGCAAGCAGCCAGAGTCGCGCCAGCAGGAGTAGAAGTTCGAATCTTTCGGTCGCGGAAATCTCCGTGGCCCTGGTCACGGCGCCCACGCGGCCCAGGAACGTTCGGGTTTCGGTCTTGAGCCTGCGAAACACCCTGAAACGTCCGGAGGTGGACGCCCATTTTCCGCCCACGACACGTCGCGCCTTGCGCGTGATCTCCTCGATCTGAGCCCTGGCGGGGTGGCGAACGACGGCCGAGGGAATATAGAGCGTCTTCAGCCCGTCCCGCGAGATGCGGCCCGAAAGCTCATGATCGCCGCCTGATTTCAGCGTGGCGTTGAAGCCGCCTCGCTCCGTCACGAGCGACCTGCGGCTGAACCAGTTGGCGGTGATCACCACGCCCTGCTTGACGTTGTCGTCCTGGCGCATGGAGAGCAGGCGTTCATAGTTCAGGCACGCGCGGCTATGGGCCCCTTGCGGCTCCAAGAACACGACCCGCCCGGCTCCCACACCGACGGCGGCGTTGTCGCGGATGGCTTCGAGGCCGTTTCGCAGCCAGTCGGGATCGGGCACGCAGTCGGAGTCCGTGAAGGCGAGATAGTCGCCCACGGCGCGGGTCAGGCCAAGGTTTCGCGCGGCGTATGATCCGACCTGCGCCTCGTGGAGCAAGGTCACGCCGGTCCTGCCGGCCACGATCTTTGCCGTCGCGTCCGTCGAGCCATTGTCGACGACGATGACTTCGAAAAGCTCGCGGGGCAGGGACTGGGCTTCAAGGGCGTCGAGGCATAGTCCGATCCGCGCCTCGTCGTTCCACACGGGTATGATGACAGAGAGGATAGGCTTCATCGCGATCGCTTGCCCAAGACGGTGAGGATCTGGCTTCGACGTCCTTCCAGGATCGGACAAGGCGTCTCGATCAAGGCTGGCCAACACCGCGGATCTGTCCGGATGTTCGCGTGGCGACGCTCTTTGCAGGTTGAGCATTTGTCTGCCCGATCGCGACTGCGATCGCAAATGCAATTGAGTTGGGCGAGCGGAAATTCCTCACCTTAACAACGATAGCGGCCGAACCCGCCAAGGCCTGCGGTTACTTTGCCTTTTCTAGGCTTGGAGGACGCGCATTCTTGAGGGTTGGCGGTCATCCAACTCGCGCGCGGTCTCGCCTGGCTCGGCTGCGCCCTTAGTGTGGCGATAGCGATCCACAATTCTAAGATGCAATGGATGGGGTGGGCACTGGATACCGGTATTCGCATGACATATTGTCAAAAGATCCAAATATATAGAGCTGATTAACCAATACTACGATTTGCAGAGTCGGATTCACGACATTTGTATAGCTCTCAGTGTCATAATGTCGCGGGAAATCCGAGGGTTTCGTCTGTCGTTAAAGCTAGTTAATACCGTTTATTTCTCAAAAAATAAGCCTCCTATTCTACCTTGCCCCGGTGGTTGCTTCGGGGATTCCAGTGTCTGAGAATATGTTCGAGGGGCTCACCCCCACGCGTTATCTGTGGGTGTCGGCCAGTGCGGCGCCGGGCGGGAATGGAAGCGCGGACTCCCCGTTTCAGACAATCCAGGCGGCCGTGAACGTGGCGGGCGCCGGCGATGCGGTGATGGTCCGCGCGGGCGAATACAGAGAGAACGTCAAGATCAAGCAGGTCGGTGGCGGCGGCCAGCCCGACAAGCCCCTATGGATCCTGTCGGTCGATGGCCCGCAGGCCGCCCATATTGTGGCGCCGAACGCCGCGGTCGCGGCCTTCACGGGCAGTGGAGCCGAGAACGTCGTGCTGTCCGGCTTCCATATCACCGGCGGAAAGAACGGCATCCAGTTCAGCCAGAACGGATCCGATTTTACCGACATGCCCAAGAATATCGTCATCTCGGGCAATCTCGTCGATGGCGCCGCGGAAGACGGCATCAAGATCGACCACGCCGCGAACGTCTCGATCATCGATAATGTGGTCAAGGCGCGGGCGGGCGAGGGTATCGACTTCGTCGCGGTCATCGACAGCGTGGTCAAGGGCAACGAGGTCTCGGGCGCCCAAGGGGCCGGCGGGATCATAATCAAGGGCGGATCGACCAGCGTGGCGGTGGAGTCCAACTGGGTTCACGACGTCCGGGCTGACGGTATCACCGTCGGCGGGTGGACCGGCGCAAAGTTCTTCGTCCCGGGACGCGACACTTACGAGGCCAGGAACGTCGAGGTCAGTCACAACATCGTCGAGAACGTCGGCAAGCGTCCGGTCAACGTGATGGGCGGGGTCGACTCCACGATCCACGACAATTTCCTCGAGGCGACGCCGGGTTATTACGCGGTCATCGGCGTCAGTTCGGGTGATCCCAGCGCCGCGGTCGCGATGCACTCGTCCGGCATCAGCATCTTCAACAACACCTTCACGCGGGCGACGCAGCTGGTCTCCGCGACGGCGGGCGACAGCACCGGCCTGGTCGTCAGCGGCAACAAGGCGGCGGTCTGGAGCGAGAACGCGGGCTCGAGCCTGACGGCGGGCAGCGGCGACAGCGTGATTCTGCCGACGTCCTGGCAGGCGCCGGTGTCCGTCGGGACGCCGCTGGCGGACGCTGGAGCGACGCCGCCCGCAGGCGGCCCCGCTCTTCCCACGGCGCCGCTCAAGGCGCTGTTCGTGCTGCAGGAGAGCGGAGCCTACACGAGCAAGTTCGTCGGAACGAACGCCGCGCGGGACAATCTGGTCGGAACCAAGGGCAACGACCTGCTGGACGGCAAGAACAACCAAGACAAGATGACGGGGGGCGCCGGCGACGACACCTACGTGATCGACGTCTCGGCCGACCAGGTCATCGAAGCCGCCAAGGGGGGCGTCGACACGGTGCTGACGGCCAAGTCCGGCGCCTATGTGCTCGCCGCCAACGTCGAAAATCTGACGCTCAACGGCAAGGTCGCGCAGTACGGCGTCGGCAATGGGCTCGACAACATCATCAAGTCCAACGATTACGGCAGCCATATCGAAGGCGGGGCGGGCGACGACATCCTCGTCGCCGGGCGTGGCGGCGACGCATTGAAGGGCGATGGCGGAGCCGACATCTTCCAGATCGGCGTCGTGCCGGCCAAGGCGGCGCATATCCTCGACTTCGACATCAGCCAGGACATGATCGATCTGCGCGGGCTGTCGAGGGCGGTCGGATATGCCGGCTCCGACCCGATCGCTGACCAGTACCTGACCCTGACGGCCGACGGGGCGGGGGGAACGGCGATCTATTTCGACGCGGACGGCGCCGGCGCCCAGGCCGCGGTCATGGTCGCGATCTTGGACGATGTCGCGCCATTGAGCCTTCACGCCCATAGCGACTGGTTCTTCTAGGCGCCAGGTCGGGAGGCCCCTGCTTTCGAAGCTTTCGCGGCCCATGCGAGGCGGGGGTCATCTCCGAAATACGGTTTCGAGCCGATGGCAAGTTCCAATTCCACGGGGGTTGGCAAGAACGATTGTTTGCCTGTCTTCTGTTTTGCAACCGCCTTGGCGGCCTAAGCTTGAGGCCTCCGTGCGGCCACAATCCCTCACGACAAAAGTTTCGTCATCTGTTGGTTGATCCCGCATGGGGATTGAGCCAATAGCAAGGAACTGTTTTGTCCCGCATCTATTGGGCGGGGTCGCACCGTGGGGTGTTTATGTACGTAGCGATGATTGGCGCGGGCTGTCGTGGTCTGCCGCAAGACGCGCGTCTCGACAATGGCGATCGCTTTGGATCCAGGGTCCGTCGAGCTTTCAGCGGACCTGACGCCCTATCAAACGATGGCGGCGTCGACAGGTCGGCCGAGCGAGCCTGAACATGACCTCTCATCCCCAGACAGTATCCAGCTTCACCAACGTGACGTTGGCGGGCGTCGAGGTGGCGCTGGTCAGTCGTGAACGGACCGCCGAGATCATGCTGGAGGCCGTCCGGCTGCGCCGCGCCGGCCAGCTTGCACGTCCCCTGATCTCCACCTCGATGAACGGGCAGACGATGTTCGAGACGAACCGTTCGCCGGAGATGCGGGCGCTGTTCAACGCCTTCGATCTCGTATCGATGGACGGGCAGCCCGCGGTCACGATCAGCCGTTTCTGGCCGCAGTCCTTTCCCGAGCGGGTGGCGACGACCGACCTGATTCACGACATGATGGCCGCCGGGGCTCCCCTGGCCGTGCGCCACTATCTCTTGGGCGCGAGCGCCCAGGTGCTGGAGAAGGCCAAGGCCGAGGTCGGCAAGCAACATCCCGACGCCATCATCTGCGGTTCGCACCACGGCTATGTGGACATGGCGGACCTTCCCGCCATCGTCGACGATATCCGGGCCAGCGGCGCGGAAGTCCTCTGGGTCTGCATGGGCGTGCCCAAGGAACAGCGGCTGTCGCTGGAGCTCGCCACGCGGCTTGCGCGGGACATCGCCGTGTTGAAGACCGGCGGCGGCGTTCTGGATTTCCTCTCGGGCGAGAAGTCTCGCGCGCCGATGATCCTGCAGAAGATCGGCATGGAATGGGCCTATCGCCTCAGCCTCGAGCCGGGCCGACTCTTCGGGCGCTACTGGCGGACCAACCCGACGGCGCTGCAGATCCTGCTGAGCACCAAGCCAAGATATCAGATCGTGCACTGGGTTGGGCGGGTCACCGCCGCGCCTGCCGTCAGCGATAGCGGAGTCAACGAAGCCGTCCGAGTCTCCGCGCCGCTCTAGGTTGGCGGCGCACTCGTGAATCATTGCATCGAAATGTTGTTCCACGCGTGAAGGCGGAAATTTAGATGCACTTTATATCTCTTGAATTTCTGATCTTCGCGGTTGCGTTTTTCCTGCTGTTTTTCTTCTTGGGAAAGCAGGGGCAGAAGCTGCTCCTTCTGGCCGCTGGGTACATTTTCTGTGGCTTTCACAGTGTGCTCTTCGCGAGCATTCTCGCCCTCAGCACCGCCGGAAACTACGCGACATCCCGTTTGATGTCCTCGCCTCGACTGTCGCGTCGCGCCGTCATGTGGTGCGGGATCGTCTTCAATCTGCTGATTCTGGGTGTCTTCAAGTATTTCGACTTCTTCTCGACGTCGCTCAGCGCGGCGGGCGCGGCGGTCGGCGTGCGTTACTCGCCGCTGGTCATGGGACTGGTCGTTCCGATTGGCCTATCATTCTATACGTTTCAAGCCATCAGCTACATTGTCGATCTTCGGAACGGCAAGATCCAGCGAGCGTCGTTGCTGGACTACGCCGTCTTCATGGGCTTTTGGCCGAAGTTCGTCGCCGGTCCAATCGTTCGCGCCACAGCGTTCATTCCTCAGCTCCAGGCGCGCCGCACCTTCAAATGGGCGAACTTCTATCTGGGCGCGGAGTCCATCCTGTATGGTCTGTTCCTGAAGGCGGTTCTCTCCGACTACCTCGTCCCCCAGGTGAAGAAGGTCTACGACGCGCCTCAGGCCTATGACGGCGCGGCCTCTCTGGTGGCGGCGCTGTTCTATACGTTCCAGATGTATGGCGATTTCGCCGGCTATTCGCTGATGGTCATCGGCATCGCCCGGATCATGGGCTATTCGATCCGTCCCAACTTTCGCAGGCCCAATTTCGCCGTCAGCTTCAGCGACTTCTGGCGCCGCTGGCACATCAGCCTGTCCAAGTGGCTTGGCGACTATGTCTTCCGCAATCTGCCGCTGAAGACGGGCAAGCGCGGCGCGAAGCCGGCCGAGGAAGGTCTGGACCCGCCAGCGCGGCAGATCGGCAGCCCAAAGCTGCGCAAGGAGCTGGCGCTTTCACGCAATCAGATCGCCACGCTGCTGTTCAGCGGCTTGTGGCACGGCGCGGCATGGACCTTCGTGTCCTGGGGCTTCTTCCATGGCGTCATGCTGGTGATCCAGCGGCAGATCGGCCGTCGCATCAAGGGCCTCTACGCCAACTCCCGCATACTGACGGCGGCATCGATTCCGGTGCAGATGGCGATCGTCTTCGTCATGGTTGCCGCCAGTCGGATCATTTTCCGATCGGCCGATTTCCCGACGGCGATCCAGATGTTCCACAACATCCTGGCCGGCCCCTACCATTGGGGGGGGCTGGACGAGAAGGCCAGCACGGCCATCGGCATGCTGATCATCGCGGGGACCGTGGCCGTGGAGGCGGCGGTCGAGTATGGGCTCTGGCGACGCAGCGTCGCGCGGTGGCGCCTGGCGCGCGTGGCCGCGGCGCTCTTCGTCTTGATGCTGATCTTGGTGCTGGGCGACTTTGGCGGAGGGCGCTTCATCTATGTCCGTTTCTAGGCCGAAAATTCATCCCGCCCTTTTCCTGGCGCTGCTGCTGGTGGCGGTTTTCGCCGTCGATCGCGTGACCGCGGCGACGTTGAAGGCGCTTGTTCGCGCCAGCGACTACCGCATCTCCAGAATCTATGCGGATGAGGCCAAGACCGATGTCCTGTTGCTGGGCAACAGCGTCGCCAATGCGATGGCCATCCCGCCGCACATCGCGCACGACGTGCATCGCAGCGTTTTCACGATCGCCGCTCACGGCATCGACGCGCGCACGCAGGAAGCCTTCGTGCTTGACCTGATCGACAGAGGGGGGGCGCCCAAGCTGGCCATCATCGAGATCCGTCCAGCGTTGAGCACGAGCCTACAGGCTCCCGCTTTCTCGACCTACCGCCCCTTCAGCGAGCGCGTTTCGGATCTGATCGCCGAAGCGCAGCCCAAGACGGTGCTGTGGCCAAAGCTGTTGAACGCCTACGCCTTCAACTCGCCGCAGCTCGCCAACATCCTGCAGAAGGTGGCGGACCGTGATGATCAGGCCACCGGGCCCTCGAACGGCAAGATCAACGAGACGATGAAGAAACGCTGGCTGGCCAAGCCGCAACTGCCCCAGACCTCCCCAGACCAGGTCCAGGCCCTAGGTCGCACCGCGTCTGCGCTGCAGGCGGCGGGTTCGACGGTCATTGTCCTGGCCGCCCCCCAAAGCCCCGTCACTCGGCAGAAGGGCCCCTGGATGGATAAGGTCATGGGCAATATACGCGCCGCGATGCCCCCGGGCGTTAAGGTCTTGGACTATTCGGCCATGCTGGACGAGGATCGTTATTTCGAGGATCCGACCCACATGAATCATGCGGGGCGCGAAGCGTTCCGTCGCCCGCTCGACCATCTGATCGAACAGACCTTGCGCGAGGCGTCGGCCCGAAAGGTCAGCGCGCCGGGTCGTGCGCGGGGAGCGGTCCAAGAAAGCCGGGTTAGGGATCTGTGAGACAATATCTGCCACACGTGACCCGCGGGGACCTTGGCCAGGGCCGCGCGATCTGCACCCCAATCCGCGCGGCGAAAGTCGCCTGTAAGCTCTTTATCTAGGATCGTGGCGATGGAAGTTTCGACCCCGGCGCGTTCGCGAATAGCGGTTCTGCTGCACGACCTGCGGGGCGGCGGGGCCGAGCGCGTCGCGCTGAATCTCGTCAGGGGCATGGTCGCGGCGGGCAGCGAGATCGATCTGGTGCTGGTCAAGGCCGAGGGGAAATATCTCAAGGACATCCCGCCTGGCGTCCGGGTCATCAATTTCGACAAGTCCAACGTCTACAAGGCGCTTCCGGCCCTTGTGCGCTATCTGCGCCGCGAACGGCCCAAGGCCGTGCTGGCGGCTCTGACGCACATCAACCTGGCGGCGTTGATCGCGCGCCGGCTATCGGGCGTGAAGACCCGGGTCGTGGTCTGCGAACACAATCAGATCAGCTACAAGATCGCCGCCGAGAAGAGCCTGCGAGGCAGCCTGATCTTCAAGGCGGTTCCGCGCCTCTATCCCTGGGCGGATGCGGTCGTGGCGGTGTCGAACGGCGTCGCGGACGATGTGGCCAAGGTCTCGCGCCTGCCGCGCGAGCGGGTGCTATGCATCTATAATCCGATCCACGACCAGTCCCTGACCGACGCCGCCGCGCAGCCGGTCGCTCATCCCTGGTTCACCGATCGCCAGGCGCCGGTGCTGATCGCCGCGGGGCGACTGCATCCGCAGAAGGGTTTCGACGTCCTGCTGAAGGCCTTCCAGAAGGTGACGGCCAAGACGCCTTGCCGCTTGATCATCATGGGCGAAGGCGACGAGCGCGACGCGCTGGAGGCCCTGGCGAAGGCGCTGGGCGTCGCCGACCATGTGTCGCTGATCGGCTTCGTCGAAAATCCCTACGCCATGATGGCCCACGCCGACGCGTTCGTTCTCAGCTCGCGGTGGGAAGGCCTGCCGACCGTCCTGGTCGAAGCCATGGCGACCGGCGTGCCGGTGGTGTCGACCAACTGCCCCAGCGGTCCGGACGAGATCCTCGTCGACGGCGACTATGGCTTGCTTGTCCCGGTGGAAGACCCCGACGCCCTGGCGGAGGGTATTCTCGCGACCTTGGGCACGCCGCGTGGGCGAGGCTTGAAACGCGCCGAGGTGTTTAGCGTCGACGCATCGGCGAAGGCCTATCTTGAAGTCCTGAGCGCGCCATGACCCTGGTTTTCGAGAAAAAAGAGTCCAAGCTCGAATATTGGTTCACGATCCTGGCGCTGTTGTCGCTCAGCGGGGCATTGTTGCCCTTGTTCGGCGAACAGCGCCTGGCGCGGGATTCCGACGTCAACACCGGCCGGATGCTGACCAACACGGCGATCTTCCTCGCCGCGTCGGGGATCGCGCTCTACCGCTGGGGCGTCACCTCCGTCCTGTTGTCCAGGAACCTGCTCGTCGCCGCGCTTTTCCTGCTGCCCCTGGCGTCGATGGTCTGGAGCGCCGATCCGGACGTCACGTTCCGCCGGGCGACGGCGCATTTGCTGACCGGCTTTTTCTGCATCTACATCGCGGGGCGCATGACGCCCGAAGAGCTGATGCGGCGGTTGATGCTCGCGTTCCTGATCGGCGGGGTCGCCAGCATCGCTTATATCGGCATAGGCATGGGCGTTCACGTCGGGGGCTCGCTGGGCGGGGCCTGGAAGGGCGTCTACGGCCAGAAGAACGAGCTGGGTCGTATCGCGTCGCTGGCGATCATCGTGTCTCTGTTCGTGACGCCGACGAACGCGCGAGAGCGCCTGATGCGGCTCGCGACGATCGGCATCTTCGCGATCATGGTCATCATGTGCCAGTCGCGAACCAACTGGCTGACCCTGGCCGTGATGCTGGCCGTCATCCCGCTGACCAACTTCCTGCGCGATCGGCGTGTCGCTCCGTCGCTTCGTCTGGGGCTGGTCGTCACGGCCGTGGTCACGCTCGTGCTGGGCGTGGCGGTCGGCGCGCCCATGATCCTGGCGGCGTCGGGGCGTGACATGACGTTCTCGGGCCGGCAAACCCTGTGGCACGGCGTCAACAGCATCATCGCGGCAAAGTATCAATATCTGGGCGCGGGCTATGGCGCGTTTTTCACCGAGAACGGCGCCTCCTACATGGTCAAGCCCTACATCGCGCATTGGCGTGGTGTTCCCAGCCATGCCCACAACGGCGTTATCAATACCCGCGCCGACATGGGAATCCCGGGGCTCATCGTCTTGGCCATATTCGTGATCGGTCTTGGAAGTCGGCTGCTGCACAAGATGATGACCGACGGCAATCGCAAGGCCTGGCCGATGTTCGGAGCCGTCTTCGTGCTTTTCCTGATCAACAATTTCAGTGAAAGCGTCGCCTTCAGGCACAGCGATATCGCATGGATCCTGGTGCTGATCGCTTATCTCTACGCGGCGGATCCGTTGAAGGCGGCCAGACGCGTTCCCGTCGTCCGCTTCGCGCCTCGCGTCGGGCCGCAACCCGTGTTCAGGCGAGACCCATGAGCAATCCGATCTCCATCGCCGTCGTGATCCCCTTGTACAACAAGGGTCCGCATGTCGATCGCGCGCTCCAGTCGGTGCTGGACCAGACGTCCGCCGCCGACGAGATCATTGTCGTCGACGACGGGTCCAGCGACGACGGGGTCGAGCGCGTGCGCCGGTTCCAGGATCCTCGCATCCAGGTCATCCTGCGCGGCCAGCCCGGGCCCGGCGGATATGCCGCCCGCAACGCCGGTATCGAAGCGGCCACGTCCGAATGGATCGCCTTCCTCGACGCAGACGACGCCTGGCTGCCCCATGCCCTGGCTGAAACGCGCCGCGCGTTGGGACAGGGCGCCGAGGGTGTCAGCTGCGTGTTCGGCGACTACGCCAATGACTATGGCGACGGAAAGCTGGACGCCGAGCAGCTGAAGCTCGACGCTCGGGAAGGCCGTATCGACCGGCTGAACTTCACCGCCTTCATCGACGCCTGGTTCGCGTTGAGCCGCAGCCCAATGTGGACCTCGGCCGTGACGGCGCGGCGCGACGCCCTGATCCAGGCCGGCTTGTTTCCCGCCGGCAAATGCAATCGCGGCGGCGACAAGGACATGTGGTTGCGCCTGCTCACGGTGGGCGACGCTCTGCGCACGAGCGCGGTGACGGCGATCTACTACCGGGACTCGGTCAACATGGTGACCCGGACCACCAACACCAATCAGCGCCCCTATCTGTGCGGCACGCTTGAAGCCCTGTTGCCCACGGGGGACGCGGCGTTGGACACCCGGATCAGACGTCTCATAAACTTCGAGATGTACTGCCATGCGCGCGAGGCCTGGCGCCGCGAAGCGCGGGTCAGCCCGACCGTCTTCGAGGGCTTCATCGTCAAGCAGAACCCCTATCTGTATGCCTTGCTGCGCGGCATGGCCTCGGCCCCCGGGTGGCTGCTGAACCTCACCTACAAGGCGCGAGCCTTGCGGTCGGCTGCGAAATAACGGGCGAGACCTTGGCAAAACCTCACACGATCGTCGGCGTCATCTCGTTCACCGATACGGGAGGGGCTCAGGAAGCCCTGCTGCGCGTGGCGCGCCAGATGCGCGAGCGCGGCCATGACATGGAAGTCTGGTTTCTCTACCGGAAGACCTCCGCGCACACCGGCGAGCCTTTCATTCGGATCTTTTCCGATCAGGCCAAACCCTCGCCCGTCGAGTTCCTGGCGATCATTCTGCGCGTCATCAAGGCGCTGCGCGCCAAGCGCCCCGGGACGGTGGTCGGTTTTCTTCCGTTGGGCTTCACGGTGGGACTCGCCGCCGCGGCGCTAAGCGGCGTTCCGGTGCGGATCGCGTCGCACCGTTCGCCGGGTACGACCTATGGCAAGCTCATGCGGATCGTCGACCGCGTGTTGGGCGCCACGCCGGTATACGACAAGATGATCTGCGTCTCCGAAGCGGTGAGGCAGTCGTTCGCCGCCTATCCGCGCGCCTATCGCGACAAGCTGACCGTCGTGCACAACGGCATCGAATGGCAGCCTTCGTCGATGACCAAGGCGCAGGCCCGCCAGGCGCTGGGCCTGCCGGCCGACGGTTTCATCTTCGCCGCGGTGGGACGAACCGAATACCAGAAGAACTATCAGGTCCTGGTCGACGCGATGCCGTTTGTCCCCGGCGCCATCCTGGCCATCATCGGGGACGGCAGCGAGCGGGCGGAGCTTGAGGCGCGGGTCGCCGGCCTGGGGGTCAGCGACCGTGTGATCTTCCTGGGCGCGCGGGGGCGTCAGGAGTGTCGCGACCTTCTCCGCGCCGCCGACGCCTTCGTGCAGAGTTCTCGCTTCGAGGGGCAGAGCAACGCCGTGCTGGAGGCCATGCACGAGGCCCTGCCCATGGTGCTCAGCGACATCCCCGAGCAACGCGAGACGATCGAGGATCCCGTCAACGGCGAAGTCGGCGGTCTGCTGGCGCCCTTGACCGACGTCCCGGCCTGGGCGCAAGCCCTGAACAAGATCCATGGAGACCCTGACCTGCGTCGTCAGGTGTCGGAAAAGGCCAAGGCGCTTGTGGAAGCTCGCTTTACGCTTGAGCGCATGATCGATGGTTTCGAGCGGGAACTGACGGCCCGCTGACGGCGGTAATCAGGGATATCTCAGGCTCGCGGCCTGGGCCTCGGCGCCGATGGAATCCAGACTGCCGGGCAAGGGGTCGGCGTCCGAGCAGGACTCGATCCAGCGTCGATCGGTGTTCTTGCGCAATTCGACCAAGTCCGTCGCGCTGACGATAAAGAATTGTTCGCGGCGCGTATCACGGGTCAGCAGCAGATAGCGACCGCACACACGGGTGCGATCCAGGCTCACCACCTGGTCGACGAGAATGACCCGAGCGTTGCGGTGGCGGCGCTCCAGAGCCCGTTGGGCTGATCCGGAAAGCGCTCCCGAGACCGGATCCGGCCGAGCTTCAGCCGCCACGGGCTCGGCCGCCGGAGGCGCGGCGTCGGGCGCGGGGCCGCAGGCGGTAAGGGTCGCGAAGACCATGGCAAGAGCGGTGAAGGGGCGGTGGGTCACGGTGCGGCTCACACGAGGGGTTCTGCAACTGGCTTTACGGCGTGACGTGCATCGCCATCAAGGGCGGCATGACACCGGCGCGCTCAGACCTCGAGCGCCTGAAGGTAAGCCCTTGTCGCAGCTTCGGTGCTGAAGGTTTGGGCCCGTCCGACACTGCCGCCCCGCGATTGGCCGAGCGCGGCGATGATGCCGCTCGCCAGGGCCTGGTCGTCCTCGACCGGCACCAAAACGCCGTATCGACCCCGATCCAAGATTTCGCTTGGGCCGCTGGCGCAGTCGGTGGAGACCACGGGGGCGCCGCACGCCAGGGCTTCCAGCAGCACCACCGAAAAGCCTTCCCACCGCGAACTCACCACGAAGGCCGAGGCCTTTGACATCATTGCATAGGGGTTCTGCACGAAGCCCATCAACGATACGTGCTGGCCTAGCGACAGCTTCTCGATCAGGGCTTCCAGCCGGCCGCGCTCCTCGCCCTCGCCCATGATGATCAGCCGGCAGGGCGTGGTAAGCCGCGCGGTGGCGAAGGCCCGCAGCAGGACGTCGAATCCCTTTTGCCGGTGCAGGCGACCGGCCGCCAGGACCACCGGCAACTGGCCGGGTCGAAGCCAGGGGTGCTCCACCGGCTTGTTGGACGCCTCGACCAGGGTCTCGTCATAGACCGGGTTGTAGATGCACTTGACCCTGTTCGGGCCCAGACGGGCGAAGCGCGCCACATCATCGGCCACCCCCTGCGAGACACCGACCACTTCGTCCGCCAGATGATAGAGATGGGGCGCCAGATGATAGACGGCCCAGTTACGCCAACTGGTCCATGATGACGCCTTCACGCTCAGTTGGTTGTGTTCGGTGACGGCGATGCGGGTCTGGCCCCCGGCGATCATCTTCGCGATCAGCGCCGCCACGTTGACGTGGGTCAGATTGGAGAGGAGGGCGCGGGGCTTTTCCTCGCGCAGGTAGCGCGCGAGCGCCGGCACGGCCTTGAAGACGTTCGACTTGTCCAGATCGATGACCCGCACGCCCGCGGGGATCTGGTCGGCATAGGCTCCTTGGGCGCGGACCAGCACCAGATCGACCCGGCGCCCAGCCTCGATCATCCCCTTCGCCAACTTCAACACGACGCGTTCCGCGCCGCCGCCGCGAAGGTCGTGGATCAGAAGGGCGATGCGGTCGGAGTGCTCGCGCTTGGGGAAGCGCGACTCCACGATCGAGATGTCGGTTCGTAGGGTGGCGACGGCGACCGCGGGGAAGGCCCCGTTTGATGAGCGAGGCCGTGTTTCGATTGAAGTCAATTCGCTCCCCAGGTCGAAATTTCGTGCTTCAAGAACAGTTTTGCTAACGACACTTAGCGCACGATGATTTCCAGGGAATGTATTTCCCCGTGAGGTTGTCGATTATTCCTATAAGATATTCGCCAAAAATATTTACCTAGTTTCCTATGTTGTTAACATCGCTTAACGGGTGCGGCGCTTTGTCTCTAAATGGCTCAGGGGAAAATCTATAGATCGCAAGTTTTGCGATTGCTGTAGCGATGACTTGAAGTTGTGTTGTTAGAACGCAAAAGGGCCCGGCGTCGCCGCCGGGCCCTTTCTTTTGTCGCCGGCCGTTGCCGTCAGGCGGCGGCCTTCTCCTTGACGCCGAAGCGGCTGTAGAAGGTCTCGCCCTTGGCGGCCATGTCGCGCAGCAGTTGCGGCGGCGAGAAGCGCGCGCCGTACTTCTGGGCCAGGGCGTCGCAGGCCTCGACGAACTTGGCCACGCCCACGCCGTCGATCAGGCTGACCGGACCGCCGGTCCAGGGCGCGAAGCCCCAGCCCAGGATGGCGCCGACGTCGGCTTCACGCGGGTCGGTGATCACGCCTTCCTCGAAGCAGCGGGCGGCCTCAACGGCCTGGCGGTAGAGGAGCCGGGTGCGGATCTCCTCGATGCCGGCCTTGTCGACCTCGGCGATCTTGACCGGCGCCAGGTCAGCCAGTCCCTTCCACAGCACTTTCGGGCCGTTCTCCGGATAGTCGTAGAAGCCCTTGCCGTTCTTGCGGCCGTAGCGACCCTCGCCCTCGACCATCTTCTCGATGATCGTGGTGAAGGGGCGCTCCTCGTACTTGTCGCCCAGGTCCTTCTTGGTCTGCTGGGCGATCTTGTAGGAGAGGTCCAGCGCGACGTCGTCGTGCATCTCCAGCGGACCGCGCGGCATGCCGGTGGCCCGGCCGACATTGTCGATGATCGCCGGAGCGTAGCCGTCGGCCAGCAGCTCCATGCCTTCCTGCACGAAGGTGCCGAAGCAGCGGCTGGTGTAGAAGCCGCGGCTGTCGTTGACGACGATCGGGGTCTTCTTGATCTTCAGGACGTAGTCGATCGACTTGGCCAGGGCTTCCTGGCTGGTCTCTTCGCCCATGATGATCTCGACCAGGCCCATCTTGTCGACCGGCGAGAAGAAGTGAATGCCGATGAACGAGGCGGGACGGACGCTGGCCTTGGCCAGGCCGGTGATCGGCAGGGTCGAGGTGTTGGAGCCGAAGATCGCGGTGTCGGCCAGCTCGGCTTCCGCCAGCTTGGTGACGCCGGCCTTGACTTCGCGGTTCTCGAACACGGCTTCCACGACCAGGTCGCTGCCCTTGACGTGGGCGTAGTCGGCGGTCGGGTGGATCAGGGCCAGGATGGCCTCGCCCTTCTCCGGGGTCAGCTTGCCGCGCGAGACGGCTTTCTTGACCAGGCCTTCGGCGTAGCCCTTGCCCTTGTCGGCGGCCTCTTGGCTTTGGTCGATCAGCACGGTCTCGATGCCGGCCATGGCTTGGACATAGGCGATGCCCGCGCCCATCATGCCGGCGCCCAGCACGGCCACCTTCTTGACGTCGTAGTGCGGCACGCCGGCGGGACGGCCCGAGCCCTTGCCCAGTTCCTGCAAGCTGAGGAACAGGGTGCGGATCATGCCCTTGGCCTGGGGCGACATCATCGTCTTGAGGAAGTAGCGGGTCTCGATCCGCAGGGCGGCGTCGAACGGCACCTGCGTGCCTTCATAGACCGCCTTCATGATGTTCAGCTGGGCCGGGTAGTTGCCATAGGTCTGCTTGCGCAGCATGGCGTTGCCCATGATGAACACCTGGCTGCCGGTCGGGGTGTAGGGGCCGCCGCCGGGGAGCTTGAACTCCTTCTTGTCCCACGGCGCGATCGGGTCGCCCTTGGTCTTGATCCAGGTCTTGGCGGCCTCGACCTCGGTCCCGGCCGGCACGACCTCGTGGACGACCTTGTTGGCCAGGGCCTCGGCCGGCTTCATCGACTTGCCTTCCAGCAGGTACGGCGCGGCGGCCATCACGCCCATCAGGCGCGGCAGGCGCTGGGTGCCGCCGGCGCCCGGCAGCAGGCCGACCTTGGCTTCCGGCAGGGCCAGCTGGATCTTGGGGTTGTCGGCCACCACGCGGTAGTGGCAGGCCAGGGTGATCTCCAGCCCGCCGCCCATGGCCAGGCCGTTGATGGCCGCGGCCACCGGCTTGCCGCAGGTTTCCAGGGCGCGGAACGCCTTGTTCAGCGCGAAGCCGGCTTCGAAGGCGGCCTTGAGGCCCTCTTCGCCCGAGCCCGCGCCAGCCAGGCCGCCCGAACCACCGAGCTCGCCCAGGTCGGCGCCGGCGCAGAAGCCGGTCGTCTTGCCCGAGGTGATGACCGCGCCCTTGATGGCTTCGTCGCTTTTGATGCGCTCGACGAACTCGCCGACTTCCTTGATCACCGAGGCGGTCAGGGTGTTCATCGAACGGCCGGGCACGTCGAAGGTGACCAGGGCGATGCCGTCGCCGTCGACCTCGATCTTGAAGTTTTCCATGGTTCTAGTCCTCGGCTCTTAGACGCGTTCGATGACGGTGGCGGTGCCCATGCCGGCGCCGACGCACAGGGTGATCAGGGCGGTTTCCTTGTCGGAGCGCTCCAGCTCGTCGAGCATGGTGCCCAGGATCATCGCCCCGGTGGCGCCCAGGGGGTGGCCCATGGCGATCGCGCCGCCGTTCACGTTCATCTTGTCGTGCGGGATGTTCAGCGCCTGCATCATGCGCAGGACGACGGCGGCGAAGGCCTCGTTCAGCTCATAGAGGTCGATGTCGGAGACCTCCATCTTCAGCTTCTTCAGCAGCTTCTCGGTGACCAGCGACGGCCCCGTGAGCATGATCGAGGGCTCCGAGCCGATCGAGGCCGCGCCCTTGATGCGGGCGCGGGCCTTGAGGCCGAGGGCCTCGCCCATTTCCTTGGTGCCGATCAGCACGCCGGCGGCGCCGTCGACGATGCCCGAGCTGTTGCCGGCGTGGTGGACGTGGTTGACCTTCTCCACCTGCGGATAGCGCTGGGTGACCACGGCGTCGAAGGCCATGTCGCCCATGCCCTGGAACGAGGGGTTCAGCGAGGCCAGAGTCTGCATGGTGGTGTTGCCACGCACGGTCTCGTCGTGGTCGAGGATCGTCAGGCCCAGCTGGTCCTTCACGCCGATCACCGACTTCTTGAAGCGGCCGTCGGCCCACGAGGCGGCGGCGCGGCGCTGGCTCTCGACGGCGTAGGCGTCGACGTCGTCGCGGCTGAAGCCGTACAGCGAGGCGATCAGGTCGGCCGAGACGCCCTGCGGGGCGAAATAGGTCTTGAACGCCGAGGACGGGTCGGTGGGCCAGGCGCCGCCGTCGCTGCCCATGGGCACGCGGCTCATGCTCTCGACGCCGCCGCCGATGGCGAGGTTGGCTTCACCCGAGGCGACCTTGGCCGCGGCCATGTTCACCGCTTCCAGGCCCGAGGCGCAGAAGCGGTTGATCTGCACGCCGGCGACGCTCTCGGCGTAGTCGGCGGTCAGCACGGCGGTGCGGGCGATGTCGCTTCCCTGCTCGCCGACCGGGGCGACGCAGCCCAGGACGACGTCGTCGACATAGGCGGTGTCGAGGTTGTTGCGGTCGCGCAGGCTTTCCAGAACCTGGGCGGCCAGGGACAGGGCGGTGATCTCGTGCAGAGACCCGTCCTTCTTGCCCTTGCCGCGCGGCGTGCGCACCGCGTCAAAGATGTAAGCGTCGGCCATTTGATGGCTCCTTCCTGCGTAGTCTTGGATGGTTCGTTAACCAAAAACGCGTCTGATTCCGCTGGTTTGGAGATCAGGGCGATGACGGAAGCGGAGCACTCGACGGACGTGGCTCACCCTGCGGTGAGCGACTTCATCGCGCGCGGCTATCATGTGTTCGGCGGCGGCGTGGATCCGGCGGCGGCCAGCGCCCTGCTGGCCAAGATCCGCGCGCTGCGCACGTTCGATGCGGACCTGTTCCTGTCGGAAGCCGAGTTCGACGCCGACCCGCAATATGTCGGGGTGAACCCCGCGCCCGGCCGCAACCTGCTGGAGCGGTTCGAGGCCGAGCTGGCCTTCGTCGAGAAGGACCCGGCGATCGCCGCGGCGCTGGAAGCCCTGCTGGGCGACGGCTACGAGATCCTGCTCAAGAAGCTGATCTGCGGCGTTCCGTCCAGCGTCGTGCCCGACTGGCTGAAGGCCCGCATCGCCGGCAATCCGGTCAACAACCTGGGCGCCTATGTGAAGGCCCCGTTCCGGGACATCACCTATTTCTACGGCATCGACTTCCACCAGGACCTGATCGACTACAAGGACCGGGAAGCCGACTTCATCACCCTGTACATCTACCTGCATGACGTGGGGACGCATGACGCCCCGCTGTTCCTGCTGGAGGACAGCCACAAGCTGGGCGGGACGCTGTTCCCGCACGACCTGACCAAGAACGCCCCAAGCGAAGGGGAGAGCGGTTGGCTGTACCGCGACGGGCGGGGCCATGAGGTCCAGACTCGCCAGCATCTGCTGACCGGCAAGACCGGCTACGCGGCCATGTGGCACGCCTGCACCCTGCACGGCACCCAGCCCGACGCCGCCGACAACGAGCGTCTGAGCCTGCGCTACCTGATCGCCCGCAAGCCGGGCGCAAGCGCCCCGGGCATGGACGCGGTCAACGCCACCCTTCTGGGTCCGCTCAGCCTGGAGGCCACGCGCCAGGATCTGGACGCGCGCGGCGCGGCCCAGATCAAGGCCAACAGCGTCAACAAGGCGTAGGGGCGAGCTCACTATTTCCACGTGCCGATGGGCGTCTTGGCGATCTGGGCGCACGACAGGCCGCGCGCCCCGGCCTTGGCGCTGTAGGTGACGCGGTAGCCGAACTCGGGCGCGAGCAGGGCGCAGGCCTTGAAGCCCGACGTCGTCACCGTCAGCGTCCAGTCGGCCACCTTCGAGCGCAGCAGGGTATTGCACTGGTCGACATTGGCCCGCAGCGGCGTCTCGAAATCGCCTGGCGGCTTGGAGCCAGGCCTCTTCGGCGTCAGCTTGCCGTTGAAGAACAGCGGACGTGGACCGGCCGCGCGCACGCAGACGACGGCGGAGCGGCTATCCGAAGCGACTGGGGCGGAAGCGACCTGGGCTGGAGGCGGAGCGGCGGCGATGGGCATCAGCGGATCTCCTTGCAGGTAAGCTGGCCAAACAGGCTCTTGCGATAGACGAAGGTCAGGCGTTCGCCGGCCTGGAGCGGCTGGGTCGGGCGGCAGATCGTGTCGCCGCGACGCTCGCCGTCGGCGGCGGCGACCACGGCCGGGGACTGGCCCGGGCGCACCACCAGCTGAGGCGTGGCCAGGGCCACGCCTTCGATGCTGGCGCAGCTGGTCTGGCGCGCGCCGACCGCCGGGAACGGCGTCTCGACCAGGGGTTCGCGATAGGTCAGGCTGGTGCCCTCGAGCCTGGCCGAGGTGGTCTTGAAGCGGCCATCGCGCACCAGTCCGGACACGGCCAGGTTGGTCGCGTTGGTCAGGCACAGGACGACGGCGGCTTCGACCAGCATGCTAGAGCGTCCTCGCGATCAGCAGCTTCATGATCTCGTTGGTGCCGCCATAGATGCGCTGAACGCGGCTGTCGCGATACATCCGGGCGATCGGATATTCGTTCATGAAGCCGTAGCCGCCGAACAGCTGCAAGCAGCGATCGACGATCTTGTTCTCCAGGTCGCTGACCCAGTACTTGGCCATCGAGGCGGTGGCGGCGTCCAGCTTGCCGGCCAGGTGCTGCTCGATGCAGTGATTGACGAACACCCTGGCGACGGTCGCCTCGGTCTTGCATTCGGCCAGCACGAACTGGGTGTTCTGGAAGTCGATGATCGCCTTGCCGAACGCCTTGCGCTGCTTGACGTAGTCAATGGTCAGCGCCAGCGCCCGCTCGATGGTGGCCATGCCCTGGACGGCGATGTTCAGCCGCTCCTGCGGCAGCTGGCCCATCAGCTGGAAGAAGCCCTGACCCTCGTCCGATCCCAGCAGGTTCTCGGTGGGAACCTTGACGTCGTTGAAGAACAGCTCGGAGGTGTCCTGGGCCTCGTGGCCCAGCTTGTCGAGGTTGCGGCCGCGCTCGAAGCCTTCGGCCCCGTCGGTTTCGACCACGATCAGCGAGGTGCCGCGCGCGCCGGCCTCCGGGTTGGTCTTGACCACGACGAGGATGAGATTGGCGGTCTGGCCGTTGGTGATGAAGGTCTTGGAGCCGTTCACGACGTACTGATTGCCGACCACCTTGGCGGTGGACTTGATGCCTTGCAGGTCCGAACCCGCGCCCGGCTCGGTCATGGCGATGGCGCCGACCAGCTCGCCGGTGCACAGGCGCGGCAGCCAGCGCTGCTTCTGCTCTTCGGTCCCGTAGTGGACGATGTAGGGGGCGACGATGGCGTTGTGCAGGCTGATGCCGAAGCCGTCGACGCCCTTCAGGCCCAACTGCTCCATCAGCACGGCCTCGTGGCGATAGTCGCCGCCGGCCCCGCCATAGGCCTCCGGAACGGTCAGGCCCAGCAGGCCCGCCCGTCCGGCGGTGTTCCACATCTCGCGGTCGACGACGTGGTTCTTGCGCCACGTCGCCACCACGGCCTCGGGGGCGTGCTCGTCGAAGAACTTGCCGACCGCGTCCTCGAAGATCGCGATGTCCTCTTCGGCCATGAAGGCCGGCTTTTCGACGTTGAGCACGCCCATGATCAGAAGGCCTCCGCGGGCAGGGCCATCAGGGTCTCCGAGCCGGTCTTCAGCTTGGCCAGATGCGCCCCGGCGTCCGGCAGGATGCGCTCGATGAAGTACTTGGCCGTGGTGATCTTGGTGGTGAAGAACGGGTCGGACGAGCCGGCGGCGATCTTGGCGTTGGCCGCCTTGACCATCAGCGCCCACATGTAGGCCAGGCCCGTCAGGCCAAACAGGTGCATGTAGTCGGTCGAAGCCGCGCCGGCGTTGTCGGGGTTCTGCAGGCCGTTCTGCATCAGCCACATGGTGCCATCCTGCAGTTGGGCCTTCACGCCGGCCAGGGCGTCGACGAACGGCTTCAGCTCGGCGTCGCCGTCGTTCTCGCCGATGAACTGGTCGATCTCCTGGAAGAAGGTCATCACGCCGCGGCCGCCCTTGGAGGCCAGCTTGCGGCCCACCAGGTCCAGCGCCTGGATGCCGTTGGTGCCCTCGTAGATCAGGGCGATGCGGCAATCGCGCATGAACTGGCTGACCGGGAAGTGTTCGGTGAAGCCGCTGCCGCCATGAACCTGCACCGCGTCCGAACAGACCTTGAAGCCCTTGTCGGTCAGGTAGCCTTTCAGCACCGGCGTCATCAGGCCCATATAGTCCTCGGCCTTGGCGCGCACGGCCTCGTCCGGATGGTGGTGGGCCAGGTCGCCGTGCAGGGCGGTCCAGAACAGGAAGGCGCGGCCGCCTTCGATCAGGGCCTTGCTCTCCAGCAGCATACGGCGCACGTCCGGGTGCACGATGATCGGGTCGGCCGGGCCGTCGGGGTTCTTGGGGCCGGTCAGCGAGCGGCCTTGCAGGCGGTCCTTGGCGAAGGCGGCGGCGGCTTGGTAGGCGGCCTCGCCCTGGGCCACGCCTTGCAGGCCGACGCCGAGGCGAGCCTCGTTCATCATCACGAACATGATCTTCAGGCCGGCGTTCTCGCCGCCGATCAGCCAGCCCTTGGCGTCTTCATACTGCATGACGCAGGTGGCGTTGCCGTGGATGCCCATCTTCTCTTCGAGGCCCACGCACTTGACGCCCGCGTTGCGCATCCCGACCGAGCCGTCTTCCTTGGGCAGGAACTTGGGGACGATGAACAGGCTGATGCCCTTGACGCCGGCGGGGGCGCCTTCGATGCGGGCCAGCACCAGGTGGACGATGTTGCCGGCCATGTCGTGCTCGCCGGCGCTGATCCAGATCTTCTGGCCGGTGATGCGGTAGGAGCCGTCAGCCTCGGGAACCGCCTTGGTGCGCAGCAAGCCCAGGTCGGTGCCGCAGTGAGGCTCGGTCAGATTCATGGTGCCGGTCCATTCGCCGCTCACCATCTTGGGCAGGTAGAGGTCCTTCTGCGCGTCGGAACCGCCGTAATGGATGGCCGAATAGGCGCCGTGGGCCAGGCCCGGATACATCGAGAACGCCATGTTGGCCGAGCTCGACATTTCGCTGAAGGCCAGGCTGACCACGAACGGCAGGCCTTGGCCGCCATAGGCGGGGTCCGAGCCCAGGCCGGTCCAGCCGCCTTCGCACAGCTGCTTATAGGCGTCCTTGAAGCCGGGGGGCGTGGTGACGGCGTTGGTCGCCGCGTCGAGCACGCAGCCATGCTTGTCGCCCACCGAGTTCAGCGGGGCCAGGACCTCGCCGGTGAACTGGCCGGCGGCCTCGAGGATCTGCTCGACGGTCTCGAACGACGCGTCGGCGAAGCCTGGCAGCTCGCCGTACTGATCGATGTTGAGCACGTCGCGCAGGATGAAGGCGTGGTCGCGAACGGGCGGCTGGTAGGTCATGAAGCGGTCCTGGTCAGGCGGTCTGGGGAGGAGGCAAAAGGTTGGCGCCGCTCGCGATCGCGGTCTTGGAGAAAGCGAGCGACGGGTGAGTCTACTTGCCGAGCGCGGCGGCCTCGTGACCATCGAGCCGGGCGCGAAGCACCTGGTCGTAATCGGCGGCGCGGGGCAGCAGGTCGGGGCGGATCTCGGCCAGGCGGCGCTCTAGGCGGGCGCAGGCTTCGCGTAGTTCGATCAGGGCGCCGTCGATGTCCTCGCGTTGCTGTTCCAGCGCGTTGGCGCGCTCGCGGAACTTCTTCAGCGACCGGGCCATCTGGGCCGCGCCGTCGTCGTTCTCGTCGTAGAGGTCGAGCAGCTCGCGGATTTCCGACAGCGACAGGCCCACGCGCTTGCCGCGCAGGATCAGCTGCAGGCGGACGCGGTCCTTGTGGGAATAGACGCGGTTGAGGCCCTCGCGGGCCGGGGTCAGCAGGCCCTTGTCCTCGTAAAAGCGCAGCGCGCGGGGCGTGGCTTTGAACTCGTTGCACAGCTGACGGATTGTAAAGGTGCGCTCTGGACGTCGCAGGTCGGCCAACATTCGAACCCTCCCTGGGCAGGCCCGACTTCTGCGGACGGGCCGGTTGGTTATCGACGATCACCCTATGCCCGCGACATTCTGACGTCAACGCTTACGTAAACGTCAACTTGACCTTAGGGCGATAGGTTTACTTTCCTAGGGCGGAGGCATATTTTTCGGGTCTTACGGCCAGGATGCAGCCATGACGTCTCTGTCGCACACCGAAATCTGGACGGCGATCGACGCCCTGGCCAAGCGGTTCGACATGAGCCCGTCCGCCATGGCCAAGATGGCGGGGCTGGACCCCACGGCCTTCAACCGTTCCAAGCGCGGCGACGGCGAGTCCCGTCCGCGTTGGCCCTCGACGGAAAGCCTGGCGAAGGTTCTGGAAGCGACGGGGGTCGGCTTTTCGGAATTCGCGGCCCTGACCGAGCGGGCGCCCAAGCCCAATCCGCGCGCCGTGCCGCTGATCGCCTTCGCCCAGGCGGCGGCGGAAGGGGTGTTCGACGAGACGGGCGCGCCGATCGGGGCGAGCTGGGACGAGGTCCAACTTCCGGGCGTGGGCGGAGATCTCTACGCCCTGGAGGTCGCCGGCGGCGATCTGGCCCCGATCTTTCGGGACGGGGATCGAATCCTGGTTTCGCCGTCGGTCGAGCCGCGACGGGGCGACCGGGTGGTGGTCAAGACCACGGGCGGCGAACTGCTGGTCAAGGAGCTGACGCGGGTCACGGCCCGCAGCGTCGAACTGGTTTCGTTGGGCGGCGACGGCCAGGATCGGACGTTGGATCTGGCCGAGGTGGTGTGGATCGCCCGTATTCTCTGGGCCAGCCAGTAGCGGCCCGGATCAATCCGAGGGATCAGGTGCGCGGGCAGTCGCCGTGCTTGCTCTGCAGCCAGGCGGTCAGATCGCCTTCCCACGGGGCGTCGCACGAGATGTCGACGCGGTAGGACGCCCAGTTGTCGTTGTGAGCGGCCTCGACATGCGCGGTGGGGAACTGGGAGGCCAGTTCGCCGAGCAACGAGTCGAATTCCGAGCGGTCCGAAGGACGAAGGGTGAAGCAAGCCATGAGACTAACCTTGGTTTTGATGAAACCAGACTAGACTCCAAATTGCGGACATACCCTTAACCGACAATTTAGCTGCCGTTCATCTTTGCGGTCATGGTGTCGCAGGCGGTGGTCAGCCGCCCAGCGCGCCGGCCACCACCTCGCGCGCCTGATCCTGAACTTCCCGCAGGTGGTCGGGACCCAGGAACGACTCGGCGTAGATCTTGTAGACGTCCTCGGTGCCCGAGGGGCGAGCGGCGAACCAGGCGTTCTTGGTCACGACCTTGAGGCCGCCGATCGCCTCGCCGTTGCCCGGCGCCGTGGTCAGGATCTGCTCGATCGGCTCGCCGGCCAGTTCGCCCGCCGTGACGTCGCTGGGGCTCAGCGAGGCCAGGCGGGCCTTTTCCTCGCGCGAGGCCGGTGCGTCGATGCGCGCATAGGCCGGGGCGCCGTGCTCGACGGTGAGGTCGGCATAGATCTGGCTGGGGCTGGTCCCGGTCACGCCCTGGATCTCGGCGGCCAGCAGGCCCAGCAGCAGCCCGTCCTTGTCGGTGGTCCAGACGGTTCCGTCCTGGCGCAGGAAGGCCGCGCCCGCCGATTCCTCGCCGCCGAAGCCGACGCTGCCGTCCACCAGGCCCGGCACGAAGTGCTTGAAGCCGACCGGCACCTCCAGCAGGCGGCGACCCATCTTGGCCACGACCCGGTCGATCATCGAGGACGAGACCAGGGTCTTGCCGACGGCGACGTCGGCGCCCCATCGCGGCCGGTGGCCGAACAGGTAGGCGATGGCCACGGCCAGATAGTGATTGGGGTTCATCAGGCCGGCGTCCGGCGTGACGATGCCGTGGCGGTCGGCGTCGGCGTCGTTGCCGATCGCCACGTCGAACCGGGCGCCGCCCCGCATGGTGTGGATCAGGTTGGCCATGGCCGAGGGCGACGAGCAGTCCATGCGGATCTTGCCGTCGGTGTCGAGCGGCATGAACGCCCAGCGCGGATCGACGCGGTCGTTGACCACGGTCAGGTCCAGCTTGTGGCGGTCGGCGATCTCGCCCCAATAGGCGACCGCCGCGCCGCCCAGCGGATCGGCCGCGATCCTGACGCCGGCCCGTCGCACGGCCTCCAGGTCCAGGACGCTGGGCAGGTCGTCGATATAGTGCGCCAGGAAGTCGTATTCGCCCGCGGCGGCGCGGGCCCGTTCGAACGGAATGCGACGAACCTCCGCCAGTCCGTCCTTCAGCAACTGGTTGGCCCGGGCGGCGATCGGCGTGGTGGCGTCCGAACCGGCGGGGCCGCCGGACGGAGGATTGTACTTGAAGCCGCCGTCGCGCGGCGGGTTGTGCGAGGGGGTGATCAGCACGCCGTCGGCCGATCCGGGCGCGAGGCGGTTGTGCTTGAGGATGGCGTGGGACACCGCCGGGGTCGGGGTGAAGCCGTCGCGGGAATCGACCAGCACCGTGACGCCGTTGGCGACCAGCACTTCCAGCGCCGTGCGCCACGCCGGCTCGGAAAGGCCGTGGGTGTCGCGGCCCAGGAACAGCGGACCGGTTATGCCGGCGCTCGCGCGGTGCTCGGCGATGGCCTGGCTGATCGCCAGGATGTGGGCTTCGTTGAAGGCGCCGTCCAGGCTCGAGCCTCGGTGACCGGAGGTGCCGAAGGTCACGCGCTGGTCGACCCGCGAGACGTCCGGGCGGATTTCGTCATAAGCCTTGAGCAGGGCGGTAAGATCAACGAGGTCTTCCGGACGGGCCTGCTGGCCGGCGTGATCATGCATGGCGAAACCCTATTGAGCGTCCGACGTGGCGCCAACATCGCGCCTTGTGGTCAGGCGACGTCGGCGGTGTCTAGACGCCAAATGCGTCAGTGTTGATACGGTTGGCGACGTCGCGCCCGGCTTCTGCCCAGCGATCGATCAGCGCTTCAGAGTCGGCGCGCCATTGGCGTGCCAGGCCCAGGCGTGCTCGATGATCGCGTCAAGATCGTGGCGCGGCGTCCAGCCCAGTTGCTCGCGCGCCTTGCGGTTGTCGGCCACCAGGCTGGGCGCGTCGCCGGCCCGCCGCTCGGCCAGTTCCAGCGGAAACGGCCGGTTGGACCGCCGCTCGATGGCGCCGACCAGCTCGCGCACCGTGGTGCCGGTCCCGGTGCCCAGGTTGAAGACCGCGCTGTCCTTGCCGTCCAGCAGCCACTTCAGGGCCAGCACATGGGCGTCGGCCAGGTCGAGCACGTGGATGTAGTCGCGAACGCAGGTGCCGTCGCGGGTCTCGTAGTCGCTGCCGAACAGCATGAACTTGTCCCGCTCGCCTCGCGCGGCGGCGATGGCCAGCGGAATGGCGTGGGTCTCGGGTTCGTGCTTCTCGCCGACCCGGCCCTCGGGATCGGCCCCGGCGGCGTTGAAATAGCGCAGCGCCACCGAGCGGAAGCCCTTGTACCGCGCCAGGTCCTCGAGGATCTGCTCGACCATCAGCTTGCTGCGACCGTAGGGGTTCAGCGGCGCCTGCGGATGCTTCTCGTCCATCGGCACATAGACCGGCGCGCCGTAGGTCGCGCAGGTCGAGGAGAACACCAGCTTGTCGATCCCGGCCCGGCGGGCGGCCTCGATCAGGGTCAGGGTTCCGCCGACATTGTTCTCGTAGAAGGCGCCGGGTTCGGCGACCGAAAAGCCGACCTCGATGAAGGCGGCGAAGTGGATCACCGCCACGGGCTTGTGCTTGGCGAACACCGCGTCCAGCCGCGCGGCGTCGCGAATGTCGCCGACCTCCAGCGGACCCCACTGGACGAACGATTCCCAGCCGTTCGACAGGTTGTCGTAGACCACGGGCGTGTAGCCGGCCTCGGCCAGGCGAAGACAGGTGTGCGAGCCGATATAGCCGGCGCCGCCCGCCACGAGGATGGTTTCGCCCAAGGTCTATGCTCCAAGATCCGCGTTGCCTGAGCCAGTGGCCCTCGCCGCCGGCGGCGTCAACGGTCAACTAAAGGCTGGATGTTGCAATCGCGCGAACGCCGAACCTCGCGTCCTCGCGGGGCGCCCATGTCAGGCGGCGCCCAGCTTTTCCGCGATCAACGCCCCAATTTTTCCTCGATCAGCGCCGTCGTCCTGTCCAGGCCGAAGATCGCCGCGAACGACCCGAAGCGGGGCCCCTGGCTTTGTCCGAGCAGAACCTCGTACAGCGCCTGGAACCATGCCCTCAGCGGGTCAAAGCCGTGGTCCTTGCCGACCGCGAACACCTCGTTCTGGATCAGCTCGGCGTCCTGGCAGTCGGACGGCAGGGCCTTCAGGCGGGCCAGCAGGTCGACGATCGCGGCGCGCTCCTTGTCGTCGGGCGCGCGGAACGCCTTCGTCGGCTTCACGAAGTCGTCGTAGTAGTTGATCGCGTAGCCGGCCAGGCGGTCCAGCAGCGGCTGGCTCTCGGGCGTCGCGCCCGGGATGTAGCGGGACAGGAAGCCCCACAGGATCGCCTTGTCCGAGGCGTTGGCGGCCGAGACCAGGTTCAGCATCAGGCTGAACGACACCGGCGAGCCATGCTGCGGCGGCCGGCCCGAATGGACGTGCCAGGCGGGGTTGTCCAACTGCTTCGCCGGCTCCTGCTTCGGGTAGGCGTCCAGCTGCTGCAGGTACTCGTCCGTCGCCTTGGGGATGACGTCGAAATACAGCTTCTTGGCTGATTTCGGGCTCTGGAACATGTAGTACGAGAGGCTCTCGGGCGCGCCGTAGCGTAGCCACTCCTCCATGGTCAGGCCGTTGCCCTTGGTCTTGGAGATCTTCTGGTTGTTCTCGTCCATGAAGAGCTCGTAGTTGAACCCTTCCGGCGGCGTGCCGCCCAGCACCTTGCAGACCTGGTTGGACAGCTTGACACTGTCGATCAGGTCTTTGCCCGACATCTCGTAATCGACCTCCAGGGCCGTCCAGCGCATCGCCCAGTCGGGGCGCCACTGCATCTTCACGCCGCCGCCGGTGACCGGAACCTCGGTCAGTTCGCCGTCCTCGTCGCGGAACACGATGGTGCCCTTGTCGACGTGGCGTTCCAGGGTGGGGACCTGCAGCACCTTGCCGCTCTTGGGGCTGATCGGCAGGAACGGCGAATAGGTCGCCCGCCGCTCCTCGCCCAAGGACGGCAGCATGATCTTCTGGATGGCGTCGAACCGGGCCAAGGCGCTCAGCAGGGTCGCGTCGAAGCGGCCGCCGCGATAGCAGTCGGTCGAGGATACGAACTCGTAGTCGAAGCCGAAGCCGTCGAGGAAGGCGCACAGTCGGGCGTTGTTGTGCGCGCCGAAGCTGGCGTGCGTCCCGAACGGGTCGCGGACCACGGTCAGCGGCTTGCCCAGGTCCTCCTCCAGCATTGCCTGGTTGGGCAGGTTGGGGGCGGCCTTGCGCAGGCCGTCCATGTCGTCGCTGAAGGCGATCAGGCGCGTGGGGACGGCGTCGTCGACCAGGGCGCGGAAGGCGTTGCGCACCATGGTCGTGCGGGCCACCTCGCCGAAGGTGCCCAGGTGCGGCAGGCCCGAGGGGCCGTAGCCGGTCTCCAGGATCACCGGTTTGGCCAAGGCCGGAAAGGTCTTCACGGCCTCGTCGGCCTTGCCGCTGTGGATCAGCGTGGAGGCGAGGTCGCGTTCGGCGTCGGACAGACGCAGCCGCAGAATACGGGCGAGCAGGGCGCGCGCCTGCTCGAACGGCCAGGCGCGAGCGTCGCGGGCGAGGGGGGAAAGGCCTTCAAACATGGCGCGGGGTATAGGCGGTGTAGGCGGCGGTGGCTAGGTTCTGGGTGAGGGTGCTGGGCGGAAACGCCCGATGGACGCCCGCCGCCTTCCCCGCCAAAGTTCCCTTCGCCGGACCCCGACCGGCGCGCGACACGAGGGCCGGCATGGACTTCATGAAACTGCTGCGGAGCTTCGAGGAGTTCCTGTTCGAGGCGACCTCGTGGCTGGTCTTCTATCCGCTGACCCTGTGGCGGGTGCTGGTCCATCCGCTGCGGACCATGGCCTATTCCGACGCCGAACAGGCCGACGACGAGACCGGGCGCTATGACGACGCCCTGACGCCGCCGCTGTTCCTGCTGGTCACCGTGGTGGCGATGAACGGCTTGGCCATGGTCGCCCACATGGCGCGGCCGCCCGGCGCCAGCGTGCTGCAGCACGCGATCTTCGACTCGCCCCAGAACGCGGCCCTGTTCCGTGCCCTGATCTTCAGCCTGATCCCGCTGATCGCCGCCGTTCTCCTGCTGCGCCGTCAGGGCGTGCGGCTGTCGCGCGAGAGCCTGCGTCCGCCGTTCTACGCGCAGTGCTACCTGGCCGCGCCGACCGCCGTGTTTCTGAACGGCGGGGCGATCATCTTTCAGCGCCACGACATCCCCGACCTCTGGGGCCTGGGGCTGATGAGCGCCGGGATGGCCTGGTTCCTGACCGTCCAGACCCGCTGGTTCGCCAGCCGGCTGGAGATCGGGCTGTTGCGCGCGGCTGGCCTGGCCGTCTGGGCGCTGGTCATGGCCTTGGCGGCCTTCCTCGCCATCATCATACCGGTCGCCCTGTTCTGACGGCGGATTTAGCAAACCAAGCTTCCTAAATCGGGTGACGCCGCCCGCCGCCTCCGGCTAGGGTCCCGCCCGAAGTCGGAGGAGAATCCCATGCGTCCTGGATTGGTGCTGGCCGCGATCGCGGCGTTGGCTGTCTCCCCCGCTCTGGCTCAAGACAAGAGCGCGCCCAAGGCGCCGTACGACGTCGTCGACCCGTTCATCGGCGCCGGCGGCGACGGCCACACCTTCCCCGGCGCGGTGGCCCCGTTCGGCATGGTGCAGCTGAGCCCCGACACCGACATCCTGCCGTTCAAGCAGAGCTACGCCCGCGCCGCCGGCTATCGCTACACCGACCCGACGATCCTGGGCTTCTCGCACACCCACTTCTCGGGTTCGGGCCATTCGGACCTGGGCGACGTCCTGTTGGCGCCGGTCAGCGGCGAGGCCAAGCTGGAGCCGGGCGAGGCCGCCAAACCCGGCTCGGGCTACCGCTCGCGCTTCAGCCACGACGGCGAGATCGCCCAGCCCGGCTACTACGCCGTGACCCTGACCGACAGCCAGGTGCGGGCCGAGCTGACGGCCGGCCTGCGCACCGGCCTGCATCGATACAGCTACGCCAAGGGCGCGCGGGCCCAGGTGCTGCTCGACCTGCGCACCTCGATCTACAACTATCCGGGCAAGGTTTCGTGGTCGCGGATCCGCGTCGCCGAGGACGGCACGATCACCGGCATGCGCCAGACGCGCGGCTGGGCGCCGGGCCGCCAGCTCTATTTCGCCCTCCGCTTCGACAGGCCGATGGTCGGCAAGGCGCTGTACAACACCGAAGAGACGATCCCTTACAAGGGCTTCGCCCAGCCCGGCCGCACCGCCTTCGACCGCGCCCAGATGGAGGGCCGGGCCCTGGTCGGCGTCTTCGACTTCGGGACGATCGACGGGCCGCTGGTGGCCAAGGTCGCCCTGTCGTCGGTCAGCGAGGCGGGCGCGCTGGCCAACCTCGACAGCGACGAAAAGAGCTTCGACTTCGATGCGTTGCGGGCCCGCACCCGGGCCGACTGGGAGAAGGCCCTGGGGGTGGTGGAGATCGCCGCCCCGGCCGAAACCCGCACCAGCGTCTACACCGCCCTCTACCATGCCCTGCTGGCCCCCAGCGTGTTCGCCGACGTCGACGGCCGCTATCGCGGGCCGGACAACGAGGTGCACGAGGCCCAGACCTCCGAAGGAAAGGATTTCACCTTCCACTCGACCTTTTCGCTGTGGGACACCTTCCGCGCCCAGCACCCGCTGCTGACCCTGGTCCAGCCGGAGAAGCGCAACAGCGACGTCGTCAATTCGCTGATCGCCTCCCAGCGGGTCAGCCCCTACGGGATCCTGCCGGTCTGGCAGTTCCACGGCCAGGAGACCTGGACGATGATCGGCTATCACGCCGTGCCGGTGATCGCCGACGCCTACCTCAAGGGGATCCGGGGCTTCGACGAGAAGGCGGCCCTGGACGCCATGGTCAAGAGCGCCACCTACGCGCCCTACGGCGGCCTGGGCGACTACATGACGCTGGGCTACGTGCCGATCGACAAGGAGCCGGAGGCCGCCTCCAAGACCGCCGAATACGCCTATGACGACTGGACCATCGCCCGCATGGCCAAGGCCATGGGCCGGAACGACATCGCCGCGACCTTCGAGAAGCGGGCGGGGAACTGGCAGGGCAGCTTCGACGTCAAGACCGGCTTCCTGCGGGCTCGCAAGACCGACGGGACGTTCCGCACGCCGTTCGATCCGACGGCGATCAACTACGGAAGCGACTACACCGAGGGCAACGCCTGGCAATATTCGTGGTTCGCGCCGCAGGACCTGGGCGGGCTGGTTCGCCTGATGGGCGGCGACGCGGCGACCGTGAAGAAGCTGGACGCCATGTTCGACTTCGACAATTCCAAGCTCGACTACTCCCACGCCGAGGACATCGCCGGCCTGATCGGCCAGTACATCCATGGCAACGAGCCCAGCCACCACGTGGCCTACATGTACGACTACGCCGGCGCCCCGTGGCGCACCCAGGAGCGGCTGACCCAGATCGTGAAGAGCCAGTACAAGGCCACGCCGGACGGCCTGTCGGGCAATGACGACCTGGGCCAGATGTCGGCCTGGCTGGTGTTCACGTCGCTGGGTTTCTACCCCGTCGCGCCGGGCTCGAACGAGTATGTGATCGGCCGACCGTTCGTGGACGAGGCGGTGCTGAACCTGGAGGGCGGCAAGCGGTTCACGGTGAAGGCCATGGGCCTGTCGGACGCCGCGCCCTACGTCGGTTCAGTGACCCTGAACGGCAAACCGCTGACCCGAAGCTTCGTCCGCGACGCCGAGATCCGGGCCGGCGGCGAGCTGGTCTTCACCATGAGCGCCACGCCGAACAAGGCCTGGGCGTCGGGGGCGAAAGACCGGCCGATGTCGATGACGGGCTACGGCAAGTAGGGTTCAGGGCTTGGGGGCGAGATCGGGACGGGCCGCCAGGAAGGCCGCGCGCTCCGCGTCGGTCAGGACCTTGGCGGACTTGCGCCGCGTCACCTTCGGCGTGGGCCGTTCATAGACGCCGGACGGCGCGGCGGCGGGCTTCAGGTCGGCCAGGCGTTTGATGGGCGGCTTCATGGGGTTCCCCGAGGCGACGGCCGGAGACTAGGCGTCGATCCGTGACGATCGCATGAATCGGCGTTCAGCCCACCGCCAGGTCGTCGGCGTGGATCATCGGGCCTTCGGTGAAGCCCAGCTCGGCCTCGATGGCGTCGCTGCGCAGGCCGGCGATCTTGTGGGCGTCGGCGCTGTCGTAGCGGACCAGGCCGCGGGCGACCTCGCGGCCGGTCTCGTCACGGACGCGGACGGCGTCGCCCTTGTCGAACGGCCCCTCGACGGCGCGCACCCCGGCGCAGAGCAGGCTCTTGCCGTTGGCCAGGGCGGCGGCGGCGCCCGCATCGACGGTCAGCCAGCCCTGGGGCGCCAGGGAGCCGGCGATCCAGGCCTTGTAGGCGGCGGCGGGCGAGGCGCCGGCCTCGATCACCGTGGCCAGGGCGCCGTCCTCGATGGCCCGCAGCGGCGCGGGGCGCGAGCCCAGGGTGATCAGGGTGGCGCAGCCGGCGGCCCGGGCGATGCGGGCGGCGGCGATCTTGGTGGCCATGCCGCCGGTGCCGACCCCGGCCGAGGCGTTGGCGCCCTCGGCCATGGCGGCGATCTCGGGCGTGATCTCGCTGACTCGCTCGATATGGCTGGCGGTCGGATCGCGGCGCGGGTCGGCGGTGTAGAGGCCGTCGATGTCGGAGAGCAGCACCAGCAGGTCGGCGCCGACCATCTGGGCCACCCGGGCCGCCAGGCGGTCATTGTCGCCGTAGCGGATCTCCTCGGTCACCACCGTATCGTTCTCGTTGACCACGGGCACGACGTTCAGGGCGATCAGGGTCTCGGCCGTGGCGCGGGCGTTCAGCCAGCGGCGGCGGGTCTCGGTGTCGTCGCGGGTCAGCAGGATCTGGGCGGCGATCACGCCGTGCGGCTCCAGCGCCTCTTCCCAGGCCCGCATCAGCACCGACTGGCCGGCGGCGGCGGCGGCCTGCTTCTCGGGCAGGGTCAGGGACTTGGCGCCGGTCAGGCCCAGGCGACGGCGGCCCAGGGCCACGGCGCCGGACGACACCACCACCACCTGCTGGCCGCGCGCCCTCAGGCGAGCCACGTCGGCGCAGAAGGCGTTCAGCCACTCGCGGTTCGGCGCGCCGGTGGCGGCGTCGACCAGCAGGGCCGAGCCCACCTTGAAGACGATGCGTTTCGCGCGGCTCAGCGCTCCCCCCGAAGCGGACATCAGGGCTGCCAGCCCCCCGGGGTTTCCGCCTCGGGCGCCTCGTCGATCGCCGCCTCGGCGGGGGTCTCGCCCCGACGGATGCGCACCCGGGTGAAGGCCGCGCGCAGCAGTTCGGTGACGCCTTCGCCGGAGACGCCGGAGACCAGCATCGGCTTGCTGCCCGAAACGGCTTCGAGCTCGGCGGACTTGGCCGCGCGGGTTTCGGCGTCCAGGGCGTCGATCTTGTTCAGGGCCAGGATCTCGGACTTGTCGGCCAGCTCGTCGCCATAGGCTTCCAGCTCGCCGCGGATCGTGGTCCAGGCGCCGGCGATGTCGTCCTGGGTGGCGTCCACCAGGTGGATCAGCACGGCCGAACGTTCGACGTGGCCCAGGAACCGGGTGCCCAGGCCCGCGCCCTCGCTGGCGCCCTCGATCAGGCCGGGGATGTCGGCCAGCACGAACCGCTCGCTGGTCGACAGGTCGACCACGCCGAGATTGGGCGTCAGGGTGGTGAACGGATAGTCGGCGATCTTCGGCTTGGCGGCGCTGGCGGCGGCCAGGAAGGTCGACTTGCCGGCGTTGGGCAGGCCGACCAGGCCGACGTCGGCGATCAGCTTGAGCCGCAGCCAGACCCACAGCTCCTCGCCCTCTTGCCCTGGATTGGCGTATTTCGGAGCCTGGTTGATCGGGCCCTTGAAGTGCAGGTTGCCCCAGCCGCCGTTGCCGCCCTTGGCCAGGCGCAGGGTCATGCCGACGGTGTCGAGGTCGGCGATCAGGGTTTCCTTGTCCTCCTCCAGCACCTGGGTGCCGACGGGAACCTTCAGGACCACGTCGTCGCCCGCGGCGCCGTGCCGGGCGCGGCCCATGCCGTGGACGCCCGTCCCGGCCTTGAAGTGTTGCTGGTAGCGGTAGTCGATCAGGGTGTTGAGGCCCTCGACCGCCTCGATCCATACGTCGCCGCCTCGGCCGCCGTCGCCACCGTCGGGGCCGCCGTATTCGATGTACTTCTCGCGTCGGAACGAGACCGCGCCGCCGCCGCCGTTGCCGGAGCGGACGTAGATTTTGCACTGGTCCAAGAATTTCATGAGCGTCTTTTGTCGCAAGGCGGCTTGTCCGTCGAGCCGAAACCGGTCCTCGGCCAAGCCTGGCCGGCCTTTAGAGGCCGGATTCCGTCCGTTATAGCGTCGCTTTGCCGCGCCGAACCGTGTTCGTTATCGTGACGAAATGTTAAAAGAGATCGTGCGACATTCGGTCCTATGAGGAAACCGACGGGACCATTGCGCGAGGAGGGTTGGCGTTGACGACGATTTCTGACGCCGAATTTGCGCAGGACCTCCAGGATCTGACGCTGCCGACCCTGTGTCGCAAGTACACCCACGAGGCGTCGCTCCACCGGAACATGCTGATGAGCCGGGGCACGGGTCTGGCGCCGGAATGGCGCGACTTCCGCGCCTTCCTGGGCGCCATCGGCCGTCGTCCGAGCGACGAGCACAACTTCATCCTGCTCAATCGCAACGAACGCACCTACGGGCCCGGACGGGCGGAGTGGATGACGCCCGACGAACAGGCGGTCCACGAGGAAGAGTTCGACCGCCAGCAGGCCGCCAAGAGTCGCGAAACCCATCAGCTGCTGCACCAGGCCGCGGCGATGAAGCGCGCCCAGGCCCCGAACGCGCCGAACTTCGGCCAGTGGACGCCGATGGCCGGCCGCCAGGTCAGCTACACCGAGGTGGCCAAGCGCCTGGCGATCCCGATCAACGCCCTGAACAAGACCATGGCCGACGGCCGCTCGGCCGACGAACTGGTCAAGCGCGCGGGCTCGGCCCAGGAACTGATCAATCCCGACCTGCAGTGGCTGCCGCCGGACCCGACCCGCAAGACCAACTTCTTCGAGGCCTTCCGCATCTGGCACATGCAGGTGCAGCCGCAGTTCGCCCGAGCCGCCACGCCGACGTTCCTGTTCCTCTACATCGCCCTGCCGGTGATGAAGGAGTGCCGGGACGAACTGATGACCCTGAACCTGTGGAACCCGCTGGGTCAGCGCGCCATGAACGCCCGCGACAGCCACGTCGCGTGGAAGAAGTACTGCGAGTTCATGCCGCGCGCCCAGGTGGCGATGATGGAAATCCCGATCTACGCGACCTATTCGCTGCTCAGCGACTTGGACGCCCTGTGCGAGCGGATTGTCGTCGCCGAGAGGCGCTTCCGCGAAGGCCCGCAGAAGGTCGTCGCGACCCATAGAGCGGCCTGACCATTTTCCTTCCCCCTTGATGGGGGAAGGTGGCCTGCGAAGCAGGTCGGATGGGGGTGTTGCAACGGTTCAGCGGGCTTGGCCGGCGCCGTGTCACCCCCAACCCCGACCCTTCCCCCATCAAGGGGGAAGGGGGAATTGTTCTAAGCCAGCCACACCATCATCCGCGTCGGCACGACCTCGGCGCGGGCCGTCGAGGACTTGTGCTCGACCACGCCCGTGTAGAGAAAGCCGGCCTTGACCAGCACCTGGCCCGAGGCCGGGTTGTCGGCGAAGTGGCCGGCGACGACCAGTTTCTTGCGCCAGTCGGTCTTGGCCCAGCCCAGGGCGCCCTGGGCGGCTTCCGTCGCCAGGCCTCGGCCCCAATAGGGTCGGCCGACCCAGTAGCCGACCTCCAGATGGCCGTCGGGCGGCGTGAAGAAGCCCAGCACCCCGACCACGCCCTCGTCCTCGAGGTCGATCACGAAGGTGGCGTCCTTGCGCCGATCCTGGACCTGGCAACGGGCGACGAAGCCGTCGGCTTCGCTCTGGCTGTAGGGCCACGGCATACGGGTGGTCATCTTGGCGATCGCATAGTCGCCGCACAGCGCCGCGATCCGCGACGCGTCTTCGATCCTGGGCGCGCGCAACGTCAGCCGCCGCGTCTCGATGGTCGGACTTTTCTCGATCACGCACATGGCGCGTCCTCCCGTTCTCGGTCCTTCTAGGTGGGGACCGTGACGCTCGGATTTCAGGCCTGGGGTCCTTTTGCGGCCAAGAAATTTCAAGCGCGGACAAAACAAAAGCGGGGAGCCCGGCGTTCCGGACTCCCCGCTTAGGTTCGTCTGTCCGGATCGTCTTTCTTGAGGAAAGCGCGACCCGGTCTCTACGTGGTTCGCGCTATTCGGCGGCTTGCGCCGGAGCGGCTACGTTCACGTAGGTACGGTTGTTGCGCTTGGTGACAAAAGCCACCGCGCCCTCGATGAGGGCGAACAGCGTATGGTCCTTGCCCATGCCGACATTGGCGCCGGGATAGAACTTGGTGCCGCGCTGGCGGATGATGATGTTGCCGGCGGCGACCTTCTGGCCACCGAACTTCTTCACGCCAAGACGACGGCCGGCCGAGTCGCGACCGTTGCTCGAAGAGCCGCCTGATTTCTTGTGAGCCATAGTGGCCTCCTAGTTCCTAGATCCGGTTTCTCTGGAAAGACCTGGATCGAGCTAATCGTTCATTGAGCCCCGTGAGGGTCTCAGGCTTCGGCTTCCGGAGCGGCTTCGGTCGCGGCCTTCTTCGGCGCGGCCTTCTTCTTCGGAGCAGCGGTCTCGGCTTGCGCCTTCACCGGAGCGGTCGGGATCGTCGCCGGGACGGCGGCGTCGCCCAGGCCGCGGGCGCGGGCGTTCAGGATGACCTTCGGGGTCAGGTCGATGACGCCTTCCCACTTGGTTTCCTTGCCGCCGCCGGCGACCGAGGTCACGCGCACGACCGACTCGGTCTGGCGGTGGCCGCGGGTGCGGCGATAGCCCTGACGACGGATCTTCTTGAAGATCTTCACCTTCTCGCCCTTGCGGGTTTCGAGAAGGGCGCCGGTCACGACCGCGCCTTCAATCAGGGGCGCGCCGATCGTCACGGCCTCGCCTTCGCCGAGCATGAGGACTTCGCCGAAAGCGACTTCCGAGCCCGGTTCACCGTCGAGCTTTTCGACAACCAGCAGGTCGCCGGCTTGGACCCGGTACTGCTTGCCGCCGGTTTTGATCACCGCGTACATAGGTTAGCGCCTTAAGAAACGTGCGTTCGCAAAATAGGGAACGCCCGCGAGGAAACCCAGCGGGCGAGGGGGCGGACTTATACAGGCCAAGCCCCGTGAGTCAACGGCCGGATGCGGCTTTCCAGCAACCCTCACGAGTCATATCAGGGCTGGTCCGTTACAATATAACAATCTAAAGGTCGGCGTGTGAACACCACCTTCTTCGCCTCCGTCGCCGCCACCGGTTTCGCCGTGGCCTTCCTGCATGCGGCCCTGCCAACGCATTGGCTGCCGTTCGTGCTGGTGGGTCGCGCGCAGAAATGGACGACGGGCCGCACCCTGGGCGTCACCCTGCTGGCGGGGCTGGGCCATGTGGGCCTGACCATCGTGCTGGGCCTGGCGGTGGTGGCCGCGGGCCTCGCCGCCGAGCCGCATCTGGGCGGCTATTTCCACTGGATCGTCGGCGGGATGATGGCGGCGATCGGCGTCTTCTATCTGGTGCGCGGCCGCCACCGGCACGTGACGATGGACGGGACCCGCAAGTTCACCTCGGACAGGGCGGCGATCACCGCCCTGGTGGTGCTGCTGACCCTGTCGCCGTGCGAGGCTTTCCTGCCTTACTATCTGGCGGGGATGGAGCACGGGGTGATCGGCTTCATCACCCTGAGCGCGGTGCTGCTGACCGCGACCTCGGCGGGCATGCTGATCTTCACCGGCTTGAGCCTGGCCGGCTTCAACCGCCTGGGCCTGGCGCGGCTGGAGCAGTACGAGGAACTGATCCTCGGCGCGGCCCTGATCGTCATCGGCGCGGCGGTGGCGTTCCTGAAGACCTAGGGCCTGAAGACCTAGGGCCCGAAGACCTAGGGAAGTTCATGGGGTGCTTTCATAGACGCCCCATCCCCCCTAAATAGCGGCCATGACCAAAACCGCTCCCGTTTCCGGCAAGATCCCCGTCACCGTGCTGACCGGCTATCTCGGCGCCGGCAAGACCACCCTGCTCAACCGCATCCTCACCGAGGAGCACGGCAAGAAATACGCCGTGATCGTCAACGAGTTCGGCGAGGTCGGCATCGACAACGACCTGGTGGTCGGGGCCGACGAGGAAGTGTTCGAGATGAACAACGGCTGCGTCTGCTGCACGGTGCGCGGCGACCTGATCCGGGTTCTGCAGGGCTTGATGAAACGCAAGGGCGGCTTCGACGCCATCGTGGTCGAGACGACCGGCCTGGCCGATCCGGGCCCGGTGGCCCAGACCTTCTTCGTCGACGACGACGTCAAGGCCCGCACCTATCTGGACTCGGTCACCGCCGTGGTCGACGCCAAGCACATCCTGCTGCGCCTCTCCGACAGCAAGGAAGCGGTCGAGCAGATCGCCTTCGCCGACCAGATCGTGCTGAACAAGACCGATCTGGTCTCGGAAGACGACCTGCGCCACGTCGAGGCCCGGATCCGGCGGATCAACCCGCTGGCCCCGATCCACCGCGCCCAGCGCTCGAACGTTCCGCTGGACGCCATCATCGGCAAGCACAGCTTCGACCTGGAGCGGATCACCGAGCTGGAGCCGGAGTTCCTGAACCCGGCCCACGGCGAGGTCGGCCATGTGCACGACGAGCACTGCGGTCATGACCACCACCATCATGACCACGACCACGACCACGGGCACGGGCACGTGCACGACGAACACTGCGGTCACGATCACCACGCCCATGGGGGTCACGACCACAAGAGCGACATCCACGACGACGGCGTGAAGGGGATCTCCCTGACGCTGAACACGCCGGTCGATGGCCAGAAGATCACCGTCTGGCTCAACGAGCTGCTGGCCAGGCGCGGTCCGGACATCCTGCGCGCCAAGGGCATCATCGACGTCAAGGGCGAGGAGCGCCGCCTGGTGTTCCAGGCCGTTCACATGATCCTGGAAGGCGACTTCCAGCGGCCGTGGACCGACAAGGACAACCGCTACAGCCGCATGGTGTTCATCGGCCGCGACCTGGACGAGGCCGAGCTGCGCGCCGGGTTCGAGGCGACGGCGGCTTAGGAATGATCCCTCTTCCCTTGTGGGAGAGGGTGGCCCCGCGAAGCGGGGTCGGGTGAGGGGTTGAAAGACCTGACCGCCGCGATCAGCCGAAAGGCCGGTCGCGGCGGTTTTCGTTTGAGAGACCCCTCATCCGTCGGCTGCGCCGACACCTTCTCCCGCAAGGGGAGAGGGAGGGGACTAACGCAGATCCTCGTTGATGATCCCGATCCGGGTCCAGCCCTCGGTATTGACCCGGTCGATCACGCCCATCAGGGCCTCGTAGGGCACATCGGCCTGGGCGCTGACCATCAGCCGCTGGTCCTTGCGAGCGCCGCCCTGGCCATTGGCCTCGAACGCGGAGCTCAGATCGACGGCAAGGGTGTTCAGGCTGGTGGGTTGGCCGCCCAGGAACAGGGCGCCGGAATTCTGGATCGAGATGAACACCGGCTTGGTCGGAGCGACCTTGTCCGAGGCCAACGGCATGTCCAGCTTGATCGCGGTCGTCGCCATCGGCACGGCGACCATGAAGATGATCAGCAGCACCAGCAGGATATCGACGAACGGCGTGACATTGATGTCCGCGTTCTGCCTTAGCGCATAGGCGCCGCCGCCGCCGTTGCCCGCGAGTTTCGCCGCCATGACCTGTCTCCTCCTCAAACCCTCGTTGATCGAGTTACAGGTGTAGTCTGCACCTCTTCTTACAATTGTAAAGCGCCGAGCTTCAGGCACGAAAAAGGGGCCGGACGCTGACGTCCGACCCCTGATTTTCTTGGCGATCGCGGAAGATCCCTAGTGGATGTCTTCGTTGATCAGGCCGACCTTGTACCAGCCGGCGGTCTGCAGCGTGTTCAGAACGCCCATGAAGTCGGCATAGGTCACGTCGGCGTCAGCGCGGACCATGACGCGCTGGTCGTCCTTCGGGCCGGCCTGGCCGGTGGCCGTGAACTTGGCGTCCAGGTCGAATTGCAGGTTGTCCAGGCTGGTCTGCTGTTCAGCGACGTACAGCGCGCCCGACTTCTGGATCGAGATGAACACCGGCTCCTTCGGCTTCGGCGCGTCCGGCGGCGGGATCGTCGCCGGCGGCAGGTCCACCTTGATCGCCACGGTCGCCATCGGCACGGCGACCATGAAGATGATCAGCAGCACGAGCAGAATGTCGACGAAGGGCGTGACGTTGATTTCGGAGTTGGCGCCGAGCGAATAACGACCGCCCCCACCGCCAGCAAGTTTAGCCGCCATAGCCTGACTGTCTCCCAAGGGCCGCCTCCGTGGCGGTCCCGAAAATGTTAGATGGCCACGTCTGGCTCAGACGGGCGTGGAAGTAAAGCCCGACGACGCGGCGCAATGGCAACCCCTTTTGTGACTCTTTTTGGCGGAACGGCGTTCGAACGGGCCGTTACCGGGCCTGGTCTCGCGCGGCGCGCGACTAGGCGCCCGCATCGAGGCGGGGTATGGCGCGCGGATGATCTATTCCTTCGACGCCTATGTCACCGCCGCCCTGTTCGACCGCGCCGGCCGCGCCGCTTTCGCCCTGGGCGACGGCACGGTCCGATTCGAAAGTGGAGAGGCCGGCTTCGTCACCGTCGAGGCCCACCAGGGCGCCGTGCTGGCCGCCGCGGTCCACCCGTCGGGCCGGGGGATCGTCACCGGCGGCGACGACGGCCGTGTGGTCTGGAGCCGGGTCGAGGGCGACGAGGTCGCCGCCACCCTGCTCGCCGAGGTCAAGGGCCGCTGGATCGAGCACGTCGCCGCCAGCGCCGCCTCGGGCCTGATCGCCTTCACGGCCGGCAAGGAGGCGCATGTCCGCGACTCGGCCGATCCGAAGTTCAGCCGCGTCTTCGCCCACGACAAGACCGTCTCGGGCCTGGCCTTCGACCCCAAGGGCCGGCGCCTGGCCACGGCGGGCTACGGCGGCGTCTCGCTGTGGTGGGCCAAGATCGAGGGCCAGAAGCCGCAGGTGATGAAGTGGGCCGGCAGCCACATCGCCGTGATGTTCAGCCCCGACGGCAAGTTCCTGGTCTCGTCGATGCAGGAAAGCCAGTTGCACGGCTGGCGGCTGGCCGACGGCAAGGACATGCGGATGGGCGGCTATCCGGCCAAGATCAAGAGCCTGGCCTTCTTCGACAAGGGCAATCTGATGGTCACGGCCGGCGCCAACGGCGCGGTGGTCTGGCCGTTCGCCGGGGCCAGCGGCCCGATGGGCAAGGAAGCCGCCGAGATCGGCTTCTCCCGCGATTCGATGGTGGTGCAGGTGGCCGGCGTCGAGGCCCTGCCGGTGGCTGTCGCCGGCCAGGACAACGGCAAGATCTGGGGCGCCCACATGCGCTCGGGCCGCATCGACACCCTGAAGGCCGAGAAGGGCGCGGCGATCAGCGCGCTGGCCGTCTCGGCCGACGGAAGCCGCCTGGCCTGGGGCGACGAGGACGGCGAGGCGGGGATCATCGCGATCCCGGCGATGGACACGCGGTTCTAGCGCCTGAGGGCGTTAAAGGCCCGCCAGCGCCAGCGCCAGCGCCTGCACCACCGCCGCCACCGTGGTCTCGTCCGTGTCGCGCAGCCCGTCCTGCACGAAGCCCAGCTTGTAGGCCCGGTCGTCGTGACCCTGGCCCAGGCCGTAGGTCATCGGCGCGCTGCACGAGCTGTGCACTTCCCGCACCCTCGTCCGCGCCACCAGTTGCGCGACGTTCGACGGATTGACCCCGCCGCCGGCCAGGATGGCGATGCGGCCGTCGGCCTTCTCGACCAGGGCCGCGATCGTCTCGGCCCCGGCCATGGCGTTGAGGGCGCAGCCCGAGGTCAGGATCCGCTCGAAGCCCAGGTCGATGGCGGTCTCCAGCGCCGCGAACGGATCGGGCGTCAGGTCGAAGGCGCGGTGCAGGGTCACGCCCAGGCCCTCGGCGTGGGCCACCAGCATGGCCAGGGCGTCGGCGTCCAGCTCGCCCGACGGCAGGTTGGCGCCGATCACCACCCCGGCTAGGCCCGCCTCGCGCGTGGCGTCGATGTCGCGGAAGACGGCGTCCAGGTCGCCGTCGTCATAGACGAAGTCGCCGTTGCGCGGCCGGATCATCGGATAGATCGGGATCTGCGCCTCGGCCGCGATGGCCATGAGCCCCGGGGCCGGGGTCAGGCCTTGCAGCGCCAGGGCCGAGCACAGCTCGATGCGATCCGCGCCACCGGCGATCGCCCCCGCCAGTCCGGCGGGCGTATCGACACAGACTTCAAGGATCACGCGGTCGGACATCTCGGTCGCTCCCAGGGTCGTGCTACGGATTCGCGGACAGGTTTTTGGCAGCGTTCTTGGAGCACGCCCATGCTGAATCGCAGAGGCCTAATCGGCGCGTCCCTCGCAGGATCGGGGCTGATGGGCGTCGGAACGGCTTCCGCCGCCGTGGGGAGCGCGGGAGGCATCCAGCTGACCCGGCCCTGCGTGATCTCCACGTGGGACTTCGGCGTGCCGGCCAACCAGGCGGCCTGGGCGATCCTGTCCAAGGGCGGCCGGGCGCTGGACGCCGTCGAGGCCGGGGCCCGTATCCCCGAGCAGGACCTGAAGAACCACAGCGTCGGCCGCGCCGGCTATCCCGACCGTGACGGCCACGTCTCGCTGGACGCCAGCATCATGGACGACAAGGGCAACTGCGGCGCGGTCGCCGCCCTGGAGCACATCGCCCACCCGATCTCGGTGGCCCGGGCGGTGATGGAAAAGACCCCCCACGTCCTGCTGGTCGGGGCCGGCGCCCTGCAGTTCGCCCAGGAGCAGGGCTTTCCCCGTGAAGACCTGCTGACGCCGGAATCGCGGGCCGCCTGGGAGGACTGGAAGAAAGACGCCAAGTACGCGCCCAAGGCCAACAGCGAGGTGCAGGACTACGGCCAGAATTACGGCAAGACCTCGGGCCGGCTGGGCACGCCGGGCGGGGCGGGCAACCACGACACCATCGGCATGCTGGCCCTGGACGCCCAGGGCGACCTGTCGGGCGCCTGCACCACCAGCGGCATGGCCTGGAAGCTGCGCGGCCGGGTCGGCGATTCGCCGATCATCGGGGCGGGGCTCTATGTCGACAACGACGTCGGCGCGGCCACCTCCACGGGCGTCGGCGAGGAGGTGATCCGCAATGTCGGCAGCTTCCTGGTGGTGGAACTGATGCGCCAGGGCCGCTCGCCGCAGGACGCCTGCAAGGAGGCCGTGGCGCGGATCCTGAAGAAGAAGCCTGGGGCCAAGGACATCCAGGTCGGTTTCCTGGCGCTGAGCAAGACGGGCGAGGTCGGGGCCTGGTCGATCCAGAAGGGGTTCAGCTACGCCCTCTGCGACGGGGCGGCGCGGGATCGGCTGGTGGCGGGGGAGAGTTTCTACTGAGGTCCGGTTTGGGATTGTGCGCTTGGGTCGGCTTTCGACCCTGAGCGGACGTTGGAAAGCCGCTCTCCAAGACCCTCTCTCTAAGAGAGAGGGTTTGCGCGCACGGACAAACCGCCTGCTCCAAGGTCCGAGAACCACCCCTAGCTGACCTTCGGAATGTCCGCTCCGCGCAAGCCCGCATCCGCCAGAGCAGACTCGCCATCAAGGTTTCAAGGCGCGGCCTCGCCGTTGGCGGAGGGCGTCAGGGGCGTTTGCGGCAAACGCTCATTCCCTCCCCCCTGTGGGGAGGGTGGCCCGCGTAGCGGGTCGGGTGGGGGATCGGTGCAGGGTGTTTGGGTGGGTTTGCTGGCTGACTCATCAAGCCCCACCCGACCCTGGCGCCGCCAGGGCCACCCTCCCCATAAAGGGGAGGGAAGACGATTTAGGCGTTTATCCTCCGCGTTCAGCGAGCAAACTCGCGCGATTTCAACGCCTTAAATTTTCTCGACCCGAACTTATCCCCACCCTTCAAACCGCCCGCATAATGCTTGCACCTGAGAGCACGGGGAGGGGCGTCGGCCGGCGACCTGACGAGCTTTCGGGGGTGGACGAGCGGGAAGGCTTGTTCGCCGTGCTCTCACAAGGAGCGCCCTGGGTTGGTTCGGAGCAGGTTCGCCTCAGTCGCGACGAAGCTCCGGCGCCTGAGGTAGGCGGATCGAGCCAGCAGGCGCGAGGGGGTTACTCGCGCGGTCCGGGACCGGGGTTCGTCGCCCTGGCCCGCCCGTCGGGGGCGAATGAGACCGGCTAAGTGATAAAACCACTGCCTACCGGATGCTCTCGAATAACGGTTCCACGCGAAGCGCTCGTCTTCGTCGAAACGGTACTTAAA